>Ga0209543_1000196_pt1 | contig 86737 bp, 82 predicted proteins | sample MesohylFT_FD_187296 | JGI IMG/M metagenome (GOLD analysis project Ga0209543, IMG submission 187296) | Host-associated microbial community of the marine sponge Aplysina aerophoba from Gulf of Piran - sponge mesohyl, lysed by freeze-thaw... | ecosystem: Host-associated > Porifera > Sponge >...
GGCCTGTCCGGCGCCCATGTCCTGCTCGCGCCGCCCTACACCATCGACGCCGGCCATGTCGAAGTCATCGTCGACCGGCTGAGCGCGGCGCTCGATACGGCGCTCGCCGCGTAACCGGCAAGGGCGCCCACTGCGGCAGGTGTGGCGCCTGCCGTCCTTCTATGGCATCGTCGGCCCGGCATCGATCCGGAGCGAAGAAATGGCACGATTCGTCGTTTCGCCGCATATGCGGCTGCATGAATGGGTGGCGGAGGAGAAAGGGTTCTTCTCCGAAGTCGGGCTCGACTACGCGTTTCGCGAGCAGCTCGGCTCCAGCGACGGCAGCGACCACGACCTCGGCGACAGGATCGGCGCCTACCAGACCTTCGAGAGGGGGCGGACCTGCGATGTCAGCGCCGCCTGCCACTGGACGGTCAATGCCGCGGCGGCGTCCGGCCACGGCAAGCTCTATGCCGGCTGCTACTCGGTCTCGCCCTGCGCGGTATTCGTCCCGGCGGACTCCGCCATCGAGCGGCCGGAGGACCTCGCCGGGGTGCCGATTTCGGTCGGCTACCAGTCGGGCAGCCACTATTCCACCATCCAGACGCTCGAAGAATTCCTGGCGCCCGAGGACATCAGGCTCTCGTTCGCGGACGGGCTGCTGTTCCGCCGGCTCGAATTGCTGGTCGACGGCGCGGTTCCGGCGGCCAGCCTGTTCAGCGGGCCGTACTACTTCGCCGAGCAGCTCGGCTTCCGCAAGATCGTCGATACCAGCTTCATGATGGCGTCGATGATCACCGGCGATCCCGATCCCGGCGACGTCGAAAAGTATTTCGAGGCCCTGCGCCGCGCCCAGGTCGAGATCGACCTCAGGCTCGAACTGCACCGCCATCACTACAGGCGCGAATTCCCGGAACGGTTCCACGACGCGATGGACGTGCGCCGCTTCGGACCCGGCGAACGGCTGGTCTTCGAGCCTTACACCGAGGACATTTTCGAACGCTCGCGCTCCTGGATCGCCGAGCGCGGAATCTTTCCCGACGACGGCCTGGGCGACGCTTCGTACCGCGAATCGATCTACGCGGCCGCGTGATCCGCGCCGGCGCCCCCGGACTGTCGATTGCGTCCGGTCAGTTGCAGATCGCCGCATCCGTAGCGGTTGTCGAGAGCAAAACCGCTTGCTGCTCGAACCGCCTGGCGTAGCTTTTCGCAATTCCTGCCAGCTTCTTCAGCGCGCCGGCGCCTGCCGGGTGGATGATCTTCAGGACCAGGGAATTTTCCTGCGCCGTCTTCGCCATACCCTCACCGCGCCAGTAGCCCTGCGCCGGGATGACGGTAAATCCGTCCGGGAAGGCGGCGACGACATCGCTCTTGACGAAGGCCTGCCAGTCCTTCCTCGGGATCGAGCGTCCGTCCGGGCCGGACAAGCCGAAATAGACTTCCGTCACCATCGCCTCCTCGAACAGGGGCGAACAGCCGGCCGGCGCCGGTTTGGCCGCAACGCAGGCGGAGATGAGGAGCGACGTGAGACTCAGGAACAACAGCGCCGCCATCGGCTGCCGGCGGAGATTGCGGACTTTCACTACGGGTTCTGGTCCCAGTCGGGATCGTCGCTCGGGCTGAGCGGCGTGTCGCCGACCAGCAGGCCCTTGCCGGGGATGTGGTTGATCTCCAGGCGGATGCCGTCCGGGTCCTCGAAGACGAAATAGTAATAGCCCGGCGCAAAATCGCCTTCCAGCGGGCCGCGGTCGATGCGGCCGCCCAGCTTGCGCACCTGTTCGGCCGCCGCATCGACATCCTCGCGGCTGCGGGCGCGGAAGCAGAAGTGATGCAGGCCGACCCGGTTCGCCGCGAAGCGCTCGCCGGCGTATTCCTCGGCGCAGCGCTGGATGCCGAGCGCCGTCCGGCCGCCGACGTGGTAGAGGAAGTTGTTGCCGTCATAGACCTTCTTGAGCCCGAGAAAGGGCAGCAACCCCGAATAGAATTCCCGCGCCTTTTCCCACTGGCTGACCGTCAGGATGATATGGGCGGCGCCGTTGACTTCGATCATCTGTTTCTCCGTGCAAATCCGGCAGGCCTCAGGTGGCCGTTTCCTTCGGCTTGTAGCCGGGCAGCAGGTTCTTCTTGGTTTCCTCGTCCCACTCCAGCATCAGCTTGCCGAGCTCCTTGCCGGCGTCATAGCCGCGGCGCAGGCCCGGGCGCTGCTGCAGCGCCTTGTACCAGCGCCTGACGTTCGGGAACATCTCCAGATCGACCTTCTGGCCCTTGTAGGTGATGACCCAGGGCCAGCACGCCATGTCGGCGATGGAATAGTCGCCGGCGATATAGTCGCGGCCGTCGAGCCGGCGGTCGAGCACGCCGTAGAGCCGGAGCATTTCGCTGCGGTAGCGCTCGGTGGGGTAGGGCAGGGGCTCCGGGGCGTAGAGCGAGAAATGGCCGGCCTGGCCGAACATCGGGCCGACGCCGCCGAGCTGCCACGACAGCCATTCGAGCACCGTCTTGCGGCCGCGCAGGTCCGCCGGCAGGAAGCGGCCGGTCTTCTCGGCGAGGTAGATCAGGATGGCGCCGGATTCGAACACCGGGAGCGGCGGGCCGCCGTCCGGCGGGTCGTGGTCGACGATCGCCGGCATCCGGTTGTTCGGGCTGATGGCGAGGAATTCCGGCTCGAACTGGTCGCCCTTGTAGATGTTGACCGGGACGATCCGGTAATCGAGCTCCATCTCCTCAAGCGCGATGGAGATTTTCCAGCCGTTCGGCGTGGGCCAGTACCAAGCGTCGATCATGGTCGTGTTTCCTCCAAATCCCGCAGGCGCCGCTTCCCGGCCAAAGTAACCGCACCGCGCCGGATATCGAGTGTATAGAAGGCCTCATCCGGCGCGCTTGCCAACGGCGCGCCCGGAGCCGCAGTATCGAAAGCCAATCCGGCACGGAGGGTAACATGCCGACAGTGACGAAACAGGCGGCGTTAGAGGCGTCGGCGCCGGCCGTGTGGGCGGCGGTGCGCAACTTCGGCAAGCTGGACGAGTGGCTGCCGCCGGTCGTCGGCTGCGAGACCGACGGCGAGGGCATCGGCGCGCTGCGGACGCTCACGCTCGGCGACGGCGCGGTGGTCGTGGAGCGGCTCGACGCCCATGACGACGGCGCGCGAACACTGACCTATTCGATGACCGACGCCGGCCCGATGCCGCTGGTCGACTATGTCTCGACGATCGCGGTCAGCGCGAACCCGGACGGTACCTCGACCATGACCTGGACCGGCAATTTCGGCGTGTCGGGCGCCGACGAAGCGGAGGTCGTCGGCTCGATCGAAGGGCTCTACCAGTCCGGCCTGGATTCGGTGGCGGAGAAGCTCGCGGCTGAAGTCCATCCGGCGATCAAATCCTGGCCGAGCCAGTCGGTGACCTGACTTGGCCGCCGCCAAGGGGTGTGCAGGCACGCATCCCTGCCCGGCATCTCCGCAATATCGGAACCGGCGCGCGGAATTCGGACGCGGGCCCGGCCACGACCGGCATTTCCCGGAGAACGCACTTGACAGGGGCAGAACGCGTAAAGGATATTTGCAAATGCAAATATCCCGTTGCGACCGGGAGCGACAACGATGGAATTCGGCAATTTAACGCGCAACGACACCCACTAGCCTTACGAACCGGGCACGCCGAACGACACGGTAGAAAGGAACTGCGCAATGGACCAGCTCACCCCCGTTCAGCCGGATACCACGGTTAAACGCAGGCCGCCCCGCTGTCCGCCGTTCCACGAAGCGAAGAGCGCCGACGATCTGCTGCCCTATTTCGACGCGGTCGCCAAGCGCGAGTTCAGCCCCGGCCTGTGGGCCGCCTGGGATTTGCAGAAGGGCGAGAAGGTTCTGCTGCGCGTCGACAGCTGGCACCATCCCATGTGCGTCGAAGCGGCGGTCAAGACGCTGGAGAAATTCGGCTGCGAATATGAGGTCATCAACGCCGACCGCGGCCCGATACCGACCTTCGAAGGCCACAACGAGGCCGAGCTCTTCATCGACATGACGAAGGAGATCGCCCAGTGGTTCGAGGCGTGGGAGAAGCTTGACGACGAGGGCGTTTACGACAAGGTGCTCTGGGGCTTCGGCGGGCCGATCCTGTCGGAGCGCAAGCTGAAGGTCCAGCGCTTCCCCTTCATCACGCCGGAAATGGTGATGTCGGCGGCCCACACCGTGCCGGCGGAAATCTTGAAGGCGATCGACGAATGGACCTGGGACCGTTGCCGGCGCACCAAGCGCATGCATATCGTCGATCCGGAAGGCACCGACATCTGGTACACCGCGCATGACGAGTATTTCGATTCGTCGCGGACCTACTTCAACGAAGAGCACATCAAGCAGTGGTATCCGCAGAATGTCGCCTACGGGCGGACCTATCTGCCCGGCCATCTGTGGGGCAAGCCGAATTTCCTGCTGCCCGGCGCGAAGGAAGACGGCACCGGCATCGTCGCCGGAACCATGAACCACATTGGCCCGTTCCCGCACATCAAGCTGAAGATGGAGGGTAGCAAGGTGGTCGACATCGAAGGCGGCGGCGAATTCGGCGACAAGCTGCGCAACCTTCTGGACCAGACCTACAACGTCCAGTATCCGGGCCATCCCGATAAGGGGCTGATGTACTGGTGGGAGAATTCGATCGGGACGAACCCGAAGATCCATCGGCCGCGCTCTGGCTATCTGGACGGCTGGAACTGCGCCCTCTACGAGCGCATGCGCAGCGGCGTGGTTCACATCGGCTACGGCTCCGTCATCTCCAGCGCGATGGAGAAGGAAGCCGTGCTCAGCGGCATGCCCATCGTCGGCCATTGGCATGTCCACCTGTATTTCCCGGATGTCGATATCGAAACCGTCGACGGCGGAACGGAGCGCATCATCGAGGACGGCCGGCTCCTGGCCCTCGACGATCCGCATGTCCGCGAAGTCGCCGCCAAATACGGCAATCCGGACGATTTCCTGCAGGAGGACTGGATCCCCGCCATTCCGGGAATCAACATGGACGGCGATTACTGGCGCGACTATGCGCAGGATCCCATGGACTGGACCGCCACCGAGCTCAGCATCTGCCGCAAATGGCATCATCTCTACATGAAGATGACCGGCGCGGAGCATGGCGGGCATGCCCATTGCGATCACTGAGCCGGCCGCGGACAGAAGTCGCGAAAACCCCTGACAACACTGTGGAGTAGGCGTAATGGCCCAATTCATCACCGTTCACCGCGCCCCGGGATTGCTGCAGGAGGAGTGGGTCGAGAACGCGGTTCACGTCTATCGGGCGGAATTGGCGTCTTTCGTCCATGCCTACGTCAACCTCGGCAGCGGTTTCATCGTTACGATCTACGAATCCGAGAGCCGGGATACGCTGATCGAACAGTTCGAGCGGTTGGGCCTGCCCTACGACGAAATTCACGAAATCCAGTTCTCCCAGTCCTTCGGGGAGATGGAGGGCATGCTCAAGCAGATGGGCAAGATCTAGCGCCGGGCCGGTATTCCTGACGGACGACAAAGCGGAGTCGACGAACATGGGCGACAACGGATCGGAATTGACAATCGCGCCGCCGAGGCCCGACCGGCCGCCGCTGCACAACAATCTCTTCAACTGCATGCAGAAGGGCAACGCCAACCTGACGCTGCTGTTTCCCTATCTGCACCGCGGCGCCATGGTGGCCGCCGGCGCGCTGTTCATCGGCGGACCGGACCGGAGCTACGGCCATTTCTACCACCACAACAGCGTCGACGAGGTCATCACGAATTTCACCTCCAACGGCGCGATGCTGCAGCCGGGGCAGGTCTATTGCGGCGGGCGGCGCCACGGCGTCAATTCCTTCCTCAAGGACGAGAAGAACGCCGATAATTTTGCCCTGATGAGCGTCGTGCAGCGCCAGACCGACGACGGCACGCCGCAGACCGAAGGCATCAGCGTTCATTGCGAGAAATGCCGGCATCAGCTCTTCTTCGAGGAGTTCGATGCGTCGCCCGGCGACGACTCGACGGATCGCACCCATCCCTTCCCGTCGGTCGCCTGCCTGCCGCCGATCTTCGACAGGTTCAACGCGGACGAGGGCATGCGCACCTGCCCCGAATGCGGAACGCTCAACGTGCAGTTCCCGATTTCGTCCTGGGGCTGGGAGGAATACCGGCTCAAGACCGAGGTCATGATCCGGGCCGGAGACGCGCACGCCGACGGCCCGGCGGCGGCAGCCGGCTAGCCCGTCACGGCGGCGCCGGTCCGGGAGGCAGGTCATGATCCGCAAGAAGACCTTCATGACCGTCAGGGAGGCCGCGCAGGGCGGGCCGTATGACGAACGCCCGATGCTGCCCGACGAGATCGATCCGCAACTGCATCTCAGCGTCAACGACCGGCCGCAGCCCTTCCACCTGATCTGCGAGAAGGACACGATGCTCGTGCTGGTCACGGGCGCCGGGCAGATCCGTTTCCGGGAATCGAACGTCCGTTTCCATCCCGCCGCGCCGGGCGACTTCATCTATGTTCCGGCCGGCACGCCGCACCGCTTCGTTCCCGACGTCACGTCGGTCGTACATCGCTACAAGCCGCGCAGGCCCGGGCTCGAAGGCATGGCCTGGTACTGCGACGGTTGCGATACGGAATTGAAGCGGTTTGTCTGGGATACCGAAACACTGGTCTCCCAGGCGGCCTACCAGCGATATTGCGAAGCTTTCAACGACTCGGAAACAGACCGGCGCTGCGCAAACTGCGGCGCTGAGCACGAGCGGATCGATCTGGCGCCCTATCGCTGGGCGGCGCTGTCCGAAGAACTGTCGCCATCCACGGGCGATGCCGCCTGAGAGCGACGATCCGGCGGTGACCTCCGGCGGCCGCTCCGATCCGGCCGTCGGCATCCGGATTTGCGGCCTGAACAAGTCCTTCGACGGCCCGGAGGGCGAACTCGTCGCGCTGGCGGAAATCGACCTGGGCGTGCGCGAAGGCGAATTCCTGTGCATCGTCGGCCCCAGCGGGTGCGGCAAGACCACACTGCTGCGCATCCTTGCCGGGCTCGAACCGCAGTTCGGCGGATCGGTCGATTTCACCGTCGATACCGACGGCAAGCCCCTGCAGTCGATGGTGTTTCAGGAGCAGGGCGTCTTCCCGTGGCTGACCGTTCTGGAGAACGCCGCCTACGGCCTCACGGTGCGCCACGTGCCGAAGGACCGCTGCCGGGCCCAGGCGCGGGACTATCTGCGCAAGCTGGGCCTGTCCGCGTTCGAAGCGGCCTATCCCAGCCAGCTCTCCGGCGGCATGCGCCAGCGGGTCAATCTCGCCCGCGCCTTCGTCAACGACCCGGCCGTCCTGCTGATGGACGAGCCGCTGGGCGCGCTCGACGAGCAGACGAAAATGCTCGTCCAGACCGATCTGCTGCGATTGTGGGAAGGGTCGAACAAGACGGTCCTCTTCATCACCCACAGCCTGGACGAGGCGATTGTGCTCGGTGACCGGGTGGCCGTCATGAGCAACCGGCCGGGGCGGATCAAGACGATCCTCGACATCGACCTGCCCCGGCCGCGCGACGCGCTGGAGCTGCGCAACAACGAACGGTTCCTGCACCTGCGGCGGCAGGTCTGGGATTCCCTGCGCGAGGAAGTCGTGTCGCTGGAAAGCGACGAAAACCGCGCGCCTGTAGCGGCCGGAGCGGCGCCATGAGGCGGGTCGAAAAGATCCTCGTCGTGGCCAGTCCGGTCGGCGTCTTCGTGCTGTGGGAAATTCTGGCCTATCTCGGCTGGATCGATGTCCGCATCCTGCCGCCGCCGTCGTCGGTGGCGATCACCATGGTCGTCATGTTCGGCGAGGAAGGGCTGCTCGACCACACCGCCGCAACCCTGTTCCGGTTTTTCATCGGCATGGCGGTCGGCGTCGTGCCGGGCGTCCTGATCGGCCTGACCATGGGAATCTTCCGCTGGTTCCGCGCCTTTACCAATCCCCTGGTCGCGCTGTTCTATCCGATCCCGCGGATCGCGCTGTTCCCGCTGGTGCTGATTCTCGTCGGCATCAACGAAACGTCGAACGTCATCATGATCGCGCTGGGGCCGTTCTTCACGATGCTCATTTCCGCGATGTATTCCGTGCTCAACATCGACCGGATCTATCGCGACGTGGCGGAAAATTTCGAGACCGGCCCGCGCCACCTCTACACCATGGTGACCCTGCCGGCCGCAATGCCGACGCTGATGGGCGGATTGCGCATATCCGTCGGCCTCGGGCTGCTCGGCACCGTGGCCGTGGAGTTCCTGGTCGGCGAATCCGGCCTCGGCCACGTTATCTGGAACAGCTGGCAGGTGCTGTCGCTGCAGCGCTCGATGGCCGGCCTCGTCGTTTCGGCGATAGTCGGTTTCGCCGTTTACCTGTCGATGGACCTGCTCGAACGCTACCTGGTCCCCTGGCAGAAGAAAACCGCACCCGTTTAGGCCCGGCGGCCGCCGGGCCCTGTCCCGGACGGAAGCCAATCAAGAAGGAGAGTAAAGACCCATGATTTCGATACACAAACGAACCGCGATCGCCGCCATCGCCGGCGCGGTCATGCTCGGATCGTCCGGCCTGGCGCAGGCCCAGGCGGTCACCGTCCGGACTTCGGTCAACCCGCTGGTCTACAGCTACCTGCCGATCTTCCTGGCCGTCGACAAGGGCTATTTCAAGGCCCAGGGCCTGGACGTGCAGGTCAAGGCCTATCGCGGGTCGTCGACCACCCAGGTGCCGCTGCTCGCGCGCGGCGATCAGGACATCGCCCCGATGGTCATGGGCCCCGGCATGTTCAACCAGCATACCCAGGGTTTCGGCCTGAAGATCGTCTCGGCCATTGCCGGTTCCAACGCCAAGTGGAGCGACACGAGCTGGATCATGGTCCGGACCGATGTCTGGAAGGCGAAGAAGCCGAAGACGCTCGCCGACCTGCGCGGCATGTCGGTCGACGGCGGCCCGCTCGGTTCGCCGGTCAACCTGCTGATCCGGGAAGCCCTCAAGAAGGCCGGCCTCGGCATGTCGGATGTCAAGTACAGCGAGAAGTTCAAGTCGCCGCCGGCTTGGATCGCCGCGTTCAAGAACAAGGCGATCGACGTGCAGGCCGCGGTCGAACCGATCGTGACCATGCTGGAAGCGCAGGGCCTGGCGACGCGCTGGAAATCCTACAAGGATGCCGTGCCGTGGTTCCAGGAGACTTACTTCGCGGCGTCGCCGAAATTCCTGAAAGACAAGCCCGACGCGGCGAAGAAGTTTCTCACCGCCTTTCTGCAGGGCGCGAAGGACGTTCACGCCACCGGCGGCAAGTGGACGCCGGCCCTGCTGGATACGCTGGCCAAATGGTCCAAATTGCCGAAGAAGATCCTGCAACGGATTCCGGGCCCCGCCTATGCGGGCTATTTCGGCAGCATCGACAGGGTTGCGATCGACCGGCAGCAGGCGATCTGGATGAAGCTCGGCGCGGTGAAGAAGAAGGTCGATGTCAACGCCATCATCGACACCTCCTATCTGGAGGCCGCCAGGAAGATGGCCGGGGTGAAATAGGGCACGATCCGACGGACACCGCCGCCGGCATTCGGCAGCGGTGTCCGAAGGATGCCGGTTCGGACCTGGCCTCCGCCGCCGCCCCGACCGGCGTTCCTCGATGCGCCCCGGATAAATCCGGAGCTACTCGGGATGAGGGAGTTGGAAATGAACTTCCGGCCCTTCAAACACCGCCCTCACCCTGAGTAGCCCCGGTTTTCATCCGGGGCGTATCGAAGGGCGGGGCGTATCGAAGGCCCTCAGGGGCGGAGCCCGCGGACCAGCGCGACATAGTCCGGATTGTCCGGCGGGATAAAGCCGTGCCGGATCAGGAAGTCGACGATCACCAGGTTGCAGTTGTCCTTGAACTCGCGTGTTTCGGCGACGGTTTCGGCGACCCGTTCGATCGGCCAGAGGGCAAAGCTCTCGATCTCGCCGTCTGTATTGCGCGGGACGAAATCCGGCGGCAGCTCCAGGTCGAAGCAGAATTGCACGTCGGGCTTGAGGCCTTCCGGCGCCTGCTGGACATAGGTTATGGCGCCCACAGGCCGAGCCTGCCGGGCCAGGGTTTCGGGAATGTCCGCTTCCTCGGCGCATTCCTTGACCAGGTTTTCCATCAGGCCGAGCCCGACCGGCTGGCCGCCGGCCACCATATTGTCGAGCCGGCCCGGATAGGTCGGCTTGTCTTTCGCGCGCCGGCCGATCCACATGTGCGGCGCGCCGTCGCGCCATGTGTAGCCGTTCAGGTGCACGCCCCAGGCCCGCAGGCCGAAAAAAGGCACCGCGGCCCGGTCGATGACGAACGCAGGCGTTTCGCCGAACCGGCGTGCGGCGGTATAGAGTTCGCTGCGCAGACCGGCGATGGCTCCGGTCTCAGCTAGGCGCGCCGCCGCCGCCGCCATGGCGCGGTTTCGCGCTGCGACCGCCTCCGGCGTTCCGGCAGCCAGAGCGTCCGCAAAAGTCAGGCTGCCGTCACGGGATTGGACGATGGCGCCGGTCGCGGACAGCAATGCGCCGATCCGGTCCTTGCGCACCGCGCCGAGGCGCCGGCCGTCGACGGCGAACGGGGCGAAGGCATCCGGATCGTGCCGGTTGATCTCGCGAATCCGGTCCAGGAAACTCATGCGCGTTCCGTGGCGATGGCGGCCGGGCGCGCGCTCAGGCGGGCGCCGTCACGGTAATGCCGATGACGAACCCGCCGGCCAGGCCGCAAACGCCGAGGATCAACGCGACCAGCGCGATCCGGCGCGGCCATGGCTGAGTGCGCCCGGCGATCAGCGCGATCAGCGCCACGAGCACGGCAGCCAGCCCGGCCGGCAGCGGAACCAGCAGTCCGGCGACCGCCAGGGGCAGGGCGAAGCACGACAACGCTATGGAAAAGACCGCCCGCGTCCTGAGCCGCCGCGCCTGCGCCGCGCCCGCTTTCGCGCCGGTTCGCCGCTTCGCCGGGCCGCTGCGGGATCGTTTCTTCCTCTTTGTCGGAGCGGCGTTCACGGCGATGGCGCGGCCGGCGGCCTAGTGGGCGTATTCCGGGCACTCCCGTTCCAGAATCCGGTGGACCGAGCGGAAATGGTTTTCCGCCATGTCGGCCAGGTCTTCGTTCAGCTGCTGCGCCGTCAATTCGGCAATATCCTCCGGCACCGGGCGCAGCGGTTTGCCGGTCGAAAGCGCCATCACCTGATGCATCGCGGCCCGCTCGAGATAGTAGAGCCGATTCCACGCTTCCGGCACGCTCGCCCCGGTCACGATAACGCCGTGGTTCGAAAGGAACAGGGTCGAGCGGTTGCCCAGGGCCGCGGCGATCCGGTCGCCCTCCTCCCGATAACCGGCGAGCCCGTTAAAGGCCGTGTCGTAGCTCACCTGGTCATGGAACATCAGCGAGGTCTGGCTGAGCGGCAGCAGCGTCGAGTCTTCCAGCATGGTCAACGCCGTCGCGTAGGGCATGTGGGTGTGCAGCACGCACTTCGCCTGCGCCGCCGCCGTGTGCAGGCGCCAGTGGATGTAGAAGGCGCTGGCCTCCGGCGGCGTGTCGCCCTCCAGCAACGTGCCGTCGTTATCGACCAGCAGCAGGTTCGACGCGGTCACCTCCGACCAGTGCAGGCGCCGCGGATTGATCAGGAACAGGCCGTCGGCGCCGGGGACGGCGAAACTGAAATGATTGCAGACGCCTTCGCCGAAGCCGAGCCGGTCCGCCATGCGCAGGGCGGCGGCGAGGTCCCGGCGGGCCGGCCGGATCGCGTCGTTCCGGGATGTCGTCGAGAGGTCTGGCATGGCCGCCGCCTTTTTGAGATCCGTTGCCGGGGCTGCTGGCCGCGGAATGTGATCGCCGCCGCCCGGCCGGTCAATACCGGTAACGGCAACGAGAGCAAAATCGGCGGAAAACCACAATTCCTGCACGCCTTCGTGAACGAAGGGGATTTGATTCGGCAGTGTCAGCGAGTATCTATGTATCGGTTTTGCACCACACACCCAAAACGTGTCTCAACGGAGGACCGAACCATGAAATCAGTCAACGCGTTGACCGTTGCCGCGGCGGTTGCCGGCGCCCTTTCTCTGGCTGCCGTTACGTCGGCGACTCCGGCCATGGCCGCCAAGACCAAATGCTACGGCATCGCCAAGGCCGGCCAGAACGATTGCGGCAACGCCGCGGGCACTCACAGCTGCGCCGGCCAGTCCAAGGTCAGCTACAGCGGCGACGACTGGAAGGGCGTTGCCTCGGCAGCGGCCTGCACCGAAATGGGCGGCCAGACCAAGCCGTTCAAGGGCATGAACCCGAAGAAAAAGTCCAGCTGACGCCGGAAAGTTCGAAGAGGCGGCGCGGCCTGGCCGCGCCGCCTTATCTTTGCGTCCCTGAATTTTGCCTCGGTCCTGCGCAAGCGGCGCCGGGGTTATTCGTTTGAGCCGGTATTCCCCGCTTTTCCGGCGCTTCGGGCCGGGTTATGCAGCACGTGAACGATACTGTTTCGACGAACGGAAATCCCTTGCGGCTTGCACACGGGCGTCCAGATATAGAAGGGCGGCAGGCGGCAGGGGATGGCGGCAGAGGACGGCATGGCCTTCGACCACGGGAACGGCTTGGCTGGAAGAAATAAGCGGGATCCGGTCCCCGCCGCCGCCGGGATCGGGCTGCGCCACACCCACTACGGCGAATTCCTGAACGGCCGGCCGGCGACCGCGTGGCTCGAAGTTCATTCCGAGAATTACCTTTGCCCGGGCGGGCCGCGGCTGGCGACGCTCGAGGCGATCCGGCAGCACTACCCCCTGAGCTGCCACGGCGTCGGCCTGTCGCTCGGCAGCGCCGAAGGTCTGGATCCCGGCCACCTGGAGCAACTGCGCTCGCTGTTCGACCGCTTCGAACCCGGCCTTGTCTCGGAGCATGTCTCGTGGAGCACGACCGGCGGCGACTATCTGAACGACCTGCTGCCGCTGCCGTATACCGAAGAGGCACTGGACATTCTGGTGCGCAACATCGGTCAGGCGCAGGACGCATTTGGCCGACGCATCCTGATCGAGAATCCGTCCTCCTATGTCACCTTCGCCCAGTCGACGATCCCGGAATGGGAATTCTGCGCGGAGGCGGCGCGGCGCAGCGGTTGCGGCCTGCTGCTGGACGTCAACAACATCCATGTCAGCGCGCATAACCACGGCTACGATGCCCTGGAATTCCTGAATGCGATCCCCGGCGACCTGGTCGGGGAGATCCACATCGCCGGCCACGCCGATACGGAATGGGATGGCCGGCCGGTGCTGATCGACGATCATGGATCGACCGTCAAAGAGGCGGTCTGGGACTTGCTCGAAATCGCGCTTTCGCGATTCGGGCCGAAACCCGTCCTCATGGAATGGGATCTCGACCTGCCGCCCCTCGAGACCCTGCTCGGCGAGGCGGGCAGGGCGCAGGCGCTTCTGGACAGGCTGGCGCCGGAACGCCCGGCCCTGGACAATGTTGCCTGATCTGCAAACCGCCTTTTGCGCGGGCACCGTCGGCCGGGACACCGCGGCGGTCGCGGCCCTCGCCGACGGTGGCATGGAAAACGGCCATCGCTTCGGCATTTACCGGAACAATATCTTTCAGTCGCTCACCGGCGTGCTGGCCGCTGCCTTTCCGACCGTCAGCAAACTTGTCGGCGATGAGAATTTCGCCGTGCTGGCCCATCGCTTCATCGCGGCGCATCCGCCGCAGCGGCCTTCGCTCTACGCCTATGGCGGGAATTTCGCGGCGTTTCTGGCTGGCTTTGCGCCCGCGGTCGAGGAACTGCCCTTCCTGCCGGATCTCGCACAGGTCGAGTGGGCGGTGAACGAGGCCTATTTCGAAGCCGATGCCGAACCTCTGGTCGCCGATCATCTGGCCGGGCTGGCGCCGGAAACCTATGCCCGGCTGCGACTCCACCTGCACCCGACGGTCCGCCTGATCGGGTCGGACTGGCCGGTCTGGGATCTGTGGGGCGCCGAGGCGTTGCCCGATCCGTGGCCGCCCGGAGAGCAGGAGGGCGCGCAGCGGGTGCTGGTGCGCCGGCCGGAAAGCAAGGTCGATGTGGTCATGCTGACGCCCGGCGATTTCGCTTTCCTGGGCGCGCTCGCCGCCGGCGACGCGCTCGGCGAAGCAGCCGCTGCGGGCGCTGCGGCCGGCCCGGACTTCGATCTGGCAACCTGCCTGGCCGGCCATCTGGCGGGTGGCACATTCCATTCCGGTTACACGATAGATGCGAGCTGATACCGGCACGGCATTCCGGGAACTCAGCCAAGCCAAGGAGCAGAAACAGATGAGAATGACCGAAACCAAGTCGACGGAGGAGGGGCTTGACGGCGCGGTCCAACAGACCTTCCGCCTCTTCGAGCTGATCCCCTATTCAGTGCTCGCGCTAGGCGCCCGGTTCGCCGTAGCCCTGTTCTTCTTCCGCTCGGCGCTGACCCGGGTCGGCGAGAAGATCGACCTCGGATTCATGAGCATCCCGCTGCCTTGGGCGATCGCCGAGAATCAGGATTTCGTGTTCGCCGAATACAAGTATTTCGGTTTCGAGATGCCGGAGTGGTTCCACGCCGTTTCCATGCATCCCATCATCTGGGCCGAAAGCATCGCGCCCCTGTTCCTGATGGTCGGCCTGGCGTCGCGCTACGCGGCGGCGGTCCTGTGCGTCATGGCGCTGACGATCGGCCTGATCGTCTATCCGAACTTCTTCTCCAAGGAGACGCTGGCGATCGCCGTGCTCGCCGCCATTGTCTTCAAGGGCGGTCCGGGGATCATTTCGCTGGATGCGCCGCTCCGGCGGATGCGCTGGCCGAACAACTGATCGGCGCTCCTTCGGCAAGCCCAGTTCAGGCTTTCGATACGCCCCGGATAAAATCTGGCGCGACTCGGGATGAGGCCCCCTTCGACAAGCTCAGGGCAGGCTCTCGATACGGCGCTGACGCGCCTACTCGGGATGAGGGTTTCTGTTTTTTCACCCTCACCCTGAGTAGCGGCGAAGCCGCGTATCGAAGGGCGGCCTAGAACACCCAGTAGCCGCCGTCGATCAGGTGGCTGTCGCCGGTGTGGAAGGCCGAGGCGTCGCTCATCAGGTAGACGGCGATGCCGCCGAAATCCTCCGGCCGGCCCCAGCGCCCGACGGGCGTGCGGGGCAGGGCGGCTTCGGCGAAACGGTCCCAGGCGAACAGGGTTTCGGTCATGTCGGTCTCGATCCAGCCGGGCAGGACGGCGTTGGCGGTGATGCCGTGGCGGGCGAAATCCACCGCCATCGCCCGGATCATCGAGACCACCGCGCCCTTGGTCGCGCCGTAATGCTCGTTCCGCGCTGCGCCGGAAAGCGCCGCGAGGCTTGCCGTCGCGACCAGCCGGCCGCCGGGGTCGCCGTTCTCGGCCCGCTCGACCATGTGCCGGGCCGCGGCGCGCAGGGTGTAGAACACGCCGTCTAGGTTGACCCGCATCACGCGCTGCCACTCGGCGTCGTCGATTTCGAAAAAGCTGCGTTTGCGGCCGGTGACGCCGGCGTTGGCGAACACGCCGTCGACCCGGCCGAACGCGGCGAGGGTTTCGGCGAAGGCGGCGTCGACGGCCGCGCTGTCCGCGACATCGACCTGTTGGGTCCGGACCTTGCGCCCGGTCGGCGCCAGCCGCTCCCCGGCGGCGGCGTTCTTTTCCGCGTTGGTGCCCCAGATGCAGATATCCGCCCCGGCCTCGGCCATCGCTTCGCAGAATCCGAGGCCGATACCGCCGTTGCCGCCGGTCACGAGGGCGACTTTTCCGGTCAGGTCGAACGGCGCGTACATGGCGGGCTCCGGGCAATGGCGACCCGCCTATAAAGCCGAACGGCCGCCGCCGTTCAAGTGCCGCCCGGATTTGGCGGCGCTCCGGTCCTGAGTTCCGCAAGGCGCCCGGTCATCTGTCAGGAAAGCGTTTCCTCCCCGACTCCATTACTTGCAACTTCGGACACGAACGTCCGTACGCGTGCAGAGGAGGGTTTAAATCCCTCCTCTACGGTCACGCCGCCCGAACCGGATGACCGGACAGAGTTCCGCGGCTGATTTCCGGATTCCATTGCGTGGATAATTCGAACGCAGACACTTCTTCCAAAGTCGATCGGGCCACCGCCGGCACTTTACAGGCAAGTCCCGCAAGGGCATGGATGGCGCAAGACGAACGGGAGCGGAGAACGGGGACCTATGGCGCGCGAAACCTTCACCTGGCGGCCCGAATGGGCGCACATTTCCTATGCGGAGACCAGCCAGTTCACCGAGACCTACGGTTTCGCCGGCAGCCACGGCGCTGTGAACCTGGAGGGCATCAGGTTCCTTCCGGAAGGCCGGCCTTCGGATACGCTGCTCGTCTACATGCATCCGGCCTCGACCCTCCAGCTTCTGCCCATGCCGCGGGCGATGGCGAAGCACGGCGTCCATGTCCTGTGCGCCGCCAGCCGCTATCCGAAGAACGATACGGCGCTGATCATGGAAAAGGTCGCGGCCGATCTCGGCGCTTGGGTCCGCCACGCGAAGGAGGACTGGGGTTACGACAAGATCGTGCTGGTCGGCTGGTCCGGCGGCGGCTCGCTCTCGCTGTTTTACCAGTCCCAGGCCGAGAACCCGACGATCACCCAGACGCCGGCGGGCGACCCCTACGACCTGACCGCCGCCGGCCTGGTCCCGGCCGACGCGGTCATATTCCAGGCCGCGCACCTGTCGCGCGCGGTCGTGCTGACCGACTGGATCGACCCGTCCGTGCGCGACGAGAACGATCCGGACGACCGCGATCCGGAACTCGACCTCTACAATCCGGCAAACCCGAACCGGCCGCCCTACAGCGCCGACTTCGTCGCCCGCTTCCGCGCCGCCCAGCTTGGCCGGGTGCGCCGCAAGACGGCCTATGTGCGCCAGATGCTGGAAGACCTGAAGAAACGCGGCGGCAACGAGATCGAACGCAGCCTGATCACCCACCGGACCATGGCGGAGCCGCGATTCCTCGATCCGGCGCTGGACCCGAACGACCGCGAGCCCGGCATCTGCTATCTCGGCGTGCCGGAGACCGTGAACAGCGGCCCGGTCGGCCTCGGCCGCTTCTCCACCCTGCGCGCCTGGCTCAGCCAGTGGTCGCCGGACGATACCAACGCCCATGGCGAGAAATGCGTGCGAACGGTTGGCGTGCCGTTGCTGGCGATCGAGAATTCGGCCGACGATGCGGTGCCGCAGCCCCACACCGGCATGATCCATGCCGCCGCCGGCAGCGCCGACAAGACGATGAAGGTGATAAAGGGCGCCACCCACTACTATCTCGGCCAGAAGGACAAATTGCAGGAAGCGGCCGATACCTGCCTCGACTGGCTGAACGCCCGTGGCTTCTGCACCTGACCCGGACGGCCCGGCGGGCGGCGGCCCGCAAATTGGAGGACTCGAGGGCCGGGTCGCCATCGTCACCGGCGGTGGCCAGGGCATCGGCCGCGCGGCGGCGCACGCCTTCGCGGCGTGCGGCGCGCTCCCGGTCATCGCAGACGTTAACGGCGACAAGGCAGCGGCGGTGGCCGGGGAGATCGGAGCGGCCGCGCTGGCAGTCGCGACCGACGTCGCCGACCCGGCGTCGGTCGAAGCGCTGGCCGAAACCGTGCTGTGCGCGCGGGGTCGCATCGACATCCTGTTCAACAGCGCCGCGATCTTCTCGACCCTGAAAATGCGCCCGTTCTGGGAAATCCCGGTCGATGAATGGCGGCGGGTGATCGACGTCAACGTCACCGGCACGATGCTGGCGACAAGGGCGGTCGTGCCGGCGATGCGCGCGGCCGGCTGGGGCCGCGTGATCAACGTCTCCTCGGCCGCGGTCAATCGCGGGCGCGACCGCTATCTCCACTATATCGCGTCGAAATCCGCCGTCATCGGCATGACGCGCTCGATGGCGCGGGAGCTGGGCGATTTCGGCATTGCCGTAAACTGCATCCTGCCCGGTGCGACCATGACCGAGGTCCCGCGCGAAACGACCACCGCCGAGGGCTTCAGGGCGTTCGCCCAGACCCAGTGCTTCAAGCGCACGGAAACGCCGGACGATTTGATCGGCTGCATCCTGTTCCTCGCTTCGCCGCAGACCGGCTTCCTGACCGGCCAGTCGCTGACGGTCGACGGCGGCGGGTCTCATCTGTAAGGCGATCGGGTGAACATCCTGTTCGTCTGCACCGGGAACTTCTGCCGTTCCCCCACCGGCGAGGCGGTCCTGCGCCGCATGGTTGAGGTCGCCGGGCTCGGCGATACGGTGACGATCGATTCGTGCGGCACCCACGCGTATCACACCGGTCAGCCGCCGGATTCCCGGGCGCGCGAGGCCGGGGAGCGGCGCGGCTACGGTTTCGCCGGCCAGCGCGCCCGGACGCTTGCGTCGGCCGACTTCGACCGGTTCGACCTGATCCTCGCCATGGACGGCGGGCATTTCGACCGGCTGAGGCAGGCTGCGCCGGCGGCGCGCGCCGGCCGGGTTCGCCGGTTTCTCGATTTCGCGCCGGGGACCGGGCGGCGCGACGTGCCCGACCCCTATTACGGCAGCGCGGAAGATTACGAACTGACGCTCGACCTGATCGAGGCTGGCTGCCGCGGCATCGTGGCCATGCTGCGCGAACGAAAGGCAACGGCATGACTGGCCTCGGCGACGTCTGGAAACTCGATGCTACGGCCCAGGCCGAACTGGTCCGGCAGGGCGAAGTCACCGCGCGCGAACTGGTCGACGCCGCCATCGGGCGGATCGAACGGCATAATCCGGCCCTCAACGCCGTCGTCCATCCGATGTTCGAGCAGGCCCGGACGGCCGCCGCCGGCTATCTGCCGGACGGGCCGTTCCGCGGCGTCCCCTTCCTGCTGAAGGATCTGGCTGCCGAGTTCGGCGGCGAGCCGATGACCGAGGGCTCGAAATTTCTCGCAGGCTATGTCCCGGACGGCGACAGCGAACTGGTCGCGCGCTACCGCGCCGCCGGCCTCGTCGTCCTCGGCAAGACCAACACCTCTGAGTTCGGCCTCCTGCCGACGGCGGAGCCGGCGCTGTTCGGCCCGGCGCGCAATCCGTGGAACGCCGGCCATATGACCGGCGGCTCCAGCGGCGGCTCGGCGGCGGCGGTCGCCGCCGGGCTGGTGCCGGCAGCGCACGCCAACGACGGCGGCGGCTCGATCCGCATTCCGGCGTCCTGCTGCGGGCTGTTCGGCCTGAAGGCGACCCGCGGGCGCAACTCGCTGGCGCCGCATTACGGCGATATCGGCAACGGCATCATCCACGAACATGTGGTCAGCCGCTCGGTCCGCGACAGCGCGGCGATCCTCGACGCGACCGCCGGCGCTGCGCCCGGCGAGCCCTATGCCCCGCCGCCGCCGGCCCGGCCCTTCGCGGCGGAGGTCGGCGCCGATCCGGGCGCGCTCAGGATCGCCGTCATGTCCGGGTCGATGAACGGCTGCGACGTGCATCCGGATTGCGTCGCCGCCGTCGAGGACGCGGCCCGGCTCTGCGAAACGCTCGGCCACCGCGCCGACTATGCCGAGCCGGACATCGACTGGGACAACATCGCCAGACTGTTCTCCAACCTGTGGACCGGCATGTTCGGATGGGCGGTCGCCGACTGGGCGCGCCGCCTGGGCCGGGAGCCCGCACCCGAACATTTCGAACCCTGGACCTGGCGCATGTACGAAGTCGCGCAGAAGACCGGCGCGGCCGACTATCTGCTCGCGGTCCAGGACGCCCAGCGCGTGGCCCGTATCGTCGGCCGGTTCTTCGACGACTGGGATATCCTGCTGACGCCGACCGTGGCCGCCCCGCCGTTGCCGGTCGGCAGTTTCCTCTGGAGCGAGGCAACCCGCCGTTCCGCCCGGCAGGCGGTCGCGCAATTCAGTTCGCACACGCCGCTGTTCAACGTGACCGGCCAACCGGCCATGACCGTGCCTCTGGTCTGGAACGATGCGGGGCTGCCGGTCGGGGTGCAGTTTGCCGGGCGCTACGGCGACGAGGCCACCCTGTTCCGTCTGGCCGGGCAGCTGGAAGAAGCCCGGCCCTGGAAGGATCGCTGGCCGGCAATCGCCGGCTGAGTCGGAATTCCTATCGCCGGCCGAACAGCCGTTCGAGGTCGTTCAGCTTGAGTTCGACATAGGTCGGGCGGCCGTGATTGCACTGGCCGCTGTGCGGCGTGGCCTCCATCTGGCGCAGCAGGGCGTTCATTTCGTCGCCGTTCATCGACCGGCCGGCGCGGATCGAACTGTGGCAGGCGATGGTCCCGCACACTTCGTCCAGCTTTTCCTTCAGGGAGAACTCACGGCCCATCTCGACGATCTCGTCGGCCAGGTCGCGCACGAGTCCCTGGATATCGCCATCGCCCAGCAAGGCCGGATACTCGCGCACGACGATCGCGCCGCCGCCGAACTTCTCGATCACCAGCCCGATTTCCGCCAGGTCGCCCCGGCGCGCGATCAGGGCGTTTGCCGTTTCATCGTCCATTTCGACGACTTCCGGAATCAAAAGGCCCTGGCGATGGACGCCGCCGTTGGCCATCGCCTTCTTCATCTCCTCGTAGACCAGCCGTTCGTGCGCCGCGTGCTGGTCGACGATTACGATCCCGTCGGCGGTCTGGGAGACGATATACGTCCGATGCACCTGGGCCCGGGCCGCCCCCAGCGGATTGTCGAAGGTCGAATCGTCGCCGTCCGTCGGCTCGACCTGGCTGGCCGTCGGAGCGGCAACGCCGTTGAACACGCCCGATGCCTGGCCGTTCGGCGGATTGGGGCCCTGCCAGGCCGTCGCGGTTTCCGCCATCCCGTTGAAACCGGCTCCATGGTCGGCAGCGGGCCTTCCGTTGGTTGGAACACCTGGCGCCCGGCCTGCATGACCGTTGCCGCTTGGCGGGCGGAACGCGCCGAGCGCCGCGTCCGAGACGGTCGTCGACGCCCGGTGGCCGGCTTCGGCCAGCGCATGGCGCAGGGCGCTGACGATCAGTCCGCGAACCGTTCCGGCATCGCGGAACCGAACCTCGGTCTTGGCCGGATGGACATTCACGTCCACCTCCGCCGGCGGGATATCGAGAAACAGCACGGCCATCGGATGCCGGTCCCGCGCCAGGAAATCGCGATAGGCGCCGCGCACCGCCCCGCCCATCAGCCGGTCCTTGACCGGCCGGCCGTTGACGAACAGGTACTGGTGCCGCGCGGTTCCCCGATGCAGGGTCGGCACGCCGATATGGCCGGTCAGCCGCAGGTTGTCGCGCACGGCGTCGACGCGCACGGCGTTGTCGGCAAAATCCTTGCCCAGGATGGCCGAAAGCCGCGCCAGCCGGACATCGAACATATCTCCGGTGTTGACCGGCAGCGTAACCAGCGGGCGTTCGCCGTCGCCGCGCAAGGAGAATCCGATCTCCGGGTGCGCCATCGCCAGGCGATTGATGGTGTCGGTCGCCGACTGTTGCTCGCTGCGCCCGCTCTTGAGGAATTTGAGCCGCGCCGGCGTGGCGTAAAACAGGTCGAACACCTCGACCTTGGTGCCGCCGGGCATGGGCGCCGGCCCGGGAATGCCGCGCAGGCCGCCATGGATGTGGATCGACCAGCCCGAATCGGTTTCCGTTTCCCGCGTCGTGATCTTGAGCCGGCTGACTGCGCCGATCGACGGCAGGGCCTCGCCGCGGAAGCCGAGCGTCGAAATGTTGACGAGGTCGTCGTCGGGCAGCTTGCTGGTGGCGTGCCGCTCTACGGCGAGGGCCAGCGCCTTGCGCCCCATACCGCAGCCGTCGTCGGTAACAGCGATATAGCTCCGGCCGCCGTTGCGCACGATCACGTCGATCTTTCTGGCGCCGGCGTCGATCGCGTTTTCGACCAATTCCCTGACGACTGCCGCCGGGCGCTCGATCACTTCGCCCGCCGCGATGCGGTTAACAACATCTGGTGGAAGGAGACGAATCATTCACCAGATAATGTAAATCATTTTTCCATAGATTTCGAGAGAAATTCTCGAATTAACGCCTTGCCCGCATCGACGGCAGGCTGGGAGAAAGGATCGATTTCCAGCATGTATCCCGCGATCGCCGTCTCGAGCAGAAAATGCATCGCCAGCGCGCCGACGGTTTTGGCATTGACGCTCGTTCTATGGAGCCGAATCCGCCGCACCGGACGGCCGTTTTGCGCCAGATTCTGCGCGGTCGCCTGCGCTGATGCCTGCATCAGCTCGCCGAGGGACCGGTCGTTCATCCAGGCCAGCTCGGCGTCGCCAAGGGCAAGCGGCGGCGTATCGGCGGCCGTCAGGTCTATGAGCGTATAGGCGCCGATCGGCGGGCCGTTCAGCCAGAACTGGAGCTGGCTGTGCTGGTCGACCGTGCCGAGCGCCGGATAGGGCATGCTGCCGCAGCCCGCCTTGCCGAGGCTTTCCGCCCAGAGCTGGCAGTACCAGCGGGAGAAGTCGGCCAGGCGGTCGGCGTAGGGCATCAGGATGCTGGCGGTCGCGCCCCGGTCGCGCATCAGCGCCACCTGCATCGCCGCGCCCAGCGCAGGCGGGCAGTCCATCGCCGTTTCCGCCTTTAACGCCTGTTCCGCGACGACGCGCGCGCCGGCCCGGACGGCCCGGCCGTCAACGCCGTCAATGGCGGCCGGCAATAGCCCGACATTGGCGAGAATGGACATGCGGCCAACGACGTCCGGTTCGTGATCCAGAACCGTGATGTCGTGACGCCGGGCGAGGCGGCGCAACGGCGACTCCTGCGGTCCGGTGACGACGAGGAAGCGAGCCGCCGCCTCGGTTGGGCCCAGCGCGTCCGCCGCCATCGCCCAAAATTGCGCAAAGACCGCCAGGGTTTCGGCAGTGGCGCCGGATTTCGAGATGGCGAGGAAGGCGCTGTCGGCAAATTCGCCTGCTACCGCCCGGCCCACGGTGTCCGGATCGGCGTTCTCGATGAACGCCAGCCGGCCGGCCGGCGCCGTCGCGCACAGGGTCCGGGCGCCGAGCGACGATCCGCCGGTGCCGATCAGCAATATCCGCGATGCCCGGGCGGCAAATTCGCGCGCCGCCGCTTCGATCTCCGGCAGGTCGTCCTCGCGGAAGGCGTGGCGCACCAAGGGCGCGCCGGCCGTGTGCTCGTCGCAAAGCCGCTGCAGCGCGGCCCAGGCGTCGCCGCACGCGGCGTCGAAGGCGGCCTGCGACAGGCCGTCCGCACCGGACGGGGCCGCGAAAATTCCGGAAATATCCTGCGTATAGAGGGACGCCATGGGGATCGGCCGGCTTCGGGTCCGCCCGTCGATTGTCACCCGCCGGTCCTTACAGGCCGGCCGGCTTGCCGACAACGAAGAAGGTCAGCCGGTCCGGCTTCAGCAGGCTCTTTGCCACCCGCCGGACATCCGCCAGGTTGACCTTTTCGATATGGCCGTTCCGCCTGGCAAAATAATCCCGCCCCAGGCCTTCGAACTGCACGCCGACCAGCATGTCGGCGATACGCGAGGAGCTGGAAAATCGCAGCGGGTAGCTGCCGGTCAGGTATTTCTTCGCCGCGGCCAGCTCTTCGGCGGTGGGGCCTTCCCCGGCCATGCGGGCCCATTCCGCCCGAACGATCCCGACCGATTCCGCAACCCGCGCGTTTTGGGTCGCAACAGCTCCCAGCAGCAGTGCCGAGCGCCGCAACGGCCACAGATAGGAATACACCGAATAGGCCAGACCGCGTTTTTCGCGGATTTCCCGATACAGCCGGGAGGTGAAGCCGCCCCCGCCCATAATATGGTTCAGGATATAGGCCGCGTAGTAATCGGGATGCCGGCGCGGCAGGCCTGGCTGCCCGAACACCGCCACGCTCTGCGGCGTATCGAACCGTTCGACGACGATCCCGCCCTGCAATTTCGGGGCCGTCGGCGGCACCGGCCGCGGTTTCTGTTTCGGGGGCAGGCCGCCGAAGGCCTTGTCGAGCAGCACCGAAAGCTGCGCCGGCGTCACATCGCCGACGACGCCGATGAACAGGTTGTCCCGGGTGAAATTGTCGGCGACGAAACGCTGCAGGTCGGCCCGGGCGATCGCGCCGAGGCTCTTTTCGGTGCCGGATACCGGGCGGCCGTAGGGATGGCCCGGATAGGCCGACGACCAGAAGGCGCGGCGCGCAAGGTAGCGCGGCTGGCGGGTGCGGCGGAGATAGCTCGACAGCAGGCTTCCGCGCATGCGCTCCACCGCGTCGACGTCGAAGCGCGGTTCGGTCAGCGCCAGGCCGATCGTCTCGAACGCGGTATCGCGATTTCGGCTCAGGGTCCTGAGCGTACCGCGGAACTGGTCGCGGCCGACCTCGAATTCGAGCCGGATCGACAGCTTCTCGAGTTTCTTCTGGAAGGCCAGCGCGTTCATCCTGCCGGCGCCTTCGTCGAGCAGGACGGACGTCAATTCGGCGAGCCCCTCCTTGCCCGCGGGGTCGCGCGATCCGCCGGCGCGAAACCCGAAACTGACCGACAGGACCGGGTTGCTGCGATCCACGACCAGCCAGGCGGCGATGCCCGACCGGCTGACGACCTCGCGGACCTCGACCGCAGCCGACGCGGCCGAAGCGGCGAAGAGAGAGAGCGCGGCGACGGCGAGCGCGACAGCCGGGCCGGCAATGCGCTGGAGGACGGTCATTGTTTCTGCATCTCGGCCTTTTTCGCTCCAGAGGGCTTCACTCCAACGGGTTTCGCTCTAGCGGGCTCTTCCGGCAGCAACAGGGCGGTCACGGATTTCCGGCGCTGCAGGACGTGGCGCGCCGCGGCGTTGACCCGGTCGACCGTTACCGCGCCGATCCGCGCCGGCCATTCTTCGACGTCGGCCACCGTCCGGCCGATCATCAGCGACGTCGCGATGGCGTTGGCGCCGGTCCTGGCACTGTCGCGGGCGAAGATCGCCATGTCCCGAAGCTGCTGTTTCGCCGATTCGACGTCCTCCTCCGGCACGCCGTTCTTCAGGATCCCGGCCAATTCGGCGTCGACCGCTTTCTCCAGCCGATCCATGGAAACGCCGCGCTTCGGCAGCGCATAGAGGTAGAGGCTGGAGGGGCCGCGGCGGGACGGGCCGTAGTCGCTGCCGGCGGTGGTCGCCAGCTTCTGCCGGACCACCAGGCTCTGGTAGAGCAGGCTGGTGGAGGACGAGCCGAGCAGCCGCGCCAGCACCTGCAGGGCGTAGGCGTGCTGCGCCGCGCGACTGTTATAGCCGGGCGCGTAATACATCCGGCTGAACGAAGGCCGGCGCACCCGGGGATCGCGGTAGATCACCCGGCGTTCGGCGCGCTGCGGCGGATCCAGGAGCTTCCTGTGCGGCGCCTTCACTTGCGGCAGCGGGCCGTAATACTTTTCCGCCAGGCGCTGCACCTCCCCGGCGTCGACATCGCCGGCGACGACCAGGACCGCGTTGTTGGGGCCGTAGTAGCGTTTGTAGAAATCCAGCGCATCCTGCCGCGACAGCCGCTCCATCTCGTGCATCCAGCCGATGATCGGGCGCCCGTAACCGTGGTTGAGATAGAGCGCGCGCCGCGCCTGCTCCCACAGGATCGAGGACGGCCGGCCTTCGATGCGCGAACGCCGTTCCTCGAGGATGACGCGCCGCTCCTGCACGACATCGTTCTCCGAGAGGACGAGGTTCGCCATGCGGTCGGCCTCGATCTCCATCATCCGGGCCAGGCGATCCTTGGCGACGAACTGGTAGTAGCCGGTGTAATCCCAGCTGGTGAAGGCGTTTTCCTGGCCGCCGTTGGCCGCGACGATCTTCGAAAATTCTCCGGATTTCAGGGTCTTCGTGCCCTTGAACAGCAGGTGTTCGAGAAAATGGGCGATGCCGGATTTTCCGGCCGGCTCGTCGATGGCGCCGGCCTTGTACCACAGCATGTGAAGGGCGACCGGCGCCCGCTGGTTGACGATGACGACCCCGCGAAGCCCGTTCTTCAGGGTAAAGGTCTCGGCGTTGAACAGGCCGGCTCGAGCGGGCTTTTCGGCCGCGACCGCGGCGCCGGCGGCGATCGCCCCGCCGATCAGCAATATCGCGGCGAGGGCCCGCCCCGGCCGCGACAAGCGGCGTTCAATTCGTCGGCCCAACACGAAAAACTCCTGCAATGGCTGGCGGAGACGGCAGCGTGGAACGCCACCCGCCGGCGCTTGATGGAAGCAACTTGTGGCCGGGATATGGCAACGCCGGTCGCGGTGCCGGAAAAGACGCTGCGGAGCCGGCAGGCGTCTGCAAGGAAGTTCTGCGCCGAACGGCTAGCTCTTCTTCTTCGCAGACGGTTTCAGAAGTTCCTTCTCGCCCTTGCTCGGCGCGCCGTCCCGGACGATCTCCTTGCCGCGCGTTTCGGTCCGGGGGTCGCGAAGGATCGTGCCGCCTGTACCCGACGCCGGGGAACGGTTCGCCCCGCCGGTCGATACGGTGCCCAGGTCGATCTTTTTCGGATCGCCCCCGGCGGTCGTGCTCGTGCTCCCGCTGCCCCCTTTGCCGGCCGCCGGGTCCTGACTGCGGCTCGTCCTGGCCTTACCGGCTTTAGGCCGCAGCGCATAGTCCGGCGGAATCGAGAGCGATTCCGTTTCTTTGCCGGAGCTGCCGCGTTTGGCCGATTTGTCGAGCTTCTTCGCAACGGGATTGACGCCGCTGAAGGCCTCGTCGAGGGTTTGGCAGCCGCCCATCGCCAAGACCGCACCGAAGGCAATCGCGACGCAGACGGGCCGCCGGAAGGGGCTGGGGTTACGTGTCATCGCCTTCGCTTCCCGATTGAATTGCCGAAATTCACCTGCGGCCGAATCGTCCCATTATGTAGCGTTTTTTGGGGCGCCGAACAAGGAAACGACCAGCAGGACCGCCACGCCGCAGGTGATTGCCGCGTCCGCCAGGTTGAAGGTGGCGAAGTGCCAGCCGTCGAGATGGAAATCGACGAAATCGACGACGGCGCCCAGGCGCATCCGGTCGACGGCATTGCCGGCGGCGCCGCCGGCAATCAGGGCGATCGCCAACGTCACCCCCCGGCCGCGCTCCGTACGCAGCCAGACCAGCATTCCCGCGACGATCGCCAGGCTCAGCCCGACCAGAAGCCAGGGCTGCCAAACAGAGTCGCGGTCGAGCAGGCCGAAGCTGACGCCCCGGTTCCAGACGAGCACGAAATTGAGAAACGGCGTCACCTCGATTGACGGGCGGGCCGCGCCGAGCGCGCCGAGAATCCAGACCTTGCTGATCTGGTCGAGCGCCAGGACCAGCCCGCCGAGACCGGCAACGACACCGTATCGCCGGGCGGACATCCCCACCTCTCAGCACCGCGCCCGAACCGCGTCGGCGCAGCGACCGCAGGTCTCCGGCACCTCCGGGTCGGCGCCCACATCCGGCAGCTTCTTCCAGCACCGGCTGCATTTCGCGTCGCCGGCGGGCGCCGGCATCACGGCGACGCCCGCAATTTCCGCCATGGAGAACGCGCCGTTCGGATTGGAGGCCGGCGTCAGCGTGGCCGCCGAAGTAATCGCGATTTCGGCAAGATCGACGCCGTTCATGGCCTCGACATAGTCCGGCGTGGCTTCGACGACCGGGGCGGCGTCCAGGCTCGATCCGATCCGCTTGGCCGCCCGCTCTTCCTCCAGCGCGCCGGTGACGACGCGGCGCAGGGCGCGGATCTTCGACCATTTCGCCGCCAGGGCATCGTCGCACCACTCTGTCGGAATTTCAGGGAAAGTGCGCAGATGGACGCTGCCGGCATCGTCGCCGTGCCGCGCCGTCCAGGCTTCCTCCGCGGTAAAGCAGATCACCGGCGCGAGCCAGGCGGTCAGGCAGTCGAACAGGATATCGAGGACTGTTCGCGCCGCGCGCCGCCGCAGGGAATCCGGCCGGTCGCAATAAAGCACGTCCTTGCGGATATCGAGATAGAAGGCCGACAGTTCGGTGGCGCAGAAATGGTGCAGGGCGGCGTAGAAGCCGTGGAACTCGAAGGCCCCGCACGCCTTGCGCAAGTCGCCGTCCAGCGCGTGGAGCCGGTGCAGCACCCAGCGCTCGAGTTCCGGCATGTCCGCCGGCGCAACCTTCTCCTCTTCCGAGAAGCCGGCGACGTTGCCGAGGATGAAGCGCAGTGTGTTGCGCAGCCGGCGATAGGTGTCGGCCTGCTGCTTGACGATGTCCGGCCCGATGCGCAGGTCTTCGGAATAGTCCGAGGCGACGACCCAAAGGCGCAGGATATCGGCGCCGTACCGGTCGCAGATCTCCTGGGGCGCCGTTACGTTGCCCAGGGACTTGGACATCTTGCGGCCTTCCTCGTCGGTCACGAAGCCGTGGGTCAGCACGGCGTCGTAGGGCGCGCGGCCGCGGGTGCCGCAGGACTCAAGCAGCGAGGAATGGAACCAGCCGCGATGCTGGTCCGAGCCTTCCAGGTAGAGCGAGGCCGGCCAGACCAGTTCGTCCGGTTCCTGTTCCAGGCAGAAGGCGTGGGTGCAGCCGCTCTCGAACCAGACGTCGAGGATGTCGTCCACCTTCTCCCACGGGCCGTCCCTGTGCGCGTCGCTCAGGAAGCGCTCGCGCGCGCCGTCGCGGAACCAGGCGTCGGAGCTATCCTCACGGAAGGCGTCGACGATCCGCGCGTTCACGGCCGGATCGTTCAGCACCTCTCCGGTCGCCGGGTCGGCGAACACGGCAATGGGCACGCCCCACGCGCGCTGTCGCGAGATCACCCAGTCCGGCCGCTGCTCGATCATGGCGTACAGGCGGTTGCGCCCGGTCGCCGGGAAGAAGCGGGTAACATCGATGGCGTCCAGCGCGGTCGTGCGCAGGCCTTCGGGCTCGCCGTCGCCCATGCCGATGAACCATTGCGGGGTGTTGCGGAAGATGACCGGCTTCTTCGAGCGCCAGGAATGCGGATACTGGTGTTTCAGCCGCCCGCGGGCGATCAGGGCGCCGGCCTCGGCCAGAGCCGCGATCACCGCCCGGTTGGCGCCGCCCTTCTTGCCCTTGTCGGTGATGACGTATTCGCCGGTAAATCCGGGCGCATCTTCGGTGAACGCGCCGTCCGGGCCGACGGTGAAGGGAATGGCCGTCTCGATTCCCCTCGCCTTCAGCGCGGCTTCGCTGCCGGTCCAGGCCTCGAAATCGTCCCGGCCGTGGCCGGGCGCGGTATGGACGAATCCGGTGCCGGCATCGTCGGTGACATGGTCGCCGGCGAGCAGCGGCACATCGAAGCCATAGCCGCCGAGGCCGGCCTCGCGCAGCGGATGGGCGCAGACAGCCGTTTCGAGTTCATCCGCGGCGACCGCCCGTAATTGTTCGAAACTCTCGACCCGCGCAGTGCCCATGACGTCCGCGGCAAGGGCGACGGCCAGGACCAGCCGGTCGCCGGCCCGCGCCCAGTTGCCGTCGGGCGCCGCGGTGACTCGGTACAATCCATAGTCGATGCGCGGGGAAAAGCAGAGCGCGCGATTGCCGGGAATGGTCCAGGGCGTGGTCGTCCAGATGACGACCGAAGCGTCCGACAGGTCTTCCGGCCCGGCAACAACGGGGAATTTCGCCCAGATCGTGTCGGACTCATGATCGAAATATTCGACCTCGGCCTCGGCTAGCGCCGTCCGCTCCACGACCGACCACATGACCGGCTTCGAGCCGCGGTAGAGCCTGCCGTTCGCGGCGAACTTCATCAGCTCGGCCGCGATCAGGGCCTCCGAGTCGAACCTCATGGTCAAATAGGGGTCGTCCCAGCGGCCGATCACGCCGAGCCGCTTGAACTCCTGGCGCTGGACCTCGATCCAGTGCTCGGCGAACTCCCGGCACTCGCGCCGGAAATCGTTGATCGGAACGGCGTCCTTGTCCCGGCCCCTGGCGCGATACTGCTCTTCGATCTTCCATTCGATGGGCAGGCCGTGGCAGTCCCAGCCGGGGACGTAGTTGGCGTCCTTGCCCAGCATCTGCCGGGTCCGGTTGATGAGGTCCTTCAGGATCTTGTTGAGGCCGGTGCCGATATGGATGCTGCCGTTGGCGTAGGGCGGGCCGTCATGCAGGATAAATTTCTCGCGGCCCTCGCTGATGCGCCTGAGCTGGCCGTAGAGGTCTTCGTCCTCCCAGCGTTTCAGAATCTGCGGCTCCAGTTTCGGGAGGCCGGCGCGCATGGGGAAATCGGTGCGCGGCAGGAAGATCGTGTCTCGGTAGTCGACGGTCATCGATTTTTTCCGGGAGAGGACCGGGCGTTCGGTGCCCGGTGCGGAACTGGTACGGCCAATGCGTTCCGGCGTTATCGGCGCCCCGCCGGGAGGGCGGCGATAATTCGGCGCGCCGCCGCCGCATCCTTCGCGATCTGCGCTTTCAAGGCGTCCAATCCATCGAATTTCGTTTCGGGCCTGACATAATCCACAAGACGCACCCGGGCGAGCCGGCCGTAAATGTCGCTGTCGAAATCGAAAATGTTGACTTCGAGCAGAACCTTGTCGCCGCCGATCGTCGGGCGCTTGCCCAGGTTGGCGACGCCGGGCAGCCAGACGGTCTCTGCACTATCGGGGTCGTCCAGCGCGATCAGCACGGCATAAACGCCGAAACGCGGGCGCAGATAGTCGCCGATATCCAGGTTCGCCGTCGGGAAGCCGATGGTCCGGCCGCGCCGGTCGCCGGGCAGGACATGGCCCTCGATCTCCCAGTACCGGCCGAGCAGGGCGGCGGCGGTCGCCGGGTCGCCGTCGCGCAGGGCCCCGCGAATGCGGGTCGATGAGTAGCTGGCGCCGGTCCCGTCGTCGACCGCGGGCACCACGGTGAGTCCGAAACGGCCGGCCTCGCTGTAGCCCTGCAGCGTTTCGACCGAGCCGGTCCGCCCCTTGCCGAAGACGAAATCGTAGCCGACCACGACACGGTCGGCTTGCAGGCCCCCGATCAGGATGTCCTCGACAAACGCTTCAGCCGTCCGGGTCGCCATCGCCTCGTCGAACGGCAGGACATAGAGCAGGTCGAGGCCCTGGGCTTCGAGCTGCCGCACTTTGGAGCGCAGCGGCGTCAGCCGGAACGGGTCCTGCTCCGGCCGGAACCAGGTGCGCGGATGGGGCTCGAAGGTCAGGACGCCGGCCGGGGCGCTGGCGGTCCGGGCCGCGCCGACGGCGGCGCCGATCACGGCGCGGTGGCCCTCATGCACGCCGTCGAAGTTGCCGACCGCGACCACGGCGCCGGCCGCCTCGGCCTGGATTTCCCGCCATGTTCGGATCAGCCGCATTGTGCGGCCGGTCAGCCATTGCGCGACGGCACCTTGACCATCGCTTCCCCTTCGATCACCGGCTCGCCGTTCACCATGCAGATCGTGTCCAGAATCGCGCGCTGCTTTTCGTCGTTGAGCTCGCGAACGGTCAGACGGGTGTTCACGGTATCGCCCGCGCGCACCGGCGCCATGAAGCGGAGCGACTGGCCCATATAGATCGCGCCCGGCCCCGGCAGCTTGTTGGCGATCACCGCGGAGATGAAGCCGGCGGACAGCATGCCGTGCGCGATGCGTCCTTCGAACATCCCTTCTCCGCCGAACTGTTCCGACAGGTGGAGCGGGTTGATATCGCCGGAAACCGCAGAGAAGTTGGCGATATCCGCCTCGGTGACCGTGCGCGAGTAGACCGCGGTCATGCCGACTTCGAGTTCCTCGTAGTGGTAGCCGTGCAGTTCGGCGCTGGTCACGGGCGCATAGGCCGGGCCACGGTCTTCGGGCCGCTCGTCGCGGGGCATAGGCAGTTCTCCGGAAAGGGAAATGAAAGGCGCGGGCGAAGCTATTGGCGGGCCGGAACCCCAACAATGCGACCGAAGGTATCCGGCGCCGCCCACTCGGCGGCCGGCGCCGGAAATCCGGGCTACGCCGTGGCTCTTGCGGTCAGGGCCGCCCGGCGCGCCCGCTCTGCGCGGGCTTCGCGGCGGGCGATGTAGATGCCGGCAACGGCGATGATCGTGGCGCCGACCACGGTCCAGATGTCGGGTTGCTGGCTGAAGAACAGATAGCCGACCAGCGCCGAAAAGATCAGCCGGGCGAAATCGAACGGCATCAGGGCCGTCGTTTCGGCGAGGCCGAACGCCCTGGTCACCAGCAAATGCCCGACGGTGCCGGCAAACCCGATCCCGGCGGCGACCCCGAGCTGCTCCCAGGTCGGGTTCTTCCAGACGAACAGCGCCGGGACAAAGGTGATCGGCGCCAGGTAAATCACCATCCACAGGTAGATCGCGTTGGTCGGCTCGGTCCGGGACAGCTTCTTGATGCAGATGATGGAGCCGGCCATCATCAGGGCCGAGAACAGGACCGCCAGCGCCGGCCAGGCGACCGCTCCGCCGTCCGGACGCAGGATGATCATCGCGCCGAGGAAGCCGACGGCAACCGCCGTCCAGCGCCGCGCGCGCACGATTTCGTTGAGGAAGATCACCGCCAGCACCGTCACGAAGAAGGGCGCCGTGAAACTGAGCGCGACCGCTTCGGCCAGCGGCATGACGGAGAGCGCCCAGAAGAAGGCGAACATGGCCGAGGCCGCGGTCAGACCGCGCACGGAAATCAGCCCAATTCTGCTGGTCCTGAGGATGCCGATGCCCGATTTCATCAGCCAGGGCAGCATGAACAGGATGCCGAAGGCGCTGCGCAGGAAGGCCAGTTGAAAGGGATGCAGATCCTGCGAGCCGTAACGGATGAGCCCGGCCATGCCGGCGAAGAAGACCGAGGCCACGAGCATCAGGGCCACGGCGAGAACGAAATTGGGTTCGGGAGCCCGAAACGCGGTATGGCGCGCTTCGGCGGCGTAGGAGGGTTCCGGCATGAGCGCCGATATAGGCAGCGCCGCGCCCTTTGCCATCTGCTGCCGGTGCATGGCATGCAGGACTTTCCGCGGGGGCCGGCTATCCGCTATCAGTCGGACGCAAGAGGATAATCCGGAGGGAACCATGGCCAGCGAGATGATGTGGCAGCCGAACCGGTCGCGCATCGACGCCTCGAACATGACGGCCTTCATGCAGGCGGCGACCGACCGCTGGGGCACCAATTTCTCGGATTACGCCAGCCTCCACGCCTGGTCCGTGAACCGGCCCGAGCAATTCTGGCCGACCCTGTGGGATTTTTGCGGGATCGTCGGCGAGCCGGGCGAACGGGTGGTCGTCGACCGGGAGAAGATGCCCGGCGCCCGCTTCTTCCCGGACGGTCGCGCCAATTTCGCCGAGAACCTGCTGCGCCGGCAGGACGATACGCCCGCCATTATCTTTCGCGGCGAGGACAAGGCCCGCCGGGAGATGACCTGGGCGGAACTCCACGACGCGGTCTCGATCCTCGCCCGCGCCTTCCGCGCCGAGGGGCTCGTCGCCGGCGACCGGGTTGCGGCCTACATGCCGAACATGCCCGAATCGGTCATCGCGATGCTGGCGGCGGCCAGCATCGGCTGCGTCTTTACCTCGGCCTCGCCGGATTTCGGCGTCCAGGGCGTGCTCGACCGGTTCGGCCAGGTTTCGCCCAAAGTCCTGATCGGGGCCGACGCCTATTATTACAACGGCAAGGTCCAGCCCTGCCTCGACAAGCTGCCGGCCATCGCCGCCGGCATGCCGTCGCTCGAACGGGTGCTGATCGTGCCTTATGTCGAGAAGGCACCGGATATCTCCGCCGTGCCGAAGGCCACCCTGTTCGGCGATTACACGGCGCCCCATGCGCCGGGCGAGATTGAGTTCACCCGGGTCGGATTCAACGATCCGCTCTATATCCTCTACTCTTCCGGCACCACCGGCGCGCCGAAATGCATCGTCCACGGCGTCGGCCCGGCCATCCTGACCCATTCCAAGGAACATCGGCTGCACAGCGACGTGAAGCCCGGCGACCGGGTCTTCTGGTTCACCACCTGCGGCTGGATGATGTGGAACTGGACGGTCGGCGCTCTGGCCGCGGAGGCCACCATCGTGCTGTACGACGGCTCGCCCTTCTATCCGGACGGCAACGTGCTGTTCGACTTTGCCGACGACGCGAAAATCACCCTGTTCGGCACCTCGGCCAAGTTCATCGACGCCTGCAACAAGGCCGGCCTCAGGCCCATCGAGACCCACGATCTCTCCAGCATCGCGTCGATTTCGTCGACCGGCTCGGTGCTGGTGCCCGAGGGCTTCGACTACATCTACGACAATGTCAAAGCCGATGTGCATCTCGCCTCGATGTCCGGCGGGACTGATCTGCTCGGCTGCTTCGTCGGCATGAACCCGCTGGCGCCGGTCTATCGCGGCGAACTGCAGGCACCGTGCCTGGCGATGAAGATGGACGTGTTCGACGAGGCGGGGCAGCCGGTCGCCGGCGAGAAGGGCGAACTGGTCTGCACCCGGTCCTTCCCCTCCATGCCGCTCGGCTTCTGGGGCGACGACAGCGGCGAGAAATATTTCAATGCCTACTATGCCGATTACCCGAATGTCTGGCGCCACGGCGACTGGGTGCAATGGACCGAAACCGGCGGCATGGTTTTTTTCGGCCGCTCGGACGCCACACTCAATTCCGGCGGCGTGCGCATCGGCACGGCGGAAATCTACCGTCTGGTCGAGCAGCTCGAGCAAATCCAGGAAGCCATCGTCGTCGGCCAGGACTGGGATAACGACACCCGCGTCGTCCTGTTCGTCGTCCTGAGGCCGGGGCACGACCTGACCGGGGCGCTGGAGAAGAAAATCCGCGCCTGCATCCGCGCCGGCGCTTCGCCGCGCCATGTGCCGGCGTGCATTGCAGCGGTGCCGGATATCCCGCGCACCAAGAGCGGCAAGATCGTCGAGCTGGCGGTGCGCGATATCGTGCACGGCCGCCCGGTCAAGAACCGGGAAGCGCTCGCCAATCCCGAAGCCCTCGAACATTTCCGCGACCGCCCGGAACTGGCGGCCCGATGAGCGAACGGCTCCAGCGCCGTTTCGACCTGCTGGCCCGGGCCGGCCGTCCGGGCCTTGTGCCGTTCGCGGTCGCCGGCGATCCGGATGCGGCGACGGCCGATCTGGCGTTCGACGCGCTGCGCCGGCGCGGCGGGGACCTGATCGAGATCGGCATCCCGGCCCGCGAGCCGAACATGGACGGGCCGGTTATCCGGCGCGCCCACGCGCGGGCCGCGGCGGCCGGCGCCGGTTCGCTGGACGCGCTCACCCAGGCGGCGCGGCTGCGCGGACGGGATCCGGACGTGCCGCTCATCCTGATGGGCTATGCCGCCGAACTGCGCTCGGCCGGACCGGCGCCCTTCATGGATGCGACGGCCAATGCCGGGGCCGACGGGCTGCTGATCGTCGACGCCGAACCGCCGGAGCGCATCGCCTGGTCGCAGCTCGCCCGCGACCGCGACATCGCCTTCGTCCAGATCGTCGCCAGCGATGCCGACGCCCGCTCGCCGCCCGGCCCGGCCTGGGCGCGCAGCGGCTTCGTCTATTGCGTCGCCTCCGACGGCCCGACCGGCGGCGCGCCGCCCGCGGTCGCCATGCTCGCCGCCCGGGCCGGCACGGCGCGCCGGGTCACCGGGTTGCCCGTGGTCGCCGGCTTCGGTGTGCGAACAGCGGCGATGGCGACGGCGGTCGGCGGTTTCGCCGACGCCATCGCGGTCGGCACCGTCGTCGTCGACGCCTTGGAAAAGTCGCTCGCCGCCGGCCGCACCGGCCGCGCCGTCGCGGCGGCGGTCGGCAATACGGTGGCCGACCTGGCCGGGGGGCTGGCCAAGGCGCGGCTCACAACACGGTGATTGCCGTACCGGCGCCTTGACAGCCGCCATGCCCGCCGCTACAAGCCGATCCTTAGAGTCAATTCGTGGGAATCCGCTGTGAACCAGCCCCGCAACCAGTTCGGCACTTTCGTGACCGCGCCCGCCGGCGCGGCGGCGGTTGCCATGTGGTGGTGGCGTTGCTCACAGGGCCCAGCCGGGGTGCGCGCCTGATCGACTGATCCGATACCGACGCACAACGGCCCATCCGACTTCTTCAACGGGGCCCGCCAGAACCAGATGGCGGGCCCCGTTGCTTTTCCGACACGCCTGGTTGCAACCGAACATCAGAAGAACCGCTGCCATGTTGAACGATATCCTCGAAAAAATTGCCCGCCGCGAAGACCTGACTGCCGCCGAGATGGCGCAGGCGGTTGGTGCCTTCGTCGATTTCGACTGCGAACCCGCGCAGATCGGCGGCTTTCTCATGGCCTTGCGGGTCAAGGGTGAAACCGTCGACGAACTGGTCGGCGCCGCCATGGCGTTCCGCGACCGCGCCGTGCGCCTGCCCGATACGGTCCGGCCGATCCTGTGCACCGCCGGCACCGGCGGTGATCGGTTGGGCTCGATCAACCTGTCGACCGCCGCGGCGCTGATCGCGGCGGCTGCCGGCCTGCCGGTGGCCAAACACGGCAACCGCTCCGTCTCGTCCCGGTGCGGCAGCGCCGACGTACTCGATGCGCTCGGCGTGCCCACCGGCCTGTCTCCTCAGGGTGCCGCGGCGGCGATCCGGGACAGCAACTTCAGCTTCCTGTTCGCCCCGCACTATCATCCCGCCATGAAGAGTGTCGCCCCGGTCCGCAAGGCGCTCGGGGTCTCGACTCTCTTCAACCTGCTGGGCCCGCTCACCAACCCGGCGCGAGTGCCGACGCAAGTTGTGGGCGTTTTCCATCCCTCCCGTACCCGCTTCATGGCGGAGGCGCTGTTACGTCTGGGAGTTGAGCGGGCCCTCGTTATTTCCGCCGAATGCGGCCTTGACGAAATCGCACCGGCAGGCAGGACGCGGATGGTGGAGATGAGCGGCGGCGCCCTGAAGGAGCGTGTCGTAACCCCGGCCGATTTCGGCCTGGCCGAACGGCCGATCGAATCGGTCCGCGGCGGCGATCCGGCCTTCAACGCACGGATCATTCGTGCCGTCATCGACGGTGAAGAGACGCCGGCGCGGACCGGGATTCTGTTGAACGCCGCCGCTGCGCTCTACGCGGCCGGGGCGGTGGAGACCCTTCGGGGCGGCGCGGACCTTGCGGCGCACGTCATTGACAGCGGCCAGGCGGCGGCCACCCTGGCCCGCATCAGCTATACCGCCGAAGAACGGGCAGCCGCCGCATGAACCGGCTGACGCCGATCCTGGCGGCGCGGCGCGAAGCGGTCGCCGCTGCAAAACGCGCGGTGCCGATCGAGGCGCTGCGCGATCGCCTGCCCCTGGCGCCGGCCTTTCGCGACTTCGGCGGAACGCTGAAGGCGCCGGGCCTCGGCGTGATTGCCGAAGTCAAGCGCCGCTCGCCCTCCGCCGGCGAATTGGCCGCCGAAGCCGATGCCGGCCTGACGGCGCGGCGCTACGCCGATGCCGGCGCCGCGGCCATCTCCGTGCTCACCGAGCCGGATCACTTCGGCGGCGCGCTCGAGGATCTGGAGATCGTGCGGGATGCACAGACCGCGCCGGTGCTGCGCAAGGATTTCGTGGTCGATCCGTATCAGATCGTCGAGGCCCGCGCGGCAGGCGCCGATGCGGTGCTGCTGATCGTCGCCGCGCTCGGCGAGGCGCTGCCGGACTACCTGGGGGGCGCCGCCGAGGCCGGACTGGATGCGCTGGTCGAGGTGCATGACGAGGCCGAGTTGCGCGTCGCGCTCGACGCCGGCGCGCGCATCGTCGGAGTCAACAACCGGAACCTGACCGACCTCAGCGTCGATCTGGCGGTTTGCGAGCAGCTGCTGCCGCAAATCCCGCCGGCGACGGTCAGGATCGCCGAGAGCGGCATCTTTGCCGGCGCCGACGCCGGGCGGATGGCTGCCGCCGGCGCCGACGCCGTGCTGGTCGGAACCTCGCTCATGACCGCAGAGAATCCCGGCGCGCTGATCGCCGAATTTCGGGCGCAAAGCGATTCGGGGCGCCGGACTCTTTTCGAGAGCGAGGCGGCCTGAGCCATGCGGATCAAGATTTGCGGCATTACGAGCGAGCGGGACGCCCATGCGGCGGTCGAGGCCGGGGCCGATGCCCTGGGTTTCGTGTTCTATCCGAAAAGCCCGCGCGCCGTTACTGCCCTGGAGGCCCTGGCGATCGCACGCAGCCTGCCGCCCTTCGTCGCCCGGGTCGGCGTGTTCGTGAATCTGCCGCCGGACGATATTCTGTCGATCCGGGCGCAGGTCGGCCTGACCGCAATCCAGCTGCACGGCGATGAACCGCCGGCTGCGGCCCATGCCCTGCCGGCCCCCGCCATCAAGGCATTTCGCGGCGCCGTTTCCAGCCGGCAGGTGTTCGAGTACCAGACAACCGGCTATCTGCTTGACGGCGACGCAGGCGAGCACTACGGCGGCGCCGGGCTGCCGGCCGACGAAGAAGCGGCCTCGGTTTTCGCCGGCGATCCGCGCTTCATCCTGGCCGGCGGCCTGACCACGGACAATGTCGCCGAGCGTATCCGTCGCTTCAGGCCAGCCGCCGTCGATGTTTCCACGGGCGTCGAAATCGCGCCGGGGCGCAAATGTCCGGAGAAAATGCAGGCTTTCGTTGCCGCGGCGCGCGCAGCGTTCGCCGCAAACGTGGCCCTGGCGGCGTAGGCCGGCCGCACCCGCCGGGGACTATCGACGACGCCCCTGCGGCGCCGGCCGACGTCAATACCGATAATGCTCCGGCTTGTAGGGCCCGGCGGCCGGGACGCCGATATAGTCGGCCTGGGCCCCACTGAGCTGGGTCAGCCGGGCGCCGACCTTGGCGAGATGCAGGCGCGCGACCTTTTCGTCCAGATGCTTGGGCAGGACATAGACTTCCTTCGCGTAGCGGCCCGGATTCTGCCAGACCTCCATCTGCGCGATCACCTGGTTGGTGAAGGACGCGCTCATGACGAAGCTCGGATGGCCCATGGCGTTGCCCAGATTCACCAGCCGGCCCTCCGATAGCAGGATGATGCTGCGGCCGTCCGGGAACTCGATCCGGTCGACCTGCGGCTTGATGTTGGTCCATTTCATGTTACGCAGGGCGGCGACCTGAATCTCGCTGTCGAAGTGGCCGATGTTGGAGACGATGGCGCCGTCCTTCATGGCGCGCATGTGGTCGACGGTGATGACATCGACGTTGCCCGTGGCGGTGACGAAAATGTCGCCGCGGGGCACGGCATCCTCCATCGTCACGACCTCATAGCCCTCCATCGCCGCCTGCAGCGCGCAGATCGGGTCGATCTCGGTCACCATGACCCGGCAACCGGCGTTGCGCAGCGATTGCGCCGATCCCTTGCCGACATCGCCATAGCCGGCGACGACGGCGATCTTGCCCGACATCATGACGTCGGTGCCGCGCCGGATTCCGTCGACCAGCGATTCCCGGCAGCCGTACAGATTGTCGAACTTGGACTTGGTCACGCTGTCGTTGACGTTGATCGCCGGGAACAGCAGTTCGCCCTTTTTCTGCATTTCGTACAGCCGGTGGACGCCGGTCGTCGTTTCCTCGGTCACGCCGCGAATCGAGGCGGCGACCCTGGAATACCAGCCCGGCTTCTCGGCCAGCCGTTTGCGGATCGAGGCGAAGGCGGCTTCCTCCTCCTCGTTCTGCGGATCGTCGAGAACCGACGGATCGGTCTCCGCCTTCTTGCCGAGGTGGACCAGCAGCGTGGCATCGCCGCCGTCGTCCAGGATCATGTTCGGCTCGCCGCCGTCGGCCCAGTCGAAAATACGGTGGCAATAATCCCAGTATTCCTCCAGCGTCTCGCCCTTGACGGCGAAGACCGGCGTGCCGTTGGCCGCGATGGCGGCGGCGGCGTGATCCTGGGTCGAATAGATGTTGCAGGTCGCCCAGCGCACGTCCGCGCCCAGCGCCTCCAGCGTCTGGATCAGCACCGCGGTCTGGATCGTCATGTGCAGCGACCCGGCAATCCGCGCGCCTTTCAGCGGCCGGGCGGTGGCATACTCCTCGCGCGTCGCCATCAGGCCCGGCATTTCGGCTTCCGCCAGCGCGATTTCCTTGTCGCCGAAATCCGCGAGGGAAATGTCGGCGATCACGTAGTCCTTGGCGGCTTCGCTCATCGTTTCTCCTCTGGCGGCGCGCTGCCGGCGCCGTCCGGGTCGAAGTGCGTGTCGGAGTGTTTTGGAGGCGGCGCCGATCCGGTCCGCACGAAGAAATTCCGGCCCGTGTGTTAACAGCGGGCCGGCCGGCATGCAAACATAACCAATTCCCGATGTAACGGGGCGAATTGAAGCCTCGCTTCGCTTGCGCCCGGCCTGTGCCGCAACGGCCGCCTGCGCGGATGACGCTTGAAAGGCCAGCGGTTCCATGGTCAACCGCGCAGGCCATGGACGCCCCCCCTGCCGAAAGCCGGACGCCGGCATCCGCGACCGCCGCGCCGCAGAATTTCCCGGTCGCGGCGGCGCTGTTCCTGTTCGCGATGTTCTGCTTCATCAGCATGGACGCGGTTGCAAAATGGCTGACCGGCCAGATCGACCTCGTGATGATCGTCTGGGGCCGCTACGCCGCGCAAACCCTCCTGCTCGTGCTGATCTTCGGCCTGTCGTTCCCCCGGCGCCTGCGCACCCGGTATGTGCGGCTGCAGACCTCCCGGTCGCTGTTGCTTCTGTGCGCCACCTTCTTCTTCTTCGCCGGGCTGGAAGCCCTGCCGCTCAGCGAAACGACGGCGATCTTCTTCGTTGCGCCGCTGATCGTGGTCGCCCTGGCAGGGCCCATGCTGGGCGAACCGATCGGCCTGTTCCGCTGGGGCGCGGTCGCGATCGGGTTCGCCGGCATGCTGATGATCCAGCAGCCCGGCGCGGCGGCCTTCAAGTGGGCCTCGCTGCTACCGTTCTGCGCGGCGACCTGCTACGCCCTTCAGCAGATCGCCACCCGCAAGGTCACGGCCGGCGACGCCGCCACGACCACCCTCATCTTTACGACGTTCGCCGGCACCATCGTGGTGTCGTGCATCGTGCCCTTTTTCTGGGAGACGCCCGACTGGCGCCAGATTCTCGCCATGCTGGCAATGGGGGCGATCGGCGGGATCGGCCATTTCTCGCTGATCCTGGCGCTGTCCCGGGCGCCGGCCTCGGCGCTGGCGCCGTTCGACTATTCGTCGCTGATCTGGGCGGCGATAATCGGCATCGTCGTGTTCGACGAAGTCCTGCCGCCGATGACGCTGGCCGGCGCCGTCATTATCGCCGCCGCCGGCCTCTTCGTCATGTGGCGCGAGCGGCGGGCGGGTCGGAGGAGTTAGCGGGGTCGGCCGGGCAGGGCGCGCGCAGGGCATCTCCATGTCGCGCCGGCATTCGTCGCATCCAACCGCGTCAGACTTCCGGCCGTGTCCTTTATCCTCGTTCTGCCGCCGACAGCGAAATCCTGCTAAAGGGTGTCAAGACCGAGAAGCGGCGTCCCATTCGACGCCAGTCGATAGGATGTCGCCCCGGACCTCGACTTTTCGGCTCAGGCTGCCTATCGGATCGGCTGCGCCGACACCCGGCGTTGCCGCGATCTCCTCCCGCACCCAGTCGCGGAAGGCCCGGATGCGCGGGTCCTCCGCACTGCCGGGCGGATGGACGAGGTAGTACCCGGCCGTCGCCGGCATATGAACATCGAAGGGTTCGATCAGCCGGCCTTCGCCCAGTTCCCGGGCCAGAATCTGCCGGTCGGCGATGACCATGCCGATATGGATCAAGGCTGCTTCCAGGGCGACGGGGGTGGAATCGAAAACCGGACCGGCCGTTGGATCGACCCCCTCCACGCCGGCGGCGAGCAGCCACATGCGCCAGTCGTCCGGCCGGTTCTCGACATGGATGCGGACCCGGTGGGCGACATCGGCCGGCGTGTCCAGCGGCGGGCCGTCCGCTGCGACTTCGGGCGTGCAAACCGCCGTGGCGTCCAGCGCCATCAGCCATTCGGCCTCCAGCCCCGGCCACTCGCCGCGACCGTAGCGCACAGCCACGTCGAGGTCGCCGCTGCGGAATTCGTGGAGGTCCGATGTGCTGACGAAGCGCAGCTCGATTTCGGGATGGCGCTGCTGGAACCGGGTCAGCCGCGGCATCAGCCAGCGCAATGCGAACGCAGGCGAGAGAGTCATCGCTAATGGCGCGTCGCCGCGACTTGCCGACAAGCGGCGGGTCGCTCCGCGCAGGATCGACAGGGCATCGGCAACCGCTTCGGCGTAGCGGGCGCCGTCGCGCGTCAGCGTAACCCGCCGGTGCGCGCGGTCGAACAGCGGCACCCGGAGCGCGTTCTCCAGAGCGCGGATTCGGTGACTGACCGCCGACGGTGTCAGGTTCAGCTCCGCGGCTGCGGCGTTGAAACTGCCGCGCCGGGCGGCAGCTTCGAAGACGCGCAGGGCATCGAGGGGGGGCAGGTCCATAAGTTTTCTTACATGAAATTTTCTAATCTAAATCATGAGAATATACCTTTTGTCAATGTCGGATATCCAACCCAAATATAAGAATACGAACGCACTGCCACATAGATTTCGGCAGTGAGATGAAGAAGATCTAATCAAGGAGATGGCCGATGACGACTCTTGCAGATGAGCTTACGGACCGGTCTGGCGCGGGCGCCGTCAACCGGATGGGGATCGACGAGCGGACGCCTGCGCTGAAGCGCACCATCGGCGGATCGATCGACTACGACTTCTATCGGCGGCGCGCCCACCGGCTCCGGGCCGACGCGGCGCGCGGTCTCTTCCGGCAGGCCGGATTGGCGCTGCACAACGCGTTCGACCGGGTCGGCAACCGATGGACGCCGGGATACAGGTTGCTTTCCGGCCATTGAACGCCGATCGGAGCCGGTCGCTCCTTCATCGCGCTGCGCCGGGCCGGTTCGAACCCTTTCCGGCGCGGCATGCGGTCCCGCCGATTGCGGCGCCAACCGTCCCTGGAGTATCAAAGCGCCACCGCCCGCCTCCGACCGGGCGGTGGCGCTTTTCTTTTGGCAATTCCCCGGTTCCCAATGCCCGACGCTTCGCTGAACATCGGCAATGCCCGCACGCTGTGCTGGGCCGACGCCGGCGCCCTCGCCCACCGGCGCGGGCAGCACGGCGGCCTGAGCTATTTCCGCGCCATGGCGCGGGGCGAGATTCCCAGGCTGCCGATGTATTCGGTACTGGACATGCGCCTGACCGACGTCGAGCGCGGCTATTGCCGGTTCGAGTGCGATCCCGGGCCGCACATGCTCAATCCGGCCGGCGGGGTCCATGGCGGCATCTATGCCATCTTTCTCGATTCGGCCGCCGGCATTGCGGCCCAATCCTGGACGGACGAGGGCTTCGCGACCCGGACGGTGCGCCTCAATGTCGATTTCTTTCGTCCGCTGACCGCCGATTCGGACACGGTTTTCTGCGAAGGTCGCACCGTCAAGACCGGTCGGCAAATCATCGTCTCGGACGCGGCGATTACCGACCGCGAAGGCAGGGAATACGGCCGCGCCCAGGGCACCTTCATGATCGTACCGGTCGACGGTTCCCCTCCGCCGGACGGCGAACCGCCGTCGCTGGCCGAGCGCGAACTTCTCATCGAATGGGGCGACCCCGGCGCCACTGCCCGGGCCTCGGCGGACCATACCGGCTTCGAGGCGATGTCGATGATCGCGGACGGCCGGCTGCCGGAGCCGCCGGTTGGCCGGACGCTCGGCTTCGACCTCCAATCCGTCGGCGACGGCGAGGCCGTTTTCGCCTGCGAGCCGACCGAGCGCCTGTACAACCCGATGGGGAGCATGCACGGCGGCATGCCGGCAACCCTGATCGACGCTGCGACCGGCGGCGCCATCCTGACGCAACTGCCGGCCGGATTCACCTTTTCGACGGTCTCGCTGACCTGCGAATATTTCCGCGCCATAACGGTCGATACCGGGTTGCTCACCTGCACCGGCCGGCTGGTCAAGCGCGGCCGGCAGGTCTCCGTCGCCGACGCCAGCGTGACCGATCGGGAAGGCACGGTCTATGCGCGCGGCACCGCCACCTGCCTTGCCCACCGGTTCCCCCAGAGGATTGCCGGGAAACTCGCCGGGCGCACAGGATGAACCAACATCGGATCGCCGTGATTCCCGGGGACGGCATCGGCCGGGAGGTCGTGCCCGAGGGCATCCGCGTGCTTGAGGCCGCCGGCGCCCGGTTCGGCATCGCCTGGGACTGGACGGAATTCGACTGGGGCTGCGAACGCTACGCGAAGACCGGCCGGCTGATGCCGGAGGACGGGCTCGACCGGCTGGCCGGCTTCGACGCCATCTTTCTCGGCGCGGTCGGCTTTCCCGGCGTGCCGGACCATGTCTCGCTCTGGGGCCTGCTGATCCCGATCCGCCGGCGCTTCGAGCAATATGTCAACCTGCGCCCGGTCCGCCTGCTGGAAGGCCTGCCGTGCCCGCTCGCCGGCCGCCGGCCGGGCGACATCGACTATCTGATCGTGCGCGAAAACTGCGAGGGCGAATATTCGGAAATCGGCGGCCGGCTGCACCAGGGCACCGATGCCGAACTGGCGATGCAGGAAACCGTGTTCACCCGGCGCGGCACCGACCGGATCATGCGCTACGCCTTCGAGTTGGCACAGGGCCGGCCACGGCGGCGCCTCACCTCGGCGACCAAGTCCAACGGCATCATCCACACCATGCCCTATTGGGACGAGCGCTTCGCCGCCGTCGCCGCCGACTATCCGGACGTTACGACGGACCAGTTCCACATCGACATCCTCGCGGCCCATTTCGTGCGCAACCCGGACTGGTTCGATGTCGTCGTCGGCTCCAACCTGTTCGGCGACATCCTGTCGGACCTCGGCCCGGCCACCACCGGGACCATCGCCGTTGCGCCCAGCGGCAACATCAATCCGGAGCGAGACCACCCCTCGATGTTCGAGCCGGTCCACGGCTCGGCGCCGGACATCGCCGGGCAGGGCATCGCCAACCCGGTCGGCCAGATCTGGTCCGGCGCCATGATGCTCGACCATCTCGGCGAGGCGGAGGCCGCCGCGGCGGTCGTGACGGCGTTCGAGGACGTTCTGGCCGAAGGCGCGGTCCTGACCCCCGACATGGGCGGCACGGCAACCTGCGCCGGTCTGGGCAAGGCGATTGCGGAACGCCTGTAGCGGGCGGCCCTAACGCTGTGCGACGATGAACAGGCGCTTGAAGGGAAACAGCGTCCGGCCATCCGGGCCGGCCGGATAGGCGGCGGCGACCCGGGCGCGGTAGGCGGCCTCGAAACCGCTCCGCCGGTCGCCGTCCAGCGCATCCAGCATCGGCTTCAGCCAGGTCCCCTTGGTCCATTCCGCGACCGGATTGTCGCCTTCCAGCACCTGGATGTAGGTCGTTTCCCACAGGTCGATGGCCGAGACCTGCGGCGCCAGCAGCCGGTGGTAGAAGTCCGGCTCGTGCACCGGAGCGGGCTTGAGCATCGGCTCCAGGATGTCGATCCACGGGCCGCCGCGCGCCGCGTCCGCCATGGCGGTGTGGGACGGTTCGCCGAAATTGCGCGGCATCTGCACCGCCAGCACGCCGCCCGGCGCCAGGTCCCCGGCCAGTTTCGGAAACAGCGCCGCGTGATCCGGCAGCCAGTGCAGCGCCGCGTTGGAATAGATCAACTGCGGCGGCCGCTCCGGCGTCCAGGCCGCGATGTCGGCCTGCCGCCAGCAAACCTCCGGTAGGGTTTCCGCCGCCTTTTCGAGCATGGCGGCCGAGCCGTCGATTCCGGTGACCGCGGCGTCCGGCCAGCGCTGCGCCAGCCAGCGGGTGACGTTGCCGGCGCCGCAGCCGAGGTCGGTCACCGTCTCCGGACGCTCCAGGTCGATCCGGTTCAGCAGGTCGAGCGCCGGGCGCAGCCGGTGGCCGGCGAAGCGCAGATACTGCGCCGGATCCCAGGGGTCCGTCTTTTCAGCCGTCTCCGCCATGCCCTGCGCCGCCCTCTCTTGCGCCACCATATCCCGTCGGCCCGCGCGCCGGAAACGATCCGGGCGGCCGGGGTTCCGGGATGTCATGAAATGTCATGACTTGTCATGAAAGGTCATGATCCGCCACCGGTGCTCCTGTTCCATACCATCGTGCCGCCCCGGACCCCGATCCTGGGCTCCGATCCTGGGCCGAGTGCCGATCCGAGGCCCAGTGCCGATCCGGGAGTCCTTCGCACACGGCCCCTTCGACAAGCTCAGGGCAGGCTCCTGGTCCCGGATCTCCGCTGCGCTCCGTCCGGGGTAACCATGGAGGGTGAGATTAGGGACCAGCAGATGTGTCATGACCAGATGTGTCATGAAATGTCATGTTTTGTCGTGCCGCTGCCCCTTGACCCTTGCCGTCATTCCGACCGGAGCCGCCCACCGGGCGGCGGAGCGGAGGAATCTCAACGCCGGACTTCGGGCTTGCCCGTCGCGTCGAGGCGAGATCGCTCCGCTCGCTTCGCTCGGTCGGGATGACGGGCAGGATGACAAGTGCCGGGACGGGAAGGCGTGTCGGGATATGTCATGACATGTCATGGTCCGTCGCGGCGGCGTCCCGTTTCATGCCGCCGCGTCCCCCTTGGCGCTTTATCTAGACAGATCGTTCTGTACATCGTGTTTTTTTGCGCGCAGTTGGCCGAGAGGCTGACGAAATCGCCATATGTTGCAGTTCCGGCCCGAGGCGGACACAAAATATTGCGGTCCGTCAACCGGGGTCTTTGCGCAGTTTTTTGTATACTGGGTTAATTTTCATATCACTCCTTTTTGCACGCCGGCCTCTTTCCGAAGCCGGGCCCGGATCGCTGCCCGCTGGAAACGCATTTTGTTCATATAATGTTCCTGTCCGGGAGTCAAGCGCTTTCCTGGTCGTGTCCCGGATCGATTTGCGACGCCGGACCGAACCCGTTCCTTCCCCGCCATTCCGACCGGAGCCGCGCCAGCCCTCTTTTCGCCTTTTCCGGGCTGCGCCGGGGCCTCTATCATGGGGCGCGGCAAGGGGGCAGGCGATGGGCGGCTACGATCTTTTCATGGAGGACTTCGCACCCGGCGACCGGTTCGTCACCGGGGGCGAGACGGTGACCGAGAGCCAGGTGATCGATTTCGCCATGCAGTGGGATCCGCAGCCCTACCACACCAACGCGCGCCACCCGCGCACCGAGGCCCAGGGCGGCCTGATGGCAAGCGGCTTCCACACGGTCTGCATGACCTTCCGCCAGTTCCAGATGGACGGCGTCATCGGCGCCGCGGCGCTGGCGAGCCCCGGCATCGACACTCTGCGCTGGCTCAAGCCGGTGCGCCCGGGCGACACGCTGCACGTCGTATCGGAGGTCCTTTCCGTTCGGCGGTTCGAGTCCAAGCCCGACCGCGGCGCGGTGACCATGCGGCACCGGACGGTCAACCAGGACGGCGCCGACGTCTTCTCCTGCGAATGCACCCACATCCTGCAATGCCGGGACGGGGGCGGGTAGCGGCCCGGCTTTCCCAGGCGCCGCCCGTCAGCCGTCCAGGAGGTTGAGGCAGCGCAGTCCGGGATGGATCGTGAAGCCGCGGTCGAGCGTCACCCACTGGCAGCCATGCTCGATGGCAAGGGCCGCGAGATAGGCGTCCGGCAGCCGGTTGCCGGTCAGCCCGAGCGAGTCGGCCATGCCGCGGAAAATGCGCCAATGGCCGTCGCCGGGTCGCAGCGCCACGGCTCCCGGCTGGGCGAGCAGGGCGTCGACGAAGGCGGCAGCGGCCTCAGCCGGCGTGGGCGGATGGAAAACCCGGGGGTGGGTCAGAACCCGGAGCGCGCCGCTGAGCGCGAGTTCGGACAGGCCGACGCTCTCCCGGCCCGCCATCGCTTCGACCAGCCATCGGCGGCACGCGCCGTGATGGACCGCGTCCTCGCGAAACGCGCTCACCAGCACGCTGACGTCAGGACTCTGCATCCATGACGTCCTGAAGCGCGGCGTTGTCCGTCAGGTCCACGCCCGGCTGGGTGCCCTGGCCGCGAAACTTCGGGATCGGCGGCGCATAGGGCGCCGGGGCCGGGCCGGCGAGAAACGCGCGAAGGGCCTGCTCGAAGGTCTCCTTCAGGCTCTTGCGCTCGCGCGCCGCATGGGCCTTGGCCGCCCGCAGCAGCGTGTCGTTGATATCGATCGTCGTTCTCATGTGGGAAAGCATACTATTAAATATGTTTTCACACAACATATATGTCGAGCGTCCGCCGGTGGGCGAAGACCTGCGTGACCGCGTCGGTCTTCGTTGACGCCGACCTCCCGGTCTTCCGGGAAGCCGGTTCAGCGTCCTCCCGCCTTGCGCTCGGTATAGCCGGGGGGAATGGCGAACAGGGCCGGGTCGATAGCGCCGCGGCGCAGGTTGTGGAGGATGATGTCGACCGGCCCTTTCGGCGTCCGGCCGGCGGTCCGGATCATGATGTTGTCGTCGGTGAGCCAGACATGGCCTTCGAAGGCGGTGCCGGCAGCGGTGCGGGTTTTCAGCGCGAATCTGGTTACGGCGATGCCGCCGATGCGGTCGGGGCCGAGGGGCTCCAGCCCGCCGCGCGCAGAGATCAGCCGGTCGGCCATGGCGCCGGCATGGGCGCCGGCCGGCAGGGTCACGAATTCCCGGCGGCGCGGCAGCAGCACAACGGCTTTCCGCCGGAGCCGGTCGATCACGGTCGCGACCCGGGGTTCGGGCCAGGGCACATCCATGCGCAGGCGGGTGACGCCGTAATGGAGCCGGATGCGGACGGGCCGTTCGCCCGGCCGTTTCACGATCAGGTCCCCGGTGAACGGCACTTTCGGCCGCCGCACGGCATCTTCCGCCGCCCGCCCGGCGTCGGCGTCGGCGACCGACAGCAGCGCGCCGAACGCCATCGCGCCGGCTTTGCGCCACGTCACGGGATGCCCGTTCCCATCGTGCCGTTGCAGAGGATGCCTCCGCTCCCGATGCGCCCGCGGCTAATTCTCCAGCGGAGGCAGCTTCCGATAGCCCGCCGGCACCGCGAACAGGGCGGCGTCGACCGGCCCGATCTTCAGGTTCCGCAGCTCGAGGGTGAGCGGCTGCGTCTTCGAGCCCCGGACGACGGTTCCCGCCATCCTGACGACGATGCGCTGCTTCGTCGCCCAGGCGAGGCCGCTGAACCGGTCGCCCGCCGCGGTCTCGCTCGCAACCCGGTATTTCGTGACCGGCCTTCCGGCCATCGTCTCGTCGGCCAGCTTTTCGCGTTTCGACGCCGGATCGGACAGGCCGAAATTGAACTGGGGCGCGGGCGCGGCGACCGGGCGCCAGCTGCGGCTGTCGAGCAGCAACTGGTAGGCCGTGCCGGCGGCCCGGTCGAAGATCATGGCGACGATCTCCTTGCCGGCCTTGAATTCGAGCCGCTGCCTCTTCGCCGTGTAGTAGAGCCGCGCGGTGCGCGACCGGCCCCGGTCGTCGGTGAAGACCATGTCCGCCCGGTAGTCCGCCGTCGGCGGCCCCCACGCCGCGCCGCCCTTTTCCTGCGCCGCGGCCGCCGCCGGGATCAGTATGGCCGCGGCGGCGAGGAGGCGCCGGAAGGTCATGCCGCGACGGCGGGTTCGGCGGCGCCGTAGCCGCCGTAGAGATCGAGCAGCCGGTCGCGCCAGGCGCGGACCGGATCGCGGTCGCTCAGCAGCCTGCAATCGCTGGTGACCCGCGCAAATTGCAGCATTCCGAAGATGCAATAGTCGGCATAGTGGGGATTGTCGCCGGTCAGGAAGGGCTGGCGGCCGACGATCCGGCGCACCGGGACCATGGCGGCCCGGAAGCGGGCCACGAAGTCGTCCCTGGCCGGGCGCAAGTCTTCGAAGCTGCGCCCCATCATCTCCTCGCGGGACGATTTGAAATAGGCGCGGTCGGCGTCGACGGTCCATTCGTGGATGTCGTAGACGATGGCGTTGGCGATCGGCGGCAGCATCACCGTGTCGGCAAATTCGTTGGCGAAGCGCGCGAAGGCCTTGCCGTCCGGGCTGCCGAACAGGCTGGGGGCCCCGGGATAGGCATCTTCGAGATATTCGGCGATGGCCCAGCTGTCGCCGATGCTACTCTTGCCGTCCTTCAGCGTCGGCACCCGCTCTGAGCCGGCAAAGGCAACCTTCTCCTTCACCTGCGTGAAGATGCAGGGCTCGGTTTCGAAATCGAGGCCCTTGTGCTTCAGCGCCATTTTGGTCTTCCAGCAATGCGGGCTGAAGCGCCGGTCTTCGGCGCCGGCGAGATCGTAGAGAATGCGGGTCATGGAGTGCCTTTCGTCGGTTGGCGCCGGGGCCTCGGCTCCGGCAATCCCAAGCGTTCGGTGCCTGGGATCACATAGGTCTGTCCTTCGGTCGCTCAACCGGTCGGAACGCCGCCGGACGGGCCGGCGCCGGAGACCGGCAAAACACCCGATGTCGACCCGCGCGACCGGCCCGAATCTCTGCGGGAACCGGCCTTGCGGCACATTGTCAGCGTGTCGGCAGTCTGTTTGACCGGTTCGGGGCCGGCTCATACCGTTCACCTCGGTTTTCGACCGATCATCGTCCCGTCTTCAACCCGCCCGTGCAACGGCGACGCGCCGCGAGGCAGCCATGGCGACACAGCGCACGAAACCGGCCGTTCGGCCGGGCAATCCGAATTTTTCCTCCGGCCCGTGCGCCAAGCGGCCCGGCTGGTCGGTCGAGGCGTTGCAGAACGCCTTGCTCGGCCGCTCCCACCGCTCGGGCGAGGGCAAGGCGCGGCTCAAGGAAGTTATCGACCGGACGCGGGCCATCCTGGGCATTCCCGAAGACTACCGGATCGGCATCGTCGCCGCCTCGGATACCGGCGCGGTCGAAATGGCGATGTGGTCCATGCTGGGCGCCCGCCCGGTGGACATGCTGGCCTGGGAAAGTTTCGGCAAGGGCTGGGTCACCGACGTCGCCAAGCATCTGAAGCTGAACGACATGCGGCTGATCGAGGCGCCCTATGGCGAACTGCCCGATCTGGCGCTGGCCGACCCCGCCCATGACATCGTGTTCACCTGGAACGGCACGACCTCCGGCGTGCGCGTGCCGGACGGCGACTGGATCGACCCCCGGCGCGGCGGCCTGACGATCTGCGATGCAACCTCGGCGGTCTTCGCGATGGAACTGCCGTGGGACAAGCTGGATGTCGTCACCTGGTCCTGGCAGAAGGTGCTGGGCGGCGAAGCCCAGCACGGCATGCTCGTGCTCGGCCCGCGCGCGGTCGAGCGGCTGGAGACCTACCTGCCGCCTTGGCCGCTGCCGAAAATCTTCCGGCTGACGAAGAACGGCGCCCTGATCGAAGGTGTGTTCGAGGGCGAGACGATCAACACGCCGTCGATGCTGTGCGTCGAAGACGCGCTGGATGCCTTGCGCTGGGCGGAAGGGATCGGCGGACATGCCGCGATGGTCGCCCGGTCAGAGGCCAATCTGTCTGCCATCACCGCGTGGATCGGCGGGTCGCCGGCGTTCCGCTTCCTGGCCGAAGACCCGGCGGTCCGCAGCAGCACGTCGATATGCCTGGTCTTCGGCGAGCCGGAGGTGGCCGGCCTGCCGGAGGCGGTGCAGAGGGATCTTGCCAAATCGATCGCCGGCCTGCTGGCGGCCGAAGGCGTCGCCTACGATATCGCCGCCTACCGGGATACACCGCCCGGTCTGCGCATCTGGGGCGGGTCGACGGTCGAAGCCGCTGACATTTCAGCGCTTTTACCCTGGCTCGACTGGGCATATGGTGAAGCGGCCGGCCGGCTCAAGACAGCCGCCTGAAGGCCGCCCGTTCCGCTCCAACCTGAATCACGGCGAAATCATGCCTTCAGACACGCCAAGGGTGCTGATCTCCGACAAGATGAGTCCGCGCGCGGCGGAAATCTTCCGCCAGCATGGCGTCGACGCCGATGTCAGGCCCGGCATGACGCCCGACGAACTGAAGGGCGTCATCGGCGACTATGACGGGCTGGCCGTCCGGTCGGCCACGCGCGTGACCAGCGAGATTCTCGATGCGGCGGTCCGGCTGAAAGCTATCGGCCGGGCCGGCATCGGGGTTGACAATATCGACGTCAATGCCGCGACCTCGAAGGGCGTGCTGGTGATGAACACGCCGTTCGGCAATTCCATCACCACGGCCGAACACGCCATCGCGCTGATGTTTGCGCTGGCCCGGCAGATTCCGGCCGCAGACATGAGCACCCAGGCCGGGAAGTGGGAGAAATCCCGCTTCATGGGCGTGGAACTGACCGGCAAGGTGCTGGGCGTCGTCGGTTGCGGCAATATCGGCTCGAACGTCGCCGAGCGGGCCCGCGGCCTGAAAATGCAGGTGATAGCCAGCGATCCCTTCCTGTCGCCGCAGCGCGCCCGCGAAATGGGCGTCGAGAAGCTGGAGGTCGACGAACTGATGCAGCGCGCCGACTTCATTACGTTGCACACGCCGCTGACCGACGGCACCCGGCACATGATCGATGCCGCCGCGATCGGCCGGATGAAGCCGGGCGTGCGGATCATCAATTGCGCCCGCGGCGGCCTGATCGACGAGGACGCGCTGAAGGCGGCGCTGGACGACGGCCATGTCGCCGGCGCCGCCCTCGACGTCTTCGAAATCGAACCGGCGCGGGACAGCCCGCTCTTCGGCTCGGAAAAAGTCATCGCAACGCCGCATCTCGGCGCCTCGACCGAAGAGGCGCAGGAGAATGTCGCCGTCCAGGTCGCCGAGCAGATTGCCGATTACCTGCTGAACGGCACGGTGACAAACCCGATCAACATGCCGGCGGTGTCGGCGGAAGAAGCCTTCCGGCTGCGCCCGTATGTCGAACTGACGCGCCAGCTCGGCAGCTTTGCCGGACAGATTACCGAGAGTCCGCTGGTGGATGTGAAGATCCGCTACGAAGGGCAGGCGGCAAGTCTCAACATCCGTCCGCTCACCGCATCGCTGCTCACCGGCCTGCTGGCGCCGCTCTACGGCAGGATCAACCCGGTCAACGCGCCCCATCTTGCCCGGGAGCAGAACATCGTCGTAGCCGAGGAAACCGACGAAAGGGTGACCGATTACCAGACCCGGATCCACCTGGCGATCACCACCGAACAGCGCCGCCGCTCGATCGCCGGCACCGTTGTGCATGGCGACCAGCCGCGCATCGTCGAGATCGAAGGCATCCAGATGGAAGCCACGCTCAGCAAGGTTGTCCTGTTCGTCCGCAACCGGGACAAGCCGGGCATGATCGGTTCGCTCGGCAAGGCGCTGGCCGACGCCGGCGTCAACATCGCGACCTTCCATCTCGGCCGCTCGGAACCCGGCGGCGACGCCATGGCCCTGGTCTCGGCCGACAGCGACATCACGGAGCCGATCCTGATGCAGCTCTGCACCCTGCCCCATGTCAAACAGGCGAAGGTCCTGCGCTTCTAGCCGCCAGCCCATCCGGCACCCGGCGCATGCGAACGATCCCATGGCGATTTCCGACAACAGAGGCCTTCTGCCGGCCGGCCTGCGCGATGTCCTGGCGCCGGACGCCGCGCACGAATCGGCGATCGTCGAGCGGCTGCTCAGCACGTTCGCCGCGTGGGGCTATCGCCGGGTCAAGCCGCCGCTCGTCGAGTTCGAGGCATCGCTGCTCGAAGGCGCCGGGGCGGCCATGGCCGGCGAGACCTTCCGGCTGATGGACCCGGTCAGCCAGGCGATGATGGGCGTGCGCGCCGACATGACCCTGCAGATCGCCCGGATCGCGGCCAGCCGGCTCAAGGCGGAGGCGCGGCCCCTGCGCCTGTCCTATGCCGGCGACGTCTTGCGGGTGCGGGGTTCGCAATTGCGCCCGGAACGGCAGTTCGTACAGGTCGGCGGCGAACTGATCGGCGCGGCCGGCCCGGCTGCGGACACCGAAGTCATTCTGATGGCGGTCCGTGCGCTGCGCGGCATCGGGCTCGACCGGCTGTCGGTCGACCTGACCTTTCCGACCCTGATCTCCAGCCTGTGTCGGTTCCTGGACATTGCGGACGACCGGGAAACCGCGGTGCGGGGGGCGCTCGACAGCAAGGACCGCCAGGCCCTCGCCGCGGCGCTGGACGAAGACCGGTCCGCCCGCGCGGCCTTCCTGGCGCTGCTCGACGCGACCGGGCCGGCCGGGCCCGGCCTCGCGCTGCTGGAGAAGAGCGGGTTGCCCGCCGAATCCCGGGCCGATATCGACCACCTGGCCGATGTGGCGGCCCGGCTTCGCACCGCCGCGCCCGATCTGGCCCTGACCGTCGATCCTGTCGAATATCGCGGCTTCGAGTATCACACCGGCATCGGCTTTACCGTCTATCGCAACGGCAGCCGCGGCGAGATCGGCGCCGGCGGCCGCTATCTGGCCGGTTCCGGCTTCGCCGACCGGGCGATCGAGCCGGCGACCGGCTTTACCCTGTTTCTGGACACCGTCATCCGCAGCCTGCCGGCGCCGCAGGAGTCGCCCCGATTGTATGCACCCTACGGGACGCCGCCGGAAACCGTCGACGCCCTGCGCCGGGACGGCAGCATCGTCGTTGCCGGGCTGGAGCCGGCCGGCGACAACGACGCCGAGGCCCGGCGGCTGGGCTGCGAGGCGGTTCTGGACCGGGGCGCGCCGCGCGCCGTCGCCGCCGGCCGGCCCGCAGCGGAAGCGCCGGAGTAGGCCATGGCAAACGTCGCGGTCGTCGGCAGCCAGTGGGGCGATGAGGGCAAGGGCAAGATTGTCGACTGGCTCTCGGAGCGCGCCGATGTCGTGGTGCGCTTCCAGGGCGGCCATAATGCCGGCCATACGCTGGTCATCGACGGCGTGACCTACAAGCTGAGCCTGCTGCCGTCCGGCATCGTGCGGCCGGGCAAGCTCTCGCTGCTCGGCAACGGCGTGGTGATCGATCCCTGGGCGCTGCTGGAGGAGATCGACACCGTGAGCGCCCAGGGCGTGGCGGTCGATCCCGACCGGCTGCGCATCGCGGAAAACGCCGCGCTGATCCTGCCCCTGCACCGCGAGCTCGACAATCTGCGCGAGGCGGCGAGCGGCAGCGGGCGAATCGGCACCACCGGCCGCGGCATCGGCCCGGCCTACGAAGACAAGATCGGCCGCCGCGCCATCCGCGCCGGCGATCTGGCGCATCCGGACGTCCTGCGCAGCCGGATCGGCCGCGCGCTGCAGCACCACAACGCCCTGCGCGCCGGCATGGCGGCGGCGCCGGTCGACGGCGATGCCCTGTTCGACAGCCTGATGGCGATTGCGCCGCTGATCGCGCCCTTCCTCGACCGGGTCTGGGAGCGGCTGCACCGGCTGCGGCGGGACGGCAGGCGCATACTCTACGAGGGTGCCCAGGGGGCGATGCTCGATGTCGATCACGGCACCTATCCCTTCGTCACCTCGTCGAACACCGTGGCCGGCCAGGCGGCGATCGGCAGCGGCCAGGGTCCGGGCGCCATCGGCTATGTACTGGGGATCACCAAGGCCTACACCACCCGGGTCGGCGCCGGGCCGTTCCCTGCCGAACAGGACAACGAGACCGGCGCGCGGCTGGGCAAGCGCGGCCACGAGTTCGGCACGGTGACCGGCCGCCCGCGGCGCTGCGGATGGTTCGACGCCGTCATGGTCCGCCAGTCGATCAAGATCGGCGGCATCCACGGCATCGCCCTGACCAAGCTCGACGTTCTGGACGGCTTCGAGCGCCTGAAAATCTGCACCGGCTATCGGCTGAACGGCGAACTGATCCGGCATTTTCCCTCCAGCGAGAACGAACAGGCGGCGGTCGAGCCGGTGTGGGAGGAGATCGAGGGCTGGTCGGACAGCACAAGGGGCGCGCGTTCCTGGGCCGACCTGCCGGCGACGACGGTGAAATATGTCCGCCGTATCGAAGAATTGATCGAAACGCCGGTCGCGCTGCTCTCCACCAGCCCGGAACGGGACGATACAATCCTGGTGCGCGATCCCTATGCGGATTGACGCAAGCCGGTTGCCCGGCGGCGGCTGCGCCCCGTAACGTGGACCGCGTAACCTGCCCCCGGTTCCTGCCGGCGTTCCGGCGATTGCGGACAGGCATCCGCCGCCTTTCATGAGGGTTCCTGCATGGTGCGAAGACTGATCGGCAAGACGGCGCTGGCGGCGTTTGTTGCGACCGTGCTGGCCGGCCCTGCGGCGGCCCAGCGGGTCGACGACGACCGGACGGTATCCTTCATCCCCGCCGCCAAGCAGGCGCGGGTGGCGGCGCTGGCGCGCGGCTTCATGCGCGCCCGGGGCATCAAGGGCATGTCGGTCGGCATCGGCGGCAACGGCAAATTGCTGCTCGCCACCGGCTTCGGCGAGGCCCGGCCCGGTTTGCCCTCGGGCAGGAACACCATCTACCCGATCGGCGAGATCACCCAGCAGTTTACCGCCGCCGCCCTGCTCTGGTGGCAGGACCGGCAGTATCGGAGCGCCGGCCCGGTCCGGGTCAACGATCCGGTCAACGAGTATTTCTTCGGCGTCGCCCACTGGCAGGGCATGAAGCTCGGCCACCTGCTGACCCATACGTCCGGCCTGCCGCTGCTGACCGACACCGTGTTTTACGAAGAGCGGCTCTATTCCAGCATCAAGGCGCACCGGATTCTCGATTTCATCAAGGGCCGCGACCTTGCTTTCGCACCGGGAAAGAAATTCCGGGCCAGCCGCTCCAATTATTTCCTGATCGCCCAGGTGATCGAGGTCGGGCTGCGCGTGTTCTTCCACGACTATATCCAGACCGAGATTTACGATCTGAACGAAATGACCCGCTCCGGGTTCCTCGGCACCACGCCGCTGGGCCGGCGCGCGCAGGGCTACGAGAAAGGCCGTCCGAGCCGCGAAGTGAACCCGACCATGTTGCTCGGCAGCGCCGATGCGACCTCGACCGTCGTCGACCTGATCGGGTTCGACCGCCAGTTGATGCGCGGAAAGCTGTTCTCGTCAGAGGCGAAACGGGCCATGTTCGGCGGGCATATCCGCGCCGGGAAGCAGAACCTGCACTACGGCGCCGGCTGGTTTGTCCGCGGCCAGGGTGCGCGGCAGGCCTATTTCACGATCGGCCGGATCCCGGGATTTTCGGCGATCAACAAGATTTACCGGAATAGCGCGGCCGGCACGGACGACTATGTCGTGATCCTGACCAATGCCGACGGCGTAACGGGGCTGGAAGGGCTCGCCGACCGCCTGCTGCAAGCGGCGCGTTAGAAGGCCGGCGCGCCTCTATCGGGCGACCTGCTGCTCGATCACCATATTCTTCATCGCCTTCTGCAGCTTTTCGAAGGCGCGAACCTCGATCTGGCGCACCCGCTCGCGGCTGATGCCGTATTCCTGGGACAGTTCCTCCAGGGTCAGCGGCTCTTCCTGAAGCCGGCGTTCAGTGAGGATGTGGCGCTCGCGCGGATTCAGCAACTTCATCGCCTCGGCCAGCATGGCCTGGCGGATCTGCAATTCCTCGCGGTCGGCGACGATGGTCTCCTGGCTCTCCTGTTCTTCGTCGACCAGCCAGTCCTGCCATTCGCCGCCGGATTCGCCGTCGTTGCGCAGGGGCGCGTTGAGGGAATTGTCCGGCCCGGCCAGGCGCCGGTTCATGTTGACCACTTCGTCTTCGGAAACCTTCAGCTCGGTCGCGATCTTCTTGACGTTTTCCGGCGACAGGTCGCCTTCTTCCAGCGCGTCCAGCCGGCTTTTCATCTTGCGCAGGTTGAAGAACAGTTTTTTCTGCGCCGCCGTGGTGCCCATTTTGACGAGCGACCAGGAGTGCAGGATGTATTCCTGGATCGAGGCGCGAATCCACCACATGGCGTAGGTCGCCAGGCGGAAACCGCGCTCCGGGTCGAATCGCTTGACCGCCTGCATCATGCCGACATTGCCTTCGGAAACCAGTTCGGCGACAGGCAGGCCATAGCCCCGGTAGCCCATGGCAATCTTGGCGACCAGGCGCAGATGGCTGGTGACGAGCCGGTGTGCGGCCTCGGTATCCTCGTGGTCGCGCCAGCGGGTCGCCAGCATGTATTCCTCTTCCGGTTCCAGCATCGGGAACCTGCGGATCTGCGCCAGATAGGCAGACAGGTTGCCGTCCCGTCCAACGGAGGGGATCGCCGGCAAAGTTGCGATCGCCGTGGATGCCGCCATTTTCGTTTCGCCTTGCTTTCCTCCGGGCACATGCGCCGGTGGAATGCCGGCTTTTTCTTGCCCACCTGGTATTTGAGGATTGGCGCCTGTCTTTTCAAGATCGGTCATGAAATGCGAAACTCATTGCTCCGCAGCAGGTTGCCCGGCATCTTTTAACGGTTTCAAGGCAGATGCCAGTGTTGCGATGTCCTGCGGCAATGCTGACCGGAAGGACAGGGCCCCGCCGGTCACCGGATGGACGAAGCCGAGAACGGCCGCGTGAAGCGCCTGCCGCCCGAAGGCTTCCACGGCAGCGGCCGGCGGCGTATCCCGCCAGGGCCGCGGCAGATGGCGCCGGCCGCCATACAGCCGATCGCCGACCAGCGGGTTGCCCCGGTGCGCCAGATGCACCCGGATCTGGTGGGTCCGCCCGGTCGACAGCCGGCATTCGATCAGGCTGAGAAGTCCGCTGTAGCGTTCCATTACCGTGTAATACGTCCTGGCCGTCCGCCCTCCGTCGCGCCTGACGGCCATTCTCGTGCGGTGCGCCGGATCGCGGCCGATACCGGCGTCGATCCGGCCGGAGAGCGGCCGGGGCTCGCCCCAGGCAAGCGCCGTATAGCGCCGCTCGATGCTGTGTTCGGCGAACTGGGCCGCCAGGCCGGCGTGCGCGGCGTCCGACTTTGCCGCCACCAGGAGGCCGGACGTGTCCTTGTCGATGCGATGGACGATACCGGGGCGGGCGACGCCGCCGATGCCCGACAGGCTCTCGCCGCAATGGGCGAGCAGGGCGTTCACCAGGGTGCCGTCCGGGCTGCCCGGCCCGGGATGCACGACCAGGCCGGCCGGCTTGTCGATCACGATGAGATGATCGTCTTCGAAAGCGATCTCCAACGGTATGTCCTGCGCCGCGGGCCGGGCGGGCGCCGGCGGCGGCACATCGACCGTAAAGCGCTGCCCGGCCGCCACCTTCATCGAGGGCGACGTGACGATGCGGCCGTCGCCGTCCGTCACCGCGCCCTGCTTCACCAGCGCCTGGATGCGGGTGCGGGACAGGCCGTCGAGCGCCGCCGCCAGAACCGTGTCGAGGCGCTGGCCGGCGGCTGCGTCATCCGCTCTCACCTGGCGCCTCGACAGCGGGTCCGGTTCGGCTATTGTCTCGGTTTCCGGAAAGTCGTCGTTCATGGGCCGGTTCCGGGCTGGGCGGCGTCATCCTAGCAGGTTGCAGGTCGGATTTTGAGCGTGACGCGTGTGCGTTTGTTGACGGGCGCCGTGATCGGCATGGGGGTGCTGATCCTGATCGGCCTGGTCGTGCTGGCCGTCGGCATAGTCTACAAGGCCGGGGAAGCGGACAGGCCCGAAGCCGCGGCAGACCCGCGCCCGGAGGCGCCGCCCGCGACCGTCCCGAACATGCGTACGGACCCGGTATCTCTGGGGCTGCCGGCGGCCTCGAAGGTCCTTCGCGTGACGGCGGTCGGCGGCGGCGTGGCGCTGCTGGTGCTGCTGCCCTCGGGCGAACAGATCGTCTATGTGGTCCCGGTAAATCGCCGGCAGCCGCCGTTCAGAATTCACGTCACCGGCCCGAGGGACGGCAAGTAAGCGGATACGATGAACGAACCGACATTGCGGCCGGCAGCAGCCCCGGTCACCATCGAACCGGCCGGTTTCGGGCCGGTCAATTTCGCCTCCGACAACGTCACCGGCGTCGCGCCGGAAATCATGGAAGCGATCGTCGAGGCAAACCAGCCGCAAGGCGCCTGGCCCTATGGCAACGACGAAGCGACCGGCAGCCTGAACGCGCAGTTCTCCAGCCTGTTCGACACGGAGGCGAGCGTCTATCCGGTCGCCACCGGAACCGCGGCCAACGCCCTGTGCCTGAGCCTGGTCGCCCAGCCCTTCAATACGATCTATTGCCTGAAGCACAGCCACACCTACGAGGACGAGGGCGGCGCGCCGGAATTCTACACCAACGGCGCCAAGCTGGTGCCGGTGCCCGCCGCCGACGGCAAGATGACCGCGGCCGCCCTGGAAGCGGCAATCGGCGAGGTCGGCGGCGGTGGCGCGCGCCTGCCTCACGTCATGGAGGCCGCCGCCGTCTCGATCGCCCAGGTCAGCGAATGCGGCACGGTCTATACCGTCGACGAGATCGGCGACATCTGCGCCGTGGCGCGGGCCAACGGCCTGTTCATGCATCTGGACGGCGCCCGCTTCGCCAACGCCGTCGCCGCGCTCGGCTGCGAACCGTCGGACCTCACCTGGCGGGCGGGCATCGACCTGATGTCGTTCGGCGCGACCAAGAACGGCGCGATGGCGGCGGAAGCGGTGGTGCTGTTCAACGAGGATCTGGAAGAAACGCTGAGCCGCCGGCGCATGCGCGGCGGGCACCTGTTTTCCAAGATGCGCTTCGTCTCCGCCCAACTGGCCCGATACGTCGAAGGCGGGCTGTGGCTGCAGCTTGCGGCCAACGCCAACGCCATGGCGGAGCGGCTGTCGGCCGGCCTGTCGGACATCGACGAGGTGGCGATCGAATACCCGGTCGATGCAAATCTGATCTTCGCCACCGTCCCGGGCGACACCGCCGAGCGGCTGCGCGAGGCCGGGTTCGATTTCTACGATTGGGGCGATCCGGACCGGCCGAGCATCCGGCTGGTCTGCGCCTTCAACACCGATGCCGACGATGTCGACCGCTTCGTCGAGGCGGCCCGGGGGTAACGTCGTCGACCTGCTGCGCGGCCCGGGCCGATGCCCGGTGGCGGGCAATCCGTCCGGCGCACGTTTTGCGCAGTGCGGACGTTGTATGGCTTATCCCGAATTTTTGCGAATAACCCGGGATTTAATAGTTCACCCAGCCCGTTTATGCGCTAGGATTTTTCCATTCGGCAGGCTGCGGCAGCGACCCGGCCTGCTGGTAAAGCGCGCGGACTTTGCCGGGCGCAAAAAATCAGTTCTACATGGAGGTTACTGGAGGAACCATGTCAACCACGATCAAGCTTGTTGCCGCCGCCGCTGTCGCCGCCCTGGCGTTTTCAGGGACGACGACCGGCGCGTCGGCACAGAACCAGCGTTTCATCAGCATCGGCACCGGCGGCGTCACCGGCGTGTACTACCCGACCGGCGGCGCGATCTGCCGCCTGGTCAACCGGACGCGCAAGAAAACCGGCATCCGCTGCTCGGCCGAATCGACCGGCGGTTCGATCTACAACATCAACACGATCCGCGCCGGCGAGCTGGAATTCGGCGTCGCCCAGTCCGACTGGCAGTACCATGCCTATAACGGCACGTCGAAGTTCAAGAAGGCGGGCGCGTTCAAGGACCTGCGGGCGGTCTTCTCGGTCCATCCGGAACCGGTCACGATCCTGGCGCGCGACGGCACCGGCATCAAGAACGTCACTGACCTGAAGGGCAAGCGGGTCAACATCGGCAATCCGGGTTCCGGCACGCGCGGCACCTGGGAGGTCATGGAAGCCGCCCTGGGCTGGAAGCGCACGGACCTGAAGCTGGCCGCCGCCATGAAGTCGGCCGAGACCGGCGCCGCCATGTGCGACGGCAAGATCGACGCCTATTTCTGGCTGGTCGGCCATCCGTCGGCCCTGACCCAGGAATCGCTGGCGACCTGCGATGCCCACCTGGTCAACGCCACCGGCGCGGCCATCGACGGCCTGGTGAAGAAATGGCCGTTCTACCGCAACGCCACGATCCCGGCCGGGATGTACAACAACAAGGCCGACGTGAAGACCTTCGGCGTGGGCGCCACTTTCGTGACCAGCGCCAAGGTGCCGGCCGATGTCGTCTATGTCGTCGTCAAGGCGGTGTTCGACAATTTCGGCGCGTTCAAGAAACTGCACCCGGCGTTCCGGAATCTGAAAGAAAAGGAAATGATTTCGGATTCGCTGTCCGCCCCGCTGCACGCCGGCGCGGCGAAATACTACAAGGAAAAGGGCTGGATGAAATAACAGCCTGAGCGGATTGGCGGGGCCCTTTGCGGCCCCGCCCTTTTTTTTGCTTGCAGCGCTGCGCTTGAGGAGAAAAGGCGATGGCCGAAGCAGCCGCGCAACGCGTATCGGCGGAGGAACTGGTCAGTAGCGTCGACACCGGCGGGCGCGCGCCCACGGGGTGGCAGCGCAACCTGATCCCGGGCATCGCCTTTATCTGGGCGCTGTTTCAGCTCTACATCGCTTCGGCGCTGCCCTTCACCCTGCAGGAATGGACCGGCCTGCCCTTCGTTGTGCCCAACACCGAAGCGCGCATGATCCATCTCGCCTTCGGCCTGCTGCTCGCCGCCTTCGCCTTCCCGCTGCTGAAGCGCAGCCCGCGCCACACCATCCCCTGGTACGACTGGTTGCTGGCGGCGGTCGGCATCGTCTCCTGCCTCTACATGATGGTTGACCGGAACGAACTGGCCGAACGCGCCGGCGTGCCGACGGATACCGACCTCGTCATCGCGAGCTGCGGCATGATCGTGCTGGCGATCGCCGTCTACCGCGCGCTCGGCCTGCCGCTGGTCATGGTCGCCTCGGTCTTCGTGCTCTACGTCTTCTTCGGCGATGCCAGATGGCTGCCGGACGCCGTCCAGTGGAAGGGCGCGTCCTTCGGCAAGGCGATGTGGCATTTCTGGATGCAGACCGAGGGCGTCTTCGGCGTCGCGCTCGGCGTTTCGGCATCGCTGATCTTCCTGTTCGTCATGTTCGGCGCGATCCTGGAAAAGGCGGGCGCCGGCAACTTCTTCATCAAGATCGCCTTCGCCCTGCTCGGCGACCGGCGCGGCGGCCCGGCCAAAGCCGCCGTCGTCGCCTCGGCCCTGAGCGGCCTCTATTCCGGCTCGTCGATCGCCAACACGGTGACGACCGGCACCTTCACGATCCCGCTGATGAAGCGCACGGGCTTCTCGCCGGAAAAGGCCGGCGCCGTCGAGGTCGCTTCCTCGACCAACGGGCAGCTGACCCCGCCGGTCATGGGCGCCGCGGCCTTCCTGATCGCCGAGTTCACCGGCGTCAGCTACACGGAAATCATCAAGCACGCCCTGATCCCGGCGCTCGTGTCCTACATCGCGCTGGTCTACATCGTGCATCTGGAAGCCCTGAAACTGGGGCTGAAGGGCCTGCCGAAACCGTCGACCGCGATGACGGTCGCGCAGAAACTGATCGGCTTCCTCAGCGGCTTCATCGGCATCGCCCTGCTCGGAATCGCGGTCTATTTCGGCCTCGGCTGGATCAAGGTCGTTGCGCCCGATGCAGCGTTCTTCGTCGTCATGGTGCTGGCGGCGGCCGCCTATCTCGTCCTGCTCTGGCTCGCGTCGCGCCAGCCGGACCTCGTGGTCGATCCGCCGGATGCGCCGATCACCGAACTGCCGCGCGCCGGCGCAACGGCGATCACCGGCCTCTACTATGTCCTGCCGATCGTCATCCTGATCTGGTGCATCGTGCTGGAGCGGCTGTCGCCGTCGCTCTCGGCCTTCTGGGCGACCATCGCGATGATCGCCGTCACGTTGACCCAGCATCCCCTGAAAGCCCTGTTCCGCGGCACCGGCAATCTGGGCAGCGCCTTCCGGCAGAGCGTCGGCGAATTGGTCGACGGCATGATCTCCGGTTCGCGCAACATGATCGGCATCGGCGTCGCGACCGGCGCGGCCGGCATCATCGTCGGCACGATCTCGCTGACCGGGGCGCATCAGGTGGTCGGCGAATTCGTCGAGTTCCTGTCCGGCGGCAGCCTGATCATCATGCTGCTGCTGGTCGCCGTCATGAGCCTGATCCTGGGCATGGGGCTGCCGACGACCGCCAACTATATCGTCGTCTCGTCCCTGATGGCGCCGGTGATCGTGGCGCTGGGCGCCAAGAGCGGCCTGATCGTGCCGCTGATCGCGGTCCATCTGTTCGTCTTCTATTTCGGCATTCTGGCCGACGATACGCCGCCCGTAGGCCTTGCCGCCTTCGCCGCCGCCGCCATCTCCGGCGGCGACCCGATCCGCACCGGCGTCCAGGGCTTCATGTACGACATCCGGACCGCTCTGCTGCCGTTCCTGTTCATCTTCAACACGGAGTTGCTGCTGATCGACGTTTCGGCGGGGAAGGCGGTGATCGTCTTTGTCGTTGCGGTTGCCGCCATGATGCTGTTTGCGGCGGCGACCCAGGGCTATTTCTTCGCCCGCAACCGGATCTGGGAGACCGCCATACTGCTGCTGGTCGCCTTCAGCCTGTTCCGGCCGGGCTTCTGGCTCGACCAGGTCGAACCGGAATTTGCCGAGCGGCCGGGCGCCGAAATCGTGCAGGTGGCCGAGAAGGTGCCCCAGGGCGGCACGCTGCGGGTGACGATATCCGGGCCCAACTTCAACGATCCCGACCGGATCGACGAAACCACGGCAACCATCCCCTTCGGCAAGCCGGGTCCGGGCCTCGCGCGGCTGCGCGCCGCCGGGCTGCTCGTTATGGTCGAGGAAGGCGAGGCCAGGATGGAAGAGCCGCTGCCCACCAGCCCGCTCAAGGCGCTCGCCAGGGCCTACGATTTCTATGGCGACACGCCGACGACGATCAAGACGATCCTGGTCCCGAACGTGCGGATGGCGAAGGAGATCTTCTACATCCCGGCGCTGCTGCTGCTGATTTTCGTGATCCTGCTCCAGCGCCGCCGCCAGACCCAGCCGGCCTTCTGAGCCGCCGGGCGCGCGGATTCGCAGGGACAACTTCGCAAACGGCGGCAAGCGTCCGCGGCGCTGTACCTCCCCCTCTTCAGAGGGGGAGGCCAGGTGGGGGTGGCACGTCGTAAGACGCGCTTCGCCGCAAGGCGAATCCTCCGGCAGCCCAAGGCACCCCCATCGACCGCGCTACGCGCGGCCACTTCCCCCGCTGAAGCGGGGGAAGGATATTTTGCGCGGCCTCGCTTCATTGCAGACCGAGCCGCAAGTGAGCATGACCCGCTACAGCCCGGCGACGGTTTCCTCGATCAGCTGCGTCACCACCGTGCCGATGGCGGCCTGGTGGTCCAGCCCCTCGGCGAGGCCGGCCTCGTAGGTCTGCACCTGGCGGCGGGCGCTGGTGCCGTGGCTCAGGATGGCGCGGCTGTGCTCGATTTCGCTCTGGCAGCCGAAATGTTCGGCGTCCGGCCGGGTCATTTCCAGCAGCTCTTCCAGCAGGTCGGCGAAGGGCACCATGCGCCGGATGCCGAAATCGATCAGCTCGCCGTCGCAGCCGTAGCGCTGGGCCCTCCAGCGGTTCTCGCGGATCAGCATGTTGGCGTAACGGCGCCAGCGCTGGTTCTGCCGCCGCAACCGCCACAGCATGCGCAGGATGCAGCGGTAGAGCGCGGCGATCGCCACCGTGTCCGCCAGCCTCGGGCACAGGTCGCAGATGCGCATTTCGAGGGTCGGGAAGCGGGCGGACGGGCGGATGTCCCACCAGATCTTCGTCGGCTCGTCGATGATGCCGGCCTCGATCAGCATCTGCACATGGCGGTTGTATTCGCCGAAACTCTCGAATTGTTCGGGCAGGCCGGTGCGCGGAAGCTCGTCCCAGACGGCGAGCCGGTAGCTGCGCAGCCCGGTGTCCTTGCCCTGCCAGAAGGGCGATGACGTGCTGAGCGCCAGCAGGTGGGGCAGGAAATAGGAGACCTGGTTCATCAGGTCGATGCGCAGGTCGTCGTCGTCGATCCCGACATGGACGTGCATGCCGCTGATGACCAGGCGCCGGACCACGCCCTGCAGGTCTTCGGCAAGCATGGCGTAACGGTCTTTCTCGGTCCGCTTCTGCTCGCCCCACGCGGCGAAGGGATGGGTCGAGGCCGCCATGATGGCGAGGCCGTGTTTCTCCGCGACGCCGGAGACCGTCTTGCGCAGGCGGCGCAGGTCGGCGGCGGCCTCCTGCATCGTGCTGCACACCCGTGTGCCGATCTCGATCTGCGCGCGCAGGAACTCCGGCGCGACCTGGGCGCCGAGCAGGTCTTCGCATTCGGCGAACAGGGCCTCCGGCGGATCGGCGGCGAGGTTGAGCGTTTCCCGGTCGATCAGGAGGTATTCCTCCTCGATGCCGATGGTAAAGCTGGGTTCGCTGAGCGCCATGGTGCGATCCTCCTGCGCCCGTCAGGACGGCGGTAGCCTCTCGAAGGCGGCCTGCAACGCGTCGCCGACGATCCCGGACCATCGCGCCGCGCCGGCGGCATCGGCAATCAGGTCCTGGCGGATTTCGACCAGCAGGTGCGGCAGGCGCCGCAATTCGCCGTGGCGGTGCACGGTGTAGCCGAAATTGTTGCGCGCGCTGTAGGGCTGGTTATCGCCGACGGTGACGTCGCCGCGCGCCGCCAGAGCCGCCATGAAGGGCAGGGCGATGCGGCCGTCCCGGTTCCACAGCGCGCCGACATGCCAGGGCCGCGTCCGGCCTTCGAACACCGGCGTGAAGCTGTGGATGGAGACGAAGGCGTGGAACGGCGGATCGCGTTCCCGGTCCAGCTGGCGTTCGATCTCGGCATGGTAGGGCGTCATGATCCGGTCGGCCCGGGCGGCGGCGGCCTGCGGGTCCAGGTTCCGGTTGCCTGGAATCGGCACGCCGTCGCTGACGTTGGCAATCGAGGTCGCGTCGGAGAGGTGGCGGTTGCAGTCGATGACCAGCCGCGAATAGCCGGACTTGACCAGCGGTGCATCGAACCGGTCGGAGATCAGGTCCGCCACCGCCGCGGCGCCGATGTCCCAGGCGATGTGCTCCTGCAACCGGTCCTCGCCGAGGCCGAGGGCGCCAAGCGCTTCGGGCACCCGGTTGCTGGCGTGATCGCAGACGAACAGCGTCTGCCCGCGGCCGCCGCCGTTCGCCACCGAATAGGGCGGCGGATCGGCCGGGCCGAGCAGGGCCGGCGCCGCGACTCCGTCGAACATCGCCTGAGCGCGAGCGCCGGACACTCAGCGCAGCTCCCGGCGCCAAGCGCGCAACTGGTCGGTGACGGTCAGCGCCGCCGCCAGCACGTCGCGGACGCTCTCGCCGCTCACGACCGGCGCGCGCCGGGTCCGCACGCAATCGAGAAAATCCGTACATTCCATCATGATCAGGTCGGCCTTGTCGTATTGGCGCTGTTCGGCGCCGAAGGTCGGCGGCTCGTCCCTGCCGCCGGTGCGGTTCATCACGACGAGCCGGTTCTCCGCCATGTCGGCGACCATATAGGCATTGCGCTGGAACACCCGCATCGTGCGCTGGATCTTCGAGCTCACCCGGCTGGCGGTCACGGTCGCGACGCAGCCGTTCTCGAAGCCGATCCGGGCGTTGGCGATGTCTTCGGCCGGGCCGACGACCGGCACGCCCACGGCGTCGATCTGCGTTATCGGACTGTTCACGAGGGTCATGATGTTGTCGATATCGTGCACCATCATGTCCAGAATGACGCTCGTATCCGTGCCCCGGCCGCGATACTGCGAAATGCGCGTGCTCTCGATATAGCCGGGCCGGTCGGCCAGCTTCTTGACATCCTCGATGATCGGGCTGAAGCGCTCCAGATGGCCGACCTGCAGGATGCGCCCGCCGGCCTTTGCCGTGGCGATCAGGTCGTCGGCCTCTTCCAGAGTCTCGCAGATCGGCTTCTCGACCAGCACGTCCCTGCCGGCGTCCAGGCAGCGTTTCGCGATGGCGTGGTGGGTCGTGGTCGGCGTAACGACGCTCACCGCCTCGACCCGGTCGAGCACGGCTTCGAGATCGGTGGCGGATTCGGCGCCTGTCGCGGCGGCGGCTTTTTCCGCCTGCGCGGCATCGGTGTCGACGACGGCGACAAGCTCCGCCGAGTCCAGCGCGGCGTATTTTTGGGCATGCAAGGCGCCGAAATAACCGCAGCCGACGACCGCCACGCGCACGGGGATCCCGCTATCGGATGCGCCGGTAATTGGATCGGTTTCAGACAGAACCCTGCTCCCGGCAATGACGCCTGAGCCCGGCCCGACCGGCGGATACCGGACGCTTCACTGCGCGTCGGCGATAGCGACGATCCGCTGCATGGAGCGCAGCACGGGCTTTTCGATCAGCTTGCCCTGGTGAACGACAAGGCCGCCGTCGCCGGCCTCGAAGGCGGCGATGATCTCGCGCGCCCGGGCGACTTCTTCCTCGGCCGGGCTGAAGGTTTCGTTCAGAACCGGGATCTGCTTAGGATGGATCGCGGCCTTGCCCGTAAAGCCGAGGCTGGAACAGCGCCGGGCTTCCTCGCGCAGACCGTCCATATCCTCAAGGTCGAGCCACGGCACGTCGATCAGGTCGATTTCGGCGCCCGCCGCGGCGTGGACGACCCGCGAACGGGCGAACAGCAGGTTCTCCCAATCGATGGTCGTGCGCAGATCGGCCGCCATGTCGATCGCGCCGAAGATCAACGAGCGCACCCGCCGGCTCGACCGCGCGATCTCGAACGCCTGGTCGAGCGCCTCGTTGGTTTCGATCATAACGTGCAGGACGGAGGCGGCGCCGGTTTCGCTCAGCACGTCGTCCAGCATGGCGACCTCTCCCAGGCTCTTGACCTTGGCGAGCATGAAGCCTGCGGGCGGGTTGGGCAGGTCCGCGAGCGCGGCGACATCCTTCAGGCCGTCCAGCGAATGCAGGCTGTTGATTCTGACCAGGGTTTCGGGGCCACCGGCATCCGGCGTGAAGTCGCGGAATATGCTCACCGCGCCGTCGCGCGCGGCGTCCTTGTCGTCGGGCGCGACGGCGTCTTCCAGGTCGACGCACACCATGTCGGCGCCGGTATCGAGCGCCTTGAGGCACATGCGCGGCTTGTTGCCCGGCGCAAAGATCATGCTGCGGCGCGGGCGGTAACGGGTTTCGGGCATGACGACCTGCGGGATTCGGGCTGCGGGCTTCGGGCTGCGGGCTTCGATGGCCGGCAGATTTAGAGCATTTGTCCGGGCCTGTTAATGCGGCCCTTGATCCCCGCTAGAGCTTGTCCGCTTTGAACAGAACCATGGCGGCGTGGCGTCCCTCGATACGCCCCGGATAAAATCCGGGGCTACTCGGGATGAGGTGCTTTGAATTGTTGCTTATTGCTCAAACAATCCCCTCACCCTGAGCCTGTCGAATGGGCGGCTACTGTTGCATCGCCGGTTCCGATAGAATTGGGCACGCTCTAGCGGTTTGCTCCCGGCGTCCACAGCACGTCGTCGGCGCCGTTGCCGTTGTGCGCCCGCGCCATGACGAACAGATGGTCCGACAGCCGGTTGATGTAGGCGATAGCTAGGGGATTGACGGTTTCCTGCTCTGCCAGCGCCGTCATCTCCCGCTCGGCGCGCCGCGCGACGGTGCGGGCGAGGTGCAGCCAGGACGAGAGCGCAGAGCCGCCGGGCAGGATGAAGGATTTGAGCGGCGGAATGCTCGCGTTCATCGCGTCGATCTCCGCCTCCAGCCGGTCGACCTGGGATTGCGCCATGCGCAGGGGCGGCCATTTTGGGTCTTCCTCGTGCGGCGTGCACAGGTCGGCGCCAAGGTCGAACAGGTCGTTCTGGATCCGGGCGAGCATGGCGTCGGCGGTGTCGTCGCCGGCCGCGTGGCGCCGCGCCAGGCCGAGAACGCTGTTGCATTCGTCGACCGAGCCATAGGCCGCGACCCGGCCGTCGTGCTTCGGCACCCGCGCGCCGTTGCCCAGGCTGGTCAGCCCCTTGTCGCCGCCGCGGGTGTAGATCTTGTCCAGCTTGACCATGACGCGCCTAACTCTGGTACACGGCGAAGAGCAGCAGCAGAAGAACCACCGCGACCAGCTGCAGGCCGACCCGGGCGCGCATCAGCTTGTTGCCCCACCGGGCGTTGGCCTCGCCGCCCCGGCCCATCAGGATGACGCCGGTGAACAGCACGGCGATCACGCCGATCAGGGCGATGACGGTGAGCACGATGAGAACGGTCTTCATCGCGACAGACTAGGGGCGTTACCGTGCCGGGGCCAGCGCGACTGACTGGCGCGACCCCTCGCCGGGAATTTTCTAGACCCAGTTCGCCTCGCGCAGCGCCCTAGCGTAGCGGCGGCTGACCGGCACTTCGGCGCCGTTCGCCAGGTGGGCTACGGTCCGGCCGGCGCGGCGCGAAACCTTCTTCAGGGCCGCGCGTGCGATCCAGTGCGAGCGGTGGACCTGCATCCCCTCCGTTCCGCCCAGCTCTTTCAGGGCGTCGCCGAAGCGCATCAGCACGAGATCCGACCCGCGGTCGGTGAAAATCTCGACATAGTGGTCGCGCATCTGGAGATGCAGCAGCCGGCCGCGTTGCGCCGCCGGCAGCCTTTCGAGGAGCGGCGGCGCGCTCGGGTCCGCGGCCGGCCGGTCCGGCGTTCCCGCTGCCGGCAGTTCCGAGAAAGGCGCGCCGCCGCCGTAGCGCATCGGCAGTTCGACTGTCCCCCAGACGATCAGGCCGATCACGAGATGGATGAGGGCGTTACCGAGGAACAATTCGCCCGTTCCCAGCGTTTCCGGCAACGCGCCGGAAAACAGGATTCCGAGCGCCGAAATCAGGAGCGTTCCCGGCACGGCGGCGGCGAGACTGCCGCCCAGAACGCAGGCGATGTCCGGGATGCGTCCGGACAGCCGCGCCACAGCCGGCAGGATGCAGGCCAGGGCGAACGACCAGTTGCCGGCCACCGCAATGACCCAATAGGCCATCCGCTCGCCCAACGGCATCCGGAGGTAGGTGCCGAACGGGCCGAGATAGCCGAGAAAAAATATTGCGGCGGCAAGCAGCGCCAGATGCCAGCGCAGGCGCCGCCAGACGAACCATTCGCGAAGCGTGAACGGCGTTTCCCGCACCGTTCGCGAAGTATCCGGGCCGTTTGCGTAGCCTCCGTTGGTCATTGCCGTCCGCCGTGCTCCGTCTCGGGCGCAGCATACGCACTCAAAAGGGAGCACCCAACCATGAAGCGCATTCCTCTTCTTCTCGCCGCAGGCGCGATTCTCTCGGGACTGCCGGTTCTGGCCGCGCCGGAGGCCGGCGGCGCGGCGCAGGCGGCCGAACTGACGGTTGCGGTAACCGGCGTCAATTCCGGTAAGGGCCGCGTCTACGTCGCCCTGCATCGCGCCGCCAACGGCGTGAAATTCCCCGATATGAAAGGCGCGGTCGCCGGCGCTTGGCGCAAGGCCAATAAGGGCGGGTTCTCCGTCACCTTCGCGGGCCTCGCGTCGGGCCGCTACGCCGTCAACGGCTTTCACGACGCCAACCGCAACGGCGATCTCGATACCAACCTCCTGGGCATTCCCACCGAAGGCTACGGCTTCGGCAACGGCGCGACCGGCCATTTCGGCCCGGCCAGCTTTGACGCGTCCTCGGTCGCCCTGAAAGAAGCAGCGACGATCCGGTTGCCGATCGGCTATGGCGGCTCCGCCGGATCGACGAGCCGGGAGAGCAACCGATGACCGGCGACAGAGTCCCGCGTCGGAGCTTTCTCGCAGCATCCGCGGCTTCGGGGCTTGCGGGCTTTGCGCCCTTCGCGCCGGCGCTCGCCGCGTCCGGCGGCGATTGGGGCGAGGCGTTCGCCACCGCCCTGAAGCGGAACCCGATGCTGCTCGGCTGGAAAACCCCGCCCGACCGGCTGGATACGGGGTCGCTCGCCGTTACCGGCGCATGGCCGGCCGGGCTGAAGGGCCGCTTCTTCCGCAACGGGCCGTCGATCCACGACCGGTTCGGCCGGCGCTACCGCCACTGGTTCGACGGCGACGGCATGATTCAGGAATTCGCCATCGCCGACGGCCGCATCGCCCATCGCGGCCGGGTCGTCCGCACGCCGAAACTGGCGCGGGAGGATGCGGCAGGCAGGCGACTCTACAACGGATACGGCACCCACCTGCCGGACAGCGCGCCGGTCCGCGGGCCGGACGGCCTGAACGCCGCGAACATCTCCGTCCTGCATCATGGCGGGGAGCTGCTCGCGCTATGGGAAGGCGGCTCCGCCACCCGTCTCGAAGAAGCGACACTGGCGGCTTCGGGCTTCAAGAACTGGGGTCCGCAACTCAGCGGCGTCCCCTTCTCGGCCCATCCGAAGGTCGATCCGGACGGCACCCTGTGGAACATCGGCTGCAGCCTGCTGCCGCGGCCGGCGCTCGTCCTCTACCACATCGACCGCACGGGCCGGCTGATCAAGGCCGGCCTGGTCGATGCCGGGCCGATGGGGCTGATCCACGACTTCGTCGTCACGCAGAAATCGCTGGTCATCCTGATCCAGCCTTTCCTGTTCGACCCGGCGCGGGCGGAACGGGTCAGCGTTCTCGACGCCCATGCCTGGAAGCCGCAGGCGGAAACCCGCGTCCTCGTGGTCGACAGGGCCGATTTCGGCAAACGCCGCTGGCACGCCCTGCCGGCCCATTTCGGCTTCCACTACGGCAACGCCTGGGAAGAGGCCGACGGCACGATCCGGCTCGATCATTGCCTCGCCGGCGATCCCGGCATCCTGACCGAGACGCTGCGCTATGTGATGACGGGCGAGTTCCGGGCCTCGGCGCCGCTGCGCTATGCGCAGATCGTTCTGCCGCCCAAGGGCGACGGCCGGATCGCCGGCCGCGGCGAAGAGGCGGAATTCGCCAGGGTTGCGCCCGCCGTCGTCGGCCGGCGGCACCGCTATGTCTACACGCTCGGCGCCCCGGACAATCCGGAGGGCTGGCATTTCCGCACCCTGGTCAAGCGCGACCTCGAACGCGGCGTGGCGGAAAGCTTCGATTTCGGGCCGGGCCGAATTCCGGAAGAGCATATTTTCGTCCCGAAGCCGGGCGGCCGCAGCGAGGACGACGGCTGGCTGATCGGAACGGTGCTGGACTGGAAGAAGGGGGTTAGCGGGCTATCGGTGTTCGACGCCCGCGCTGTCGCGGCCGGACCGGTTGCCCAGGCGTGGCTGCCCTATCCGCTGCCGCTCGGCTTCCACGGCGCCTTCGTTCCGGGTTAGCCCGCGGGGTGCAGCCCGGCGCGCAGGTCGGCCGCAGCGTCGTCGAACGCCGCCTTCGCCGCATCGGCGATTCCGCCCATGTTGAAATAGCCGTGGACCAGGCCGGCATAGTGCCGTTTGACGACCGGCACGCCGGCGGCCTCGAGCTTCTCTGCATAGGCGATGCCCTCGTCCTGCAGCGGGTCGAATCCGGCGGTGTGGACAGCGGCGGGCGGCTGGCCGGCAAAATCCGCATTGTGCAGCGGCGACAGGCGGGGATCGTCGTCGTCGACATTGCGGATGTAGGCGTTCCTGAACCAGGTCATGTGCGCCTTTTCCAGCAGGTAGCCGTCTTCGAATGTCTTTCGGGACGGGAAGCTGCCGGTCATGTCGGTCGCCGGATAGATCAGCAGCTGGAAGCAGGGCATGGGCAGGCCGGCCTTGCGCGCCTCGTGGCACAGCACGGCGGACAGGTTCCCGCCGGCGCTGTCGCCGCCGATCGCAATCCGGGCCGGGTCGATACCGTAGTCCGCCGTCCTGGCCTGCAAGGTCTCCCACACGAACATCACATCCTCGACCGCGGCGGGAAACGGGTGTTCCGGCGCAAGCCGGTAATCGACCGACAGCACCCGGCAATCGGCCTGCGCCGCAAGCCCGCGGCAGGTCCGGTCGTAGGAATCGAGGCTGCCGATGGTCCAGCCGCCGCCGTGGAGCCAGACCAGCAGCGGATCGGCGTCTCCGGTTTGCCGCGGCGTGTAGAGGCGGGTGCGGACGAACCGGCTCTCCCGCCCGAGCGCGATCTCGACGGTCGAATCCATCGGCGCCGGATCGATATCCAGTTTCACCGACGCCTCTTCGTACTGGGCGCGGGCCGCCTCGGGCGACAGGGTATAGACCGGCGGATAGGAGGAGTTGGCGATGAGCTCCAGCACCCACTGGATCTGGGGATCGATGGTCATGCGCGCACGCCGAACGACGCCCGCAGCGCCTCGGCGCCCTTCGCCAGCAGCAGCAGGTCGATGCCGACGGCGACGAAGGTGAAGCCCCAGTCGATGTAGCGCCGGGCCTCGTCCGGGTTGACGGTGAGGATGCCGGCCGGCTTGCCCGCGGCTTTCAGGCGCTCGACGGCGTCCCGGATCGCGGCCTGCACGTCCGGATGGCCCGGCTGGCCGACAACGCCGAGGGAGGCGGCGAGGTCTCCCGGCCCGATGAAGACGCCGTCCACCCCCTCCACCGCCGCGATGGCCTCCAGTTCGCCGAGCGCCGGCCGGGTTTCGACCTGCACGAGGACGCAGAGTTCCTCATGGGCGCGCCGGGCATAGTCCTTGACCCGGCCGTAGCGCGCCGCCCGGCCGCTGCCGGTGACGCCGCGCACGCCGGCCGGCGGATAGCGGGTCGCGGCGACGGCCGCTGCCGCCTCTTCGGCATTCTGGACGTAGGGCAGCAGCAGGCTCTGGGCGCCGATATCCAGGATGCGCTTGATCAGGACGGTATCGTTCCAGGCCGGGCGGACGATGGCCGAGGCTTCGCTGCGGCCGAGCGCCTGCATCTGGGCCAGCAGGTCGGGCAGTTCGTTGGGCGAGTGCTCGGTGTCGAGCAGCAGCCAGTCATAGCCGCTGTCGCCGAGGATTTCCGCCCCGACCGTGCTGCCCAGCGTGCTCCAAAGCCCGATCTGCAGCCGGCCTTCGGCGATGGCATGCTTGAAACTGTTGCGGGGGAGGTCCATGGCCCGGACGGCCTAGGCATCGTTCCGAACCTTGTCAAGGAAGGCTACCGGACCGAATCCCGAGTTCTTCTCCGACTATCGAAGTGTCACCCCGGCCGACCGGGGGGAGAGCCGGGGTCCAGAGTCGCCCGGCACGGCCTGTGTGCGTGGCCCTGGACCCCGGATCGTCGCTGCGCTCCGTCCGGGGTGGCAAGGACGGGCTTTGAGCGGTGGAGCGAATTCGGGATGGGCGGCAGGTTCGATCAAGTCGCAGCCAGGATGCTTCCGGCCTGTCGCCGCTTCTTACGCCTCTGCCGGGTCGAGGACGATCTTGCCCGTGACCTTGCGGCCGGTGATGACGCCGAAGGCCTCGACGAAATCGGCCAGCGGGTAGCGCGCGGAAATCACGGAATCGAGCTTGCCGGCCGCGAGGAGCGACAGCCAGGCGTTCACGCCCTTTTCCATCTCGGCGTAGACCATGTCGAACTGGATATCGAGCGGCGCGCCCATCACCGTGAGATTGTTGAACAGCAGGTAATTCGCCTTCGCCGCCGGAATCGTCCCGCCGGCAAAGCCGACGATCACCAGCTTGCCGGCAAAGCGCAGCACGCGCAGGCTGGCCTCGAACAGGCCGCCGCCGACCATCTCGATCACGGCATCGCAGCCCCGGCCTTCCGCAGCGCCCGTTGCGGCGGCGACCTGCGCCTTGAGATGGGCCTTGAGGGCGTCGACGTCCGCCGCGTTGGTGTCGATGGCCGCATCGGCGCCGCAGGCCCGCACGAAATCCGCCTTCTCCGCGCTGGACACCGCAGCCAGCACCGTCGCGCCGCGCGCCTTGCACAGCTGGATCGCGGCCGAGCCGACGCCGCCGGCCGCGCCGGTGATCAGCACCGTATCGCCCGGCTGGACGCCGGCGCGCATGTCGATGGCGACCCAGGCGGTGTTGAACACGGTGATCATGGCGGCGGCGTCCTCGAAGGAGACGCCGTTCGGCAGCAGGAAGCAGCGCTCCTGCGGCGCGGGCACCAGCTGGCCGAAGGCGCCGGTGAAGACCTGCGCGACGACCCGGTCGCCCGGCTTGCAGCGCGTCACCCCGTCGCCGACCGCCCGGACCATGCCGGCACAGTCGCGGCCGGGCACGAAGGGCCGCGGCGGGCGCTTCTGGTACCGGCCCTGGAGCATCAGGGCGTCCGGGAGGTTGATCCCGATCGCCCGGTTCTCGATCAGCACCTCGCCGGGGCCGGGTTCGGGGTCCGGCAGGTCGGTAATTTCGTGACTTTCGACAGGACCGAACTCGTTGACCAGAACCGCGCGCATTGTGCCTCTCAGTCTTGCTGGCGCCGTTCCCTGAGCGCCCTGGCGGCGTCCAGGCTGGCGTTGATGATTTCGTGATAGCCGGTGCAGCGGCAGATATTGCCGCTCAGGGCGATCTTGATCTCCTCGACCGTCGGGTCGGGGTTCCTCTCCAGATAGTCGCTCAGCGACATCAGGAAGCCCGGCGTGCAGAAACCGCATTGCAGGGCGAAATTCTCGTGGAACGCCCGCTGCAACGGGCCGAATGAGCCGTCCGCTTCGCTCAGGCCCTCGATGGTTTCGATCACGGCCCCGTCGGCCTGGACCGCCAGGGTCAGGCAGGCGCGCACCGCCTTGCTGTCGATGCGGACCGTGCAGGCGCCGCAGACGCCGTGCTCGCAGGCGACATGGGTGCCGGTCGCGCCGATCTCGTGGCGCAGGAAATCGGTCAGCAGCATCCGGGGCTCGGCAAAGCCCTCTTCCGGCATCCCGTTCAGGGTCAGGCGGACCGGATGGCGGCCGTTGCGGTCCAGCGTCTTCATGCGCCGGCTCCGACGGCGGCGGTCGCATCGATGGCCTGCTTGCCCAGATGGCGCACGAGCTGCCGTCGATGGCGCGCCGTCGCGTGAATATCGTCGCCGCCGCCGAGCGCCCAGGCGAGGTCGTTGAGCGCATCGTCCACGGCGTCGCCGGGCAGGGCGCTCCAATGGCAGACTTCCGGCCGATCCGCCACGCCGCCTACGGCGAGGCTAACCGAGTCGCCGGCCCGGCGCGCCGCGACCGCCACGACGGCAAAATCGCCGTGGCGGTGCTGAAACTCCAGGAAGGCGAAGCGCTCTCCGTCCTGCGCTTTCGGCAGGCGCGTTCGGGCAACAAGTTCGTCCGGTTCCTTCGCCGTCGTCAGGACGCCCTGCTGAAATTCGTCCGCCGGAACCGTCCGCACGCCGCGTGCGCTGTGCAGTTCGACTTCGCCGCCGAGCAGGGCAAGGCAGAGCGGCAGTTCCGAGGATGGATCGGCATGGCAGATCGATCCGCAGACCGTGCCGCGGTTGCGGGTCTGGAAATGGCCGACATGGGGCAGCGCCGCGGCGACGGCGGGAAGGGCCGTTTCGAGTTCCGGCCAGTCGGCCAGTTCGCCTTGGGTAATGGAGGCCCCGATGGTAACGGCATCGCCTTCGGCTTCGATGTGCGCCAGTTCCGGAAGGCCGCTGATGTCCACGAGAATTTCCGGCCGGACAAGCCGCATGTTGAGCATCGGCATCAGGGACTGGCCGCCGGCCAGCACGCGGGCCTCGTCGCCATGTTCGGCGAGTACTGCGACGGCTTCGTCAACGCTTTCGGCGCGCACATAGTCGAACGGCGCCGGCTTCATGCCTTGCCCCCGACCAGGCGCCGGATCCGGCCCGACAGCCCGCCCGACGGAGCCGGCCCGTCCTCGCCGCCGGCTTCGCGGATCAGGCCGCGCAGGAAGCGGTCGATCAGGTGCCGGGCCGCGCCCCGGACCATGCGCCCGCCGACCGCTGCAACCTTGCCCGACAGTTCGACGGAATAGCGGTATCGCACCAGCGTGCCGCCATCCTGCTCGACCAGTTCGAAGGCGCCTTCGCCGCGCGACGAGCCCAGCGGTCCGTCGGCCGCCCCGACGAGCCGGGCGCGCCGGGGCGCTTCCAGATCGGTCAGGTCGATCCGGGCCTCGAACCGGCCCCTGACCGGCCCGGCGCCGAGCACGACCGTACCGGTAAAGCCGGACTCGCCGGCGGCTTCCAGCCGCTCGCAGCCGGGGACGATGCGGGCCATCCGCTCCGGATCGAGCAGCATGGCCCAGACCTGCTCCGGCGGCGCGGGCACCTGCATTTCGCCCGAACCGTCGATGGTCGGACGCCCGGGTTCCCCGGCTTCGCCATCCGGCACAACCGCGGCCGACGGCGGCGGCTCTTCCGTTGCGATCCACTCCAGCACCTTGGCCGGCTTGAGCGGCAGTTGAATGTCCTCGATGCCCAGCGCGTCGGCGACCGCGTTCGCGACGCAGACCGGTGTCGTATACTGATTGCCCTCGGCGATGCCCTTGGCCCCGAGGCGGGTGTAGGGCGACGGATGGGGCGTCGGATGGACCAGCCGGATCTCCGGTAGCTCGGCGGCCGTCGGCACGAGGTATTCCGCGAAGGTGCCGGAGCGGAAGGTGCCGTCGTCCTCGTAGCAGAATTCCTCCAGGAAGGTCGCGCCGTAGGCCGAAGCCCAGGAGCCGCGGATCTGGCCTTCCGCCAGACCGGGGTTGAGGATGGTGCCGCAATCGTGGGCCGAAACGTAGGAGTCGACCGTCACCACGCCGGTAGCCGGATCGACCTCGACGCCGCAGAAATCGAAACCGAATCCGTAGGCCAGCGACGTGTTGATTTCGTCCTTGGCGTTGGTCGGCGTCAGTTCCGGCGCATTCCACATCGCGGTCTCGCGGATGCCGGGCTCGACATCGTCCGGCAGGCTCGACGGCGACCAGTGGGCCAGCCCGCCGATGCGGTAGAAGGGAATCGCGTTGTCCGGGTTGTTGGCGGCGTGAATTTTGCCGTCGGTGAAATCGACCTCCGCAACCGGCACGTTCAGGTTCGCCGCCGCGATCCGCGCCATTTTCTCGCGCACCCGTGTGGCGGCCTGGTGGGCGGCGCTGGCGGAGGCCGGCGCGAAGCGGCAGGAGTAGTTGCCGGCGGCGATCGACCAGCCGTCCTTGGCGGTATCCGTATCCAGCGAGACCACCACGTCGTCCGGGGTCAGGCCGAGCCGGTCGGCGACGATCTGGGCCAGCGCCGTCTGGTGGCCCTGGCCCTGGGGCACCGAATCGCCGATGACGTTGACCGAGCCCAGGGCGTCGACCGCCACGGTGACCGAGGCGACGGCGCCGTCCTTCGGTCCGGCGCGCTCGCGCTCCAGGCCGGTCTTGACCGTCGAGATATAGCCCATGTTGGACTGGCTGGGCTCGACGCAGGCGGCGTAGCCGATGCCGTACAGCCGTCCTTCGGCGCGCGCCGCGTCGCGCCGCGTTTTTAACGCCGCCAGATCGCCCTGCCCGACCGCTTCCTCTACGGTCCGGCGGTAGTCGCCCGAATCGAGCAGCGAGCCGGCGACCGCCTTGTAGGGGAATTGCTCGGCCGAAATCAGGTTCTTGCGGATGACGTCGAGCGGGTCCTGCCCGGTCAGCACGGCGACGCGCTGCATCATGCGCTCGACCGCGAAATAGAGCTGCGGCCCGCCGAAGCCCCGCACCGCGCCGGTCGGGCATTTGTTGGTCATCACGATATGGTTGGTGACTTCGAGATGCCGGATGAAATAGCCGTTGGTCGAGACGCCGTGCATCCGGTAGATCGGCGCCGGCATCGGCGCGCGCAGATAGGCGCCGTGGTCGTCCCAGTGGGTGAGCCGCAGGCCGGTGACCGTGCCGTCCTTCGTATAGGCGGCCTCGACCCGCGTGACCCTGTTGGGCGCCACGCTCGACGCCGACAGATGCTCCAGCCGGTCCTCGATCCACTTGACCGGCCGGCGCGCCTTGCGGGCGAGCACGCACAGCACGACGATATAGGGGAAGATCACCAGCTTGGAGCCGAAGCTGCCGCCGGAATTCTTCGGGCTGCGGTGGCGCAGGGCGGCGGTGCGGAGGCGCAGGGCGAGCGCCATCACCGTGTGGACCGAAAACGGCCCCTGGAAATTGGACAGCACGTCGAAGCCGCCGGTCTCGCTGTTGGCTTCGACCACCGCGGCGTAGGTCTCCATCGGCGTGATGGAGTTGCGCGGATAGCGGATTGTCAGTTCTGTCGTGCATTCGGCTTCGGCGAAGGCCGTGTCCGGCTCGCCGTGCACGAAATGCCGTTTCGAGACGCAGTTCGAGTCGCTGCGCGGATGCAGCTTCGGCGCGTCCGGCGCGCACGCCGCGACCGGATCGACGACCGCGGGCAGTACGCTATAGGTCACCTTGATCAGGTCGGCCGCGTCTTCGGCGCGGTAGCGGTCCGTCGCGGCGACGGCGACCACCGGCTCCCCGACATAGCGCACCTTGTCGACGGCAAGTCCGTAATAGTCGATCGGGTTCTCGAAGCCGACGATCATCGGATCGGTCTCGGTCGCCATGTCGGCGCCGGTCACGACCGCGAACACGCCCGGCATGGCGAGCGCCGCGCTGGCGTCGATGGCGGTGATTTCGGCATGGGCGTGAGGCGAGCGCACGAAGGCGGCGTGCAAGGTGCCCTTCTTGACCGGCACGTCGTCAACGAAGCCGCCTTCGCCGCGCAGCAGGGAGCGGTCCTCGATCCGCGGCACGCGCCGGCCGACATGGCCGTCTTCCGGGCGGACGTCTTCCGGGATGGCGAAGTCGGGCATAATGCTCCTGGCGGGTCTGGGGGTGGCGACGCGCCTGAGATAGCCGCCGCCGCACCGCGGCGCAACGGCGTTCCCTTCCGGCCGCTATGGACAGGCCGGCGACATTCGTAGGATATGCACCCGGGAAGGCGGGGAGGATTTGCGTTGGGCTGGCTGGTCGGCGTCGATGTGGGCGGCACGTTTACCGACTTCTTCGCCTGCCGGCCGGAAGACGGCGCGACGAGAATATTCAAGCGACCGTCCACGCCGCACAATCCGGGCGAGGCGATCGTCCGGGGCCTGCAGGAAATGGCTGCGTCCCTGGACGTCGATCCGGCCCGGATCGACCGCCTGTGCCACGGCACGACCGTCGCGACCAACGCGCTGATCCAGCGGCGCGGCGGGACCGTCGCCCTGGTGACGACCGAGGGCTTCCGCGACCTGCTCGAAATCGGCCGCCAGACCCGGCCGCACATGTATTCCCTGCAGCTCGATCATCCAGCGCCGCTGGTGCCACGCCGGCGGCGCTTCGAAATCCGCGAACGGATGGGGCCGGCCGGCGAGGTGCTGACCGAACCGGACGAGGATGGGCTGACGGCGGTCGCCGAGGCGGTCGCCGCGAGCGGGGCGCAATCCTGCGCCGTGTGTTGCCTGTTCTCCTTCGTCGATCCGGCGCACGAACGGCGCATCGCCGACGCCCTGAAACGGCGGCTGCCGGACCTGCCCTTGTCGCTGTCATCCAGCGTGCGGCCCGAATTCCGCGAGTATGAGCGGTTCTCGACGACCGTTCTGAACGCCTGTCTCCAGCCGGTCATTGCCGACTATCTGGCCTATCTGGAGACGGAAACGGCCGCGCTTGCGCCGGACGCCGCGATCCGCATCTACCAGTCGAGCGGCGGGCTGATGTCGGTCGGGACCGCCCGGACCTACCCGATCCGAACGGCGCTCAGCGGCCCGGCGGCGGGCGCGGTCGGCGCGGTCCACACCGCCAGGGGCGCAGAGCGGCCGAATGTCATCACCCTCGATATGGGCGGCACCAGCGCCGATGTCGCGCTGATCCGCGGGTACGACGCCGGCATCGGCCTGGACCGGGAGGTCGCCGGCTATCCGGTGCGTCAGCCGATGGTCGATATCCACACGGTCGGCGCCGGCGGCGGCTCGATCGCCTGGTTCGAGCGCGACGGTTTGCTCAAGGTCGGGCCGCGCAGCGCCGGCGCCGAGCCCGGGCCGGCCTGCTACGGCCGGGGCGGCACGGAGCCCACGGTGACCGACGCCAATCTGGCGCTCGGCCGCCTGTCGCCGGCAGGGCTGGCGGGCGGCGATCTTGCGCTGGACGAGGGGGCGGCACGGCGCGCCATCGAACCCGCGGCGCAACGGCTCGGATTTTCCGTCGAGAAAACCGCCCAGGGCATCCTCGGCATCGTCGTCGCCAACATGGTGCGCGCGGTGCGCACCATCTCGGTCGAGCGCGGCCTCGATCCCCGCGATTACGCCCTGATGCCGTTCGGCGGGGCGGGGCCGCTGCACGCGGTGGAAGTGGCGCGGGTGCTCGGCATCCGGGAAATCGTCGTGCCGGGCGCGCCGGGCATCCTGTGCGCCCAGGGGCTGATCGTTTCCGACCTGAAGGAGGAATTCGTGCGCAGCGGCCGGTTCGCGCTGACGGCGGAGGGCCTGTTGCAGATCGCCGGATTGCTGGACGGTCTGGAGGCCGACGCCCGCGCCTGGTTCGATGCGGAAGGGGTGGCGCCGGAGGACCGCGGCCTGACCCTGTCCTTCGACGCCCGCTATGTCGGCCAGAATTTCGAACTGCCGGTTTCGTTTGCCGGCGGATCGCACGGCGTGCTGGCGCTGCCGGCCGGGCCCGATGAAATCGCCGACGTATTCCATGCCGAGCACGAGCGGCACTACGGCTTTCACAGCGCGGGTGAGCCGATCGAAATCGTCAACATCCGCATCGCCGCCACAGGCCGGATGGCGGCGGTTGCCGCGCCCGTTTCCGGCAGGAACGCGGTCCGCGCAGCCGAGCCAGCCGGCCACCGCCCGGTCTGGTTCGATGGCGACGCTGCGGTTGAAACGCCGGTCTACTGGCGCGAGTCGCTGGCGGCCGGCATGGCGTTCGCCGGGCCGGCCGTCGTCGAGCAGCTCGATTCCACGACCGTCGTCTTTCCCGGCGACCGGGCGGCGGTCGACGAGGCCGGCAATCTGGTTATCGCCGTCGGACAATCCGAAACCGCCGCTCCGGGAGCCGCGCCATGACTGTCCCTGCCGCTCCGCTCGATCCGGTCACGCTGGAGATCATGGCCAACGGCCTGCGCTCGATCGCCGACGAGACCTTCGCGGCCCTGATGAAGAGCGCCTATTCGACCAACATCAAGGAACGGCGCGACCATTCGACGGCGATCATGGACCCGGCCGGCCGGCTGATCGTCCAGGCCGACGCCTCGTTACCAATTCATCTCGCCTCCATGGGCGGGCTGATGGAGAGCCTGCTCGCCCGCTTCGGCGGCGAGTTGCGCGACGGCGACCTGTTCGTCGCCAACGATCCCCATGTCGCCGGCGGCACCCACCTGCCGGACATCAACATGGCGATGCCGGTGTTTTTCGAAGGCGAGCTTGTCGCCTTCATGTGCAACATCGCCCATCACGCCGATGTCGGCGGCGCGGTGCCGGGCAGCATGGCCGGCGGCCTGACCGAAATCTACCAGGAAGGGTTGCGCATCCCGGTGGTGCGCCTGTTCCGGGAAGGCGTGCTGCAGCAGGACCTGCTCGACCTGATCCTGCTCAATGTCCGGGTGCCGGCGGAGCGGCGCGGCGACTATTTCGCCCAGATCGCGTCCTGCCGGCTCGGCCGCAGCCGGCTGACCGAGATTCTCGACCAGTATGGGATCGCCGCGGTCCGGGACGGCTTCGGGCAGATCGTGACGCGCACCGCCGCGCGGATGCGCGCCGCCATCGCCGGCCTGCCGGACGGCGTCTACCGCTTCGAGGACGCGATGGACGACGACGGCATGGGCGCGACCGACATCGCGATCCGGTTGACGATCACGGTGGACGGCGGGGACATCCATTTCGACTTTTCCGGCTCGGCGAAACAGGTCACGGGCAACATCAACGTCACCCGCAACGCCACCCAGGCCTCGGTCTGCTACGCGCTCAAGGCGCTGCTCGATCCCGACGCGCCGAACAACCAGGGCGTGCTGGACCTGCCCCGGTTGACGGTCGAGAAGGGCAGCCTGCTCGACGCCGCCTTCCCCGCGCCGGTGGCGGCCCGGGCCAACACCTGCCAGCGCATTATCGACGTCATCCTGGGCGCGCTGGCGCCGGCCCGGCCCGAAGCGGCGGTCGGCGCGGCCAACGGCGCCAACACGACGGCGGTCTTCTCCGGCAACGATCCGCGCACCGGCGAAGACTATGTCTATCTGGAAACCCTGGGCGGCGGTTTCGGCGGCCGGGCGGCGAAAGACGGCAAGGACGGCGTCCAGGTCCACATCACCAACACCTCAAACCTGCCGGTCGAGGCCATCGAGATGGAATATCCCCTGCGCGTCCTTTCCTACGGGCTGGTCGCCAATTCGGGCGGGCCGGGCCGGCAGCGCGGCGGCATGGGCCTGGAGCGCGTCGTGACACCGGTCGGCCATGCCTGCACGTTCAACGGCGCTGGCGAGCGCTTCGCCCGCCAGCCCTGGGGCGTCTTCGGCGGCGGGGCAGGGGCGACCGGCGCGTTCCGCCATATCGCGGCGGACGGCGTAACGGCCCGCCTGCCGAACAAGCCGATCGGCGTGACCATAGCGCCGCAAGAAGCCGTGATCGTGCGCACCCCCGGCGCCGGCGGCTACGGCGCGCCCGCCGAGCGCACGGCGGAAGCGCTCGAAGACGACCGGACCAGCGGAAAGTTCGACGAAACCTGGCTGGCGGAGCACTATCCGCAGGCGATCGAAACCGGCGGAGAGGATTGATTGCAGGCCCCGTTGATCGGCCCCGGCGGCTGGGATACGGTTGCCGCGGCAGCGCGAGGACACGGTTCTGCAGAAGAAAGGAGTGCGGCCATTTTCCTGCGCAACTACTGGTATGTCGGCGCGTGGAGCGAGGAGGTCGGGCGCGAGCCGTTGCAGCGCTGGCTGCTCAACGAACCCGTCGTGATGTGGCGCCGGCGCGACGGCACGCCCGCCGCGCTCGCCGACCGGTGCCCGCATCGGGGGGCGCCCTTGTCGAACGGCCGAATCGTCGGCGACGACATCAGATGCGGCTATCACGGGCTGTCTTTCTGCGGCGACGGCGGCTGCACGGCCGTGCCGGGCGTCGAGGCCCTGCCGGCCGGCCTTTCGACCCGCGCCTATCCGGTCGTCGAACGCTGGGGCTGGATTTTCCTCTGGATGGGCGATCCGGCGCTGGCCGACGAAGCGACGATCCCCGACTATCACTGGAAGGACGATCCCGGCTGGGCCGGCCGGGGCGAAACCCTGCCGGTCGCGGTCAATTACGAACTGGTGCGCGACAATCTCCTCGACCTGTCGCACGCGCACTTCGTGCACCGGAACACGCTGGCGACCGACGCGGTGGTCGATGCGCCGGTGACGACCGAATTCGACGGCGAGCGCCTGCGGGTGATCCGCAACATGCGCGGCATCGAGCCGTCGCCCTTCTTCAAGCGGCTGTGCGGCTTCAACGGCAAGGTCGACCACCGCCAGCAGGTCGAGTTCACGCCGGCGGCGAATATCGTCATCAGCGTCCGGGTCAATTCGGCCGAGAATCCGGACCATGCCGTCGAGAACCGGGTGCTCAACGCCATGACGCCGGAGACCGACCGCTCGACGCACTATTTCTGGTCGCTGGAGCGCGACAGCCAGCTTGAAGACGAAGCGCTGACCGACGCGATGTTCACCGCCAACCGCGATACCTTCTTCGAGGATGTCGCGGTGATCGAGGCGCAGCAGGAAATGCTAGACAAGGCGCCCGAGCCGGCCCGGCCGGTACGCTGGCAGGTCGACAAGGGCGTCGACCAGGCGCAGCGCTGGGTCGCGAAGCTCCTGCGCGAGGAGGCGGCGCAATGCGGCGCCGCCGCCGAAGCCGGCTGACCCGGTGACCGGGCTGACCGACTTTCCGCGTCATGCGCCGGCGCTCGCGCAGCGGTATCGCGACGCCGGCTTCTGGAACGACGACAGGCTCGCAGACTATCTGGAGCGCTGGGCCGACGAGACGCCGGACAAGGTCGCCATCGCCGCGCCGGACCGGGACATCACCTACGCCGAATGGCGTGCCGCCTCGCGCCGCTTCGCGAACGCTCTGCTCGGGCTGGGGCTGAAACGCGGCGACGTCGTCGCCATCCAGTATCCAAACCGTACCGAATTCCTCATCGCCTTTCTCGGCGTCGCCATGATGGGCGGGGTGCTGTGCACGCTGCACATGCCCTACCGCGCCGGCGAGATGGCGCCGCTGATGAACCACGGGCGGGCGCGGGCGGTCATCTGCACGGCCGGCGACGAAAAATACGATGCGCCCGCCACGATGGCGGGGCTGAAGGCGCAGGTGCCGACGCTCGAACACATTATCGTCGTCGGCGGCCGCGGCGAGATCGGACTCGATTTCGATACCCTGATCGAGGGCGCAGCCGACGATCCGGTCGCCGATCCGCCCGCGCCCGACGACCCGCTCGTCCTGTGCTTCACCTCGGGCACGTCGGCCTCGCCCAAGGGCGTCGTGCGGACCCACGAGACCTTCACCTCGAACCTGCGCATCTATCCGCAGACCATCGGCCTGACCGCCGCCGACCGGATCCTGGTCGCGCCGCCGTTTACCCATGTCTTCGGGCTGTCCTGCGGCATGCTCGGCCTGTGCCATGGCGTGACCAACGTCCTGATGTCGCTGTTTTCGCCGGCGCTCTACGCGGACAGGCTGATCCGCGGCCGGCCGACGGTGGTGTTCTCCGCCCCGGCCCATGTCGCGGCGACGATCAAGGAGGGGCTGCTCGACGGCGCCGATCTCGCCTCGATCCGGGACGTCATCGTGGCCGGGTCGGTCTGCCCGCCGGAGGTCGCGGCGGCCCTGGAGCGCCGCATGGCGAACGGCCGGACCGGCCAGCTTTTCGGCATGACCGAGACGATCCTGATCATGCAGACGCCGCTCGACGCGCCGCCGGAGGTGCGCCACACCAGCACCGGGCGCAAGACCGCCGGCATCGAGGTGCGCATCGCCGATCCGGAAACCGACGAGGCAATGCCGGCGGGGACCGAGGGAGAATTGCAGTTGCACGGCTACAGCGTCTTCCCGGGCTATCTGAACAACCCGGACGCCAATGCCCGGGCCTTCGCCGGTGACGGTTTCTTCCGGACCGGCGACCTGGCGACCGTCGATGGCGACGGCAACGTCGTTATCACCGGCCGGGTCAAGGACGTCATCAACCGGGGCGGCATCAAGATCAACCCGACCGATGTCGAGAACCTGTTGCAGGCCCATCCGGCGATCGTGCTGGCGGCGGTCGTGCCCATGCCGGACGACGTGCTCGGCGAGCGCATGTGCCTGTTCGTGACCCTGGCGCCCGGCGCGCGCCTCACCTTCGAAGAGACGACCGGCTGGCTGGAAGAGAACGGCATCGCCAAGATGCGCTGGCCCGAACGGCTTGAAATCGTCGGCGAAATGCCGTTGACGCCGACCCGGAAAATCCGGAAGGGCGAACTGGCGAAGCGGGTGGCGTAGGCGGTTTCGCGCCGGTTCGGCCGGAGATCACTATCCGCCGGCGGGTCCGGCGCTCCGGCCGGTCCGCCGAAGGTCGGCGGGCATTGGCATCAGCGCACCCGTTTGAGGCCGGTCCGGGTGAACTCGCGCGCC
>Ga0209543_1000205_pt1 | contig 83035 bp, 75 predicted proteins | sample MesohylFT_FD_187296 | JGI IMG/M metagenome (GOLD analysis project Ga0209543, IMG submission 187296) | Host-associated microbial community of the marine sponge Aplysina aerophoba from Gulf of Piran - sponge mesohyl, lysed by freeze-thaw... | ecosystem: Host-associated > Porifera > Sponge >...
GGGCGAGCCGGAGGGGCCGCCGCGGCTGGGCCGCGCGCTGCGCGACCGGCAGCGGCTGCAGCAGCAGGTCGAGCAGGCGCGGGCGCAGATCGAACGGACCGGCCAAAAGTGGGTCAACCTCTCCGATCCCGAGGCGCGCTTGATGCGCGGTGCGCAGGGCCGTTCGCTGACGGGCTACAACGCGCAGGCGATGGCGGCGCGGCTCAAGCCGGAGCGCGAGGACGGCGCGGGCGGGACGCTGCTGCTGGCGGCCGAGGTGACCCAGGAGCCGGGCGACGCGGCGCAACTGCTGCCGATGGTCGAGGCGGCGGACGCCTTGAGCCAGGCGCGGCTGACCGTGGCCGATGCGGGTTACTTCGCCTCGGGCGCGGTTGAGCGCTGCCAGCAACTGGGCGTGTCCGTGGCGGTGCCCGAGGCCAAGCCGGACGAGGATCATCCCTACCACTGGCGGCGCTTCCGCTACGAGCCGGAGCGCGACCGCTACCGGTGTCCCCAGGGCCAGGTGCTGGAGCGACGCCAGCGGCGGCTGAACCGCCGCACGCCGGCCAAGCTGTACCAGGCCGAGGCTGAGGCCTGCCGCGGCTGTCCCGCCTTCGGCGTCTGCACGAGCGCCCGCTCGGGCCGGACGATCACGATCTCGGATGCGGCCGAAGCGCTGGAACGCCACCGGGTCTGGATGCGCAGCGCGGCGGCGCGCGAGGCGCTGCGCCGGCGGCCGGGCTTGATCGAGCCGGTCTTCGGGCAGATCAAGGAGCGCCTGGCCGGTCGGCGCTTCCTCTTACGCGGGCTCGAGGCGGTCGCTGCCGAATGGTCGCTGTTGGCCGTCGCGTTCAATCTCAAGGCCTTGGCCAAGTACCGGGCCCGGGCCTTGACGCGGGCTGCACCCGCCGCGCCGTAACGCGGCGCCGCCTGCAACGTCCGGGCTGGCGGTTCGGCTCACGAGCCAGCCCTCGGCGAGACCGAGTGCCTGAGCCTCAAACCCACCGAACTACCGAACGGCAGGGCCGAATCGGGCCCGAATCCAGCCAGATTGGGCAGATCTGGGACAGGTTCATCTGAGACTGTCTCACTTGACAGCTCTGGCGGTGATGATCGGCTTGGTCACCGCCATGTTCGCCGTGATGGTGTCGGCACAGACCGCGCCTTCCGCACCAGAAGAGCTAAAGGCGACAGCAGAAGAGGCAGTCGATGGAACTGCACCGGATGCCGTGTTGACCTGGACTGCCCCTACCCTTGCCGATGGGGTTGCCGTTGTCGACTACGACATCCAGTACCGTGCGCCTGGTGTAAATGGCGGAGACGATTGGCGTGATGTCCCTGGTGAAACAACCAGCGACACGGACGTTGGTGAAACCCGTACGCTGACAGTTGACAACCTCAACTCCGATCTTGATACCCAAGACGATGTGGAGGACTCGGAACTGCATGGTGAAACAGTCGACTTCCGCATCCGCTTCATTACCGACGAGACCGACGCAGTCGAAGGCGAATGGTCTGAGCCAGTCAGCGTTCGACTGGGCCAGTTGGAAGATCGGGAAGAAGAGGGTATCTGTAAGGATGGCATCGAGCTTGAGACCGACCTGACCAAGGATGAGGCAGACACCGCTGCTGAGTTTTGTACGCTCGTCTACGCCATTACTGCAGATACGGATGAGTCCGTGATCGCCGATGTAGATGGCGACGCCGTGACAATCGCGCGTACTGGCGCAACCATTGGCTCGTACACCATTACAGCCGCAAAGGCGGGTACGGCGACCGTGACTGTGACCGGTTCCTCTGAGGGCATTGTGGTTGACGACGAGTTCGAAATCACTGTCGTCGATCCAAATCCGGGAGCCGCTGTGGTCGAGGATGACACGGTTGACAACCCCGCGTTCAAGATTGACTTTGTTGGCGACTCCGACAATGTCGTCGCCGCTCCCATCAACGTGACGATCAAGATCACCCCAGCCGGCGGTGCTGAGCTGGTTAGCATCGGCGTCTCCGGAGGTCTGGACTTCTACACGATTGGTGATGACGGTACGCGCACGCTGCGAGGTAGCTCATCGACTGATGTTGCTGCTGCGGAACAGCGAGACAAAGCCGGAACGCTCGTTCTAGCGATTCCCGCTGGCACCGCGGAAGGCGCCTACGTCGTCTCAGCGATCGGTAAGCGTGACGAAGAAGCCCGTATCGGAAGCTTGGTTGCGACCAAGACTCTGACTGTGGGCACGCCCGTTGAGGTGGATACGGTCAGCTTTGACTTGAGTTCACCGCGCCGTATTGACATCCCGGTGCGGATTGCCGGACAGTCAGCGACGACGCTCAATCCCAAGGACGTTGACGAAGCCGGCGGCGGCGCCAGGGGCGACCAGCCCGACAACTACGCCGACGACGCATCTACCAAGGAACCCGCGAGCATCTCGGTCGGTGGCGGCAACAGCACAGAACTCACCCTGAGCATTCTGAACGCCAATGGCAAGCCGGCCGAAGCGAGTTCGATCACTTCAATCGTGATCAGCACGACCGGCGGCACGCTCTCCGAAAACGACCCCAACCCCCTGGATGACGACAACACGAACTATCACTGCGAAGCTGACAAGACGCACGCGTGCGAGATCGACATCAGCGAGTTCGCTGATGCCGGCGAGCCGGTTCCCGGCGCCCTGCGCGTCCTGCTGTCCGCCCCCGAAACGCCAGGCACGGCTGTCGTCTCGGCCATCGTAGTGGCCGGCGGCAAGGTTTTCACACCCGATTCGATTACCATCGCGTTCTACGGTCCGGCCGACTCGCTCGCTCTGGGTGACGCCTCCGGTACCGTTCTCGCCCATAACACGGGCGACGATCAGGAGTCCGATTACGACGCCGACGAGGATCCGGACAAGGGCATGGACGCTCGCGACCAGATCACCTTCGCGGTCGACGCGGCGGACAAGAACGGCAACGCCGTTCGCACCCCGGCCCTGTCTGTCAAGATCACCGACCCCGATGGCGTGACGGTTTCGAACACCAAGTACGAGACCAGCCAGTCTGGTGCGTTGAACAACAAGCTGCACCTGGACGTTGACACCGCGGCCACCGCGGCGCTCGCTTCCGGCGCGTACACGCTCAAGGTCACCGCTGGCGCACTGAGCGATTCCGGCGACTTCACGGTCGTTGGCGCTTCCGACAGCCTGGCACTTGACGTCAGCACGATGGCTCCGTCCGAGGTCGGTGAGCAGATCACCGTCACCGCGACCGTCACCGACGCTGGTGGCAATGCAGTTGCCGACGGCACGACCGTCACCTTCACCTCGCCTGACAAGACTGGCGACACTGACGCCGTGATTGTCGCAATCACGAGCGCCACGCCGGCCACCAAGGGCGGCGACGCCACGGTCACTTATGTGGTCGTTGGTGATGGTTCCACTGTCATAACGTCGACGGTGTCTGACGACGCCACTCCGACCGTGAACGTGGCTGTCATCGTTAGCTCCGCTGGTGCAGTTGCCGATCCGGAGCCCGAGCCTGAGGTCGTCACCCTCGCCTGCCTGAGCGAAACCAGCGGTTTCTCGGTCTACGGTTGCAGCACGGGTAGCTCGGCTTCCGAGCTCTTCGCTCTGGTCTCCGGCCGCGGCGCAACCGCCATCCACCTGTGGAACGGCTCCTCGTGGGTCCGCTACTCAGTGGTTGACGGTACGACGGTGCCGGGCTCGAGCGACTTCACGGTTGCCGACGACGACATCCTCTACATCAGCAACTAGCCAGCGCTAGCGGTTCGCCGCCCCCGACGAATCGGGGGCGGCGAACACTGCCGATGTAAGCGACCTACAGAAAGGGACGCTGAAATGCAACGATTTGGAATGATGACTCGAGTCATCGGAGTTGCGCTGGGTGTCGTGATTGTGATCGCCGCCGTGGCTTCGGCTTCGGCGCAGCAAGAACCGCCCCACCGCTTCTACGGCACCGGCGCGACCGCCGGCGACACCATCGGTGTGGTCGACGACATGGGCAACGAGCTTGGCTCGACCACCGTCGCCGATGACGGCACCTGGTACATCGACGTCGACCGCGACGCGGCCGAGGGCGTGAGCTTCACGCTGAACGGCAAGTCCGCCGACGCCGAAGTCACCCCTGCCGGTTCCGGCCAGTCCGCGGTCTCCGTCACGGCCATGGCCATGGAAGAACCGGCCATGGAAGAGGGCGAAGAAGGCGAAGAGGGCGAACTCGCTGGCGACGGCGATGACGGCGACCTCTCCGGTGACGATGACGACCTCCCAGCCATGGAGGGCGACGAAAACAAGATGAGTGACACCGAATTCCCGGACACGGGTAGCGGTGGACTCGCAGACGGCAGCGGTGTCTCAGCCGGCCTGATCGGCCTGCTGATCGCGCTGAGCGTCGCAGCCGCAGCCGGCCTCGGCCTGCGCCGAGTCCGCAACCGAGCCTAGTCTTCGCGCAACCGGACAATCCTGTCCAAACCAGAGGGGCGGGGCCAATCGGCCCCGCCCCTGCTCGTTGCCCGACTTTTGAGACAGTCTCATCTGGTGGCACTGGCGGCCTTGGTTGCCCTCGTTGCTTCCATGTTCGTATTCTCTACACCGGCGCGAGCCGCCCTCGGTGACGTCTCCGCTGCTGAGGGTGTTTGTTTGGTGGACACCGGCGACAAAGCCAATGATCCGCCTCTAATCGCTCTTGCGCAGACACCACCTGATGGCGCAACAGTGGCCGGGTACTCCGTTGGTGTAGCTGCAGACAGCACTACAGCAGTGGTGACGGTCGAAAACGCTGACGGAGATGATATCGCAGTTCCCTGTGATGAGGCGCAACTCGGTTGGGACGTCTCCGTTGCCGCCAATGGCACGGAAGCTCCGACTGTCTCCATCAAGCAGCCGACCGTCTCCATCAGGGTTGACGGCGACACCGACGCCATCGTTCGCGCGGGCAGCACCGTCGACGTTGTTGTTTCGATTAGCAACTTCAAGGACAAGCAGGCTTCCCGCACGTTGATGGCCGTTGACTACGTGACCATCAATGGCGCACTTGGGAGCTTCGGCACCCAGACCAACTTCAACATTGCTGGCACTAGCCCGGCATCGGGTGGCGCAGCAGCGGCGTTCGAAGATGGCGACACCGCGGCGACACACCGGATCATTGTGCCGGCTGGCACGACGCCAGGCCCGTACACTGTCTCAGCCCGCGTGATTTGGGACATGTTTGAGGACACCGACAACGATACCAACGACGACAACACCGCCGCCGATACCCTTGGCTCCGGTGAAGCAGAAGTCGTGTCCGTTACGTTCGATGTCGGCGATGTAGGCTCTCGCAACCTGGCCAGCGCAACGCTTTCGTTGGGCCCGAAGACCGGCGGCGAGGACGTTGCTACGACAAGCATTGACGAGACGACACTTGAGACCGGCTCGGACATCTCCACCGGCGACGGCATCAACCTCGTCATCGAGGCCTTCAACTCGCTCGGCAACAAAGCGAACGCTGGTGGCCTCACCCAGCTAAGCGTGCTGGCATTCGGTGCAAACATCAGCCTGACGACCCCGAGCCCACTGGGCCGACTCACTGAAGGCACAGCTGTTGCGGCCGATGCAACAACAGGCATGAAGGATCTGGTCACGCTCACAGCTGGACCGGGAACAGACGGCAATGCAGGCACCGAAGACGACATTGTCGTGGGTCAGAAGATGTTCGCTACTGTCACGAAGGCCGATGGCAAGCCCGGTACCGTTGAGGTACAGGCGCGTCTGACCGGTACTGACGGTTTCGCAGACACTCAGACCATCACGCTGACGTTCACAGGCGATGCCTCTTCGATCTCGATTGGCGACGCGTCCGGCAGCCTGAACAACCAGGCGACCGATGCCGCCGACGACAACCGCGATGTGATTGTGCTCGGCGTGAGCGCGACAGACGCAGGTGGGAACGACTCGACGGTCCCGCTGGTCACCTTCTCGATCACTGGCCCTGATGGCAGTGGTGTTCCCACAAGTCGAATCGGCTGGGCGCGCGGCGACGTGGGTCCCAACAAGAACGCCAAGGTCACTCTGACTTCGCTAGGCACCGCTACCTCGCCGCTCGCGGCTGGTGAGTACACGATCAAGGGACGGCGAGGCTCCGCTGAAGCCGAACAGACCTTCATCGTGGCCGCACATGCCAGCATGGTTGACGTTGCACTCGATGTCGAAGGTACCGTCGAAATCGGCGACCTGGTCACTGTCACCGCGACTGTCAATGACAGCAACGGTAACGCGGTGGCCGAGAAGACTTCGGTCAAGTTCCTCTCCGCTGGCTCGCTGAAGCTCCAGGGCATTGGCGCGGACATGAGCGGAGCGGTCAATAAGACGACCACGGCTGGATCAGCTAGCGCTCGATTCGTCGTCAGTGAAGGCTCTGGCAAGGCGACAATCATCGTCGAATCCGGAACCGGCAGCGCGACAACTTCGGTCAGCACCGAGGCTGTGGCGATGGCCGACGCGGAAGTCACCCTCGCCTGCTTGAGCGAAACCAGTGGCTTCTCGGTCTACAGTTGCAGCATGGGTAGCTCGGCCTCCGAGCTCTTCGGTCTGCTCTCTGGCCGCGGCGCGACCGCCATCCACCTGTGGAATGGCTCCTCGTGGGTCCGCTACTCAGTGGTTGACGGTACGACGGTGCCGGGCTCGAGCGACTTCACGGTTGCCGACAACGACATCCTCTACGTCAGCAACTAGCAATCGCTAGCGGTTCGCTGCCCCCGATTCGTCGGGGGCGGCGAACACCGCTGAAGTAAGCGACCTAAGAAAGGGACGCTGAAATGCAACGATTTGGAATGATGACTCGTGTCATCGGTGTTGCGCTGGGTGTCGTGATTGCAATGGCCGCAGTGCTTTCGGCATCTGCGCAGCAAGAACCGCCCCACCGCTTCTACGGCACGGATGGCACCGCCGGCGACACCATCGGTGTGGTCGACGACATGGGCAACGAAGTTGGCTCGACCACCGTCGCCGATGACGGCAGCTGGTACATCGATGTCGACCGCGACTCCGCCGATGACGTGAGCTTCACGCTCAACGGCAAGTCCGCCGACGCCGTCGTCACCCCCGCTGGCTCCGGCCAGTCCGCAGTCTCCGTCACCGCCATGGCCATGGAAGAACCAGCCATGGAAGAAGGCGAAGAGGGCGACGAACTCGCTGGCGACGACGAACTCGCCGGTGACGACGACGACCTCCCAGCCATGGAGGGCGAAGACGACAAGATGAGCGATGGCGACACCGAGTTCCCGGGTACGGGTACCGGTGGTCTCGCTGACGGCAGCGGTGTCTCAGCCGGCCTGATCGGCCTGCTGATCGCGCTGAGCGTCGCCGCAGTCGCCGGCCTCGGCCTCCGCCGAGTCCGCAACCGCGCATAGCACCCGCAATCGGACAATCCGTCCTAACTCCAGGGGGCGGGGCCAAAAGGCCCCGCCCCTTGTTGCGTTAAGGCCCAAAGCTCCGTCATTCCGGCGCACCCCTCCGTCATTCCGGCGCAGGCCTCCGTCATTCCGGCGCAGGCCGGAATCTCGCAGCATCCTGAACAGCATTCGTCCCCACATCGAGGTTCCGGCCTCCGCCGGAACGACGGAGATATGGTCCGCTGCTGCTAGTATCTTTGCACCATGGCGAAGCAACCGTGTGTCTACATGCTGGCGAGTCGACCCAATGGCGCCCTATATGTCGGGGTCACATCGGACCTCGTAGGACGTGTATGGGAGCACAAGAATGATGTCGTCGAGGGGCACACCAGTAGGTATGGCATACACACGTTGGTCTGGTACGAGTTGCACGACACGATGATCGAAGCGATCGAGCGAGAGAAGCGGTTGAAGGACTGGAAGCGGGATTGGAAGGTGAGAATCATCACCGAGGAGAATCCCACCTGGCGCGATCTCTACGAGGATTTGGCATAGGCTGCCCCACTTCCGTCATTCCGCCGCACCCCTCCGTCATTCCGCCGCACCCCCCCCGTCATTCCGCCGCACCTCTCCGTCATTCCGGCGCAGGCCGGAATCTCGCAGCATCTTGAACAGTGTTCGACCCCACATCGAGGTTCCGGCCTCCGCCGGAACGACGGAGTGTTGGGGCATTCGTTGCCCCAACGTAATCAGTGATCCCCCGTGACCGATTATCGGCTAGCCCCCCAATCCTCGCTTGCTGCATAGTCGAGGTGTGAGCGATCAAGTCCCCGGGCGGCGTGCGTCTGGGAGAGGGAGTTTGTCATGAAGAAGACGGTCTTGCGGCGGAAGTCTCGGTTGGCGGTCATCGTGGTCGGCGCGGCGGTTGTCCTGGCCCTGCTCTGGACGGCAGCCTCAGCACAGCCCCAGCAGCCGCCCTTCCTGCTCTACGGCGACGGCGACCCCAATGACGTCGTCACCGTCTACGACGCCGACGGCCAGGAGCTCGGCACAACCATGGTCACCGAGGACGGCACCTGGCACGTCAACGTCCAGTGCGACAGCGACAGCGTCAAGGCAATCAGCTTCAGCCTCAACGGCAACACCGTCCAGGCCGAAATCGCCCAGACCGGTGCCGACCAGGCCGAGGTGATGTTGATGTCATCCTCGGACAGCATGCCCGCAACCGACACAGCCGACACAGCCGATTCAGCCGACGACGGCGACCTCGTCGGTGAGGACGAGGACCTCGGCGACGGATCAGACGGAGACCTGGTCGGCGATGAGGCCGACGAGCCATCGGAGGAGACAACGATGAGCTCCGGCGACAAAATGGAAGACGGCTACCCAGAGTCGGGCTCAGGCGGTCTCGCCGACAACGGCCCCTCAAGCGAAGCCCTGATCGGAACCATCGCCCTGCTAGCCATGGTCGCCGCAATCGCCAGCCTCGGAGCCCTCAAGATGCGCCGCTCAAGGAATCGCGCCTAGGACCCCCACCGCTGCTACGCAGCACCTCCCCCTGCGAGGGGGAGGAAATTGGAATCGGAGCTCCCCCCAACTTGGGGGGAGCTTTCGTTTGTCCCCCTCCGACCCCCTCTCCCTCTGGGAGAGGGCAGGGGTGAGGGTCCCTCGGGCGATTTGACTACTGGCGGCCAAGTTTCTTCCGCTGCCTGGCCCTCACCCTTACCCTCTCCCTCAGGGAGAGGGGACCAGAAGGGGACTGGGGAAGTGGTGTAGTAGTCTGCTGAGAGTTTGAGTCTTACAACTTAGGAGAATTCCAGTGGCAGAATTGAGTGGCGCGCAGATCGTCGCCAAGTCGCTCGCGACGCAGGGCGTTGAGGAGATGTTTGGGTTGGTCGGGGTGCCGGTGGTACCGATTTCGATCGCCTGGCAGCAAGAGGGCAAGCCGTTCATCGGCGTGCGACACGAGCAGGCGGCGGGCTACGCGGCTCAGGCGGCGTCCTACATGCGCGGTCACCTGTCGGCGGCGTTGGTCGTCTCGGGGCCGGGGATGACGAACGTGATCTCGGCGCTGGGCAACGCGCAGGCGAACTGCTGGCCGATGATCCTGCTCGGCGGCGCGGCCAACATCACGCTGTCGCAGATGGGCGACTTCCAGGACGCGCCACAGGTCGAAGCGGCGAGGCCGTTCGTCAAGTGGTCGGACCAGGCGCGCGACGTGCGGCTGATCCCGCGACTGATCGCACAGGCAACCCGCGCAGCGATCAACGGGCGTCCCGGTCCGGTCTACCTGGACCTGCCGGGCGACGTGATCGACGCGGTCGTCGACGAGTCCGAGGTGCAGTGGGCGCCTCGCGTCGAGGAACCGCAACGACCGATGGTCTCGCAGGAATCGGTGGAGGCGGCAATCGAGGCGCTGAAGTCGGCCTCGAACCCGCTGGTCATCGTCGGTAAGGGCATGGCCTGGTCAAAGGCGGAGCAGGAAGTCCAGGAGTTCGTCGACAAGACGGGCATTCCCTGGCTGGCCACGCCAATGGGCGCCGGCGTCGTGCCGGCCGACGCGCCGAACAACGCCGCGGCGGCTCGGACGCACGTGCTCAAGAACGCGGACCTCGTGGTCCTGCTGGGCGCGCGCCTGAACTGGATCCTGCACTTCGGCAAGCCGCCGCGCTTCAAGGAGGGCGTGCGAATCGTCCAGCTCGACATCGAGCCGGAGGAGATCGGCACGAACGTCCCGACAGAGGTGGCGTTGGTCGGCGATGGCAAAGCCGTCGTGGGCCAGTTGAACTCGTATCTGGACGAGAATCCGTGGCAGTTCGAGGACACGACCGAGTGGATCGCTTCGATCAACGCGGAGCTCGAGCGCAAGGCGGCCGAGCAGGCCGAGTGGGCGTCGTCGGACGAGGCGCCGATGAACTACTACCGACCGCTGAAGGAAATCAACGACCGCATGCCGCGCGACGCGGTGTTCGTCACCGAGGGTGAGAACACGATGGCGATCGCGCGTCAGGTGATCCAGTCGTACGAGCCGCGCAGTCGTCTGGACGCGGGCACGTGGGGCACGATGGGCGTCGGCCCGGGCTTCGCGCTGGCGGCGCAGGTCGTGAATCCCGGCAAGCGCGTGATTGCGCTCGAGGGTGACGCGGCGTTCGGATTCGGTCCGGGCGAAGTCGAAACGGCGATTCGTCAGAAGCTGCCGATCACGTGGATCATCTTCAACAACAACGGGATCGGCGGAGGCGCGCCTGAACTGCCGGAAGAGTACGGCACAGGCGAGTTGTCGCCGGGTCAGCTCACGCCGATGGCGCGCTACGAGATGATCATGGAAGCGTTCGGCGGCAAGGGCTATTACTGCAAGAGCCCCGAAGAGTTCGAAGCTGCGCTGGACGACTCGTTCGCGCAGGAGGGCTCGACGCTGATCAACGTTGAGATCGCACCGGGAGCGCAGCGTCGGAAGCAGCAGTTCGCCTGGCTGCAGCGCTAGCGTCCAAGCTGGAAATGACGATGTAAGGGCGGCCCTGGTGGCCGCCCTTCGTCGTGTGGGTCCCCACAATCAGGGCAACTGCGTCCAGACAGAGCCGACGTTGACGACGATGTAGAGAGCGTCTCCGCTTTGCAGAGTGGTCAGCGTGTTGAGGAAGTCGGGTCCGTCGAGGGACCAGAAGCGCCAGGTTTGGCTGTAGGCGTCGAAGTGGTGCGCATGGCTCAAGTGGGCAACGTTCTTGAGAGCTTCGGCGACGTATCGTTCGGGTCCTTGCCAAGAGACGAGATTGGCGCCAGTCGTGAGTCGCAGCGTGACCTGCCTGGGTCTGGGCGGCGGCGCTGGCAGCCAGGCGACGTCGGGCTGGACCAGAGCCCAGACAGCTTGTCCGGCCTTGATCGAGCGCACGGCGACATCGGCGCTCTCGGGATCGTTGGGATCGAAGCGCTCATAAGTCTGCCGTCCGGCGTGGTGCACGGCCAACTCGGTCAGTGGTGCGTCGAGATTGGCGAAGAGTCCGGCGACGGACGTGTTCTGCTGCACGCCAATCGTGCGCCATCCACCGATCGGGGCGTCGGCGGGAATGGTCCAAACCGGCTCCGGTTCGGGCTCGGGGACAGTGACTTGCTCGGTGTCGGTAGGAGTTGGCTCGGGATCGTTGTCGTCCTCGGCGGATGGCGGATCGGGCGGGTCATCTGCTGTTGGAATGATGGTCGGTGCGGCCCAGCCTTGAGTGTTGGTCGAGGTGAACTCGAGGCCGCTGTGCAGGTTGTACTCGGAGGACCAATGCAGTTCGCGACCCTCAATGGCGTACTTGCCCGTGAATGGCACGCTGGAACCAAGGTATCCGTCGCCGCGCGACTGATGGACGGCATAGTGAATGTGCGGAAGACCGTAGTTGCTACAGTCATGCGCCATGCAAACTGTCGCGACCTGTTCGCCGACTTCCACAACCGCGCCCCTCCAGATGTGTTCAAGCGGTGCGACATGGGCAAGCACATGGTCAAACCCGGCCGAATCGGTGATCGATAATCCATCCCAGCCGCGCCAGGCGATGGTTCCACTGATGGGAGCAAGCACGGGTGTGAAGGCCGTCTCGTCACGAGGGACGCGCACCAGGTCAATGGCATGAGGGTCGTTGCCGTCAACTTCTGAGTGAGTACCGGTGTTGTAGCCGGCGACGATTGTCCATTCAGTGCCGGCGGGTGCGGGGATCGGTACGCCGCCCTCGGCGCTGGCGTGTTCGATCAGGCTCATTGCGGCGAACACGGCGATCAGCGCCGCGAATGCGATCAGAAGTGCCCGTCGAGCCGGTTTCGCCGTTGCGGTCATGCGCTCTATGGAGTTTCGACCCTCGCCTTCTCCTGACTCTACCGATAAACGGCGAGGAAGTCTCGGCAGTGCAATGTCATCTCAGCAGACCAAGACCCTGTCTAGATGAGGGAGAAGTACCGATCGGTTGGTTGAATCCCAGTCCCCGCTTTACGCGGGGACCCGCTCTGGCGGCACGGGATATCTGTTGGTGGGGTCCTCTACAGGGAGGGAGCAGGTCCCCGCGTAAAGGAGACCTCAAAAGGAGGAATCAAATGCGCACAAACATCTCCGTCATACCCGCGCTCATCGCGGGTATCTCGCTGATTCAGGCACAAACGTTGGTGCAGGATGCGGCGAGATTGCCGCGTCGGGGCGCGGCAATGACGGTAAGCGTGGTTTTGCAAAAGGTCTCCTTAACGCGGGGACCCGCTCTGGCAGCGCGGGATATCTGGCGGTGGGGTCCCCTACAGGGAGGGAGCGGGTCTCCGTAAGGCGGAGACTGGGAGATCTGACTTCTGAGACATCCTGCGGGGACGGGAAGCTGAGCCTTGCATCCCTCTCCCAAGGAGATGGTGGAGTGATGAATGAGTCTCTGCCTGGTCGTAACATCAGACTGTGCATCGCTGCGCGTTTGCGTGAGCACCCTGTTCGGTACTCGACTGGAACCGTCACTGGGTGAACCGATGACCAACGAGATCGCGAAACTACACGAGGAGACAGGCAAATGAAGTACCGACGGCTGGGCAATTCCGGTTTGCAAGTTTCGCTTGCCGGACTGGGGACGAACAACTTCGGCATGCGGCTGGACTACGAGGGGTCGAAGACGGTCGTGGACGCGGCGCTAGATGCGGGGATCAACTTCTTCGACACGGCCGACATCTATGGGGGCGGACTGTCGGAAGAATTCCTGGGTAAGGCGCTGGGTTCTCGTCGCGAGGATGTGTTGGTCGCGACGAAGTTTGCGATGCCAGTCGGCGAGGGGCCGTTCACAAGGGGTGGATCGCGGCACTACATCGAGAAGGCCGTGGAGCGGTCGCTGAAGCGGCTGGGCACCGACTACATCGATGTCTACCAGATGCACCAGCCGGATCCGGACACGCCGATTGAGGAGACGCTGGAGGCACTGTCGGACCTCGTGCATCGTGGCGTCGTTCGCTACATCGGACACTCCAACTTCACCGGATGGCAGATCGCCGACGCGGACTGGACGGCGAAATCGAAGGGCTATGCGCGGTTCGTCTCGGCGCAGAATGAGTGGAGCTTGCTGGAGCGCAAGATCGAGCCTGAGATCATGCCGGCCTGTCGCGAATTCGGCCTGGGGCAGTTGCCATTCTTCCCGCTGGCCTCGGGCTTTCTGACGGGCAAGTACACACGTGGCGCAGACCTGCCCGAGGGCACGCGATTGGCGGCGTGGTCGAAAGCCATGCCGGCACGAATCGGCGCGCTGACCTCGGACCAGAACTGGGACAAGCTGGACGCATTGACCAGGTATGCAGAGGACCACGGACACACGATTCTCGACCTGGCATTGAGCTGGCTGGCGTCGGACAGCGCGGTGTCGTCGGTGATAGCCGGCGCGACCAAGCCGGAACAGATCGAGGCGAATGTTGCGGCGACGTTGAGCTGGGAGTTGTCGGCCGAGGACTCTGCCGCGGTCAACGAGATTCTGAGTTAGGGCCGTTGAGCTTCTCAGGCCTGGTTGCCGGGGCCGGAGCACTGGGCGCACTGGGCGTCGTGGCGACGCTGTACGCGTGGTGGGAGTCGACGGCGGTCGAAGTGACCGAGCGCAGGCTCGTGCTGCCCGATCTCCCGCCGGGTCTTGAGGGTCTGCGCATTCTGCATATCTCGGATACACACTTTCCCGCCTCGGGCGACTCGGTCGGACGCTTCCTGGAGCGGATCTGGCACCTCGACTATGACCTGATCTGCTGTACCGGCGACTATGTCGAGACGTCGGCCGGGTGGGATTCGGCCGGCGATGCGTTGACGCAGTTGACGGCGCCGTTGGGCGTCTACGCGACGCTTGGAGCTCATGACTACTGCCAGCCGGTTCGGTCGTTCGATGAATGGGTCTCATTCAATGCCGATCGACTGATGGGTTCGCCGCGGCGGTTCGTCAATCCTGCGCCGTTCGTGGAGCGGCTGGAAGAGGCGGGCATCGTCGTCTTGCGCAATGAGTGGCGGTCGCTGGAAATCGGCGGAGAGTTGGTACGGATTGGCGGTGCGGGCGACGACTCGGTGCGGATGGCTCGATTGGATGCGGCAACGCCGCCACCGGGTGGGTTCTCGATCATGCTGACCCATGCGCCCGACGCGGCACTGCGATTGCGGATGCCAAGGGACGGTGGTCCCTCTCTGGTGCTCTGTGGGCATACACATGGTGGACAGATTCGCGTTCCAGGCTGGGGTGCTCCCTTGCGGCATTCTCGACTGGTGAGTCGGGAGCAGACGTCTGGGGTGTTTGAAGTCAGTGGGGCGCAAGTCGTCGTGAGCCAGGGATTTGGCACGGCGCACGTTCCTCTGCGATTCGCCTGCCGACCGGAGATCGGCCTGATCACACTGACAAACCGGGCTGGTTTACAGTCCTGAGACGGCGTTTAACGGCAGTGAAATCGGCGTCTGCTCGCGGTCGGTAGAATGCAAGATGAGCGACTATGACAAGTAGTGAGCTGTGTGTTGTTGGCGGTCGCCGTTACGCAGCAGTTCAATCAGCAGTGTTGAGAGGAGCTGAGACATGGTGTCGCAGCAGTATGACGTGACGAATCTGACTTCAGAAGACTTCGCTTCGGAGCAATACCAGGCGATCAACTTGCACAACTTCGAGCAGCTTGAGCAGATTCAAGCACTGCCCGACGACGTGGTCTACAACATCAACGTGGTGGGCCGGGTGCTGCCGTTCAAGTCGAACCGATATGTGGTCGATCACTTGATTGACTGGTCGGACGCGCTGAACGATGGCATGTTCCGGCTGACCTTCCCGCAGAAGGACATGCTGGCGCCGGCCGACTTTGACACGATGGCAGCGGCCATCGACTCGGGCAAGAATGCGCGTGAGTTGAAGGTCGTGGCTGACGAGATCCGGATGACCCTGAATCCGCATCCGGCCGGTCAGATGGAACACAACATGCCCAGCCTGCAGGAAGAACCGCTGCCGGGCATGCAGCACAAGTACCGCGAGACCGTGCTGTTCTTTCCGTCGCAGGGTCAGACCTGCCACGCCTACTGCACGTTCTGCTTCCGCTGGCCGCAGTTCGTGGGCCTCGAGGGCAAGAAGTTCGCCATGCGCGAGGGCGAGCGGCTGCGCGGTTATCTGTCCGAGCACCACGAGGTTTCGGATGTCCTCTTCACCGGCGGCGACCCGCTGATCATGAAGACGAAGACGCTGCGCGAGTACATCGAGCCGCTGACCAAGCCGGACGCAGGCCACAACCTGCGCACCGTGCGGATTGGTTCCAAGGCGATCGCCTACTGGCCGCATCGATTCATCTATGACGACGACGCGGAAGAACTGCTGGATCTGTTCCGCCAGGTGACGGACGCCGGGATGCAACTCGCGCTGATGGCTCACTTCAACCATCCGGCCGAGCTGCGCACGCCGGTCGCGTTGGAGGCGGTGCGGCGGATTCGCGAGACCGGCGCACAGATTCGCACGCAGACCCCGCTGCTCAACCACATCAACGCGGACTCGCAACTGCTAGCTGACATGTGGGCCGAGCAAACCCAGGCCGGTTGCGTGCCCTACTACCTGTTCGTCGCCCGAGACACCGGCGCGAAGCGTTACTTCGAGATCCCGCTGGTCGACTGCCAGGAGATTTTCCGCGGCGCCTACCAGCGAGTGTCGGGCGTCGGGCGGACCGTGCGTGGTCCGTCGATGTCGGCTGGACCGGGCAAGGTCCAGATTCTGGGAGTCTCCGAGCACCGAGGCGAGAAGCTGATTGTGCTGCGCTTCCTGCAGGGTCGCGATCCCGAGTGGGTTGGCAAGCCGTTCTTCGCCAAGTACTCCGACACAGCGAGCTGGCTTGACGAGCTGGAGCCGGCGGAAGGCACGGAGTTCTTCTACGAAGAACGTCTGCGAGAACTGCTGGCCGAAGAAGGCTCGCCATGGTCGCGTGAGGAAACGCGGATCCAACTGCTCGACAGTGCGGCTGCCGGCCTCTAGCGATCACCACCCGCCAACAGATGACCGACGACGCGCGGCAGGACGACGATCCTGTCGTGCGTCCGGGCACGCCATCGTTTCAATGCCTGGCCGATGAGTGCGGCGCCATGTGCTGCCGCAATCCCTATCGCGTGGACCTGGGCGAGAACGAAGTAATCCGTCTGGCGCGTCAAGTGGACGTGTCGGAGGTGTTGGACGAGCGGGCGTCGATGGTACTGATGCTCCAGCCTGAGGGAGACGCCTGCGCGCTGCTCGGTGACGATCTGCGCTGCGGGGCGTATGAGGTCAGGCCAAACGGCTGCCGGGATTACCCATTCCACCTGGAGTCGGAAGCTGGTCAGCCACCCAGGGTCGTTAGGGATCTGGCATGTCCGGGGTTCGTCGGTCCGCCAATGAGTGAGTCTGAGTACATAGCCCTGGTTGACTCGCTGAATCGGCGTTCAGAAATGGACTGAAAGCTTCTCCACGAATCGCCGCATCGCGTTGAGCGCACGTCCAACGTTTTCAGCCTTGTCCCAGTTCTCGTAGTAGTTCTGATGGAGCGCGTTGGCGACGTGAAAGAGATCGCTCAAGCTGTCGTCCCCGGACTCAGCCGTTAGTCGTTCGTCGCCCCGATACAGCGATGAATGACTCTGGTGTGGCCAGCCTCGTTGTTCTGCCACTGCCTTGACGACCTGTGCTGCAGCGCCGCAGCCCTTTTCAGATGCCTGTCTCACGTCTCCCGCCGCGAGTTCCGCGTCTGCTTGCGCGAGGAGATTCATGCTGGCTTCGTGGTAGGCCTGTGTGGTCATTCGGTGTCTACTCCTATGGCGACATCGTGATTGCCGGAACTCCCGGAGCGGATCTGAGATGCCTTCAATCGTCGACCGACAGAGAGCGGTTACGTGCGGAGTTTGGCGGCTCTATAGTCGTGCAGCTCAGATAAGCCTTGAGACCAGTCCTACGAAGCGTCGCGTGGCCGCAAGTGCTCTTTGGACGTTCTGCGGACTGTCCCAGTTCTCATAGAAATTGACGTGAAGCTGACTTGCCACCTGGAACAGCAGATAGATGTCGTCGTCGCTTGCTTCAGAAGACAGCGCGTCAACCGCCTGATACAACGCGGCGTGGTCCCTGTGTGGCAACCCCCGCTGTTCAGCGGCTGCCTTGACGACCTGTGCTGCAGCGCCCCAACCCTTTTCCGATGCCTGCCTCACGTCTCCCGCCGCGAGTTCGGCGTCTGCTTGCGCGAGGAGCGTCATGCTGGCTTCGTGGTAGGCCTGAGTGGTCATGCGATGTCAGCTCCTATCGGTACATCGTAACTGGCCGAGGCTGGCCGGCCGCGTTGGCCACGCTTCGTATACTCGACTGATAGCGAGTGGATCCAGGTGGGAGTTGGCGATGCTTGATTCGGCGACCATTGATGCACTGCGGAAGTCTCGGCGCGAGTGGGACTCACGAGTCGAGGCGGATGGCAGCGAGCGGCCGGGGCCGTTCATGACGGTCTCTTCGAGGCCGATCGAGCGGCTTTACGACGCCACGACGCTTGATGAGTCGGGCTGGGATGTCGAGAATGACCTCGGATTGCCGGGCGAGTATCCGTACACGCGTGGGGTGCATCCGACCGGATATCGCGGACGTCCCTGGACGATCCGCATGTTTGCCGGGTTCGGATCGGCCGAGGAGACCAACTCTCGGTTCAAGCGACTGCTGGACGACGGTCAGACAGGTCTATCGATCGCGTTCGATATGCCGACGCTGATGGGCTACGACCACGACGACGATCTGGCGGCGGGGGAGTTTGGCAAGTGTGGCGTGGCCGTGTCGTCATTGGCCGACATGGAACTCCTGCTTGATGAGCTGCCGCTCGATCAGATCACGACATCGATGACAATCAATTCACCGGCCGCGCCGATCTGGGCGATGTATATCGCGGCGGCCGAAGGTCGTGGGATCGACCGCTCGAAACTGGGCGGCACGCTGCAGAACGACATCTTGAAGGAGTACATCGCACAGAACGAGTTCGTCTTCCCTCCGCGTCCGTCGATGCGGCTGGTGACCGACACGGTGGAGTTTGCCTCGGAGTACATGCCCCGTTGGAACTCGATCTCGGTGTCGGGCTACCACATCCGCGAGGCGGGCTCGACGGCGGCTCAGGAGTTGGCCTTCACGTTGGCTGACGGTCTTGAGTATGTGCGCTGGGCGCAGGAGCGCGGACTGCACGTGGACGAGTTTGCGCCTCGGTTGTCGTTCTTCTTCAACTCGCATAACGACTTCTTCGAGGAGATCGCCAAGTTCCGCGCGGCGCGTCGGATCTGGGCCCGCGAGATGCGCGAGACGTTTGGAGCTGAGAATCCGCGCTCCTGGTGGATGCGATTCCACACGCAGACAGCGGGTGTGTCGCTGACCGATGTCCAGCCGGAAGTGAATCTGTTGCGTGTGACAATCCAGGCGTTGGCGGCCGTGCTCGGTGGTACGCAATCCTTGCACACCGACGCGATGGATGAGGCGCTGGCGCTGCCCTCGGAGAAGGCGGCGCGGCTGGCGGTTCGGACTCAGCAGGTGATCATGCATGAGTCGGGCGCGATCAACACGGTTGACCCGCTGGGCGGCTCGTACTTCGTTGAGCAGTTGACCAATGACCTTGAGCGCGAGGTGTACCAGTACTTCGAGCAGATTGACGCTCTGGGCGGCGTGATCGCCTCGATCGAGACGGGATACTTCCAGAAGGAGATCGCGGATGCATCAGCTCGCTTCCAGCGCGAGATTGAGCGCGGTGAGCGGACAATCGTCGGGGTCAACGACTTTGAGATCGAAGAGCCGATCGAGATTCCGATTCTGAAGATGGATCCGCAGGGCGAGGCTCGGCACCTGGAGCGTCTACGACGGACGCGTGCCGAACGCGATCCAGACCAGGCCGACTCGGCTCTGCAGGCGCTGGCAAATGTCTGTCGTGATCCGCGGGCGAACTCGATGCCGCAGATGCTCGACGCGGTGCGCAGCTATTGCACGCTGGGCGAAATCATGAACACGATGCGAGACGTCTTTGGTGAGCATCAGGAGCACGTGGTGCTCTAGGCTGGGCGATTCGCGACGGCGCGCCGCCGCAATTGGATGGGCGCTCATCAATGGAACTGCTCTCGGAGGAGGAACTGGCTGTCCGCTACTGGAAATGGCCGGAGTACTATCGCCACGACACTTACGGCCGGCAAGAGGCGACGCTTCGAGTCCCAGAGGAATGGACAATCGATTTCGACAGTCTTGAGCGGGCGCGAGTGCTCAATGAGATCTACAAGTATGAGCGCTCGGCGTCGGGCGAGTTGGTCATTTCGCTCAGGGCCGCGCCGTTCATAGAGTCGCAGCTCACTGACTCCATCCTCTTTCAGCTCTATCGGCAGCGAGAGCCCGATGATCCTTTCTCGCGTGGACTCGTGTTCACCTCCAAGAGCATGTTTGATTTTCCGGACACGTCGATCATGTCGCCCTCGCTGAGCTGGATCCCACCTGAACTCTTGCCACCGCGGGATGTCAAGCCGTGGTGGGACAGTATCGAGTCAAATCCGACGTTTGTGGTCGAACATTGCAGCTGCAACGATTCGCCCGAACGGATGCATCGCAAGATGGAACAGTACATCGCCAACGGAGTGCTGCTCGGCTGGTTGGTCGACGCATGGGACCAACGCGTCTATGTCTATCGTGCGGGCCGAAAGATGCAGACAATCGAGAAGCCCCTGTTTCTGAGTGGGGAGGATGTGGTTCCCGGCTTTGAGGTCGACCTGAGTGATGCATGGACGGCAACCAAATTGGGGAGAGGAGAACCTCGTATCTTTCCCCCGCGTGAGAACGGTGGGTTTGTCTTGCGCGTTCGGCTCCCTGAAACCTGGCATCTTCCTCTAGAAACGGCGACGCGCATGGCCGATACGAACCCCCAATACAAGATTGATCGAACGATGCTCGGTGATCTGATCGTCGCCTGCTCCTGAAAGGACCCCGTAATGGCTGGACCGCTTGATGGAATCAAGGTGTTGGAGTGCTCGACGTGGGGGTTTGGGCCGATCGGTGGGATGATGCTGGGCGATCTTGGCGCCGATGTCATCAAGATTGAGTCGCCGACTCGTCCCGACGCCGCAAGATTCGTTGAGTCGGTCGCCGGGATTCCGAACATGATGCCCGATGGTCATTCGGCGCTGTTTGAGGCAGTCAATCGCAACAAGCGGTCGTTGGCGCTCGATCTCAAGTCCGAGCGTGGACAGGAACTGTTCCGCAAACTGATCGTCGACACTGACGTATTCATCGAGAACTATCGCCCCGGTACGTTTGAGAAGCTGGGACTCTCGACCGAGGCGCTGATGGAGATCAATCCTGGGCTGGTCCACGCAGCGACGGCCGGCTACGGATTCAAAGGCGACGAATCGCATTTGCCGGCGTTGGACGCCGTCGGCCAGGCGCGCGGCGGGTTCATGTACTCAGGCGGCGGTCCTGCTGATCCTCCGAACTGGAACACCCTGGGCATTGCCGATGTGATGGGCGCGACCTGCCTGGCCTACGGCGTGCTGGCTGCGATCGCCGGTCGAGAGCTGAACGGCGGTCAGGGTCAGCGGATCGAGGTCTCCCACATCATGGCGACGATGTGGCTGCAGTTCTGGGGCATCGGCGTGGGGTTGATGCAGGGGCTGGACCTGTGGCCCCGATTCGACCGATCGAAGGCGGCCAATCCGCTCTGGAACCTGTATCGCTGCGGCGACGACAAGTGGCTCATGCTCGGCATTCTGGAGGCTGAGCGCGATTGGGCGTCCTTCTGTCGCGCTGTCGGGCTGGAAGAGATTGTTGACGATGAGCGATTCACGACGCTCTCGGCGATGGGCGAGCATTGCGAAGTGCTCATCGCGTTGCTGGAAGAACGGTTCGCATCCGCGCCGCGCGAAGAGTGGGAACAGCGGCTGCTGACCGAACCGAACTTGATCTTTACGCGGGTGCAGCAGATAGGCGATCTGACCAGTGATCCTGCCGTGATCGCGAACGAATACCTGGTCCAACATGATCATCGGCATTACGGTCCATTGCCGACGCTGACGCATCCAGTCATGCTGCACGGCCAGCCGGCAACGCTGCGTCGGGATGCTCCGGAGCTTGGTGAGCATTCTGGCGAGGTGTTGCAGGAACGTCTGGGGTTGTCTGAGGATGAGCTGGCGGAGTTGTCGGCTGATGGAGTGATTGGTTAGTCGACCGGTCAGCCGAAATTGACGAAGAAGGGCGCCCACAAGGGGCGCCCCTACATGGATCCATCGGCTAGCAGGGGATTCCTGGAAGCAGGCAAGCGCTCGACGTCTCCTCCTTGACCGGGTGCCCTCCGAAACTCGCTACTGCCTGGCCTGAGTAGCTGCTGTTGTTCATGAACGGACAATCATCGTCGGCCAGCCAGATCTCCGTTGGTTCGTCCACTTGCACGCTGGCGGCAGTCGCTGTTGGCGGATCTCCGGGATTGAAGATTGACCCATTCGCGAACACCGCCCCGATGAGCAGCGCCGCCATGGCGACGCCGGTCAGGATGAGGAGCCTGTTCTCCGTGAAGAATGTTCGGCAGCTGTACTTGTGAGTCCTCTCGCTGGTGGTCATCGTCCGCTCTCCTCGTCTTGTCCGACAGTCGCATCGCCTCGATGCGGTTCCCCTGTCGGCTTGACAGCAAACTTACGCCTCAAAACTCAATGATCCAATGGGCCTGAGCCAGGCAGTTAGCGACTGTCAAATCGGACAGCAATCACCAGTTATCGATGCATCCAGTTCTTGGTATCTCAGGTTTCTCCTGGAGTCGGGGTGTAAAGAGACAGTCAGTCACCCCTGCCGGATCAGGTACTTCATAGCTCGAGATAGCGGTGATACACGAAGAGGGGCGGCCATTGGCCGCCCCTCTTGATGAGGTTTCCCGTGCTCTGAGGCGCTAACGGCCGATCACCAGTGAGACTGAGGTCGTGCCGGAACCGCCGATGTTCAGTGTCGCGGCTCGTTCTGCGCCTTCGACCTGGAAATCGCCGGCTTTGCCCGTTACCTGCTTCCAGGCGTCGAGCGCCTGGCGGACGCCGGTCGCGCCGACCGGGTGTCCGCCGCCGATCAGGCCGCCGGACGGGTTCATCGGGATGTCGCCGTCGAAGTCGATCCGGCCATCCTCGATCGCTTCGTAGTTCTGGCCAGGCGCGGTGATGCCGAAGTGGTCGATCGCCATGTAGTGGCTGGTCGTAAAGCAGTCGTGCGTTTCGATCACGTCAACATCTTCGACGCCGTCGATGCCGGCTCGCTCGTAGGCGTCCGTGATTGCCCGGCGGGTGTGCGGCAGGATGTAGTCGTCGCCCTGGGCTTGCGCGATCTTCTCGTCGAAGGTCAGCGCGGCGGTGTGGTGTCCCCAGCCCTGGATCGTGGGCACGTCGGCCAGGTCGATGCCGCGAGCCTCGGCCCACTCGGCTGCTCGATCCTCGTTGGCGAGGACCAGCGCGGCGGCGCCGTCGGTGATCTGCGAGCAGTCTCGCAGCAGCAGGCGACCGGTGATCGGCGCGACGTACTTGCCAGCGTCGAGGTCGGTCTTGACATCGCCGAGCCAAGCGCGGGTCTGCGCTGCCGGGTTGCGCTGTGCGTTCTCGTAGTTGATCTCGGCCAGGCGCTGCAGGTGGGCCGGGTCGAGGCCGTAGCGGTCGTCGTAGACGTCGCCGAGGCGACCGAACAGCTTGGGGAAGGGCAGCTCGACGCCGTCCGCCTCGAGTTCGTACCAGCCCGCGGTACCAAGGAAGTCGCCGCCCTCAACTGGGCTGACGGTCTTCATCTGCTCGACGCCGAGGATCAGCGCGGTGCCGTAGCGCTCAGCCTCAAGCTCGGCCGAGGCCATCAGGATGGAAATGCTGCCGGAGGCGCAGGCGGCCTCGTGCCGCGAGGTCGGCAGACCACCGAAGTCGGGGTTGATCTCGGCGAAGAATCCGCCGAGTTGTCCCTGCTTGGCATAGAGCTCGCCGGCGAAGTTACCGACGTGCGCGGTGTCGATGTCGCCGGGTTCCATTGAGGCAGAGTCGAGCGCGCCATTGACGGCCTCGGCCATCACATCGCGAAGATTGTGCTCTTCCTTGCGCCAGTTGCGGGCGAAGTCGGTCTGGAATCCGCCGAGAATGTAGGTCTTGGGCATGTTCACTCCTGGTTGGCTGTGCTTGTGAGGCAGGATATCAGGACAGGGCGTCGAGTTTGTCGATGAAGCGACGTACGTCTCCCAGTCCGTCGGCGACAATCTGCGGTTCTTCCGCATCCTCATAGAAGTTGACGTGGAGCAGATTGGCGCTACGAAACAGAGGTCGGATCTCCATATCGCCGGTCTCTTGTTCGAGCCGTTTCACAGCTCGTGCTAACGCCTTGTAGTTGCGATGTTGCCAGCCACGACTCTCGCAGATCGCCTTGAGGATCTGTGTCGCAGCTCCCCATCCCTTCTCGGAAGCCTGCCGCGCGTCCCCGAGTTCGAGCTCGGATTCGGCCTGGCCCAGCAAATGAAGCGCGGCATCGTGGTAGGTCTGAGTTGTCATCGACTCCTCCGGTGGTCAGCGTAATACGTCAGTAACCGCGGAAGATGGGCGAGCGCTTCTCTCTCCAGCTCCGGCGACCTTCCTGGGCGTCGTCGCTGTAGCGATAGCGGTCGGAGACTTCGACCTCGTGCGCGAGGCTGTCCCGGAGGGAGTGCTCAGAGGAGTAGTCGATCATCTCCTTGAAGGCGGAGAGGTTGAGCGTGGGCAGACTGGCCAGGTTATCGATGTAGGTCTGCGCCTCGGTGTCGAAGTCCTCCAGCGGCCAGACCAGATTGGCCCAGCCGCATTGCAGCGCTTCCTCGGCGAACATGTGACGGCCCGTAATCAGGAGTTCCATCGCTCGGCCACGACCCATGATGCGCGGCGCGAACCAGGTTGTGCCGCCGTTCATACCGATCGCTCGTTGGACGCGGTGGTCACCGACTTCCATGTTGTCGGCGCAGAGGCGGATGTCGCAGGCGCAGGCGATCTCCCAGCCGTGGCCCAGAGCCCAGCCGCTAATGAGCGCTACGACCGGCTTTTTCAGCTCGCGGATCGACATGAGGAATGGGTGATGCACCGTGATTGAGGAGTCGATGCCGGGCGTCGGCTCCATACCGTACAGGTCGTCGCCGGAGCAGAATGCCTGCTGACCGGAGCCGCGCAGCGTGACCACACGGATGTCGGGCCGGGCCGCGGCGAAGTCAACGAGTGCCTGCAGTTCTCTCAGTAGTCTGAAGGAGAGCGCGTTGAGCCGCTCGGGACGGTTGAGCGTGATTGCCAGGACGCCATTGTCGGTGATGTCCCAGACGGTGACCTGCCATTCTCCATCGGCGAGCGGAGTTGGCGCATCGGGCCAAGATTCATGATTCGACATGTTGCAGCCTTTCTGGATTCAGCGCAGGTCAGTGCGGTCAGGTAAGAATTACTCGTTGGGAAGTGTAGGCCGATGCGTGAAGCGACAGTAAAACCACGCCGAATCGGGACGATGGTCGGTTGGCGAAGAGGGCCAGTGATAGGCCGATGCGTACACTGAGCTTGTGATGAAGAGCCAGAAATGGCGTTTCCGCGTGCGGTGGGCCGCCCTCTCAGCCGTGTTGCTTTTGTCGACATTGGCTATGTTGGCATGGGCGACAGCAATTGATGCTTCATCTCAGCGTGTGCTCTCGGTGACTGCCTATCCACGGGCAGTGTCGGCTCAGGGCGGCGAATCGACGATTACGGTTCGGCTTCCGGCTGCCGCTGCCGAGAACGCGACTCGAGTGACACTATCGACCGAACTGGGCGCGTTTACAGCGGCCAGCGGTCCCGCTCGAATTCAATCGACGCTCTTCGATGTGGGCAACGATACCCTTGGCGCCAATGTAAAGTTGGTCGCCGACGGCCGCAGCGGCGCTACCGTCGTCACAGCCCAGGTCGGGTCGCTGCTGGACACCGTGACAGTTCGATTCGTTGGCGAGACGTCGAGTTTGCGTCTGGCTCAACCGGCCGCGAACGCGCGACTGGACGCATCCGCCCAGCATCGCATCAGGCTGATCGCGGTCGATGAAACCGGAATTGCCTCGCCCGGTTCACAAGTTTCATTGCAGATTCTTGCCGCTCCATCAGGAGCGCAGTTGCGTAGCGGTATCACGTCATCGACATCGGAACTCACTGTCAGAACATCGCAGACGGGCGAGGCGACTGCCTTGCTCAGCTCGGAGCCGGGCGTCGTGCGCATCCGCGCGACCAGTGGATCGGCCTCGCTGACGATGGAGTTCGAGCTGTACGGCGAACCGAAGGCGCTTCGTCTCGTACCGATTTCCGGTGCATCGATGGAGTTCGGCAAGGTTGGCGCCCCCGGATCAATCCAGGCGCTGCTGGTCGACGAGCGTGGGCAAGGCGTGCCCAACCAACGGATCACGTTCGCTGCCGGCGGGGGCCTGGTGGTCTCATGGGAAGGCGATGGCGAGTCGCAGACCACTGATGATTCAGGCGCTGCGCGTGTCCATCTGGACAGCCGCAGCGCGAGACTCGGTTCGGCCAGTCTGAGCGCTGCCTGGGCTGGTGACGGCAGATCGCTGAGTGATGAACAGACCATCAAGGTGACTGGTACGCCGGTAGCCCTGTATCTGAGCGCCCAGTTGTCTCTGGCCGATGTCGAGGAAGTGTTGATTGAGGAGTACGTATCTTCAACCCGCTACCGACTGCAGGCCGAAGTTGTGGATCGGTTGGGGCAGCCTGTTGCTGGTGGATATCGCGTGTTGTGGCGTCCGTTGGTGGTCAATGCCGAAGCGCAGGTGTATCCGCAGATCAGCGTGACCCAGGGAGGCGTGGCTACTGCCATTTTCGATTTGGAGCACATCGATGGTGTTGCGCAGACGGACTCGACATGGGCGCAGGCGCTGTTGATGGCGAAAGCACATGTGAACAACAACGGGTTGATCGCCGATCTGTTGGGAGACGGACTGCCGCTTCAGGCGAGTTGGAACGACCTCGTCTGGCGCAGCCAGGAGACGACTGTTAGCGAGGCAGTGTCGGACATCCAGCACGTTGTGTCGGCGGCCTGGCGTTGGTCGAGCGCAACGGGATGGCAGGCCTGGTTCTCGGGCAATGTGCCGGGCGCCGTCGACTTCGTGCTGATGCCGGGCGACACATTCCATCTCGTCTTGAATTCCGCCGCATTGCTACAGAACGTCGAGCGTCGCTAGAGCGATCCCGTCCTAGAGTGAGATCGTGAAGTTCTGGACAGCAGTTGCTGTTGCGCTGGCCGCGCTGGCGGTTCTGTGGATGTCCGCGTCCGGGCAATCGACCTCGGAGATCTGGGTCGTGTCGGACGGCGACGTCGGAGCCGGGACGTTGCGGGCAGCGATCGAGCAGGCCAACGAGTCCTCCGGCGACGATCTGATTCGCTTTCGGTCTGCAATGACGATCCGACCTCGGTCGCCACTACCCGCGCTTGAGGACAACGGAATCACGATTGATGGCTCGAACGGCGAGGCCTCACCCGATATTCGGACGCGGATCTGGCTGGACGGCTCTCAGGCCGGAGATACCGCCGGACTTGAGCTGATCGCGGCGAGAGGGGTTGTTCGCGGGCTGGGCGTGTCTGGCTTTGGGCGCTATGGGATTGGCGTGATTGGCGCCTCGGCGAGCGATGCGCTGATCGAGGGAAACTGGGTTGGCCTGACCTCCAACGGCGGGCAGGCAGCGAATCGTCTGAGCGGAATCGCTGTGATTGGTGGCGCTCGCGGCGCTCAGATCCTGGAGAACCGGATCGGCGGCAATAGCGCGGCCGGTCGCACTGGTCATGGCGTAGTCGTTGGCGGCGGCGGCAGCGTTGATGCCGTCATTTCGGGCAACGTGATCGGCATCGCTCAGGACGGAACGCCCGCACCCAACGACGATGGCATCCTGGTTGTCGACTCGGCGCAAGCGAGCATCGTTGGCAACACGATTGGCAACAGCAAGGTCGCGGGCGTCGAACTGCGCGAGACCCGGCTGCCAATCCAGATCGATGGCAACAGGATCGGGCTCCGGCGTGACGCCGGGCTAGCGTCGAACGATGTAGGGGTCTTTCTCGGCGACGGTTCGGTGGACGCGATGATTGGCAGGCGGAATGCGAACGTGATCGCGGGCAATCGGGTTGGCATCGCAGTCGAGCAAGGCGCGCGGGAGTCGGTGATCGAGAACAACTGGATTGGGCTAGCGCCGGCCGATGCCTCATTACAACTGGTGGCGTCCGAGCTGCCACGTGCGCTGGTCCGGCCCAACCGCCAGAAGGGCATCTCGATCATTTCCGGCGCCGCCGAAATCCTGGTGCGCAACAACGTAGTGGCAGCCGGCGATCTGGGCATCATCGTCGCGGATTCGAATACGACCAGAGTCAGCCTGACGCGTAACGTGATCGCTGGTTCTCGCGAGGGACCGACGACGGCGGCGATCGACATTCAGGCCGGCACCGAGATTTCCATCGGCGGCGAGAAGGGCTACGGCAACGAGATCTGCGGCGCGGAGTTCGGCATTCGTCTCGCGAACACCGAAGAGGCGTCGATCAGTGCCAATGCCATCGGTGCGGGAGTCGCCAATCGGGTCACCTTCGACAGCGACGACCAGATGCGCTGGGGGATCCGGCTCGATGACGGATCGATTCGTACCAGAGTGCGTAACAATCAGATCGTTGACGCTTCACTTGCTGCGATCTCGGTGGTCGGCGCGTCGGCGCAAGACAATTCCCTGGATGGGAATCAGTTTGCCCGCAACGGGATTGATATCGATCTCGGCGCCGACGGGCGCACGATCAATGACCCCGGCGATCGGGATCGGGGACCGAATCAGCTTCTCAATCATCCGAGCATTGTCGATCACGAGGTAGCTCGAATCAGCGACACGCAACTGCGCTCGACCATTACCGGTCGGGCCACGCCCGGTTCGTTTGTGCAGATCTACGTCAGCGAGGGATCGACTGAGCGTCGTATTGCAAGGAGTGGTCGAACCAGAGGCGACGGCACCTGGACGGCAACGACGGTGGAGGTCCCGTCGGGGCAGCTTCGCGCGCTCGCCACGCTATCGGCGGGGGCGACTTCCGAGTTCTCTCCCAGTTTCCAACCATCCCAGCGGCTCAGGCTGCGCCCCGGCACGCACTGGTTCGCCTGGAGTGGACCCCCAATGGCGATTGAGCAGGCGATGTCGCCGGTGCTGCGTTGGGTGCGGACCGTGTGGGTGTGGAAGTCTCCGGATGTCGGTTGGCGTGGTTGGTCGCCGCACTTATCGACAGATTCAACCGGCCGCCGAGGAACGCTGGAGCGGCTTGATCCAGGCGACGTGGTAGTGATGAGGCTCAGCGGGCGACCTCCGCCCGACTGGTTCCTGCCTGCCGGTGGCGAGACGGCCAGCGAGCCGGCCATTGTGGTCAAGCAAGGATTCAACAGCGTTACCTGGCCTGGCGGGAGAGTCGATGCCCTCGACGCGCTGGCCGAAATCGACCGTGTGCAGCCGGGCGTGATCGGCAGCGCCTGGCAATGGGATGGGAGTTCGTGGCAGTTGATCTGGCCGCGACTGCGTGGCGCATGGGATCCCGGTCAGTGGAATCTGCCGGTGCTCTGGATCAGGGCCACGAGGGATGCCGAACTGCAAAATCCGTAGCGGGCCGCCAAAACTCCGTCATACCCACGCTCGTCACGGATATCTCGCTGATTCGAGCACAGGCGTTGGCGTTGGTTGCGTCGAGATTGCCCCCGCATCAAGTGCAGGGCAGGCTGCGTCGGAGCGCGGCAATAGCGGAATGGGCGCGCTTGCTCAGGGCACAGGGAGTGTTCGTTCGTTTAGCACGAACTCTTGGCAGCTATACAAACAGGCTCTATGCGCCGTCATCAACAGTGAGCGTCTCCGTGGCGACGAGGACGACGATGGCTCGGTCGCCTTCTTGTGCGATTCGCAGCTCTCCCTTGAAGGCGGGATTGTCGGCGTCGCGGAATGTGATGAAATCGACGCCAGCGCGTTGCGGATCGGCGGTCACTCGCCAGGGATCGGTGTCGAGCCTGGAGCGGAACCAGCTAAAGAGATCGTCGGCCCGTTCGTCCTCGGTCTGCCAACCGACGATTAGCTCGCGGCGAGTCTCGGTGTCGCTGAACGCGGAACCGAGCAGATTGAGCTCGTCATGTTCGGGGAAACCGGGCGGCAGCTCGTCGACCAGACCCTGCACGCGGACATCGGCGATAGCCGTGCGGTCGGATTGCAGCAGGTAGGTACGGAACAGGCGCTGGGCGGCGAGCCGTTCTTCGTCGTCCTGATTGGTGCAAGCCGCACCGAGACCGCCAATGAAGATCAGCGACAGCAGCAGGACGAGCGGTAGACGAGCCATCGAAGTCCTTTTTCGTCGTTCCCGTGTCGCGGGAATCTCGATGAACTGTCACCGTCGCACTCGCGAGTCGAGATTCCCGCCCTCGCAGGAACGACGGAACAGGAATCGGCCGTTCGGTGGGGTGGACGGTGGGATTCGAACCCACGAATACCAGGGCCACAACCTGGCGCCTTAGGCCTCTAGGCGACGCCCACCACGCGTAACGATTGCGCGAGCCAAGCTCAAAGAGAGCCAGGTCCACGTCAAATCAGAGTATCACCGACGCGTGGGCGGGACTGTCAACCAGATCAAGCTGTTCAAGGCCGTTCAAAGTCGCTTGAACACCATGCTCAGGCGATCCGGTCGATCAGCAGCGCGGCCAGACCGAGGAAGAAGAGAAAGCCCAGCATGTCGGTGGCAGTCGTGACGAAGATGCTGGCGGCCAACGCCGGGTCGGCGCCCAACCGTCTGAGGACGATTGGGATCAGCAATCCGAACAGTCCTGCGACGACCATGGTGCCGAGCAGAGCCGTGCCGATCGCGACTCCGAGCCACGGATTGTCCTGCCAGACCCAGCCGATCACCCCGACCAGGAGTCCGAAGGCGATCCCAGACGTGATGCCGATCATCATCTCACGCGGTAACACCAGGCGTGTGAAGTGACGGTCGAACTCGCCCAGCGCCATGGCTCGGACGGCGAGCGTCGTGACCTGCATCCCAGCGTTGCCGCCCTGGCCGGCGATGATCGGCAGGAAGATCGCCAGCGCGGCGACGCGCGTCAGGGTGTCTTCGAACGCAGCCACGACAGCAGCGGCGGCGAACGCGGTCGCCAGATTGAGCAACAGCCAGGGCAGCCGTCTGCGTAGAGCAGTGACAATTGGAGCCGTCAGTGCCTCGTCGTCAACTAGTCCGACAAGGCGGTACATGTCCTCGGTCGCCTCCTGTTGGGCGATGTCGAGTAGATCATCGGAAGTGGTGACGCCGACGAGGCGTCCGTCGCCGTCAAGCACAGGCAAGGCATGGAGTCCGTAGCGCTGCAGAATCTTCAGCGCGTCTTCCTGGTCCATGTCTGTGGTGACGGTCGGTCCGATTGGTTCCATGAGGTCGCGCAAGGCCGTCATCGGCGAGGCGAACACGACAGTATGCAGCCCGACCGATCCCAGCAGTACGCCCTCGGTGTCGACGATGAAGACGGTGTCTCGCACTGTGGACGCCGGAGCAGCGGCGCGAAGCAGCGAAAGCGCCTGGTCGGCGGCGAGATGCGGCCCCAGGACCATCAGCTCGGGCGCCATGATGCCGCCGGCCGAATCGTCATCGTGCGCGAGCAGCGGACCGACGAGCTCGGCATTGGGCAGGCGATCGAGAATCAGCTCCGCGTCGCCTTCCGGAATCGCGTGAAGGACGTCGGCGCCGAGTTGCGCTGGGCTCCCGTCGAGGGCGGCCGTCAGTTGCGGCAGCGCGACATCGGGCGCGACATGCTCGAGTTCTTCATGGGTCAAGAACGGCAGTAGCTCGGCGAGCGTGTGCGAATCGATCCGGTCGAGCAGGCGTCGGCGCTCGTCGCGATCAAGTGCGGCGAGCGCGTCGGCTTGATCAGCGGGGTGCAGATTGTGGAGCTGGGCCGCTGCTGCGGCAAGCTCTCCCGCATCGACGCGCGCGACGACATCCCAGACGGCGGTCGACGGTTCGGAGCCGATCGCGCTACCTGTTGAAGAGCGAGCGTGTTGACTAGGCGTACGTTTGGCCATACGAACATCCGAGGCGACCGGGGTAAGCTGACATCGTGCGCCCGTAGCTCAGCGGATAGAGCACCAGGCTTCGGACCTGGGGGTCGGGGGTTCGAGTCCCTCCGGGCGTACCAACACGTACCGTACTCATAATTCCTTCAGTTAGGCCAACCTCCGCGGCGTCAGCGGGCCCGATGGGGCTGTCTTCGGGCATGGGGATGGCGTAGCGGATCACGGCCCGGCCGGGCCGAACCGTGATCCGCTTGACGAATGAATTGATGAACGCCTTCGTCTCGGTGAGTTGGCTGGTCAGCAGGAACTCGCTCATCTGCGCCGCGAAGACGGCGATGACATCGGCCCTGTCCAGCAGTTGGCGACGCTCGGCCAGGACGTTCCGAGCCTTGACGGCGGCAATTTCGAGCTGTTCCTGGCGCTGCTTGTGCTCGCGGATGCGATCACCCGCGTCGGCGGCATCGAGGTTGGAGGTCTCGATGACCTGCCAGATCCGGTCCAGGCGGTGCTGGACCTCCGCGAGTTGTAGTTCGATCGTCTCCAGCTTCTGGCGCTGCTCGTGAGCCTGGCCGTCCATTTCCTCGTCGACAAGTGTGACCAAGGATCGTATGTTGCTCTGGGTCAAGACGTGCTCGCGGAGTTGGTCGATAATCAACTGCTCGAACTGCTTGGCCGCTAGACGGGGCGTGTCGCAGGTTTCCGAACCCTTCTTGATTTTCGATTGGCAGACGTAGTAGGTGTACTTGCCGCTCTTGGCTTCGGCGGCGGTCAGCGCCCGGCGGCATGAGCCGCAGCGGACGAGGCCGGAGAGCAGGTAGCGGCTGGCGATTCGCCTGGGATGGGCGCGCTCGGGTCGGCGCGCTTGCATCAGCTGCCCGACCCGCTCGAACTCGGGGCGCGAGACGATGGCGGGGAAGGCGTCCTCGACCCGCACCGGCGGGGCGCCGTCCTTGGCGTTGAGGCCCCAGACGAGGGTGCCGGTGTAGGCCTCGTTGGTGAGCAAGCGGTGCACGGTGGTCTTGAGCCAGGGCTTGCCGTTGGTCGTAGGAATGCCGTCGGCGTTGAGCGCGCGGGTGATGTCGAGCACGCTCTTACCGGACAGCGCATCGTCGAAGATGCGCCGCATGACGGCGTCGGCAGGCGAGTTGAGTTCCAGCCTGGGGCGGGTCTTGGCGCCGTCGGGGACGTGGACCTTGCGGTAGCCGTAAGGCGCCCAGGTGGCGACCCAGAAGCCGCGCGAGGCAGCCTCGCGCATGCCGCGGGTCACTTCCTGGGCGAGGTTCTCGGAGTAGAACTCATCGACGCTCTCGATGATCGCCTCCATCAGCTTGCCGGTGGGGGTGTCGTCGGCGTGCTCGGTGATTGACGTAACGCGGATGCCGCGCCGCCGGAGCATCGACTTGAAGGCGACGGCGTGCTCTCGCTTGCGCGTGAAGCGGGAGAACTTCCAGACCAGGATCTCCTGGAAGGGGGCGTCCGGCGCTCTGGCCTCATCCAGCATCCGCTGGAACTGGGGGCGGTTGGCGATCCGGCCGCTCTCGGCTTCGTCGATGTATTCGCGCGCGATGACGTAGCCGCTGCGCTCGGCGAAGTCTCGCAGCGCGCGCAACTGAGCGGCGACCGAGAGGTCGACGTCCTGGCGGTCGCTGGAGACGCGCGCGTAGAGCGCGGCGGGGGTCAGTTCTGTTTGGATTGACACTTGTTGCCTCTTTTCGGGCTGTGCTCAGACATCGCGTTGCTAGTTGGACGAACGTCGCTGGCTAGTCACGTCACACCACTCCTAGTTCCTTGTTCGGAACACCATAGTGAGTTGGCTTGGTTTTCCCAATGGCCTGCAGCCCTGAACTGAGCACGGTGTTACATGCTCGGCGTTTGCCGCGTTGCCGACAGCCGCTCCGCCATCAGCTGGCACGGTGCGAGCCCAATGTGCATATCTCCGTTTGGCCGGACCGAAAGCCGGCATGCAGCGCCCCACGTGGTCGCTCACTAGCACCCACTGGCGTGATACAGCCACAACGCGGCTACATCTCAGCAAGTGATTGAGGAATCTGGGCGCGGATTGGCGGGCAGAGACGTTGTAGATCGCGGGCGCTCGTTGATACTTTTGCGCCGAAAAATACAAGGGTTCTATCTCGCCAACCGCTAGGTGCAGGGAGTGCTGGAGCCCGAGAAGGAGGCGTTCATGATCGAACAACCCCTGCTGAGTGCGGCAGAGGAAACAACCCGGCGAGACGGCCTGCGCATTCTGGCGCGGATTATCGCCCGTCACTACCTGGCTCACCCCGAGATCTACGAACGCGCGAATGGATCGCACGACGGTGGTTTCAGGAGTAGCAGCTGGCCTGAGTCTGATGGCGACATCGGCGACCCGAACGAGGAAGGTAAGGAAACATGAAACGGAGACGACCATACGCCAGGGTGAAGCTGAAGCCCGATGCGGTGTGGGAACAGATTAATCGGCGCAATCTCAGTCAGAACGAGCTGGCCCGCTTGACCAATGTCTCGCCCGGTTATCTGTCCCAGCTGATCGGCGGTCGGCGTAGTCCGTCGGCGAAGGTTCGCAGGCGCCTGCAGTCGGCACTCGACACTCCGAACTTCGATTGCCTGTTCGTGCTGGAGCGCTGTGATGAGAACTAGGCGAAATGGTCCCGAGCTGATGTTGCGCCCGGGTATAGCGCTGTTGCCGGACGACTTTCCCGAGCGCTTGCAAGCGATCAAAGAGATGACCGGGCTGTCCTGGGAGCGGATGGCTGCCGCGATGGGCGTCGACGGGCGGCAGCTACATCGCTGGCGACGCGGCACGGTACCCAACGGTCCGGCCATGCTGGCGCTCGTGCGCCTGGCCACGTTCATGCCGGAAGGACTCGGCACGCTGCTGGATGAGGAGTTGCTGGTCATCCGGAGGAAGCGGAGTTGAGACGATGGGTCGGCGCCAGCAGTCTGTTTACGTTCTCGAGCCGTCGCAGTTTCCAGTCGATTTTCCCCAACGCCTGGACGAGTTCCGCCAGGCCGCCGGCCTGTCCTGGCGAGAGTTGGCGCGAAAACTTCGCGTCAATGTCCGCACCGTGCACCGATGGCGCCGCGGCGCCAAACCCGATGCCGGTCACCTGCTCTCGCTTCTGGCGCTCGCTGCCGACCGAGGCAAGCTGGACACTCTATTGCCTTGCGCCTCGCAACCATCGACTCCGCAACCTGACAGAAAGCCACCTTAGTCAGCACTCTCTCTGTATGGTCGGGATAAGGCGTCTGGATACCGAAAGGCGGAATCGCCTTCCGGTATCCGGTTCAGTCCGGCTGATGCTAACTGGGCCCGGAAACGGTGAAAGCGAGCCGGTTGGACAGTTTCCTGCCGTCGCCGGTGCAGATGGCTCCCTGGGCTGTGCAGTCCGTCGTGGCGGGCAGGAAGACGCTGACATCGCCGGCGGATTGCGGCTCTACCGTGATCCTCCAGTGAATGTTGCTGCCCGTTTCGGCGCGCTTCGACTTCAGGATGGTCCCGCCGGTCACATCAAAGGCATGGAACTTGAGCGTGCGGAAGCTGAGCTTGAACTCCTCGCTGAACCGGATCTCGAAGGTGAAGGCACTGGAACCATCGTGCGAGGCGGCAGGTTTCTCAAGCCGGACCGTGAGCGGCGGCGGAGCGACCGTCCCCGTCGGCTGACTGGTCCGATTCTCGCTATTGCCCTCGTCATCGGTGAAGCTCACCTTCACCTTGATGTTCTTGTCCTTGTCGGCGTCGACCAGCGTGTAGGTAGAGGATGTCGCGCCGGAGATGTTCGAGTCCGTCGATCCATCGTTCTGGATCCACTGATAGGCGTAGGACGCGTTTGTCAGACCGTCGGCGTCGGAGATGCCTGAGGTGTCCGCAGACAGTGTCTGCCCGACCTGCGCAGTGCCGCTGATCGCCGGAGATCCCGTGGCTACCCGATTCGGTCTGGCAGCTACGGTGCCGGTCGCGGCACTGGTCAGCTGCTCGTCGTTGTCGGCATCATCGGTGAAGGTCACCTTCACCTTGATGAACTTGCCCTGGTCGGCATCGACCAGCGTGTAGGTCGAGGATGTCGCGCCGGTGATGTCCGTGTCGGTCGTCCCGTTGTTCCGCATCCACTGGTAGGCGTAGGACACGTTGGTCAGGCCGTCGGCGTCGGAGATCCCGGACGTGTCCGCCGTCAACGTCTGACCGACCTGGGTTGTGCCGCTAATCGTCGGCGCGCCTGTTGCAGCGCTGTTGGACTGCTGCGCCTGAGCCGACAGCTTCACCGCGTCGGTCGCAGCGCTGGTCAGCGACTCCAAGTGGCCGACGTCATCCGTGAACGAGACGCGCAACTTGATCGTCTGGTCCTCGTACGCGGCCAGGACGAAGAAGGTCGAGGCCGTCGCTCCCGTGATTTCGGTATCCGAGGTTCCATCGTTCGCGATCCACTGGTACTCGTATGACACGCCCGTCAGACCGTCGTCATCGGCGATGCCGGAGGTATCCGCGGTCAGCGTCTGGCCGACCTTGGCCGAGCCGTTGATCGTGGGCGCTCCCGTGGCTGGTCGATTCGACCTCGCGGCGACCGTGCCGGTCGCGGCGCTGGTCAGCTTCTCGTCGTTGTCGGCGTCATCGGTGAAGCTCACCTTCACCTTGATGGTCTTGCCCTGATCGGCGTCGACCAGGATGTATGTGCTGCCCGTGGCTCCCGAGATATCCATGTCGCCAGTGCTGTCGGTCCGCACCCACTGGTACTCGTAGGAAACGCTGGTCAGCCCATCTGCGTCAGAGATTCCCGACGTGTTGGCTGAGAGCGTCTGTCCAACCTGAGCGGTACCAGAGATCGTCGGCGCTCCTGTCGCCGTGCTGTTGGATCGTTGCTGCTGGGTTGCCAGGGAAACCGCCTCAGTCGCTTCACTTGTCAGGGTCTCGCCGTGTCCGGCGTCGTCGGTGAAACTCACCTTCACCTTGATAGTGTCGCCCTCGTCGGCCGCTAGAAGGTCGTAGGTGGAACTCGTAGCGTTCGAGATGTCCGAGTCCGTCGTTCCATTGTTCCGGATCCACTGGTACTCGTAGGACACGTTGGTTAAGCCGTCGGCGTCGGAGATTCCGGACGTGACCGCAGTCAGTGTCTGGCCAACCTTGGCCGAGCCGCTGATCGTCGGCGCTCCTGTGGCTGGTCGGTTCGGCCTGGCCCGGACGGCGTCGGTGGCGGCGCTGGTCAGGGTCACGACATTGTTAGCGTCGTCGGTGAAGCTCACCTTTACCTTGATGTACTTGCCCTTGTCGGCGTCGACTAGCGCGTAGGTCTTAGATGTCGCGTCGAAGATGTCTGTATCCGTCGCTCCATCGTTCCTGATCCACTGGTACTCGAAGGACACATTGGTCTGGCCGTCGTCGTCAGCGATTGCCGACGTTTCAGCAGTTAGCGTCTGACCTACTTCCACGTTCCCGCCAACAACTGGCGTCCCTATCGGGGTTCGCCTGGACCAACGCACAATCGTCGTTGCACTACTCGTCAGGGTTTCCTCGGCTCCCCGACCATCAGTAAAGGACACGCGTACTGTCAGGGCTTTACCCAGCTCCTCCTCGGTCACCGTGTAACTGGAAGCGTTCGCACCTGTTATGGCGACATCGTCAGCAAGCCACTGGTAGCTGAAGCTTGCTACATCCCATCCATCGCGGTCCCAGACGTCGGAAACATTCGCACTTAGGGTGGTGCCAACAAGCGGCCCACGCCAAGGCCCGCCTAGAATGCGTACATCACCACCGACAGGTCTATTAGGTCGAGTCAGAGTCACGTCGCCGTCGGCACGACTTATGGCTATTTCGTATTTCTCTCCAAAGTCGCAATAGAGAATAGGCCGGATGTTGACCATCAGGTAGTTAGTACCGTCGTACAAGTCTACCTGGAAGCCTGGGCTATCAGGGTCTGCGTCAGTGAGCTTGTACAGTAGGCCCAATGAATCTTGCCAGGCTGGCTTACAGTCTTCGTCTTGTCCCGCTGCAGGACCATTGGGCCCGTATGGAACGACCATGAATCCGGACACCCATAAGTCGGACGCCTCAAAGAATTCGACAGAGTAACCCTCTTTGGGGGTTGCGGTGATGGTGGTTCGGGTGTCTCCATTGGCCACGTCAGGGACCTTGTACTCGAAGGTGTAGCTGTTGAATGAGGGTGTCAATGTGCCATGGCTCACGGCAAGCGCACTCAGGGAGGGCTCCGACGAGTATGTACCTGGCTTGGGTTGTCGTCCGTACGAGTAGGGAATAGAAACTTGAGAGACCATCCGTCCTGATTCATCTGTTCCGCAAAACACTTCTACAGTGAACCCTAGGTACCCGCCCATTATTCCCGTGAGGCTCTTGCTAACCTGATCGCTTTCCTTGGCCGCCGAGCCTAGGTGTTGCTGCGTTCCTAACGTCTCGCTCCCGCTCTGACTACTTGGTTCGACATTTAGGTAGGCGTTGTATTCGGCTGAGCATGACCTCGTGTCGTTCCAGCTCACATTTAAGTTGGTGACGATGTTGTCCGGGACCGAGGTGTCCTCCATCACCGCGACAGTAATATAACCTGGCGGCGGTGGCATCACCGCTGCCGTCGCCTCGCTTGTCAGTTCCTCGTCATTGTCGGTGTCGTCAGTGAAACTCACCTTCACCTTGATGTATTTGCCCTCGTCCGACTCGACCAGCGCATAGCTGGAACTAGTGGCGCCTGAGATGTCAGTGTCAGTCGTTCCATCATTGGCAATCCACTGGTAGGTGTAGGACACCTCGGTCAGCCCGTCAACATCGGCAATGCCCGACGTATCCACAGTCAGCGTCTGCCCCACCTGCGCCGTACCGCTGATCGTCGGGGTTCCTGTGGGCGCGTTGTTCGATTGTTGTTCCTGGGTAGCTAGGGAGACCACATCCGTGGCCTCGCTGGTCAGGCTCTCGCTGTGTCCAGCGTCATCGGTGAAGCTCACCTTCACCTTGATGGTGTCTCCCTCATAGGCGGCCAGAATGGTGTACGTTGACCCCGTGGCGTTCTGAATGCCAGTGTCGGTAGTTCCATCGTTCGCAATCCATTGATAGGTGTATGAGACGCTGGTCAGCCCGTCGGCGTCGGAGATGCCTGACGAATCCACAGTCAGCGTCTGTCCCACCTTGGCCGTTCCAGTGATTGTTGGCGCTCCCGTGGCGGGCCGGTTGGGCCTGGCAGCAACTCTGCCGGTGACCGCGCTGGTCAGGGTCTCGCTGTGTCCCGCGTCGTCGGTGAAGCTCACCTTCACCTTGATGTGCTTGCCTTGGTCGGCATCGACCAGCGTGTAGGTCGAGGATGTCGCGCCAGTGATGTCCGTGTCCGTCGTTCCATCGTTGCGGATCCACTGGTAGGCATAAGACACATTTGTCAGGCTGTCGGCGTCGGAGATCCCGGACGTGTCCGCCGTCAAAGTCTGACCGACCTGGGCTGTGCCGCTAACCGTCGGCGCGCCTGTTGCAGCGGTGTTGGCCTGCTGCGCCTGGGTCGACAGCGCCACCGCGTCGGTCGCAGCGCTGGTCAGGGACTCCGAGTGGCCGGCGTCGTCCGTGAACGAGACGCGCAACTTGATCGTCTGGTCCTCGTACGCGGCCAGGACGAAGAAGGTCGAGGCGGTCGCTCCCGTGATTTCGGTGTCCGAGCTTCCATTGTTCGCGATCCACTGGTAGCTGTAGGAGGCGTGGGTCAGACCGTCGGCGTCGGAGATGCCCGAGGTATCCGCAGTCAGCGTCTGGCCTACCTTGGCCGAGCCGCTGATCGTCGGCGCTCCCGTAGCTGGTCGGTTCGGCCTCGCCGCGACGGCGGCGGTCGCGTCGCTGGTCAGCTCCTCGTTGTTGTCTGCGTCGTCGGTGAAGCTCACCTTCAACTTGATGTACTTGCCCTGGTCGGGCTCGACCAAGGTGTAGGTCGAAGATGTCGCACTATTGATGTCCGTGTCGGTCGTCCCATCGTTCCGAATCCACTGGTAGGCGTAGGACACGTTGGTTAGGCCGTCGGCGTCGGAGATCCCGGACGTGACCGCAGTCAGCGTTTGACCGACAGTGACAGTGCCGCTGACCGTCGGCGCTCCCGTGGCTGGTCGGTTCGGCCTCGCCGCAACTGCATCGGATGCGTCGCTGGTCAGCTCCTCGTCGTTGCCGCCATCGTCGGTGAAGCTCACCTTCACCTTGATGTACTTGCCCTCGTCGGCATCGACCACGGTGTAGGTCGAAGATGTCGCACTAGTGATGTCGGTGTCAGTGTCTCCGTCGTTCCGAATCCACTGGTAGGTGTACGAGACGTTAGTCAGGCCATCTTCGTCGGAGATCCCAGACGTGACCGCAGTCAGCGTCTGGCCGACCTGCACGGTCCCGGTGATGGTCGGACTGCCCGTCGCAGCGGTGGATTCAGAACCCTCGCCGCTGGTGTACAGAGCGAGTTTCACCCGGTCGCCATCACCCCAGTACACATCCTGATCCGACCACCAGAGAACTTTGGCAGAGCTATACGACCATCGGTCTGCGTCGCCTGATCGCAGCACGACGCCGTCAACCTCGAGCGAGAATGTGAACGGGACCTCTTTATCGAGGCCGATGTAGAACCAGCCAGAGGCCTCGATCAACTTCACCGTGTAGGTGACTTCGTCGACGACGAAGCTGTCAGCCGTCAGGGAGCCTCTTCGATGCCCGCCGAGATTGCTAAAGCCGAAGTCCTGATACACCTCTTCCGTCGTCATCGTCGCAGACCAGACAAGGTGAGGAGCCCCCTGGGCTCGGACAGTGTCGTCGGAGTTAGTCAGGCACACCACCAGGGTGAGGAATAGAACCGAGATAGCGACTGCAGTTCTTCGTCGGCCGCGGGTCAAGTCTTGTGCAAGGCTCTCTTTGCTCATCACGAAATGTCCTCTCGGTGGGTGGTCCCTGTTGTGGTTCCACCTGTCCCTCAGCGTTGAAGGGGGCCCTTAGCGCTTTCTGGAGTGCGTTTGGAAATGCCCAAGGGAAGGGCGGAGGTGCCTCGCCTCCGTTCCCATTCCGACCACGTGGGGCGCTACACCCCTTAGAGCCGCACTGGCGAGAGTGGTGGTGCAACTGGCGAGATGCTGGCAATCAACCAGGGTTGAGTGGTTCGTCAGAGAACAGGATTCTTCCTGCCAGACCCACTCGCCGATCAAGCCTGCGCGGCCCTTGAATGCAAAGGACGCAAGCGGACCTCTGGGGTCGCGAGACGGAATCTGAGATAGCGGGCGACCTCTGTCGAAGACCGATTGGCTCGACAGAGCAAGGTTGGTTCCGGTGAGCAGACGGCAACAGGATTGACGAATGCAGTTATACACGCTTTATCGATGAGCTCGATGGCTACAAGCAGAGCATCTATATCCTTGTCAATCCATTCGCACTCTCTATATGAAACACAGAATCCCTACTCCGGCGGCCCATGCTGGTCAGACCCCACGGGCTGGACGATCAGGATTGGCGATCTCAACCGAAGCCATCTCCGGTCCCAAGCGACCCCTTACCGACGCCGCCAAGGGCCTACTGCTCCAGGGCGCGATCCAGGAACCCGATCGTCACAAGCTTCGCGAAACACCAACCGCTTCATCCTTCCCCCCGCTGTTCCAAAGGGTCGATTCCGCCCTTGAGGCTGGCGATCTGGAGAATCTGCAAGCTGTGCTTGAGCATGAGTTTGCGGCCAACACCGTGAGAAACTACCGATGCCAATGGAACCGGTTCAGAAAATGGGCGCAGGCCAGGCGGGTCAGCCCGCTGCCGGCCGACCCTAGACAGGTGGCTGCATATCTGGCCGAGCGGATAGAGCGGCACCAACACAAGCTGGCCACGGTGCGGGTTGCGGCGTCAGCGATCGCGTTCGTGCACCGCACCGCAGGGGTCCCGGATCCGTGTACCGCTGAAGAGGTCAAACGCACATTGCGCGCCGCCGGGCGTAAGCTCGGACACGCGCAGCGGCAAGCTAGGCCGCTGACGGAGGCTGCCTTCGACCAGATACGATTGACGGTTTGCCAACCTCGCAGGGGGCGAGGCGGACGACGGGAACGTCCGGAGACCGCGCTCGCACGCGGCCTGCAAGACATCGCCGTGATCAGCTTGATGCGTGACGCGATGCTCCGTGTGTCGGAGGTGGCTGATCTGACCTGGCAGGACATCGAGGCCGTCGGCGACGGCAGCGGACGACTGCTGGTCCGGCGTTCGAAGACGGATTCCGAAGGCGAGGGCGTCGTTCTGTTCGTCTCAGTCGAGACAATGGCCGCGCTTGATCGCTGGCGCAGCGCGGCTCAGATCGATTCGACGATCTTCGGCCTGCGGCCCAACCAGATCACCAAGCGGATCAGGCAAGCGGCCATGTCCGCCGGGCTGGGGAAGGGTTTCAGCGGCCACTCGCCAAGGGTCGGGATGGCTCAGGACCTAGCTCGCGCCGGGACTGAACTGACCAGCCTGATGACGGCCGGCCGCTGGCGCAGCTCGTCAATGCCGGCTCGCTACACCCGAAACGAAACGGCCGCGCGTGGCGCAGTGGCGCAGTACTACGCCTCCCGTCCCGGTCTGTCGGCATAGGGCTGCCGCTAGTCCTGCCATTTTCGCGGCCTTGCCAGTGCCTCCTCGGTGTCGCTATGATGCTCGGAATGAGAAGGAGACAAATCGTGTATAACTGCATTTATCCACGGTTTTTCGCTCCTCCCTGCAGGCCCTGCTATCGATGGAAGTAATGGCGACAAGCTGTGGCATTGAAGACGGCATGTCGTCGATTATTTTGTGGAACGTGCCTGAGACGGTGAACAGTAACAAGTGATGTAACAAATGTGTTGTTGGCTTAGACTTGCGTTATAGGCCGATTCGATAGTGTCGATCGAACTGCTGCTTCATTGACGCAACATGGGCTCGGGCGAATCCCGACGCGCCAACAGAGCAAGCCTCGGGATTCGCGGCCCCGCGGTGCTGTCGAGGAGAGGCCCGCCTACCGCATCTACGGGGCGGCCGTGCTTGAACCGAAGTTTTGCCTACTCCTGCGATCGCTGCAGGACGAACAGATCGTCGAAGTGTTCTGCGCCGAGTTCAGACTGGAGCCGCCTGCGGACCTCCGCCGACGGGCTTCGCGTTCCTGTGATCAGCTGGGAGAGGTAGCCGGACGAGATCCCGCACTTCCGAGCCAGCTCATTCTGGCTCAAGTTGCGACGGTTAATGTGCTCCCAGACCGCCTCCGGCTTGAGTAGCACACGCTGGGAGGCTCGTCTCCGCCCCATGCCATGCCCTCTTTCTGTCGACATCCGCTGCCGTTCGCATGGGGCGCGCTCGCTTGAATCAGCTCGCCCTGGCTGTGCTAGCGCTGTGCATGAACCCTGAACGAACGGGCCATGAACTGCGCCGGCAATCGTTGCCCGACCTGTCGCCGACGGTGCTGCACCACGGGCCGCCGGGGTGGTCTCAGCAACGGTCATTCCTCTCAACTCCACCGCTCCGCTACTGCGCCAGCCGAACCGAGCAGCGCTCGAGAGCAGAACTGGTGGTCAATGGGGCGCCAATCTAAGCACCGAATTCACACTCAAACAATGATCTGAAACTCGTTAAGGAGGGCGATCAGCGCAATCACTTGCTCTGATATGGCAAGAATCGAACGAATCAAACAGCCACGCGAAGCCAATAACAGGACCAAAACAGGCAAGAGATCTTTGACTGAACGTCCCAATTCGGACAGCTCATTATGGCGATAGGAGGCGGCTCTTTGGCTGTCAGATGCTATTGATTTAGACACTGTTTGCATGCCGTCAGATGCTGGCCAATCCGAAGCGGCCTTCCCTTTGCTTTCATCGGCACAACTGCTCAGAAGCAATCCCATGAAGCATTAGTTTAAGCCTCGTGAACGGCTAACGAGAGCTACCGCAGAACCACGTTCAATGCCGAAGCTTTCATATCGACCTTTCGAGCCATCACCGACCTCAGAAACACGAAAGTGCATTTGAGACGGACAGGCTCAACTTGTGTGCTTTAGTAGTGGCCATTAGATCAAGTCCCCATAGTCAATGTGATCAAGGCGAGGGCATTCTCGCGGTCGTGCCGGTACCCTCGTCGTCCCTTTCGGGCCGAGAGATGCCACGGCTGGCCTGGAAGTCCTCCGAATCCGGTCACGAAAAAAGGGCCACACACATGAGGCCGCGGGGAGGTCACCGGCATCTCGCCAGTGACCTCCCCGAACCCCATGGCGCCTATCCCGCAGCGGCGCGACTCGCGCCCTGCTGTTGCCCTAGCGCCCAATCGAAGAGTGACGGTCCCGAGGGTCGCGGGTTGCGACCGCGCGGTTTCGGCTGCTCTGGTTGCTCCGCCAGGAACTCGGCCCAGCTGAACAGGGTTGGCTGCGCCCCCGGCGCGCTGTGATGCCCGCTGCAAGGAACGAGCCGATTGGCCGGTTCCTCGCGCCCGGACGGGAGCGCGGCAATGGGCGCCTCATTATCAGGAACCGGCCGCTGCCAATCGGCGTCAACCAACAGTTGCTCGGCCTGGGCGGCGACCTGCTGGGCCTGGGTGAAGATGACCTCCACCGGTTCGTCGTCGGTTTCCCCCGAGACCAGCTTGCGGGCCAGGGCCATCATCAGGTCGTCGCCGGTGTCGCCGTAAGCGGCCAGCCCGTCCTCGGGCAGCTCGCCCTCGACCGCCAGCGAACTCTGTAGTTTCTGCGCGACCAGCTTGAGCGCGTCGGCCTGCAGCGTGTTCCGATGGGCCATGAACACGACCTTGACCGGCTGGGTCTGGCCGATGCGCCAGCTGCGGCGCGAGGCCTGACGCATGGTGTAGACCGAGTAGTCGGTCTCGTACCAGCAGATCGTCGGAAAGGCGATCAGGTCGAGCCCGGTCTGGACCAGGCGCGGATGGCAGATGAGCACGTCAACGCCCTCCTTGACCCGCTTCGCGACCCAGGCCTCGCGCTGTTTCGGCTCCACCCGGTCGGCCTTCATCACGGCCGTCTTGAACCCGTGCCGGCTGAGCAGGGCCTCGAGGCGGCCGGTGATGTCGCGCGTCCCCGTGTGGGTGGCGTAGACCAGCACTCGCCGTCCGGCCAGGCGCTCTTGGGCGACCAGGTCGATCAGCTGCTGCTCCTTGGGATAGACACGCACTGCGTCAAGGGGCGGCAGTTGCACAATCAGGTCGCCGGTATCCGGGTCGAACACGGACTCGCCCCTGGTGCAGCCCTCGGGATAGGCCAGCAGCGCCTGCAGGTAGGTCGAGAGCAGCCGCGCTGAGCCGCGCTCGATCGCCTGCAGCAGGGCGCGCTTGAGGTCCGTGGCGAGGATCCGGTAGGCCGAAGCCTGCGAGAGGCCTTGGATCCCTTCCTCGGTGTCCATGTTCGCAACCTGGATTTGCTCCTCGTAGGCGGGCAGTCCCGAAGCGACATCGGCCAATCTGAGGAAGAGCGAGTGGCCGATGATGTGGAACAGCGCCGCCGGCGCCATCCCCGGCCGCTCTTTGACCTGCTTGCGGTAGTTGCGCCGGCGCGAGACCGAGCCGTCCTCGGTCGGGTCGTCGTCGCGGTCGTGGCGCACGCGCTGTTCGAGGAATCCGTAGCGCTCGACCCACTTGTGCTCGTCCGACCGCCCGAACTCCGAGCGGATCTCTGGAGAGAACCGGTAGAGCAGGTGGAACAGCGTCGAGGCGTAGCCGCCCATGAGGGTGCCCGACAGCGCCAGCGACTTGCCGCAGGCATCGGCCAGGATGCCGGCCGAGACGCCCTGGGCCGAGCCGCGACCCTTGTGTTCATGCACCTCGTCCACGATCAAGAGGTCGAAGTAGCCGCGCATGTGCTGCTTGACGTAGTCGGCCAGGGGATACTTGCGCGGCCCTTGGCCGGGAGTCCGGCGAGCCATCAGACCGGCGTTGTAGTCGGTCGTTACGGTCTGTACCGGCCGCGCCTCCGCCGTCCACAGGGGCGTCCCGCAGTTGGGGCACTTGTGACGCTTCTTGTCCAACTGCTTGTGCGGGACGGGGACGCCTTCTGCGTCCACGATCTGCTGGGTGCAGTCGGGACAGGCCGGAGTCATGACGAACTCGCCGGTCTCTTCGTCGCGGACCGGGTTGCCGTCCTCATCCTTGAGCCGGCGCATCCAATAGGCGGGCCGGAAGCGGTGGCCCAGCTTGGCTCGCGAGTGCGACATGACGACGTACTGCGGGCCGGAGCCCTCCTGGCGGCGCAGCTGCTCCAGGTCGGTGATCGAGTCGGCGATGCCGGTGCGGACCAGCGGGATCGTGTCCTCGATCTCGCGCTTCCACTTGCCGACCAGGTGCGGTGGGCAGAGCACGAGCACGCGGCGGAAGCCGGCCAGCTGTGCGGCGGCGATGGCGATGAACGTCTTGCCCACGCCCATCTCGCCGACCACGGTCGTGCCGCGCTGCTCGGTCAAGCTCTGTGCGGCGCCGCGAATCGCGGTCTCCTGGGCGCCCATCGGGCGGCGCTTGAGCTGAGGCATCGGGCGGTCGTCCGCGGCCGGACGGTACTTCGGTGGATAGCTGTGGACGATCCGCTTCGTGATCGCTTCGCGGTAGGTGTCGATGAAATCGGACAGGTTCACGGTTACTCCTCGATGTGGGCCCGCGCGTCCTGGACGCAGCCGGGCAGTCGTTCATATTGGTCCCGGTACAGACCGCACCGGCACCACCAGCTGTAGCTGCGGCCGGCGGTCTGGTTGCCGTGTTCGTCAATGGCGACGAGTTCCTCGAAGAAGATCTCGCAGCCCCGGTCGTTGTTCCAGGGGTTCACAGGCGTTTACTCCTCGATGTGGGCCCGGGCGTCGCGGACGCAGTCGGGCAGGCTCTCGTAGTCGACCTGGCTGCGGTTGCAGGCGCACCACCAGGAGAAGGTGCCCTTGCCGGTCTCGTCGCCGTGCTCGTCGATCGGCACGTTCTTGTCGAGGTAGATGTGGCAGCCGCGGTCGTTGATCCAGTGGTTCATGGTCGTGTTCCGTTCTAGCCAGACCTGCGCAGGGCATGTCGGGCGAGTTGTGATGGTCTAGGCCGTGAGCGCGAGCGTTAACTGCCGTTCGGGGGCGACGGCGTCAAGGCGCTCGGCCAAGACGCGGGCGGAGTCGCGGTCGGCGAAGTCGTCCAGGTCGATCCATTCGAGCTCGAACAGCGCGGTGATCACCTGACCGATCGTGACGTAGGCGTTGAAGTCCGGCAGCGGTGTCGTGCGCTCAGGCATCTGACGCCAGCCAAACCAGGTCGCTGGGTTGCCAGTCGACCAGCTCGACCCGGTCCTCGGACTGCCAGTCGAACATCGGGTAGTCGCGCTCGCGGCAGCCGCGGGCTTCTCGCCGGGCGCAGGTCGCGCACTCATTGAGCGGCAGGGCATCGGCGTCAGGCGTGTACGTCTGGTCGCCGACTTCGTAGGTCTCGCGGCAGAAACCGCACTGGGTAGTCTGGGTCATGTCACGCTCTCCTTGTGTGACTAGAGCGGGCGAGGGGTGTCGTCCCTCGCCCGCTCGCTTGATTTCGCGGATGCTCTTTCGGCTAGCAGTCGTCGTCCGTGATCCGCCGAGCGCTCTGGGGCGTGTGCTGCGTCATGTAGCTGCAGCCGCTGCAGGGAATTCGGACGACTTCGGTCTCGTGGTAGCGGTAGTCGAAGTACTCGGCGGACGACGTGCGCCCGCAACGGTCGCAGGCGTAGTGGACTCTGAGTCGGGGCATGGTGGGTCTCCATTCAGGTCTGGGCGGTGTTGGTGTTGGTGCGCGTCTGACCGGCCACGCTGGGTTGTGAGCTTGGGTTCGTTCGGGCCCGCTACGCCTCGATCCGTTCGATCCGGCCGGTGTCAAGGTCGAGCGTGACCACGCTGGTGCAGAGCTGCTCGCGGTAGACATCGTGCGTCTCGCCTTCCTCGACCAGGACCATCTCCTTGGTCGTGCGTCCCTTGACCAGGACGCGGGAACCCGGCGTTTCCAGTTCGAGGTTGTCGAGGAAGCCGGCCGCGACGAGCATCGCCAGGTGTCCCTTGCGCAGGGGCATCAAGGGGCGCGTGGAGCGGTCGGTGGGCGGCCAGAAGGCGTCCGTGATCTCGTCCTGGGTCCAGAGCCCGCGCTTACGCGCTTCGGCGACCGCCTTGTGGAAGTCGATCTCCCGGGTCGTGAACATCACCGGACCCGGAGGTGACATCCCGACGTCGTACTCGGGCCGCAGGTCGTGCCGCAGCGGTTCCAGTCCTTCGATGCCCGCAACCAGGTCGGCCATCGCTCGCACGTCGGGCCGCGGTTGCGGCTTGCGCACGCCGATGACAACGACCTGGTCGAACGCCTCGCGCTCGGGCTCGGGGAAGGCCCACGCCCGGACCCGCCGGTAGTTCGTCGTCAGGAACCGCGCCGAGGTCGCGATCTGAGGTCGCGGGATGATGTAGACCAGCACCCCGTCCGGCTCCAGGTAGCGCGAGCAGTGGGTGAGGAATGCGTGCTCGACCCGCTTGTCTTCGCGGTCGTGGTCGTACGGGGCATTGAGCCAGAGCAAGTTGAACGCGCGGTTGGCGATCGAGCAGCGGAACAGGTCGCTGGAGAGCGCGTGATCGAGCCGCTCGGCCGCCTCTTGCGCTCGCTCCTGGTGCAGTTCCACCCCGAAGGTCTCAACCGTGCCGTGGCGGTTCATCGACCCCGCCAGCTGCGACAGGGCGTCGCCCGGGCCGCAGCAGGGGTCGAGCAGGCGCACGATGTCGTCACGCTGGCGGCCGTAGCGGATCGGCGCCATCAGCAGCGAGCGGATGTAGTCGACCACGCGCGGCGGCGTCGGGTAGTAGCCGCCCTTCAATTGTCCGCTGAGTCTCATTGGGTGTCTTCCTTTTGTTGGTTGTCGGCCTCGACGAGGCCGATCAGGTGGTCTTCGAGGTCTGCGGCGATCTGCGCAATCTGCCAGCCGGACTCCTCGGGTTGGAGCCACCAGCGGGCCGTCTCGTCTGGACCGCGGCGGACGCTGACGATGATCTGGTCGTCCGAGGGTTCGGTCATGGGTGCTCCTCTCGGTACTGCTCAAGCAGGTTGAGCAAGTGGTCGTGGATGTCTTTGTGGACGCCCTCCTCGATCTGACAGCCGTCCTCTTCGAGGTCGAAGTTGTAAATCGCCGTGATCTCCTCGCCGGCGATGTCGTCTTCGCCCGCTCGGGTTTCGACCGTGACGGTCACGTAGCGATGACTCATGCCGATCCTCCGTTCAGGTCGCTGGGCAGCTTGAGCGCGCCGTACCTGACGGCTGCCGAGAGTTCGGTCTCGAGCAGCTGCGGGTCGTGGTAGCAGGACCAGGCGTTGAGACCGACCGACTTGAGCGGCCGGATCGCCTCGTGCTCCAGGCCTTGCTCCCACAGCCAGTCGGCCCAGCTGTGGTGGATTGGCAACTCGGTGCGCTGGTTGAGGAAGCGCAGGTGCAGGGCCGGTGCCTCTGAAGCATCCGGGGTCAGCAGCAGGAACGCGTCGCGCTCGAACGAGAGCTCGGCCATCTGCGTGTAGACCATCGCGTGGTAAGCGCCGGCTTGCGGCAACCGCGCGATCGTCGTCTTCCAGGTGCCGATACTGTGCTCGGGGATCTGGCAGCGTTCGTAGCCGCCCTCGTGCACGTCGTCCGCGGCGCCTTTGATCAGGAACGCCGGTTGAGGCGGCGAGTTGAGCAGCGCCGCCCAGATCGCCTTGAGCGAGGTCTGGGCGCCGACCATCGAGACGAACCAGAGGTGGTTTTGCTCGGGGTCGGAGGCGAATGCGTCGCAGGTGGCGGAGAAGCCGCCCGCCGTGATCGTGTAGAGCTGGGTTGCGTGGTCGTCTCCCGAAGGAGGCGTGGTGGGGGTGTCGAGCATGGCTCGTCCTTTCGTGGAATGCGGTGTCGGGGTACGCAGGGCTCAGTCGATTAGGCCCTGACCTTTGAGCGAGACCCAGCCGTCGGAGCCGATCACGACGTGGTCCAGGAGTTCGATGCCGAGCAGCTGGCCGACCTCGGCCAGATCCTTGGTGAGCTTGATGTCCTCACGGCTCGGTTCCGGGTCGCCGGACGGGTGGTTGTGGACCACGACGATGTGCGGCACGGCCTCGATCACGGCCGGGCGGAAGACCTCGGCCGGGCGGACCAGCGCGGCGTAGCCGTTGCCCTGGTAGATCGTGCGTTGGCCAACGACCCGGTTCTTGCGGTCCAACAGCAGCACTCGGACCTGTTCCTGGGCCAGCTGCGACATCTCGTCGGCGAGCAGGTCAACCACAGTCTCGGGCCGGTAGATGGTCGGCATGTCGAGGGGCCGCTCGGGCTTGGTCTCGACCTCGTAGCGGATCGCGAGTTCGCCCAGGAGGTTGAGGTTCTGGCGCAGGGCGTCGAGCAGGGCCTGCTGTTCGGTCTTGGCGAGTTCGGGTTGGGTCAAGGTGGTCATCTCTGGGTCCTTTCGGGTTCTGGGAACTAAACAGGGCCGCTCTCCGCTTTGGTGGGAGAGCGGCCCTGTGATGCGCCTTGTCGGAGGCGTCGGATGAGTGAGTCGCTAGAAGGGCTTGTCGCCATCGGACTGGCGTCCGTTGGCATGTCCGTTCCGGTTGTCGAGGAAGACGACCTCGTTGGCGTGGACTTCGGTCGTCTGGCGGCGCTGGCCGTCCTGGTCTTCCCACTCGTCGTAACCGAGCCGGCCCGAGGCGTAGATCCGGTCGCCCTTGCGGACGTACTCGGCGACGGCCTCGGCGGTCTTGCCCCAGCAGATGAGGTTGTGCCAGTCGGTCTGGGTGTCGCCCGACCCGTTGCGGCGGTCGGTCGCCAGCCGCAGCCGGCAGACGGCGGTTCCCTGCTTGGTCCGGCGCAGCTCGGGATCGGTCCCGACCCGGCCCAACAGTTCGATTCGGTTGATCGTGCGTGACATTCGTCTTGCTCCCTTCAAAGAGCGTGTGATGGCGCGGTTCGTCCCTCGATCAAGTCGGGGGCAGACCGCACCAGTGGCTTAAACAAGCAGGGCCGCCCTCCGTTCGCAGGAAGGCGGCCCTGGGGTGCGCCCGTCTCGCGAGCGTCGTGGCTCGGTGATCTCGGGTCCGTTAGAAGGGTGCGTCCTCCGTTCCGTTGTCCGAGCGCCGGCCTCCCGTTGAGTCGAGGAAGACGACCTCGTTCGCGTGAACCTCCGTCGTCTGACGGCGCTGGCTGTCCTGGTCCTCCCAGCTGTCGTAGCCGAGCCGACCCGAGGCGTAGATCCGGTCGCCCTTGTGGACGTACTCGGCGACCGCCTCGGCGGTCTTGCCCCAGCAGACGAGGTTGTGCCAGTCGGTCTGGCTCTCGCCCGAGCCGTTGCGGCGGTCGGTCGCCAGCCGCAGGCGGCAGACGGCCGTGCCGTTCTTCGTCTGGCGCAGTTCGGGGTCGGTCCCGACCCGGCCCAACAGTTCGATTCGGTTGATCGTGCGTGACATTCGTCGTGCTGCTTTCAAAGAGCGTGAGACGGCGCAACCTGCCCCCGACTCGATCGGGGGACTGCCCGCGCCGGTGTGCTAGAACGAAGCGGGGCCGCTCTCCGCGTTGATGGGAGAGCGGCCCCGAGATGCGCCTCTGGAGAGGCGTCGGTCGGCGTGGTGCGTGACTAGAAGGGCTGGTCCCCGTCGTTGTCGCTGTCGTTGCGGCGACCGTTGCCGTTGCTACTGCGGCTGTCGAGGAAGACGACCTCGTTCGCGTGAACCTCGGTCGACAGACGGCGCTGGCCGTCCTGGCCCTCCCAGTCGTCGTAGCCGAGCCGACCTGAGGCGTAGATCCGGTCGCCCTTGCGGACGTACTCGGCGACCGCCTCGGCGGTCTTGCCCCAGCAGACGAGGTTGTGCCAGTCGGTCTGGGTGTCCCCACCCGAGTTGCGGCGGTCGGTCGCCAGCCGCAGGCGGCAGACGGCCGTGCCGCTGCGGGTCTGGCGCAGTTCGGGGTCGGTCCCGACCCGGCCCAGCAGTTCGATTCGGTTGATCGTGCGTGACATTCTTCGTGCTCCTTTCAAAGAGCGTTTCGGCGCGGAACTCCCGCGCCGGTTTGGGTGAAACGAAAGCGGGGCCGGCCTCCAGTGAGTGGAGACCGGCCCTGCCTGCCCCGCGCTTGATGCGGGGTGTTGCGACCGCTCTGCAGAGGGGTCGTCTAGCTGACCCGGAGGTACTCCGAGGTCTGCTCGGTCACGATCTCGGCCCGCTGTTCGGGTGCGAGCAGCGCGTTCAGACGCTTGTGGTCGACCGAGTAGCGGCAGCTCGTGACCATGCCCACGGTGCGGGCCTTGGCCGAGCCCTCCAGCCTGGCTTTGGCTTCCCCTTTCCCTGTGAGCCAGTGCTGGAGGGTCTTGAGCGCTCCGCGCTTGTCGGCGTCGAGCGACTTCAGTTGCTGCTGGATCCGCTCGTACTCGTGCAGCGCCGCTCGCGCGTCGTCGTCGGAGACGAGGTCAACCGGCTCAGTCTCGGCTTCGTCCTCTACTTCGGCCGCCTCCCCGGGTTGGCAGGCGTTGAGGTAGGAGCAGCGCTGGCACTGCCAGTCCGAGCCCGCAAAGTCGCGTTCCGGCAGGGCGTCGGGGTCGGCGCCGTGCACCTCGTAGTGTTCGGCCAGCGGGGCGAGCCGTTCGCAGGCGCGGTCCCAGGCTCGCTCGACGCGGTCTGCGGGGATCACTTCGTAATCCCAGCGCCGCGAGCCGGTGTCGAGCGTGGCGATCACCGTCTCGCGGAAGTCGCCGTAGAGGCCGAGCGTGTAGCAAGCCGCCTGGGCCACCGACTCGGGGTGGCTGCGCTCGGCGCCCAGGGTCTGCCAGCGTTTGAACGCTTCGGGACCGCGCGTCTTGACCTCGATCACTCGTTCGTCGCCGAACAGCTCGATCGCGCCGGTCGCGTCAGGATGGCCGGTCACGGTCAGTCCCGGTATGACCTCGACCTCGACCCGCAGCGGCGCGTCGGGATCGGCCGGGGTGACGGACCAGAAGCGGCGCTGCATCGCTCGCACGACGACCGGTTCGAGCGCCTGTCCGGCCTCGAGCACCAGCTTGGTCTCGTCCGTCATCGGGTTGGTCACCTCCTGTTCGGTGGCCGCGTACCAGAGGGCGCGGCGGCACTGGCCCAGGGCCGAAGCGCGGACTTCGAGCCGGCCGTCGTCGGTGAACCGGGCGGCAGGGCGGTCGAAGACGCGAGAGCGGCTCGGGGTCAGGGGAGGATTGCTGAGGGTCATGGTGGGTTCCTTTCGGGATACCTGTAGGGAGGAAGCGCGCGGCCGCGACTCAGGTCCGCGGCCCCGCTCCAGTTGGTTGGCTGAGCTTGCTCAGCTCTGTTCAGACCGCTGCCGCTGTTCGAGCTTCTCGGCGGCGGAGGCGATTAGCGGGTTGATCTCGTCCGGACCCAGGTTGTCCAGCGGGCGACCGGTCTTCGCCTTGACCGCCTCGCGGACCTGCTGCTCGGAGAAGCCCTGCTGTGCGCTCAACTCGATCAGCTGGGCGCGCAGGTTCGCGGCGTCGCGCTCGTCGATGCCGGCTGATTCGGCCGTCGGCTGAACGACCCGGCGCCGAGCCGGCGGCTCCGTGCGGCGCTCAGGTTGCGGCTGCTGGTGTGGCTCTGGGGCCGGTCCTGGTGGTCGGCTGTTGCGGATGTTGGTCGGTGGATCGCCGTAGAGGCCGTTGCCGAAGCGGTCGCCGAAGCTGCGCAAGGCTCGCTTGAGCGCATCGGTCACGGCGCCCTTGAACGCCGTTTCGTGGCCCTCGGCCGATTCGTCCGTGACCGCCTGGAAGCCGACGTCGGTGCGCGAGGGCGCGCCCGGCACAGTGACCCGGACCATGGCCGAGTACGCGACCGAGCGAGTGATTTCGCCGCTGCGCGAGTCGGTCTGGTCGATTTCGCGCAGGGTCACGTCGCCGACCAGCTCATAGCCCCAGCCGCCGAACCCGAAGATCCGGTTGGCCTGGTCAATCGCCGTGTGGCCCTCGATGTAATCGAACTTGCGGCCGCCGCGGCCCTTGCGCTGCGAGATCAGCTGCGGGTCGAGTGGTTGCCCCAGCGCCTGCGTGACGCGCGGCGCCAGCGCGTCCCAGTGCAGCGCCTCCGTCGCCGCCTGCGCGGAGACCGTCTGCGGGGCGAAGTGCGGGCGCGCTCCGTTGCCCCCCGTTCGGGCCGGGGCCAGGCTGTTTCCGTTGCCGTTTCCGTTGCTGCGAACCGCCGTCGCGGTCCCGTTGCCGTTGCCGTTTCTGCTGCTCATGTCGTGCTCCTTGTTCCGTGGTGTTCTTGGTTGGTGAGTGCGGTTGCCAGGGGCAACCGTGCGCCGCGCTCCAGGCACGGTCAGCTAGAGGCCATAGGCAGGCCCTCCGTCTCGTTGTCCGATGGGGTTGTTGGGTGGCGGCGGGACGGGTCCCTGTGGGAGCGGCGTCGCTAGCGAGCGGCGGTTGCCGCTCGCCTGAGTTGGTCGAGGAAGACGGCGCGGCCGTCCGGGCGAGCGCCCAGCTCGCTAACGTCGCAGATGCCCTGAGGCAGGTCCACGATTGCGGCCCGGCGAGCGCCGAGCAGTCCGGCGAGCTCGTCTCCCGCGGCGCGTCCGGCCTCATCGGCGTCGAACGCGAGGAAGATGCGAGGGCGTCCCTGTAGCGAGGAAGCCAGCTTGTCCATCCCCTGGGTGCCGAGCGCGGCGCAGGCGGGTAGGCCCCAGGCGCTCAAGAGGAGCCAGTCGAACAGCCCTTCCGCGACAACGATCCAGGGGGTCTGGCAGTCCAGCCGGCGCAGGCCGAGCACCGGTTTGGGGCCGGGCAAGGCCTGGAACCTGGGACTAACCTCGGGCCAGATCGCTCGACCGGCGAGCCAGTGGACCCCATCCGCGACCAGTTCGGGGACGACGATCATCCCGCGGAACCGCTCCCGGCGCTCGCCAATCAGACCGCTGCTCAGGATTCGCCGGTCGTCGAAACGTGCCTGCTTGAGCCAATCGCGCAGCCCGTGTCCGCTGGCATAGCCCAGCCCCAGCCGCTGCGCGGCCCGCGGGCTGATGCCCCTACCGGCGAGGTAAGCCTGGGCGGCCTGGCTGAGCTGCAGCTGGCGCTGGTAGCAGCGCATCGCCGCCGTCAAGATCGCTGGGTCTCTGACCGTGGACGGCGATTCCGGGGCTGGCGTTGGGTCGCAGGATTGAGCGTCGGGCGATGGTGGAACAGCGCCCTGCAAGCGGCGAATCGCCTCGGGCAGATCAACGCCGTCCGTGCGTTGGATGAAGTCCAGCACGTCGCCGCCCAGGCCGCAGCCGAAGCAGTACCAGCGCTGGGTGTCGGCGAAGACCGTGAAGCTGCCTTCGGTCTCCTCGTGGAACGGGCAGACGCCCTGGCGCACGCGGCCGCGGCCGCGCAGCTTGACGCCCGAGGCTTCGACTACGCCGCCCAGCGGGTAGCGGGCTTTGAGCGCGCCGATGTCGATGTTGGCGTGCGCGACGGTCATGACGCGCGCCTCTTGGCGACCGGCTTCAGTCCGCGGAGGCTGCGCCGCGAGACCCGCTTGCCCGGTCGCCAGCGCATGCCCAGCACGGCGCGGACTTCGAACGTTACCTCGCCGCAAGGGGTAAGGAGGGCAGCGCGTCCAGAGCCGGGGTGGTAGACCAGAGCGTCGTCGTCTCGGAATCGCCGCCTGGCCAGGTCGAGGAACTCGGCATAAGCCCAGCGCCGTTCACCGTCGGTGGCGCCCTCCGTCTCCAACCTGGCGAAGACGGCGAGGGCGGAGTCAAGGTCTCCGGCGCGGCGCAACCGGCGCGCCTCGTGAACGCCTCGCGCGAGCGAGGTGCGGGGTGGCGTCGGCGCGTCGTTGCCGAAGATGGCGTCGATGAGTCGGTCGACCAGTTCCTCCAGTGTGGGCCGGAGAGCGGTCTCGGTGGTGGTGGTTGCAGTCATGAAGTCTCCTTTCCTTGTCGACGTGCGACTGCGATTTAACGAGGAAGGGCCGCCCCGGAAGGCGGCCCTTGCATGTGGATGGATGGGGATGCTCGGTCAGCGGCGACGCCCGGCGCGAGCCACCGAGATCATGCGGCCAAGCACGATCCGATGCGCGAGCCAGCCGGTCCAACCGAGGCCGAAGGCGTTCAGCGCTACGACTTGGAGGTCGTAGCCGAGCGCGACCGGAGCGGCTAGCAAGAGCAGCAGGATCGGCAGCAGCGCGATTCGCCAGGAGCGTCCGCCTGTGACGTTCGGTGCCGGCATTGCCTCGGTAGCAGGACTCGCGGATGCCGGGCCCGGCACGTCCTCCGCGCAGTAAGCCGACCAGATCGACTCGTTGCCGAGCGTCTCCAGCCATCGGATGATCTGCTCGCGGGAGCAGCCTGCGGACTTGCAGTGGACGTCGATTCCGTCGCCGTCCGGCCGTTGACGGAAGGCAAGCAAGTCCTGCTCCGATCCGTGACAGGCGGCCGCGGTCCAGTACCAGCCGCGCTCGAAGCGCACCCGCTGCCGGGGCGCGATCAGTTCGGCGATCCGCGCGGCCGTGGGGCCGACGTAGCGTCCTGTCGTTCGCGTTCCATTCGTCTCGTTCTTATCCCTCATCGTGAGCTCCTTTCACTTGAGCTGTGTGCTTGGGCGGGACGTTGTGGATGGTGAACCCGCCTGGCATTCAGGGCGCGGTTCGTCGCGGTTGATGGTGTGACTGGGTGGATGATCTCTAGCGCACTCCGCCCACGGTCGAATGCCGGACAGGTGTGAGACGAAGCGCGAACAGAGGGGTGGAGCACTGCAATCGAGCGCAATCGGCTTGCAATCTGGTGCAATTGCGCTCGGATCGGCGGGTGCTCAGGGGCAGTTTGGACACGAAGCGACCGGGCTGCGCATCACTTGATCACGCGATGGCAGTCCGGTCAGTTGTCCACTCTGTGGTCAACGAGTCGTCGATGCGAACTCGGAGACCAGTCCCGCAGTTCGAACGAGTCTCAGGAGAGCCAGGCTCAATCCCTCAACCAGTTCACGCAGCGGATGCGCTTGTCTCTCAGTGAGCCGGACCATCGGGAGAGCGAGGCTCAATCCGCTGGTCAGACTCGGGTCGGAGACGAACCCACCAGTTTTCTAGGCAAGAACTACTGGCAAAAGCCGGAAACCACCCTCAGTAGTACGTCCACGAGGCCTCGATGGCAACGGTGCGGTGGACGCCGCTGCCGGATTGCTTGCTCGGATGTCACAACAATCTGGCTGGCCGCGCCGCCCACTTTCGAGCGCCTTTACGCTCTTGAGCGGAGGCTGTCACCTTGATCACCCTGCAGCAGGTCCAGCTCGCGCTCGAGCTGGTCGAACCCCACAGCAGCTATTCGCCGAGTGGCCTGTCCCTGGTGGCGGAGCGCGCCAACAACGAACTGGCCGCCTGGGGTCACGCCGGTCATGAGGTCTCATTGGAGCGCGTGGTCCCGTTCTACGGCGACCCGCGCGTGTTGCGCTGGTCGTTTTGGTGCGAGACCTGTCACGTCTCCCAACTGGCGCTGCTGACGCGACCGGCCGCCGGCTGATGGATCGACGCTGCCCCGACGGCTGTTGGTCCAAACCTTCTCCCGCAACCCCGCCAGTTCTTCGCACACGCTCCTGAACCAGCCAGTTGCTGCTGCTCCGCGTCCGGTAGGCGCCCCTCCAGCCTCCACGTCCTCAACCCTAGTTTGTCGGTTCCCGCTTCCGCCCCCACAGCCAATGGATGATCAGCCGCGCCGCAACAGTGCAGCAGCTATGTCCAGCGTCGTTCCCGACGCACGGGCCTGAACAAGCGTTGACGCTGGCCAGGCTCTGCATCCCGACCATTGCCGTCCAGGGAAAGACACCTGGTAAGTGTCACGCGCTCTTTGCTGGAGTCCTCGTTAGATGCTCGCTCGACTTCAGCATTCAGTTCTGCGGAGAGGCTCTCTGGTTGAACACTGCGGATGGGTATTGGATGACTTTCCTGGGTGGCGGTGAAGTGCCGTAGCTGTCTGCGATGTCTGTGAGACCGAGCACAGACCGGGTCAAGTGCCCTAGGGTCTCGACAAAGAAGCGGTAGAAGGCATTCTCCGGCTCGTCGCAGTTGATCTGAAGGATGAGCGGCTGATCCCGGTCGAGCATGTAGGTCGCGTTGAACGGGGAGCCGCTTTCGACCGAATACCAGGCCGTACCCGCCTCCAACACGCAGAGCATCTTGACCATGTGGTCGCGATTGAGTCCTGAGTTAATTTTTCCGAAACGCTTCGCCAATCTCTCGAAGTTTATGCCGTTTTGCAGTCTGGTCGCGAACACCGTGGTGTGAAGTGGATTCAGCATCTTGTCCGGCTGATCGAGACTCTGAAGATGCTGGTTTTCCGTGATGTGCCCGAATGGGTTGACCGGTCTTTCCAGCCGTGACGCCAAAACAAGCTTCCTCATTGCATCGTCAAGTTCGCTAAAGCCCAGGGTTCGTTTGATTTCGGCAACTGCGTAGACGGACTCGATCGGTAAGTGAATACGGCGAGACTCACTCGTTGCTCTCGGCTTGATCACTGGCGACCAGGTCGCGTCCCGAATCACGACATCGGCCTCTCCGGCCGTCTGTCCCATCCGGTCGCTGATCACGCCGGGCGAAACGGTGTAACGGGTGGGAAGAATCGCGTGAAGCTCGTCGCGGATAATCTCTTCCACACTCAAGCCCGCGTCGAAGTTGTGCAGATTGAACCGAACTTCAGCGTGGGCGCGAGAGACAATCCGAGATTGCGCAATCTGACAGCTCACCATCAGCGCATTGCGCAATGTCTCATCGTTGTCTGACGTTGGCTTCCAGGAATCGACGTCTGGCAAGTCCTCATTCCAATCCATACAACCTGACTCCTCTTGACGATCTTCCACACATGCTTGGCGTGACCATACCTCGACATTGTCCGAGTTCTCCGGAACATTTCAGCCCTCACTCCCCTGCAGCACCCGTCGTCGCTACTGAACTACCAAGGCAGGTTTCTGCCCGGCCTACTCCTCGGACCTGCTTGCGCAACTCGCCGGTTTCCCCCGCACGGACTCGAGACGGCCAGCCAGCCAACCAGTTGCTGCTGCTCCACGTCCTGTAGGCGCCGCTCCAACCCACGCTGCCCCAGCCCCAGTTTGTCGGTTCCCGCTACCGCCCCCACAGTCCCAGCGTTAGCAGCCGAGCCGACCAGTTCAGCAGCCACGTCCAACGTCGTTCCCGACGCACCCGCAGCAGCACCCGGTGACGCAGGCGCAACTCCGCGTGCCGGCGGATTCCGTCCCAGGGGTAGCTGTCGGGCGGCAGGGTGAGGCGGTGCTCGCCGGCCAACTCGATCTCCAACTCCAGCAGTCGTTCCTCGGCCTTGAGGTAGTCCAGCGTGTACGCAGCTCCGGCCATCCGCTCCCGCATCGCCCGCCACTCGGCAAGCAGCGGCAGCGCTCCCCGGTAGACCCGCTCCTCGTCCTCCCCCGGCTCCGCCGTGACCACCTGTGGATGGAATCTGGCTCTTGAAGGGTCGGGTTGGGGAGGTGCCGAAGCAGCCTGTGATTGACCCGCAGCACCCCGCTCTAGTCGATCCAGCTGCTCGTCGAAGCGCCCGACGGCCTGTGCGACCTCCCCGCGCAAGGCCGCCACCTCCTGTCTGAGCAGCTCAAGTTCGTCGTCATCGTCCCTGTTGCCGTCCTGTGTGTCGTCGGTCGTGACCACATCCGGCACGTCCCCGTCCCCTGGCAACTCACCTTCGTATCGCTCCAGCGCTTGCTGCATCGTTGCGGTCAGCTCCCCCGACTCCAGAGAGCGCGCCAGCGTGCGGTAGTTCACCCCCAGCAGCTCCGCCGCCTGCACTCGGCCATGCGTGTGGGTGAGGTCCTGTAGGAGGGCGCCCAGCCGCCCCGCCCCTGCCTGCCGGACCGCGTCCTGCTCACTTCCGTTGTCCACCTGCCCCCCCTCCATTCACCGAATCAGCCTCCTCGCGCGGTGTGTCATCCAGTGCAATCGAGTGCAATCAATCGTGAACCAGAGGTGGAAGTAGATCGCTTGCCGATTGCACCGCGCTCAACCCGGTTCGCCCCTGTTTTTCCTGCTTGCAGAGGCCCGATTGCACTGTGCAATCGTTCCTCGATTCCTGTACACGCCCATGACATCACAGAGAGCCCTTGAACGGCCATGGCTCATAAGGGGCGACGCCGGCGTCACCCCTTATGAGCCATTACTTCACATCCCGCCGCCAAACACACTTTTGTTCATCACCAGAGAACTCATGTGCGACGGGAGACAACGTGCAACCGCAATCGAAGACTGAACGGGTGCGGCGTGCGAGCACAAAAGCAACAGCTTTCGCACTACTCGCGTTCGCGGTAGCGGCAATCGCAGCTTGGCAGGCCGTCCAGGCCCAGGCGCCGCCCTCGGGAACCCAGCTCGAATGGGTCAACGAGGACGAGGACTGGATCGAGCGCAAGAAGCACGGCGAGTTTCGAGCCCGGCCGATCTTCAACCAGCAGCTCTCGACGCTCTACTACGGCATCCGCGATTCCGACACGGGCGAGTGGCTGACCGCCATGTACCGCGTCTCGGGCGGGGAGAAAGAGCGCGACGAGGGCTGGGAGTACGAGTTTGACTACCCCGCCTTGGACGAGCACGAGCCGATCGACCCGGACAAGACCTATCTGATGGTGATCCTGGCCGCGACCCCTCGCCAGCCGACTCCGACCACGTTCTACGCCGTCATCCCCTTGCATCAACCGGGCGGTCTCTTGGGCAGCCTCTTGCGCGTGCTCGACCCGGACGGCTGGGCCAAGGCCGCCGCCGGCTGGGTGATCGAGGGCGTGCACGGCACGCTCTGCGGCGTGCTGACCGAACTGACCGGCGACGAGCCCGTCAGTTGCCGGGTCGAGGAGTAACCCGCCGTGTCAGACATCATCACCGGAACCCCGTTCGAATTGACCTACGGTCACTGGCTGGTCCAGGAAGCCTGGCTCGCGGTCTGGATCGTGACCTCGGCCGCGCTCGCGTTCATCATCGGCTGGATCGGCCTCGCGCTGATCGTTCAGGAACCGTTGGGCGCCCGACAGGCCGGTTGGCGCGAACTGATCCCGAGGCTGATCCTCGGCGTGGTCGCGGCCGCCGCCTCGCTCTGGTGGTGCGCCCTCGTGATCGACGTGGCGCACGCCGTCTCGGGATTCATCGCCGCAACGCTCGAGGTGACTCCCTCCGACCTGCTCAGAGCGCCGGTCGAGACGCTGCTGACGGCAGTCCGAGGCGGTTCGGTTGGCCTCGCGTTGCTGCTGGCCTTGATTTATCTCATCTACGGCTTCTTCTGCCTCTACCTGTTGATGCAGATGGTCTTGCGCTTGGCTCTGATCGACGTGCTACTGGCCCTGGCGCCGGCGGCGATGGGCCTCTGGATCCTGCCGCACACGTCGGGCTGGAGCCGGCACTGGCTGCGTCTGTTCATGACCACGGTGTTCCAGCAGGCGGTTCAGCTGATCGCGCTGGCCCTGGGCATTGGCTTCCTCGGCGAGCTGGCCACGATTTCGCTATTCGAGCCGGCCCGGGATCTGATCTGGAAGCTGCTCATGTCGGTCGCCTTCATCTACATGGCGACGCGGGTGCCGTCGATGTTGGGCAACGCGAGTCCCTTCGACGCCTGGCTGCAAACGCTCTACTTCGGTTTCTCGCTACCCGCCAACATGGCCCGTTCGATCGGCTCGGTGGCCGCGCTGGGCGCGGGTGCCGCCGGTGGATCGGCAGCCCGCTCGGCGATCAGACAGCAAGGTTCCGGCGCGACTTCCGGCGTGGGCGGGGCGACCCGCTCGGCGGCGGAGCTCTCGACGCCCTCTTCGGGCGGAGAACAGGGCGGTCGCGGTCCGCGAAGCCAGAGCGAATAGCGGACCTGCGAGTCCCGCAGCGAAGGAGGAGGAGCGCCATGTGCTGACCACTGACCAGTCCCAAGTGGGACACCGCCAATCAATCGCCCCGCATCAAGTGCGGGGCAGGCTCCCGGAACCGATCCGGGGCCCGTTCCCAGAAAGGAACACCACCTATGGGTGATCTCACTCAAACCATCTCCAACCTGGTCGGGATTCTGTTGGGCGTGGTCGGCGCGGTCGGCGTGGGCTACTTCGTCTTCGGCGCCTACCAGTACCTGACCGCCTCCGGCGCGCCGCATCAGATGGAGCGCGGCAAGACGGCGATGCTCACCGCGCTGGCCGGGATCGTGCTCGCGATGGTCGCGTTCGGCGTGGTCGAACTGGTCATCGACGCGGTCGCCAACCCGGTCGTCGAGATCGACACGCCGCCCGATCCCTCAAGCAGCTAGGCCGCAGTCAGAAAGGAGGGCGCCTCATGGATGAACACGAGGTGCCGACCCACGTGCAGGCCGAGGACCGCGTCCTGCTCTGGTTCACCTTCCCGCAGATCGTGGCTCTGACCGCCGTAGCGGCGCTGGCCTACGGCGTCTACCACTTCATTCCGGTAGGCGCGGAGGCGGTCCGGATCGTGCTGGCGCTGGGCTTCGCCCTGGTCGGCATCGCGATGGTCGCGGGCAAGGTCAACGGCCGCCGCCTGCCGGCAGTCGCGGCCGACCTGATGCGCTTCGGCTTCGGGCCGCGGCGCTTCCAGGGCCCGCCGGCCCAACTGGTCCGGTCGGAGCCGCCCGCGCAACCGGTCAAGGCAGGGGTCGGCAAAGACCGCCTCGAACCGGATGCCGCGATCACGCAGCACGCCGCCAAGGGACCCGGTCCGGTCCGCCGCGGCGCGCGCAAGCTGGCCAATCTGAAGCGCTCGTCGCGCCCGCGCACGCGGGGCGAACGGATGCCGTTCAAGCCGCGTGACTGGTTTCGCAAGCGAGACCGCAAGCGGCAGCCGAAACGCGAGTTCGACGAGGCGCGCCAGGCCCTGGCCCGCCCGCGGGACGAATGCGAAGCCCAGGAGCAGAAGGAACACCGCAGCATGCGGTGGCCCGCGCTCCTGGGCGCGGCCTCCGCGCTCGCGGTCGTCGCCTCGGTCGCCGTCTGTACGCCCCCTTCGGCGTTGGCCGACGACGGCGAGCAGGAGAGCTGGACCTCGGACGAGATCGAGTTCGACCCACCGCCCTTGATCCCGGGACGGCGGCTGTTCATCGAGCGCCTGACCGTGACTCGCGAAGCGGCCACGGTCGTGCTCAAGGCGGCGGCCAACCTCGAAGTTGAAGCTCGCGCCTTCGGCGGCCCGGATGGGCGCGAGCCGAAGTTCCAGCGCGACGACACGTTGGGTCAAGGCGGGCGCTCGAGCTACCTGATGCCGCTCGACGGACCTGTGCCGTCGTTCACGTTTTCCTGGCGGGACGAGCACGGTCAGGCCGGCGCGATCTCGCTCTCGGGCAATCAGCTGCCCTACCCCTTGCCCGACGTCTCCGGCGAGGTCTGCGACCTGCGTCTCGTCCGCCTGAGTTGGCGGAGCGGAGCGATTGACGGTTCGGTTGATTCAGATTGCCCGAGCCGTCTCGAAGAGCCGGTCGAGCTCGAGACCGCAGCCGGCCACGTCAACCTGAGTCATACAGCGCTCTTGCCAGCCGAAGTGACTCAGGTGACAGGCACGCTAACGGTCTCGGCGGGCGGGCGACAGTCGAGCGCTCCCTTGCTGGCGGACGGCGCGACGCTGTTTGAGCTGGCGACAGGAGCAGGCAGGGAGATCTTCACAGTCGATTTGACTGCGGCGTTGACGGCGCATCTCACGATCGAGTTACCGCCTTTGGTCCGGCTCACGCTCCAGCCGTACCGGCTGGAGCGGCGCACGGAGACGGTCAGCCTGCAGCGGCCGGGCACCGGCCAGTACGTCTCCGAGACCGTCAGCTGGACCGATGGTGAGGGCAACACATCGTCGCACACAGTGTCGGCTTACCTGTCGATTCCCTCAGCGATTGTGCAAAAGCAGGTGACCCTGGAGATCGAGCACGAGGAGCATGTCCGCTCCCAACTGGTCAGTCGCCCGGCGCTGAGCAAGACGCGGACCGAAGAGTTGTCGTTGGGGGCTGGGATCGGCTCGGACGACAACTACCGAACCCTGGTCGTTCCCGATCAGGAACCGGAACGCTCGGCCTCGGTCCAGACCCGGGTCTCGGAGGACGACCTGCAAGATCTGCTGATCCTGCTCGGTGGGGGGTTGCCGTGATGCGATCGTTGCTCAGCATCATCTCCCTGGGCGCGGCGGCGCTGCTCTGCACGGCCGCCGCGCCGGCCGTCGAGCTCGCGGAGCAGGAGATGCTCGACGCCTTCGACGCCGCGCTCACCGCCATCGCGGTCGCCGCCTCCGGGCTGGCCCTGTTCGGCCTGGTCTGGGCCGGCTTCCTGCTGATGGCCGACGGCGCCGAGGGGCGCAGCGCCCGCGGCCGAGCGGCCGTCTTCTTGACTGTCGCCGGTCCGGCGCTGGCGCTCTCGGCCAAAGGCCTGGCGATGTTGATCTCAAGCGGCGTCATCCCCATCCCCGCCCCACTGATCTAACCGCTGATTGAAGGAGTCCAACAACATGAAACGACTGATTCCCACGATCCAACGGCTCAACCAACAGGCGGCGCCACCCGGTTCAGGTGACGTCGCCCCGTTTCCTCCTGCCGCCGAGCAGCCTCCGCCGCCAAAACCGCTGCCCCAACTCCCGCTCTGCTTCATGCTCTCCCACGTCGAACCCGACGGTCCGGTGCGCCTGGACGGGGTCAAGCTGTGTCTGACCGAACTGATGGGGCTCGAGTTGGATGCGCCCAAGCTGGGCGCCTTCGCGGGCATGCTCAACGCCTGCGATTTCCCGCTCCAACTCTTGGTCCGCCAGCATCCGCCCGACCTGGAGCGGATGCGGCGCGAACTGGAGCAGGCGCAACCCGGCGACCTGCCGGAACAGACGCGCGATGCGGCGGAGTCGCAGCGCCGACTGCTGAGCGAGCTGGAGTCGCGTGAAGGCATCCTCGACCGGCGCTTCTACGCCGTCTGCGAACAGGAGCACGCCCAGGAGCTGCGCGGCCTGCTCTCGCGCTCGGGACTATCGATCCATCCGCTCGAAGGCGAGACCCTGCAACGGCTCGTGATCGCCTCAGCGCTGGGTGGGTCGCCAGCCCAGCGCCAGCGCGAGGGGTCGGTCGAGGTCGAGTTCAACCACCATGACGTCAAGCTCGGCGGCCGTCTGGCCCGCTCGCTGCACTTGGCCAAGTGGCCGCGCTCGTTGGCGCCCGGCTTCCTGCAGCAACTGATGGCGACCGGCGCGCCGATGGACATCGCTCTGCACCTGGGGCCGATCCCCTCAGAGCAGGCTGCGCGCCAGCTGGAGTGGCAGAAGGTCAGGTTCGAGTCGGCCCGCTCGCTCTCTGTGAGGCGCGGCAAGACGATGTCGCCCGAAGCCGAGATCGCGCTCGAAGATGTCAGCCGCCTCAGGGACGATGTGCAGCGCGGACGTGAGCGGCTGTTCCACGCCTCGCTCTCGCTGACCCTGCACGCGGACGACCCCGAGACGCTTAAGGAGCTGACCCAGCGCGCCTCGGCCCACTTCGCTGCCGCCCTGGGCAAGCTCGATCCGCTGCCCTTCCGCCAGCGCGAGGGTCTGCTTTCGACCCAGCCGTTGGCGCTCAACGCGGTCGCCGCTTGGACCACGCTCGACACCTCCTCGGTCGCCCGCTGCTTCCCCTTCTCGCCGCCCGACCTCGACACGCGCTCGGGCGCGCTCTACGGGATCGACATGCGCGCCTGCGCACCGATCGTCTACGACCCCTGGGACGGCACACACCTCAACGCCAACACGGCGGTGCTGGCCCGCTCCGGCTCGGGTAAATCGTTCGCGACCAAGCTGGGCGTCTTGCGCGGAATCTGCCGGGGCGTGGTCGCCTACGTGATCGACCCCGAGGGCGAGTACGCCGACATGGCCCGCTCGGCCGGCGGTCGCGTGCTCTCGCCCGGGGTCGCGGGGCAGGGCATGAACCCGTTCGTGCTCGACCAGACCGATCCCGAGGAGCTGCTCCAGCGGATCGGTTCACTCAGACGGTTGATCGAGGTAATGGTCGGCGAACGGCTGGGGGCCGAGCGTCGCGCCGCCCTGGACCACGCGCTGGCCGGTTACTACGCCCAACCGCGCGAGCGGACCGGATTCCGCGACTTCTACCGCTTCCTTGAGGAAAACGATCCCGAGGGCCTGTCCAAGCTCCTGCGGCCGTTCGCGACCGGCAGCCTCAGGCATCTGCTTTCGGACGAGGGCGACGACCTGCTGCACAACGAGGCGCTGGTCACCGTGTTCGACCTCAGGCTGCTCGAACCGGAACTGAGACCCGCGGCCGCCATGGTCTGCACGGAGACCGTCTGGGCGGCGGCCGCCCGCGACCCTCGTCCCCGTCTCCTGGTCGTGGACGAGGTCTGGTCGATCATGCAGCACCCGGAGGGTGCCGCGTTCATGGTCTCGATGGCCAAGCGCGCCCGCAAGCACCGGCTCGGTCTGCAGTTCATCACCCAGGACGTTCAGGACCTGCTCTCCGAGGACACCTCGCGCACGATCACGGGGCACTCCGGCCGGGCCCTCCTGCAGAACGCCGCGTTCAAGCTCTTGCTGCAGCAGGACGCCGCTGCGATCTCCACCGTGGCAGACGCGTTCGACCTGCCCGAGGACCTGCAGCGCTGGCTGGTCTCCTGCCCGCGCGGCGACGGCCTGCTCCTGGCCAAGGGCGAGCGCTTCCCAATCCGGATCGAAGCGACGCCGGAGGAGACCGAAGTGATCGAGTGGCGGCCCGGCGCTCATACCAAACCGGCAGATGCTGGAGGCTCCGGATGAAGCTGAACCCGCTCAATCTGTTCCGCAGCGGGGCGCCCCCTGAACCGGTGCTGCTGGCGGTGACTCCGCCGCGCACCGGACAGCGCACCTTGCTCGGGGTGGAGAACCTGCTCCAGTCGATCGCCGTACCCGAGCCGTTCTCGCTGGAACTGGCCGGCGATCACGAGGGCGTGACCCTGATGGCGCGTTGCCTCGACGGCGAAGTCGTGCGCGGTCAGATCGGCGTTCACTACCCGCAGGCCCGGATCCGCCAGCTCGATCCGCTCAGTGATCCGCTGCGGATGGCGGAGGGTGAACGGGGCTGGAGCATGACTATACGTTCCGGCGGCCCCGACTATGTGCCGTTGCGCGTGTTCCGCGATGACGACCTCCTCGACCCCGGCTCCGATCCGCTGCTCGCTCCCCTGGGCGCGCTGTCCGGCCTCAAGCCGGGCGAGCGAGTGGTGGCGCGACTGCTGCTGCGCTCGCTCGGCCCCGACTGGTCGCGCGGCTACCAGGAGAAGGCGCATGAGCGACCGGGCCAGCCGGAACGGGCGCCGTCCTATGCTCATCGGCCAGCGACCGAGGGCGTCGACCCGCTGGCGCTAAGCGTGCTCGGTCTGCTCGCGTTGGCCGCCTTCCAGGGCTACACCTGGCTCCAGGCCGGCGAGATCTGGAACCTGGTCGCGCTTTGCGCCGGGGTCGCCGTCGCCTTGCTCGGCGGCGGATGGGCCTGGCGGCGTTGGCAAGGGTCCCGCCAGCGCTTCTACGACCCGCAGCTGATCAAGGAGAAGGTCTCGCGGGTCGCGTTCGAAGGCGAACTGGTGCTCGTAGCGATTCTGCCCCAGTCGGCTGAGCCCGAACGAGCGGCCGAACTGCTGGAACAGGTCGCCTCCGCCTATCGCCATTACGACCATCCCGCCGGCGCCCAGTTCAGGGCCGGCAAGGTCTGCCCACTCGAACCGGCTCCGGTATCGCTGCAGCCGCGTCCGGCCGGTCTGTTCGGACAGCGCAGCGTGCTCGGCGTACGCGAAGTCGCCGCGCTCTGGCATCCTCCTGGCTCAGGCGACGAGACGCACGAGGTCGAGCGCACGGGTTCGAAGGCGCTGCCGCCGCCCGCGCGGGCGCTCGGGGAGGGGGCGTACGTCGGCGAGACGACCGCCGACCAGGCGCGCGAGATCCGTTTCCCCGACGACCTCTTGCGCCGCCACCACCTGTATGTGGCCCGGACGAGGATGGGCAAATCGACCCTGATGCGCCACATCGTCGCGCACAAGCTGGCCGAGAAGGCGGCAGGCCGCGACCGCGACGCCATCGTTGTAGTCGACCCGCACGCTGACCTGGTTGCGTCGCTGCTGGAACAGGTGCCGGAGTCGCTCGCCAGCGATGTCCGGCTAATCGACCTGGCCGACGACCGCGGCGCGCCCGGGATCAACCTGCTCGACACACGCATCTTCGCGGACCGCGATCGCACCGCCGACTCAGTCGTCCGCGTCGCGCGCGGCCTATGGGAGCAATGGGGACCGAGGATGCAGTCGATCCTTGAGCAAACAGTCAAGACGCTGCATGAGGCCAACAGCTATCCGCACGTGGAGGCTGAGGATCAGTACACGATTCTGGACGGACTGAGGCTGCTCACCGACGAGAAGTTTCGCCGCCCCGTGCTGGCCAAACTGCGCGATCCCTATCTGCTCGAATGGTGGTCGCGCGACTTCGGCGGCTGGCGCCGCGAGTACCGGGCTGAGGCGCTCGCGCCCGTCCAGACCCGCTTGACCTACTATGCGTCCTCGCTCCGGGCGCGAGCGATTCTGGGACAGTCGCGCTCCACGATCGACCTGCGACGCACCATCCTCGATGGCGGCGTCCTGCTCGTCTCGACGGCCCAGGGCACGGTCGGCCGAGACGTGGCCGCCTTAATCGGCGCTTCGCTGCTCAACCTGGTCGACTCCGTGATCCGCGAGCAGGAGCGACTGCCCTTCGAACAGCGCCGCGGTGCGTTGGTCGTCGTCGACGAGATGCAGACGATTCCCGGCGTCGAGTTTGAGTCGATGCTCTCCGAACTGGGCAAGTTCGGGGCCTCGTTCGTGCTCGCCACCCAGAGCCTGCGCAAGCTGGACGACCTCTCGCCGACCATGCGCGACACGCTGCTGGCCAACGTCGGTTGCCTAGCCGCGTTCCAGGTCTCGGGCCGCGACGCGCGCGAGCTGGTCTGGGAACTGGGCCGCGAGCGGCTCTCCGAAGACGACATCGTCGGACAGCCCGTGCATCACTGCTACATCCGCGCCTCGGTCGGCACAGAGCGCCTGCCTGCGTTCTCGATGACCGTGCGCAAGCCAGAGTTCGGCGACCCCGAACGGGCAGCTCGGCTCCGCGCCGCCGCCTCCGCCTACGTCACACCGACGGAGACGATCCAGGCGCAGAATGTCGAGCGCCAACGCCGTCTGGCCGCCTATCAGCAAGGGTTGGAAGAGCTGCGCGAAGGAGACTCGTCTGCGCCGTCGCTGACCGCGCAACCCGCCAAATCCAGACGCTCGAAACAGCGCAGTAAGCGGGAGCGGGCCACCGGATGAGTCGCTCCCGCTGCCGAACCGAGCTGATGCGCCGGCTGGCGGAGCTGCCGTTCCTCGACCGGCTGGAACTGGTCGCCATCTCCGGCTGGTCACGTGGCGCGGTCTACCCCACGCTCAACCGTCTGCAGCGCGAGGGGCTGGTCGGTTCGTTCACCCACGCCTCCACGCTGGCGCCGCGCACGATGCGGTTCTATCTCACTCAGAAGGGCCTCGCCTGGCTCGCCCGCGATGAGGGCGTCAGCCTCGCCGACCTGATGCGCCGCTATCGGGTCTCTCAGCAAGAGCGGCGCCTGCTGCTCCAGCGATTGGACGGCGTATCAAGCATCTATCGCGTCGCTTCCGCCCTGACCGAAGCCGCGCATCCGATCCGCTTCCGCTGGTACCGAGCCCACCCGTTGGACGCCGCTATCACATTGCCAGATGGCCGCAGCGTCGGCATCATCCGGCGCGGTATCACGGCCGAACGCACGGCGTTTGCCAAGCGCATACGCCGACTCTGGGAGGGCGATCTGACCAGCGTCCTGCTGCTACTCGCGCCCGACGAAACCCGGCTCAGGCAGGTTCGCCGACTGCTCCAGGGAGCGCCAAGGTTCTGTGCTCTTACGTTGGAGGCAGACGCCGCTCAAGCCGGTGCAACTGATTCGATCTGGAGAGCGGCGTCTGGATCGGCGAGGCTCAGCCTGAGAGAAGCGCTCGGCTACGCCGGCGCCGGCCGTGAGTGGCCGCGCGAGCGTCCGCTAACGAAGCGCTGGCTCGCTGCGGACATCACCGCAACCGGCAGGCCGCTCGCATCGCTGCTCTCTGCTGCCGAGAAGCGCACCCTCGACCTGATCGGCGACTGGCCCTGGATCACACCTGTTCACCTCGGCTCACTGCTCGGCGTTGAGCGTGCCCGCCTCTCGCAACTGCTCGGCCGACTCACCGAGCTCGAGCTTGTCTCAGTTCACAGGTTTGCGGGACGCTCACGGTTGGCGCTCACAGACCGCGGCATCGCCTGCCTCGTACGCCGAGACCGGACCGCCGTCGGCGCCGCTCGGCAGCGCTGGAGCGTTGAACCCCTCAACTCTGAGGCACCGGTCGGTTGGCGCAACGTCTCAGGCGCCCGAAACCGCCAGCTCTTGCGACACATCACTCACACCCAATCGGTGCACGAGTTCGTCGCATCGCTGGCCGAACAAACCCGCGCCAACTCCTGGCGCCTGGAGCAACTCGACCCGCCCCATCGAGCCTCCCGCTACTTCCGCCATAACGACGGAAGCATCCGCTCAATCCAACCAGATGCGTTTGCAGTCGTGAGTCGAGACAACCAGCAACAAGCCCTGTTCCTCGAGTGGGAACGGAGAGCCGTACGCCCCACCACAATGGCCGCCCGCCTCGCCCCCTACCTGCGCTACTACCGCACCCCTCGCCCGACCGACGATCACGGCACGCAGCCGACGCTGTTAGTCGTGTTCGAGGATGAACTGGCTGCCGATCAATTCCTGCGGGTCGCCGAACAGGTGATGTCCCAGGCAAGTGTTTCGATTCCTCTGAAGGTCTCGGATGCCGCGAGCGTTGAGCGGCATGGCCCGCTCGGCCCGGCCTGGCGGTCTCCCAACCGTGTCATACCGGACTTTCCGCTCGCGGCTCTCGGTGATCCTTTGTGAGCGATCAACAAGACCACTTGGCGAAATCCGACAACTTCCGAAGTTGCCACACTTCGCGGATCGAATCGAGACCGAGAATCGCAAGTCTCGCGTCCTGCCGTAACCTTCTCTCGGAAGAAACGTAGGAGCGGCATGAACGTCCGGACACACGCTGAGCTGGCCAACTTCATCTGGAGCATCTGCAACCTCTTGCGCGGGCCGTACAAGCGCAATGAGTACCGCAAGGTCATCCTCCCGTTGACAGTGGTGCGGCGCTTCGACTGCATTCTTGCGGAGAACAAGGATGATGTGCTCGCGGCCGCCGAGAAGGCAAAGGGCCAAAGTCAGACCATGCGGGACATCGCGCTGAAAGGCGCGTCACGCCACGATTTCTACAACACATCCCGGCTTGATCTCCAGCGCCTGCTCGACGATCCGAATCTCATCGCCCAGAACCTGAATGCCTACATCGCAGGGTTCTCTGAGAACGTGCGGACTGTGCTGGAGCGCTTCGCATTCAGTGAGCAGATTCTGAGGATGGATGACAAGAACTTGCTCTTCCAGGTCGTGCAGGCATTCTGCGATCCCAAGGTCGACCTCTCGCCCGAGCGCGTTGACAACGTTCAGATGGGATACGTCTTCGAGGAGCTGATCCGGATCGGGTCTGAGCAGGCGAATGAGGAGGCGGGGGAGCATTTCACCCCGCGAGAGGTGATACGACTGATGGTGAGTCTGCTTCTATCGGACGAGCCGGATTTGGGCCGTAGCCACGTCGTCAAGAAGATATATGACCCTGCCTGCGGCACCGGCGGCATGCTCTCCGTGGCGGAGGAGTTCCTGCGCGACCACAACGCGGACTCACTGCCAATCCTCTTCGGCCAAGACTACAACGACGAGTCGTGGGCCGTCTGTAGGTCGGACATGCTGATCAAAGGAGAGAACGCTGAGAACATCATTCTCGACGACACTTTCACGAATGACCACTTCAAGCGCCAACAGAACGGCACGAAGTGGACCTTCGACTACATGCTCGCCAATCCGCCGTTTGGGGTGGAGTGGAAGCAACAGCGTCGTCTGATTGAACAGGAGCGAGACACGCTTGGATACGAGGGTCGCTTCGGCGCCGGATTGCCACGCATCAATGACGGGTCGCTGCTGTTCCTGCAGCACATGATCTCGAAGATGCAGCCCGTTGACGAGAAAGGCGAGGGCGGCAGCCGGATTGCGATCGTGTTCAATGGCTCGCCCCTGTTCACCGGCGACGCGGGCAGCGGCGAGAGCAACATCAGGCGGTGGATTATCGAGAAAGACTGGCTCGAAGCGATCGTCGCGCTGCCCGACCAACTCTTCTACAACACGGGCATCTCGACCTACATCTGGATTCTGACCAATCGCAAGGAGGAACGGCGGCGCGGCAAAGTGCAACTCATCGACGGCCGCCAGTTCTTCGTCAAGATGCGCAAAAGCCTGGGCAACAAGCGCAACGAGTTGTCGCCGGAACAGATTGCTGACTTGACTCGAATCCACGGGAACTTCCAGCACGCCGAAACTCTCGACCTGCCCCACGAAGACCCGGTCACACACGAGATGCGCTTGCGACCGCGAATCGTGAGCAAGGTCTTCGCCAACGAGGACTTCGGCTATCAGAAGATCACAGTTGAACGACCGCTGCGGCTCAACTTCGCCGCCGTTCCTGAGCGCATGTCACGACTTGAGGACGAAAAGGCCTTCCAGAATCTGGCCAAGATTAAGAAGCGGGACGGTCTTGCGCATAACGACGAGGTAGCCGCCGGCCTGGCACGCCAACAGGAGATTCGCGAGCTGCTCAAGGCACTCCAGGAAGCGACTGACGGCGCTGTATACGACGACAGCGAGATGTTCACTTCAGCGTTGACCGATGTGGTCAAAGAGTGCGGAATGAAGCTGTCGGCGGCTGAGCGCAAGGCGGTCCTCGTGGCCCTCTCCGAGCGCGACCCGGACGCCGAAATCTGCCGCGACCGTCACGGTAATCCCGAACCGGATCCCGAACTGCGCGACACCGAGAACGTGCCGCTTTACGAGGAGATCGACGACTACATGGCGCGCGAGGTCCTGCCGCACGTACCGGATGCCTGGGTCGACGAGAGCAAAACCAAGATCGGCTACGAGATTCCGCTCAACCGCCATTTCTACGTCTAGGAGCCGCCCCGTCAGCTGGAGGAGATTGAGGCGGACATTCAGTCGTTGGAGCAGGAAATCGTCGGACTGCTGAGCGAGATTGTGAGGGTCTGATCAATGGTCACCGAATCTGTGCAAAAGGAAGCAGGCCCGGCCCTGCCGCCGCTCAAGGTGGAAGAGGCGAAGATCAACGTTGTAACTCCCTGGACCGACGACGAGCTCGATCGTCAGAAGATCGCGAATCGTTTGACGAAGGTCATTGAGGACCAGGAAGCGCCGTTCGTAATCAGCCTGGACGGACGCTGGGGCACGGGCAAGACATTCCTGCTCAAGCGCTGGCGACAGGAGCTGCAGAACAAGCAGTTTCAGGCTATCTACTTCAACGCGTGGGAGGACGACTTTTGCGATGATCCTCTCCTTTCAATCATTGGGCAGCTCTCAGAACACTTCGAGGATGGCAAGTTCAAGGATGTCGCCCTGAATATCGCCGGCTTTGGTGTAGGTCTGTTGACAAAGCAGCTCACCGGAACGGCGGTCGATTTCACAGACCTCAAGCCGGAGAGCATTCTCGATGGCTATCATCGGCAGCGCCGCACGAAAGAGCAGTTGAAGGCCGAGATTCAGGCGTTAGCCGCAAAGGTGAAACGCGACAGCGGTAAGCCGCTCGTCTTCATTATCGACGAACTGGACAGATGCCGCCCGACTTTCGCCATTGAGCTGCTGGAGCGGGTCAAGCACATCTTCGATGTGCCGAACATCGTCTTCGTCTTCGGGCTAAATCGGGCTGAACTGACGAAATCGGTTCAGTCGATATACGGCAACATCGAGGCCAGCGTCTATCTGAGAAGATTCTTCGACATGGAGTTCGTTCTCCCTGAGGTGAATCCTGAGAAGTTCTGTCTACACCTTCTACAACGATACGATCTGTGGCCTCACTTTCGCGATTCACCGCCGGTGATTGGGATCAACAGTGCTGCGGACGAGTACAGTGCCATTGCAGAGCAGTTGCACCAGTTTTTCGGCCAGCTTGGCCTATCGCTGCGCGATATGGACTATTGCCTACGAGTCCTAGCACTCGCGACGCGAGGACTTGCGCCCGGACGCACCCTCTTTCCCTATGCCCTTGTTGCGCTGATCTCAACCAAGATCGCCAATATCGAACTGTATCGGGGCTTTATGTCCGGAGAAGTCGCAGGCGCTGCCATTATCGACTACATCTATGAGCGACAAGCACCAGTAGGGGAAGGAAGAGCGAGATGGCTTGGCGACAATGACGCAACGAGGGTTTGGATAGAAGCCGCAATCTACTGCATAGACGACTTCACGACGATCACGCAGAAGCTCTCCTCGAACAAACGCTCGCAGAACATGGGCAAATCCGCTGTTTTGTCACAGCGCGCTCGACAAAACGAGAGTCAAGAATTCGTGTCATGGATTCTTGAACGAATGCAGAGTTACAGGGACAACAACTCTCGCCATCTGCTTAATCGCAATTACATTGCTGGACTTATTGAACTCTACGCCCAACCTGATGCGTATTGAAAATGCAACGATACTCGGACTACAACGATTCTGGCGTCGAGTGGCTTGGCAAGATACCGGTGCACTGGGATGCTGGCCATGCTAAGCGATGGTTCAGGATCGTGAATGGCGGCACACCGCAGAGTAGCGTCGGGGAGTACTGGGACGGTGAAGTCGTCTGGCTTACTCCCGAGGATCTTGGGCAGAATCAGGGCCATCGAATTGAAGGCGGTCGCCGAATGATCACCGTCGCTGGGTTGCAGAGTTGTAGCGCATCCTTGTGTCCGAAGGGTTCCCTTGTAGTGTCTACGAGGGCCCCGATCGGACACTTGGCGATTACGGCAACAAATGCTGCGACCAATCAGGGTTGTCGGACACTTGTCCCTGGCCCGCAGATCGACAGCACCTTTGGCTACTACGCTGTGGAATCTGCGCGCCAGGTGCTCGAATCGCTTGGCCAAGGCTCCACGTTCATGGAACTAACCCCAGCGAATCTGGGAAGCGTGCCTCTTCCTCTCCCACCCCTCGACGAGCAGCGCGACATTGCCGCCTTCCTTGACCGGGAGACGGAGCGGATTGACTCGCTGATTGCGAAGAAGCGGTTGCTGATTGAGCGGCTGCAGGAGTATCGGACGGCGTTGATCACGCGCACAGTGACGCGCGGTCTCCCGCCCGAGGCCGCCCGCGCCGCCGGCCTCGACCCATCGCCCCGCCTCAAGCCCTCAGGCGTGGAGTGGTTGGGAGACGTCCCGGAGCATTGGGATGTGCAATGTCTGAAGAGGCTCGTTTCGCTTCAATCAGGGGCGACACCATCAAAGGCCCGAGACGACTTCTGGGATGGCGACATCCCTTGGGTTTCGCCCAAGGACATGAAACGGGCGGAACTGATTGACGCCGAGGATCACATCTCCTTGGCGGCTGTCAGGGAGTCGTCGGTGAACATTCTTCCGCTTGAGACGGTGTTGATTGTTGTTCGAGGTATGATTCTCGCCCACTCATTCCCAGTGGCCATGACTGGTGCGCCACTGGCGATTAATCAAGACATGAAGGCGTTGAGATCGAAGAGTGATGTTGTGCAGCACTATCTGTATTGGGCCTTGATTGGATTCGGCGATCGGCTGGTGAGGCTCACTGATGAGTCTGCACATGGTACTCGGCGACTTGAAACGACGACTGTCGGCGCACTTCAGTTTCCGGTCCCTCCTCGGCAAGAACAAAGCTCAATCGTATCTTTCCTTGAGACCCGAGTTAGCGGAATTGACGGCTTGTTGGCCCGCATCAGTAGGGCAATCGAGCGCCAACAGGAGTATCGAACCGCACTCATCACAGCTGCGGTGACGGGCAAGATCGATGTTCGTGAGACCGCTAGCTCTGACCGAGGCCCTGCCGAATCGCAGCCTTGACCGGTTGATTAACGAGCCGCGATCTGAGGGCGCCCTGTTGAATTCGCGCCAGCAATGCTTCCGAGAGTGGGTCATCGAGGGAATAGGTGCTGTTGTCCAAGCCTCGTTGAAGCACGTCTAATCGGGTTAGGAACGCGTCGCGATAGAAGACGCACGAGTCGTGCGATGGGTAGGGATGTTCGCCCGGTCGAACGACTACACAGTCACGGCTACAAAAGGTCTTGCCGGGCTGATCGTGTGTTGTGAGATTCGCGACGACAGCGGTTCCATCTGCGACTGAAACAGCCAAGACAATCCAAAGGTGATTCTGTGCGTCGAGGCCGGTGAGCGTGTCGCCTGGGTTCACTCGGCCATCGCCAGCTGAGTGCGCATGGAGTAGGCAGCCTCCGCTTGCTCAACCGCCAAGCGGAGTTCATTTGAGTCGAAGCCCGCGTAGCGAAGAATGTCCGCGGGATCGATCGGGATCGAAGTCTCGCCAGGGTCCGTCCACTCAGGCAAGGAGTGCGTGTGGTCGACTACTGCCCAGGACCTCCAGCTGCCGTAGGAGTCGAAGATGCTGTTCAGCAGGTCGCTGTCGTACTCCGCAAGCTGGTCGGAGGCCGCAGTGTCGACAAGCTTGACGTTAAAGTGCTGTCGCTGGACGTACTTGTGCCAGATTGAATCTTCACGTGGCAAAGATTGCTTGATCAGGTTGAGCACCTTGCTCAGGACAGGGCCGTGTTTCATTGAGACGTAGTGGTCACCGGTGATCGGTGATCCGGTCTCGATCAGTGCAGCGCGATCGACAAGGTAGAGCAGCTTGATCAGCTTGATGTACTCCATCGAGCCGCCAGCGCGGTCCAGAAGGATCGAAGCGGCTTGGGCCGCACGGTGTTCGTCGAAGACAAATCTCATCATGGCGGTCACTCTATCCCTTAGAGGCAAGTGTCGCGTGGGCGATCCACGTCGTCAAGACGCCGAGCCGGTCGGCGGTATTGTGGTCACAGTTCGATAGTGCGAACGGAGACGGTCTTTATGGCCACCCAGACCAAAGAGCAGGCGTACGAGGCGACCATCGAGTCGATGCTGCTCGATGCCGGCTGGGTGAAAGGCGTCCGGGAAGATTGGGATACCAACCACGCGCTGTTCGCCGAACCCGCAATCGCGTTCATGCGCGACACGCAGCCTGAGCAGTGGAACAAGATGCGTGCGCTGCACAAGAATGACCTCGAAACTCGAATCATCGAGGTGTTGCTGAAGGAGCTCGACAACAAGGGCTCGCTGCACGTACTGCGTCATGGGTTCAAGTTCTTCGGCCAGACCTTCCGGCTGGCCTACTTCAAGCCTGCACACGGTCTCAACGAGGACGCGCTGAAGCGATTCGAACGCAATGAACTCTCGGTGACTCGTCAAGCGCGCTGCCATCCCAGCCAGGGCCACGAGATTGACCTGTTGTTCGCGCTCAACGGCATCCCGGTCGCGACCTGCGAGCTCAAGAATCCGATGACTGGCCAGACCTGGAAGAGCGCCATCCGCCAGTATCAGCAGGACCGCGATCCCAACGCGCCGCTGTTCCGATTCCAGAAGCGCGCCCTCGTCCACTTCGCCGCCGACACGGACGAAGTCCACATGACCACGCGGCTGCAAGGCGAGAAGACTCGCTTCCTCCCCTTCAATCGGGGCAGCAACCCTGGCGGTATCGAATGCGGCGCCGGCAACCCACCGAACCTTTCCGGATATCGGACGAGCTACTTCTGGCAGGAAGTGCTGGGCAGAGAGCGGTTCCTCGACATCATCGGCTCGTACATCTTCACCGAGACCCGCGAGGAGAAGATTGAGGACGAGAAGGGAGCGCGAACCGTTAAGAGCGAATCGGTAATCTTCCCGCGCTATCACCAGCTCGATTCGGTCAACCGGCTTGTCGCAACGGCGAAAGCCGAAGGGTCGGGCCACAACTACCTGATCCAGCACTCCGCCGGCAGCGGCAAGACGAACAGTATCTCCTGGCTCTCGCATCGTCTGGCGAGTTTGCATACTGATGCGGACGAGAAGGTCTTCGATTGTGTGATCGTGATCACCGACCGCCGAGTGCTCGATCGGCAGCTCCAAGACGCCATCTACCAGATCGAACACGCCCAAGGTGTCGTCAAGCCGATCGACCAGGACTCGCGTCAACTGGCTGAGGCACTGGTTGACGGCACCAAGATTGTGATCACAACGCTGCAGAAGTTCCCGTTTGTCATGAGGGGCCTCCTGGCAGTGGCGGGCGCAGACTCTGTCGACGCTCCGTCCGAGTCCGATCTTGAGCGACAGATAGAGTGGCGCAAACACATCGCGATGCGCCAGTACGCAGTCATCGTCGATGAGGCGCACTCCAGTCAATCGGGCGAATCCGCGCGCGAGATGAAAGGCGTCCTCGGTTCACGGGCACAAGAGGCGCTTGAGGCGAGCGAGGACGGAGAGGATGTGCTCAACGCGGTAGTAGAGTCACGCGGCCCGCAACCGAACCTATCGTTCTTTGCCTTTACGGCTACCCCCAAGGGCAAGACGCTGGAGCTATTCGGCCGCAAGGCAGCGCCAGATGCGACCCCAATCCCGTTCCATCTCTACAGCATGCGCCAGGCGATCGAGGAGGGGTTCATCCTCGACGTGCTCCAGCACTACATCGACTACGATGCCTACTTCAAGCTCGTCAAGGACGCCGAAGACGATCCGGAACTGCCCAAGCGTCGCACCTCGACGGCGATTGCCAAGTTCGCGCACCTGCACGAACACAACATCGCACAAAAGACGGAGGTGATCGTTGAGCACTTCCGCAACAACGTGCGATTTCTCATGGGCGGCCGAGCCAAGGCGATGGTGGTCACATCGTCGCGTCTACACGCAGTGCGTTACATGAACGCGTTCAAGAAGTACATCGCCGAACGGGGTTACGACGACGTTCGTCCGTTGGTGGCCTTTAGCGGAACGGTCAACGATCCGGACACTGGTGAGGATTTCACCGAGCCCAGCATGAACACTGATGTCGTTAGCGGCAAGCCAATCGGCGAGTCGGCACTGCCGGCACGATTTGCCTCGTCCGACTACAACGTCCTCCTCGTTGCCGAAAAGTACCAGACCGGATTCGACCAGCCGCTGCTCCAGGCCATGTACGTCGACAAGCGCCTCGACGGCGTCCAGGCGGTGCAGACACTCTCACGTCTCAACCGCACCGCAACCGGGAAACAGCCGCCCTTCGTTCTCGATTTCGTCAACGATCCCGAGGACATTCGCGCTGCATTCAAGCCCTACTACGACCAGACCCAGCTCTTGGAGGAATCTGATCCCTACCGGCTGGAAGAACTGAAGCATCAACTCGATCAGACGCAGGTCTACCACTGGAGCGAAGTCGAAGCGTTCGCGCAAGCATTCTTCTCGGCTGGCCCTGGAGGGGCGAAGAGCGTCCATGCCCAACTAGCCGGCCTGCTGCAACCAACAGTCGAACGATTCCGTGAATTGGAAGATGACGGACAGAAGGAGTTTCGCGACCGCTTGCAGGCATTCGTGAATCTATACTCCTTCCTCAGTCAGATCATTCCCTACGGCGATCACGACTACGAGCGACTCTCCGCATTCGGTCGCGCGCTTCTCCCACAGGTGCGTCCAAATAGAGAGGACATCATCGACATTGGCGACGATGTGGAGCTTGAGTTCTACCGACTCACCCGCCAGTCTTCAGGAGCAATCTCTATCGCCGAGGGACCGCTCGAGTACGTCAGCAGCCCGACCGAGGTCGGCACCGCAAATCCAGAAGAAGAGCGTGCGCCGCTCTCGGAGATCATCGAGAATCTCAACGACCGATTCGGCACTGAGTTTACAGATGCGGACCGGCTGTTCTTCGAGCAAATCAAAGAGAGCGCTGTCGAGAACGAGCAGATTCGCCAGACGGCTCTGGCAAACTCCCTGGACAACTTCAAGCTAGTCATCAGTCCTCGGATTCAGCACCTCATGTACGAGCGCATGAGCGAGAATGACGCGCTAGTGTCGAGATTCATGAATGAGCAGGACTTCCAAGAGATCGTGCTTACTGGCTTAGTCCGTGAGATTCACGAGGCGGTCAGTGCCAGGACAGAAGAGAAACCGCGGTACCCTGTCGGGTCGCCAGACGCTTAGCTGGCTCCTGAAACATTGATGGTCGCAGCCGGATGACCCCGTGATTGAAGGCTGTTTTGTGGCGGACCGCGGACAACGGCTGGCGTCTTGAAGGCCTGAGGGTGCGAGGTCGGGTCGCGGTTTCGGTGCCCAAGAACGCGTCGGCGCCGTTCGGTTATGCGGCGACCGCCTAGATGTTGGCCTGGCGTGTGAGGTTGTAGGCCGCCGCGGAGAGTTTGAATCAGAACTTGTCGCGGGTCTGGCCGATGTAGTGCGGCTCGCCGCCCGCCCCTGCCGTCTTGATCCGGCCGAAGACCTCTTCGACCTGCTTGCACCGACGCTGGGTTCGGGGAAAGCCTGGATGTTTGGTCGTTCGACCGTCGATCGCGCTGCGCCGGCCTAGTTCGTTCTGTGCGACATGGGGCGTCACCCCAGCGCGCGCAGGTCCCAGACGAAATCGCGCGTGTCGTAGGCACGGTCTGCTCCGAGTGTGGCCCGCCATTTGACGCTGCGTTCGAGTATCGCCAACGTCGCTCCGAGTTTGTCGTGGTTGTTAGCCACGGTAAGCTAGGCATCGACGTCTAGGTGGTGACGGTTTTCGCTCAGCACATGTCCGAGTTCCCAGAGCCGCGCTTCGTGCTGAGGGCCATCGCGAAACAGGCACGTTTCAGGGACGCGGGTTGGGTGATGCATCTCCCACCGGCGATGCTCACAGTGCAAGTTGCGGCGACTGGTTCCGTCCACCGCCTGGAGGCGATTCCTAGTCGCGCGAACGGTAGCTCTTGTGCGAGGCTCAGGCATCCACCAGTGTGCCGTCGAACGTGAGATGAACAGCTGAGAAGAGTTGCCGACTCTTGGTTTCCTAGACCGCCTCCAAGAGCAGGTCACGCGTCGCATCAACATCCAGCAGCCGTTCACGGTTCTTCACGCCCGTCGTCGGATGGAACGGTTCGCCCTCGATGTTGACGTCCAATAACCACTAGAAGGGGAGAACGTAGCGCAACTGCCTGCAGACCTGCTGGTCCAAGCGGATCGTGTAAAGGGCCATCTAGAGGCTTGACTTGTGTAGATGCTCATGTGGGATCGAGGAATGGCCGCCCGCCGTCTGGAACTGATCAGACTTGGGCGACTTCCGGTTCATAGCGGAGTCGCCCAGCGATTCGATCCGGCGCATCGGGTGGCGCATTGGGATGAAGCCGCCCAGCGACAGCCCCAGCATCATCGTCGCTGGCCGCTCTGGCTCGCCAGTCACCCCAAACCCTCCTCGTCTATCGGTTCCACACTCCTGCCACGATCTCATACTTCCGTTCTCCAGCAGCCTGTTGAGCGAAAAGGGCACGTGTTGCCGCATCTTGAGCATAGGAGTGAATGGCTTAGCGGACCAGCAATGGCGCTGGTCGCCAATACAGCACATCTACTATATCGTTTCCGACTTCCATTTCTTGATCAGACTGACAGCTCCGTCCACAATGTAGTCCCAGTTCTACCTTAGCCTGGCATCTATGCGACTACCTCAGCAGCCTCTTGGTAGCCGCCAAGGCCTTGACGCCGCGATGCCATGCTTCCATACCGACCAATGTGGCAGTCGCGATTCCGCCGGCGGCAAACGTTACCAATAGTATGACCCATCCCCAACTCGCGAACCACGCCGGGGCACTGGTTGCATCAGCAGTAATCATTACGGCACTAATGACCCCGAGAATCGTCACCGCGACGAGTAGCACTCCAAACAGAATGAGGTTCTGAAACCGCTCTTCAATATCATCCACATCTTGTTTCAGCCGTGTAATGTATGTCCAACTCGTATCATGCTGATTCCTAATCATGCGCTGCATTCGCTGCCACCCATCCTCCTTGCGCACCGCAGGCCTGACAGCGCCGACGGCATGGAGCAGCTCGATGTTAAAGACATGATCGGTTCTTTGAAGACGTATCGTTTCGTTGCTCACGTTTGCGACCCTGAAGTACAGCCTCTCTTCCTCATGTCCGAAGCCGTAATATGGATCCACTTGAATGCCCATCAGTCCCAGCAGTCCCACAGCGGCAAACTCAAGTCGCACCCCTACTTTACCTGATAGATCCGCTGGCATTTGAAGCTTCTCTTCAGTTGAGAGGATTGCAATCTTCCCCGGATCTATGCGTATTTGCTCTTCGGGATAGCAGGATCCGGGCGGGTAGGGCTTCCCATCAACAACAAGGCCATCCCAAGCTAAAGATAGAGCATATGACGCTTCCTTGATGTTCTCAAGCTTCCATGTTTCGGGGGCGAAGACGTCCCCATTTGCCAATCGATTGAGGATTTCTCTACTACCCAGAACGGCCATGAGTGCCCCTTCCGAAAGGTATCGGTACGTGCGCGCGTACTCTCGTTCTTAGGAAATGAACTTCAGTGTTCGTTGGTCAAGATTGCCTTCGACAGTGCCGCCACCGTTTTCCGCGAGAGCATTCCAGACTTCGTATGCCTGCAATATTGCACGTTGCCAGGCAACAGGCGGCTCGTTCTTCACTTCTAGGTGTTCTGTCATGCGACGAACGGTCTTTAGCAGTTCCCAATCGACACGCTTGGCTCCATGGAAGTAGTTGAAGCCGCGACCCACGGAGTACACATACGCCGCAAGCGCTTCTTCAATCGCCCTCGCGCGGGCTCCGTCCTCTATGCGGTCGACGTCATCGTTCTGTTTTCGCTTACATCCCAACAAATGACGCAGAATTGGTGACCAACCGAGTACGGCAGCGCAGGCCAAGTGAAAGGCGTCATGGAAGCGGTAGTCGTCATCGACGTAAGCGTTGTCGTTTAGGGGGTCACCAACAGCCGCGTCGCCAAGGTACATTGCGACGTGGTGGAGTCCTGCATGTTCATAGGTCCTGAACTGGATGATGAAGGACCGGGGTAGCCTTTGCGCGATGGGAAACTCGCCGTCGTATTCGGTGGCAAGCGGTAAGTCATTGCCCCAGACGGCGGAAATCTTCTGAAGATTTTCTCGGGCGGCGTCGTCAAGGGAGAGATCGAGTGTTCGAGACAGCGCTGCCAAGTACCAGAGAAGGTCGCCCAGATCTTCGCGGGCCTCTTGCACGAATTGTTCTCGGGGCGTGTTGGCTCTGAGGTGCTTCTTGTATTCCGCGACCAGGGAGCCCACCTCACCAGCAAGCCCGAGCAGCGGAAAAGCAATGTCAGCAGGGTCCGCACGAAGATCCGTCTTAGCCGAACGCTCTTGGTACTCTCCAAGTTCCACTGGACAACTCCCCTGTCTACCAGTGTGCCCTATTGAGCCGTCGGAGACAAATCTGAGGCACGAGCTTGCGAAGTTCCTTGCAAACTAGAGAGTCAATGCGAGGCCAACCCTCCTCCGGAGGAAAGTCGCCTGTCTTTTGCCTCCATCGGGTCCCGTAACCAAGAACACAGATCCCTGCCGACGGATGTGGGCCAGTTCGAGCTCGAGTCAAGTGAACTGGCCCGAAGGCGGTTGCATGCCAGGAAACAGCCTCCTTATGAGACTTGGCCACTCACTCCAGCCGGCTGCCAGGGGTTAGCTGGTACGACGAGCATGGCCGCTGGTGTATTGATCGCTCTAAAACTCGGCCAGTGATCGGTCTAAAACCAGACCACTTGGTGGCCAAGCCCGAACCTGTGATCGGCGGGCGCCGACACCGGTCGGGAGAGAGGGATGCTCGGAGTGATGGAT
>Ga0209543_1000215_pt1 | contig 81676 bp, 71 predicted proteins | sample MesohylFT_FD_187296 | JGI IMG/M metagenome (GOLD analysis project Ga0209543, IMG submission 187296) | Host-associated microbial community of the marine sponge Aplysina aerophoba from Gulf of Piran - sponge mesohyl, lysed by freeze-thaw... | ecosystem: Host-associated > Porifera > Sponge >...
CCGCCCTGCTACAGGCGGCGGTGCGGTGGCGAAACGAAGCCCAGCAGTACGCCACCGATCACGGGCAGCCACCCATGGACCGGCCTGTGCAGGGCCCCTGGCGCATGGAGGGTGCCGAGGCCGGGGACCATGCCAGGGTCCGGTTCCTGCGCGCGGCCCACAACTACGTCTGGGCGAAGGCCCTGGGCTGGGACGTCAAGGCAAGCGGTGGCCGGCTGCTGAACGCAGCGCTGCGCCTGCCGGCGCCTCCGCAACAGAAGAGGCGTAAGCCGGAAGCGGCCTGAGGCGGGAGCCGTGGGCTCACCTGAACCGGAAGGCCTCAGGGCGGAGTTGTCCGGAGCCCGCGGCGGTCCGTTTGAGTGTGGGCAGGGAATGCCAATTCAATGCCAATTCAAGGGAGGTCCACCATGCCAACATCCTCGGTCATGGACACCCCGGTCCCGCCGGTGGGGCTCGTCGCCTGGTGCAACACCTGCCAGCGTCACGTTTCCGGTGGCGCCGCTGGCCAGCGCTGCCCGACCGGTGATCCGGTCTGTTACTCGATACTGGTGAACCGTCGCGCCATGTTCTGCCCCCTGGGCAGTTGCCGGGAGAAGGACCTGGTTGTCCTGGCGCCGGCGTCTCAGTCGGCAAGGGACGTCTGGCGGATCCACCTGATGGCAGAGCATGACGTTCAGGCTTTACAGAGTGATGGTAGTGGGCCCCCGTTATGAAAGGTGAGAGAGTAAAGTGATAAATCTTCACCGGCATTACAGTGTGGGGGATCCCCAGGGCCCAACCTGCTCCTGCAAAAGTCTCCGCAGGTGATTTGGGTTTGGGTCATCGACGACAAGGCCAGGTTTCTCTGCGCTCCATGCGAAAGGGCGGAGGTGGAGGAAATCAGGGCCACCGGGGGCAAGTAGTCAAAATCGGCCATTTCGGAAAGGCTGAGTTATATGAGAACGAAGTATGAACAACCTGCTGCTGAATACGTTGGGCGGTAGTTGCCACAAACGCGGTCTGCTGCAATTACCAGGGCTGGGAAGGGTTCCTCGTTTGGAAGGTGATTTCAACATCTCCCGAAAAACGAGAAGACTAATGCAGGAAGCCCAGCAGCTTTCCGAAATACCTGTAAACTTGAAGAGGAGGGCGCTATGTTCAGCAGGTACGGCTGTGGCAACCGGCCTCACCGGCCCGGGGACGTGGACTCCTGCAGTTGCTTCGAGAACGGATACGAGTCGGGCAAAGAGAAGACGTATTTGGAAATTGAGCAAGTGGCGCCCAGCGGACCGTCACCGCGACTGCGGCTGCCAGCCTTACAACGCCGCCAGGACCATCATTACCCGCGGTCTGGGGCCCAAGGCGTGGGGTTAAGGCTCTGCGATGACCTTAACGCACCCGGGGCGTCTCCCGACGCCAGAAGGGCCACCAGCTCCGGCTCGGCCTCTCCTTGGCCTCGGCAACTATGCCCGCCGGCAGGGCCCGGGTCAGGACCTCGGCGGTCCGCTGGGCCTGCCCCAGTTCCTCGAGGAGCTGGGGCACCAGGCTGTCCTTCTCTCTCATCTGCCCCTTGTGGTACTCCTGTAGCTCCTCCAGTCCCCTCACCCGTTCCCTCAGCTGCGTCAACTCCAGTAATTGCGACGTATCAACTGGCGTAGCCTGCAACGTCGGCGCTGCCACAGGCACCGTTTCGCTTGCTGCCTCAGCCACCCCATCGTCCAGCAACACCCAGATCCGGTGACCCCTGCCATGGGGTTCCCGCTCCACCTGGAGCTCCCCGCGCCGGATCCACCGGTCAATGGTGACCAGGGATACCGCGCCCAACAAATGTCTGGCTTCTTCTTTGCTGACTCTCCGTGGCATCACGCCCCCTCACCCTGCTGATTCACGCTGTAACCTGCGTGCATCAGGGTGAGCATATCTGATGCGGCAGGGTAGCGCCTTGTAGTCCAGGGTCCAGTCTTGGGAAACGTCCAGGAGCGCAAGGATAGCCCAATGGGGATAACCCATATCAACCCCCACCCTCCTGGTAATACCGCGCCACCGCGCCCCGGTCTGCCGCCTGGCGCTCGGTGTACCGGGCTGGTATCTTGGAACTCTTCCATCGTCCGGCTGCCATCAACGCTGCCAGTTCCACCCTGGAGGCCCGTGTCCTGGGCCGTGCCCACGCGACCACTGTCACCGATAAATCCTTCTCTGGCCGCTGGCCGACCTGGTTGGCTAAAAGCCCGAAACCCTGGTCAATGGGTTCACCTGTAGAGGGAGGCCCCCTCCGCATTCGTACCAGTCTCTGACGCCTGCGTACGTGGAGTCGCCCCGCTCCATGCTCTCAATAAGAGCATTCACAAATAGAGAAACTTGCCTTCTTCCCTCAATCGGCGCCGGCGTTGCTGAGCATCAGGCATAGTCTTGGACAGCAAATCCCAGAATTCTGCTGAATGATGTCGTACCTGAAGATGCGTCAACTCGTGAATTACAACATACTCCGCCAGGTCCGGTTTCAGCATAGCGACGCGCCAATTGAACCGCAGTGTGCCATCGGGGGCACAACTCCCCCATCGCTGACGCTGGTCTCGAATTAATATCGCAGGCAGCGCTCCGGCCCCTAACCGGGGCCACCATCGTTGGAGGCTGCTCTTGACTCGTAGCTCCGCCCGGTGCCTGTACCAGGCCACAATTGCCTTTCGTATACGCTCGGAACGAACGTCTTCGGCGAGGCCTTGAGGCACGGTTATCTGCAGGCGCCAGTGGTCGAACCGGACTTCTACTGAACGCACGTCTCTGGCCTTGACCAGCATGCGAACATTTTTCCCCAGGTAGGGTAATGTTTCACCGCTAACAAATCGCTTCTTGGGAACTTCGAGAAGAGAGTCCGGTACGTTGGCGAGGATCCAGGGCGCCCGCCGGCGCACTATGCCCCGTATATCGTCGTCAGACGTATCATGAGGGGCCGCCACCTGAACGCCTGTCCCGTCCACGGCGATCTGGACAGTTTTCCGCCGCCGGTCGCTTCTGCGAACCCGGTACTCCATGTCGGTGTTGCCGACTCGGACACTTCCATGGTCCGTCGTCACCCGGGCCACCGCTGGGCCATTGCGACGATCTGGTTGGCCAGGTCGTCCAGGCGATCCTCGCTGTACTTTTGCAAGGGACGGAGTGCACGTTTTATATCCCGTCGAATCAGTCTCTGTACGTCTGGATTGGACTGCCAGTCAACGACGACCCTGTGCTGGTTGACGGTTTGCTCCAGGGTGTCGGCCACGCTCTTCAATGCGGGGTAAACAATTGTTTCCTGGTAAGCATCGTTACCCGCTGTGACGGAAGCAGCAGACTGAATCAGTTCGTATATGGCAAAGGACTCCTGGGAAAGTCCAAGCTCGGCCGCAATGTCAACTTCAGCTTCCAGAGTGTTCTTTACCTGAGACATCTGTCTGGCTGCCTCGGCAGAGTCGATCAGGTGATTGCGCAGGGCCTGGATAATGCGTTCCAGCTGCTCCGACAACTTCTCGAAGAAGGCGGGGTTATCGGCGAGTCGGGTGTTTATGTAGGATCGAAGCCCATGCTCCATTAGGGAGGCCCGTGCTTCGTCATGAGGTAGCGAGGCCAGCTTCTCAGTGAAATCATCAGCCAGCACCGAGACCGGCGCCATCAATTTCCGCACGGAGGCGTCAATCTGTTCGTCTATCAGTTTCTTGACCTTGGCCTCGATGTCGGTCCAGTCCAGATTGGCATTTTCCTGGAGATACAGGGCTCTGCTGTAAGCCCGGATCTCGGTGAGCCGGGCCAGCCTGTCCACATAGGGCAGGGCTTTGGGATCAGGCAAACTCCGGTCCATCTGTTCAGAAAACTTTCGGTAATCGGCGTTGAACTTCTCGAAAAGGTCCGTTTTGAAGTTTCCTTCGGTATTTGCGTCGGCGGCAAAAATGGCAACACAGTCCCAGGTTTTATCGAGGTCACGACTCTTGAAATGCGATTCCGCGCGGGTTGCCACAGCTTCTAGCACTGCGGTTGGGTCGGCTTCAATCGGGGTCAGGGTCTCCTGAACATCCGGCCAGTCGAAGGAATCCAAGGCCTCCTGCAGGTTCTGAGAGACCCCGTGGTAGTCGACAATCAGGCCATAGTTCTTCTCTGTCAAAACTCCGGCGAATTCGTGGAAGAAGCGCCGGTTTACCCTGGCTACCGCCTGGAGCAGCCCGTGCTCACGCAGGGAACGGTCCAAATAGAGGACCTGTTCAACGGGGGCGTCGAAGCCGGTGAGCAGCATGTCCACGACGACCAGGATTTTAGTATCGCCCTGGGGATTCACGAAGTCGTTGATTTTCTGGTCGTGGTTAACTCCCTTGGCAACGTCAAATTCCTTGGTATCGCTGGGTGAAGTGGTGATGATGGGGTAGGCTTGTATGTCCAGTTCGTTCAGTTTCTGGGAGTATCTAAGAGCAGTGGCCCTGCTGGGCGCCACTACCTGTGCCTTGAAGCCATTGGGCATGACCGCTTTCTTGAAGTGGTCGGCGATGTCTAAAGAGATCTTATGGATGCGGTGTTCAGCTTCCGCGACAGTTTCCTTGTTGGCATACCGGCGCCTTATCAGTGCTCGCTCATCTTCGCTGAGGTCTGAGAAGGTGGCATCGAACAGCGCGTCCAGGGTTCCAGGACCCTGAATGGCCAGGTCGGGGAGTCGAGCTTCGTACATGATGCGCACTGTGGCGCCATCGTCCACTGATTGAGGAATGGTGTAGGAATCGATAAGGGGCCCAAAGTGGCGCATTGTACTCCGGCTAAAGCCCTTGTCGATAGGTGTGCCTGTGAACCCCACCAGCACCGCGTTTGGGAGTGCCTCCGCCATCCTGGTGCCCAGCAACCCGTACTGAGTTCTGTGCGCCTCGTCCACCATGATGATGATGTTTTCAGAGGCATTGAGCTGGCCGAGCGAACCGCTGGGCGTTTCCAAAACCTCCTGAAACTTCTGAATGGTGGTCATGAGGGTACGCGCTCCTCCGCGTTGAAGGAGCGTCTGCAGATCGAGGGGTTCGGTCTGGTTTGGACTCCGTGCCCGCCGTTGTTGGCGTCGCTGCTCGGGTTCCGGCCTTGACCGGTCGATCTGCTCTGGTGCAGGAAACCCGCAACGTTTGAAAGTGTTTGCGATCTGGTCGTCGAGCTGGGTCCTGTCGGTCACCGTCACAATGGTGGAACTGGCCAACTGAGGACTGCGACGTACTTTTGTCGCAAGCCACAGCATGGTCAGAGACTTTCCAGATCCCTGGGTGTGCCAGATCACGCCCCCTCTTTCAGCAGGCCTGGCCCCGGCGATAATGCGGGACACTGCCGCTTTGACCGCTCGGTACTGCTGGTAGCGAGGGACCTTTTTTATAATACGGCCATGCTCCTGCTCATAAACCACGTAGTCTCGCAGGATATCCAGCAGGACCGGTGGGGAAAGCAGCCCGACTATGAGCTGGGCTTGACCTTGATCTTGTGGTTCAACGCCATACCGTTGGCGGACTTCCTCCTCGGAATATGGACCCAACCATTTCCACTGGAAGTAGGCGTTTTCCGGCGCTCCCATGGTCGCGTAAGCCGCATCGGCCCCGCAGTGGGCCACACACAGCAGGTTGTAGTGAAAAAGCTCAGGGGCGCCACGGCCCTGCCACTCAGGGCCTGCCTCCTGATACCGGCGCAGCTGACGCACTGCCCTGGTTTTCCAGACTTCCATCAGGGAGGGAGACTTTGCCTCCATCACCACCAGTGGGATGCCGTTCACGAAAAGGACCAGGTCAGGAATAACCAACCGGTCATCGTCCTCCGGCCCGTCTCGTTCGTTGCCGCGGCGGACCCGGAACTGGGTGGTTACCAGGAACTCGTTGAGGCCGGAGTCGGGATGATCAAAGTCGAAGAACCGGACAGTGTAGCTGGTTCTGCCCCGGGGGCCGTCGACCGTCAGGGGCATTCCGTAAGTCAGGTACTCGTGGACGGCCTGGTTGCGGGCCATACCAGTGGCGTTGATGTTCTCCAACTCGAAGATAGCCCGGTCAGCCTGTGATTCCTCAGTCATCCACTCATTGAGTCGCAGGAGGGCAACTCGCAGACGGCCCTTGAGCAAGACATCTCTCTCACCTGCTCGTTCGGTCGCCAAGGCTTCCCGGGGCACGTATGTCCAGCCCAACTGTTCCAGCAGTTGGCTGGCTGGTGCCTCAGCATGGTTAAACTCGTTCAGTTTGGCTGGACTAATGTTGTTCATTCTTCATATCTATTAGTCAGTTTGTTGCTCCAAAATTGCCACCGCTTCATACCCGGCACTGGTCACTTCATATACCTCTACACCTTGGAAGTTTTCTTTCTTCAGCAACCGTTGGTTGCACAAATCATCTAGAACACCCTGCCACTTTGTTTCCAGCCTATGGTTGCCAGGCTCTCCAAATCTTCTTTCGTTAGTTTGGACAAACTGACCTTCCGTTGTAATAGTTCTGAGTATTGTGCCGCTCCTATCTTTGGCAGCCTCCAAAAGGAGGTCTATGTGGTCTTGAGAAAGTTGGAGGTAGAGAGAACTATGAACCGAGTTTTCTGGAGCGTCTTCCGCGCCGGCCGAATGCTGTTCTGCCAGGCGAATCGCTGAGTCAAATTCTCCGGCAGAAAGCCAATTGCTGCCTTCCAAATTCACTGGACATCCAGCAGTCTTCAGCCGTTGAGCCATGTCCTGTCTTCTTTCGGGAGAGCCATTCATGCGAATCGCGTGAATCCCTTCAGTGTCGGTGAATCGTCGAAGAGATCCGACTTCCACCAATACTGTCCTTTCTGGGGATCTACCCATGGCCATGCCAGCTTCAAACAAAACATTGGGACGCGCTTGTCCCGTTAGCCGTCTCTCGTAATCTGGATCACTGTCCGTTCTGAACTGTTGCTTAAGCCTGGCTTCATCATCGGGGCTAAATACAACCACAATTGCGTGAGCTCTGGAGAACGCTGCGTCCAGTATTTCCCCGATATAGGGCGACCCCTTGCCTGTTGCATTAACTGCTTCCGACCACTCTATAGGATGTAAGTCTATGGCCCTAAGAAAGTCAAAAACTGCGTCGCGAGCTAGCAAATTACGTCCGTGAACAACAAAGACGTCTCGTGATTCTTCCGAAGGTCTTGGCTCCGAAAATGTCGTTTCATTCCGGTCAGGCTCACTCCCCGGAGGCCCCGTGATGAACTCATCAGTAACGTCTTCAGCTCTGTCGGCAGCGCGCCAGTCTAATGATGGTCCACCTATAAATGCTACCGGACTGGAACGATCTTCGGCCTTTAGGACTTCTATTAGGTATCTCGCCTCCTCCTCACTCTTGCTTATCAGGACCCGACCGATGTCTGTGGAGGGTATTGCTCTTCCTGAAATTACCAATGGTAGACCTTTTCTATAAGGGACCACGAAGCGATTCATTAGCGCTTCCAGTGAAAGGCCTAGCCTCACCTCATCTTGTGACCGGTTTGAGTTAGGTGTTATTCGGATGTGGTAATAAGCCATGTATTTCCATATTCCTGTCAGGTTTCCGAATCTAAGCAGGTATACGCTTTCGCCCTGTCAGTAACGAGTCTGCAGCAGAATCCTTCAGATATCGCAAACCTTGTCTCTCTTTTCTAGCTTCGGTAATACTGGCGTCCACGCTGTCTAGGAGCCCTGATATGACCTGCTGTTCGGGAAGAGAAGGCACAGGCAACCTGAAATCAGCCACTTAATTTCTGTTACTTCTCCCAGCCTAACTACATCCCAGTCCCTTGGTGTCGTCCCCAACCCAGGGACGTCTTTCCATTCGGTGTGCCAGCCAAGGACACCGTAGGTGAGTAGTTGGTGGAGCAAAGAGTTGCGCAGTTGTTCGGTGGCGGCGATGACCGCCTCGGTACGCTCGATGGCGTCATCAATGGAGTCCAGGGCGGCGGCGATGGCCCGCTGTTCGGGCAGTGGCGGGAGGAGGAAACTGAATCCCCGAATCAAACCCAAATTAAGACCTGCACGACCATCGCCAGTTAGGCTGCGAAGCACATCATAGGCCGAATCGAGAACGTGGAATATGAACCTGTTTACACTGTCCCGCCTCGCAGAGATTGCAGCCAATGACTCGTTACATGAGGCCTCGATTCCAAGCACACAAGCTTTGCCTCTTGTAGCTCCTTGGCCGTTCATGGCGACCATCACCGTATCTGGAGGAAAAAGCTTTGCATTTGAGTTTTTCAGCCCTTCCTGCGTGATAGTCTCTTCCGTCGTCATAACTCGGCGTTGATTTATCTGCCCCGAAGCCATCCAGGGAATCCCGCCTTCCCAATATTCTGGGCGACTCCGGCTGGGAGTACCACCAGTCTCGACCTCCGCCACGTCCCCCAAGCGTACCCGCCGCCAACCTTTGGCTATAGTGCCCTGTCCACTGGAGGGTCTCATTAGACTTCTTCAGGGGCGTCAGGCTGAATTTCGTAGATGTTCACAGGGAGGCCAGTCTGCTTGGCCTCCAGCCATCGCTTGAAAGCACGTGGACTCTCGCCCGACTTTCTGCCGGCAAGAAACCCCTCAATACTGAGGTCTTCATCTAGGTCGGGCCAATGGATGCCCTGGCCGGTCCCAATCAGCTCCCAGTTGTTGCGTTCGCCGGGCGTGGCGTGTACCAAGCGGGGATACCAGGCCAGCGGGACCGAGATAGTCCGGCCATCGGAAAGGTCGGCGGTAAGCGTGTCTTCCGTTACTTCAATGGTTATCGCGTCAGGGACGATAATTTCAGTTGCTGAAATGTGCATTCCATTCCCTCAAAAATGAAGCCTGGTTCTCCTCTACCATACGCTGAACCCGGCGCACTTCGGTACTCCTCATGCCTCCGCTGCTCGCCAGCGATATCGGATCCAGCCAGAACTTGGCGGTCTGCCGGTCTCTCTGCACGTGCACGTGGGGAGGTTCCACCCAGTCAGCCGAATAGAAGAAAAAGCGGTAGGGGCCCTGTCTCAATAGAACAGGCATTGCTCAACCATCATCCTACCGGGCATAACCCATTCCGGCCAGGAGTTCGTCCATTCTGGCAACCGCTTCATCCCTCTGCCGTTCCGCTTCACGCAGTTGGGCCAAGGCCTCCTCCACTGGCATCACCTCTATCGGGACGGTAGTGTCCACGTAGCGGCTGATGTTCAGGTTGAAGCCATTGCTTCTGATTTCTTCCAGGTCTGCCACGTGAGCGAACCGGTCTATGTCCTCATAAGCCTGGTAGGCCCGCACGACCTTCTCAATATGCTCAGGGTCCATGTAGTTCTGGGCTGTGCCTGATCGGAAATAGCCTTCCTGGGCAGCATCCACGAAGATGACCTTGCCCTTGCGGTCAGTAGGTTTGGCCCTGTTCAGGATGCAGATGGCCACCGGAATGCTGGCTCCAAAAAAGAGATTAGGCGCCAGACCAATGATTGCCTCAAAAAGGTCGTTCTCCACAATGCGCTGGCGTATTTTGCCCTCGCTGCCCCCCCGGAAGAGGATGCCGTGGGGCATCACGACTCCAACCATGCCCTGGGCATTGGTTACCTTGAGCATGTGCAAGAGGAAGGCCAAGTCTCCGCGGGTTCTGGGGGGTATAGCCCCGAACCCATCAAAGCGGTGGTGGGGGTCGGTGGGAGCAAAATCAGACCCCCAATTGCTGAGACTGAACGGCGGATTGGCGATGACCCGGTCATATGAAAAAAGACGGCCGGCATCGTCCATCAGCCCTGGCTCTGCTATAACGTCCCCTGCCTCTAGACGGGCTGCCGGCAGCCCGTGGAGAAGCATATTAAGCTTGCCAATAGCCAGGGTGCCGAGGTTGCGTTCCTGGCCGTGGAGCACCAGGTTCTGAGGGTTCCCTCCCTTCTCTCTGACGTAATCGGCGGTGAAGATGAGCATCCCGGCCGAGCCAAAAGTGGGGTCGCAGATCCGCATACCCTCCTGCGGCTGAAGCAATTCCACAATGAGGCGTACCACGGACCGGGGTGTATAGAATTCCCCCCCTCGCTTGCCGGCATCGTCGGCAAACTGATAGATGAGATACTCGTAGGCGTCCCCCAGCACATTGCCAGTACTGCCCGTATCGGTACGAAGGTTCTCGTCGCTGAGATCCAGGTCGCTAAAGTGGTTGAGTAGCCGGCGGATGATACCTTCCCGGTTTGACGGGCTGCCGAGTTTGTTTTCATCGTTCCAGTTGGTGGCGGCGAGAATGCCGTCTAACCTCCCTGCGTTTGCTTCCTCAATGGCATTGCTGGCTACGTTTAGCGCCTCGCCCAAGTTCATGGTGGTATCGCAAATCTTGCTCCATTGGGCAGCTTCGGGTACGGCGAATTGGTGCTCATCCATGTCTGATATAGCCACATCCAGGGGCACTCCGGCTTGCACCGACAACTGGACCTCTTCGGCGAAACGGTCTGATAACCGCTTGAGGAACAATACCGCAAAGATGTAATTCTTGTAATCCGCTGAGTCGATCTGGCCGCGCAGAATATCCGCTGCCTGCCACAGCTTCGTCTGCAATTCTTGAGTAGTGAGCACCATGGTTCCTCCTGGCGATTAGCGTGATGTGGAATCCAACGTGCCAATTATCGAATCACGGAGCGTATCCCGCCGCAGACGGGCGGCCTCCAGGGTCCAGGTATATGCGCTGTCAGACGCCTCAACCAGCGAGGCGACTCGTTGCAGGACTTCGCGGGAAGGGTTAGGCAGCTCAACTTCTCCGAGGCCAGCGGCCGACAATGTAGTTAAGGTCGCGCCGACCGTCACTCGCCGCTTCAACTGAGCCTGACCCCACCTCGACGTGAGGAAATACCAAATGAAATGCTCCATGCCCGATCCGGTATCGTGGGCCCGCACCACCAACAGAGTCACACTGGCTACCGTCCGAGATACTGCTGGCGACACCAACGCAGCCTGAACGGTGCTGGCGCGAGCAGTAACCAAAACATCGTAGGGCCGTAGCAGGTATCGATCGGCGGCCTCGTAACTGGGAACTACGACCTCCTTTAGGTTGTCAATGCCCAACCAACAGGCATCCCCAAGGCTCCCGCTTTCCACAAGTCGCACAGCGTATCCCCGGTAATCTGCTTCCAGCTGCCATCCGGAGTTAGGCAGGCCCAGGGAGATATTAGCTATTTCTGCAAGACGAACCATCGGTTGAATTATATTAATAAATTACTTTTCAATGCAAGTGTTATTGCAGCACTACTGGGCAAGATTATTACTAATATATGACACGGTACAGTAAAACTATACAGACCCGCTTGCAGGGAGTAAACTATATATTACAGAGCCTTGCAGGGCTCTATTTTTACGAAGGGGGTCAGGGATGACCAAGAACAACAAGGAATTCCAGGACTTTCTCAGGGACCACGTTAACCTCAACGATACCAGGCTGGACAGGCTAAGAAGCGGAGTCAGGGGTGTGAACGGCCATCTCAAGGAGCACCTGAAAGGCTACCAGAATATGGAACCGCAGGGGTCCTACGCCTTCGGGACTCTCATCAAGCCCGTGGATGACAATGATGAGTACGATGCTGACATCCAGATCGTGATGAACCCGAACTCTGAGTGGGAACCCAAAGACTACGTCCTCGAGGTCAGGCGCACCCTGGCGGCCAACAAGACGTACGCCGACAAGCTAAGGCTGAAGACCAGGTGCGTGACGGTTGACTATGCCGGAGATTTTCATCTGGACGTGGTCCCGCGGGTGACGATCAAGGGCAAGCATTACGTCTGCAACCGGAATGACAACAAATTCGAGCAAACTGACGGTGTCGGGTACAGGGACTGGATAAACGAGAAGAATCGAATCACCGGCGGCAACCTGAAGCGGGTAATCAGGTTGCTCAAATACCTCCGTGACCACAAGAACAGCTTCACCGCCAAGTCGATCCTGCTGACCACCCTTATCGGCAACACCATTAAGGCGTCAGATGAGGGTGAGGGATCAGTGAGCACCAATGCTGATACTCTGGTTACCGTCCTCACCCGCATGGACAATTACCTGCAGCAGCATCCCAACATGCCGAAGGTCAAGAATCCGGTTCTGGCTACGGAAGATTTCAATCGGCACTGGGACCAGCAGAAATATGCCAATTTCAGGGACCGCGTGCATTCCTACGCGCAAACGGCGAGAAAGGCGAAGGACGAACCGTCCAGCGAGAAGGCGATCAAACTGTGGCAAGAACTCTTCGGTGATGACTTCGGAAAGGGGTCATCTGGCGGCGGAAATGGCAATAGTGGCGGCAACGGTGGGGGCAGTGGGAACTCACCCGGCCGGCCTTCCGGTGGCCAAGGGAGTAATCGGCCGCTACTGACGGCCCCTGCTGCTGCACCCGTGCGCCCAAGGGGACCATACGCGGGCGCCCAGATACCGGAGGCCCGTGTCCTGGAACCTGTAACCATTACCCTTTCGGACGAAGACGTTCAGAGGATCACGCTGGAACAGCCCGGGCTGTCCTACGATGCCAAGGGCTGTCGAATCATCGGAACACTGGAATTCTCCGCTGAGTTTGACAAAGATAGCGGATGGCTAACACCCCTTCCGGAACCAACCGAACCAGGAAACAGCAAGGCCATCCACGACACTTTTGAAATAGAAATCCGCCTGGACTTCCAGCCCTCGGCCTTCAACCCTTGGCCACCGGTCATCGAGACCGGTGGCCGGATACAGCAGATCATGGAACAGCGCCAAATAGCTGATATAGCTGATATGCACTGTTACCCGGGTCTTTCCGAAAACCGTTGCTGCCTGGGAATCCAGGCAGCAACAGGTTCAAAAATTGAAATAGTCAGATTCATCAGGGAATTAGTGGTTCCCTTCTTCTACCGGGTGGCATACGTAGACCGGTTCGGGCTTGCAGCGGCAAAGGACGATTTGTGGAAAGAATATCCGCACTCTCCCAGAGAGGCTTACCGGCAGTACTTGGGAGAATTGCAGAGCATGCGGAAGACCGGCCGGAACCAGCCTTGTCCCTGCGGCAGTGGGGCAAAGTTTAAGAGGTGCCACTTAGCGGAAGTGGAGCAGGGCACAAGTGGTACTTCTTATCAGAAATAAACCCTGTTCACGCCCGCCAAATAGCCCAAGCTACCGGCGGGCGCCCCTTACCTAATGGATACAACCTACCGCTGGGGCGCGGAGGAGCGGATGACTGAAACCAACAACCCACCGAGGAGATCGGACGGTATCCTGCGTCGGAGGCGCGAACGGCTGGACTGGGAGTCGGACCAGCCGTTCCGCATTCTATCCCTGGACGGAGGTGGCATCAGGGGGATTTTTCCCGCGGTAATACTCGCTGACCTGGAGAGCACGTACCTTGGCGGTGATTCGGTAGCCGAATACTTCGATCTGATAACCGGCACCTCAACCGGGGGAATCCTGGCCCTGGGACTGGCAGCCGGCATGACTGCCAGAGAACTACTGGACTTATATATCACTCGGGGGAGAGAAATCTTCCCGCCTGAACGGAGAGCATTGCGAAAACTCCGTCAATATGTTTTTCATGCCTATGGACGGAAGGCCCTGGACCAAATACTGGAGGAGGTTCTCGGGACTGCCAAGCTGCGCGATGCGCAGGTGCGCCTTTGCATCCCTTCACTGGATTGGAAATACGGCGACGTATACGTCTTCAAGACCCCACACCACCCTGACTATAAGAAAGACGGCGACGAAGACATGGCGAAGGTAGCGGCTGCTACGGCCGCTGCTTCAACGTATCTCAGGCCGGTAGAGGACGGCTATATCTTCGCCGATGGAGGTGTATGGGCTAACAATCCGATCATGGTCGGATTGGTGGAAGCCTTGTCCAGCTTCACGACTGATAGAAACGACATCTCTATCCTCAGCATAGGGTGCGGCGAAGACCCTTATACCATTAACCGGTTGCAAAGGTGGTTAGGGGGAAAGCTCGCGTGGACAAGTATCATATTTGCCGCCATGCATTTCCAATCAATGAACGCTTTGGGGCAAGCCGGTCTGCTGATCGGAAGAGATAGAATTACCCGGCTCGACCCCCCGTCTGGTGGAAAGATCTACCTTGATGACTGGAGCAAAGCCAAGGTGATCCTGCCAGGAGAGGCCGCCAGCGCGATGGCTCAGCACGGCGCTCAAATAGCATCTACGTTCCTGACGACCAAAGCCGTGCGGATTCCTGGCATTGGATGCTGGGACGGGGCTTAACCCCTCCTTTCCTGGTAATACCTTGCCACAGCGCCCCGGCCCGCAGCTTGGCCCTCGGTGTACCGTGCCGGCATTTTCGAGCTCTTCCACCTGCCTGCGGTCATCAGCGCCGGGAGCTCCACCCCCGCGGCCGCCAGGTCCTGGGCCATGCCCACGCGGCCGCTGTGGCCGGTGAACCCTTCGCCCAGGCCCGCGGCCTTCGCCGCGGCGTTCACCCTCCGGCCGATCTGGCTGGCCGACAGCCCGAACACCGGCGTTGACGGGTCCACTACCGCGAACCCCTCCGGCATAATTGCCACCAGAGCCGCCGCGGCCTCCGGGTACGTCTTGGACCGACGCACGTGGAGCCGTGCCGAGCCGTCTTCCTGCACCTCCACGTCGCCCCACCGGAGTTCCGAGGCCTCCGACCTGCGGAGCAATCCATCCCGGAGAACGGACAGCAGGGCGACGTCCACCTGGCCCCGACGTCGGGCAGCCCAGGCGTTCTCCGCCCTGACGGCCCTGCCCTGGTGTCTCCTGGGCTGCATGGCCGTGGCCTTCACCGCGGCCAGGGCTGTCTCGGTTAGCGGCTTCGCCTGACGCTGGGGACGGCCGTTGACCCGGGCAATGCCGGCCATGACCTTCCTCACCCCCTCGTTGTCGGTGGGGTCCTGGTTACCGGTCGACCGGTGGACCTCCGCCAGGGCGGACTTGGCGAGCCGGAGGGTGGCCACCGACTTGCCCGCCTCGGCCAGCTCCGCCAGGAACGCGGCCACCAGCTCGGGCGACGCCGGCAGAGGGTGGGAGGCCCCACGCTCCCTCGCCCAGGCCTCAAAGCGCAGCCAGGCCTGGTTGTAGGCACGGCGGGTGTTGGCCGACGTGGAGCTGTCCAGGGCATCCTGGATCCGGCGCTGGTCCTGGGCCGTGAGGGTGGCGGGCGCCGGTGGTCCGGATGTCTCTCCGTACGGTTGAATGGTCATGTTTACACCTGGTGGAAGAGTTTCCAGAGCGGGGGCTGTGAGGGCAGGGCGCCTAACCGCTCTGGAGAGCCTTGAAATTGCCCGCCTGGAGCGCCTGGTAAAGCGTCTGGTCGCCCTGGAGCATATAGGGCAGGAATATTTCCTCCAGCTCCACCATGCCGGTATCCAGCAGCGCGAGCTGAGCTTCGATCCAATCCTTCAGGATGCGCCAGGCCACCCGGGTGGCCTGCTTCCGGCGGGCCTCTACGTCACGTACCTGAATCCTGTCCTGGGTGAGCAAATGGAATACTTGAGGGACGTTGCAGGGCAGTGCAAACGCCAGGGGTCCGTGAGGAGTGGTCAGGCGCCACTTCAAGCCACGGGGCTGACCGTCCTCACCGTAGGAAGTGATAATGTCGGTCGCCCCGTACTTAACCAACAGCTGTGTAATTTCCATTACGGTCTGTTCGGCTGGCACCCTGGTGGTGTAGTTCAAAAGCGGCATGTTTCTCCTTTCTTGGTTCTTACAACCGGGGTGCTGCCAACCCCACGCGGCTGCTGGCCAGCATGCGTGATAATGGCAATTGTTGCGCAGCCTGGTCGCAGCGGCCACAAGAAGCAGGTGAGCCCGTTTTGGGGAGACCAGGAAGCCCACTCGGAGGCTTCGGTCTCTGTTGGTCCCTGATGCGGCTTTTCTGGCTGTGGTTTTCTGGATGGCGCTGGCCAACGGGCCTGCGGAGCGGCATGGAATTGGTCATGATCGCGTCGAGGTCACGTCGTCCGCGGACGTGACCACCTCTACCGGACTGGCGTTACTCCTGTGCCATGTTATCGCGGAGCTGGTTGAAGACTCGGGCTGTCTCCAAGACGTCCTTGTAGCGCAGCACGGCCGCCTCTTCCACGTTCCGCGGGCGCTGTCACCGTTGGCGTAGCGGACCAGCTGGTACCACTCCTAGAAGTCGGCGAAGTCGCCGTCCTCTCCCAGGACGTTGAGGTGGGTGAGTTATTTGGTCAGGAGCTACTCTTCGTGGGGGTCATGGCACCTCCCGGCTTTAACGACCTCTGCCAGTGGGGATAGGGACTTCCACGACTTCTCCGGCGTGGACGGTGTAGAGCGCATCGCGGATCTCCACGGTGCATAGTCGGACGAAAGGCCACCGTGGATTCATCAAGACTACTATGCCAATGGTCCTTCCAGTAAGGTTCTGCTGGTACCGGATGCTCTGCTCCGTGGTAAACAGCACCTCGCAGCCATTTTCCCCGGCCCTGTCCAGCATGTCTCCGTTCCTGAGATTCGCCCAGCCCATCCTGGCGGCGGTGTGGATTATGTGGTCGCCCAGGCGCCGGCGCAGCGGGGCCGGGGCGCCGTTGTCAAACAGCAGCTTCATGTTTCAGGTCCTGGAGCAGGCTGGCTTCCAGGTGCTTCAGTACAGCCCGGACCTGCCAGTCTTCTACGCCCTCGAACCAGTCGAGGAATTCCTCGATGGTGGCCCCGGCCTCCAGGTTGGCGAACAGGTGGGAGAGGGGCACCCTGGTATTGGCGAAGACCCAGGCGCCGCTGACTTTGCCGGGGACCTGTTCCACTGCAGGGCAGTCTTCCCAGGTGAACATCTGATTGTCTCCTTAACCTTTCTGTTGGGCCCGGTCTGTTACTGATATTTTCCTCTTCTGGAGCGGCCTGGTCAAAGGGTAGAATGGGGAGGTCTCACGTGTCCCTTAATTCGCGTTAAAGGACATGTGATGGTCTCGCGGAGGTGATGTGATGACGATGTTTCCGGTCCCGGTTTCGGCAGCTCCCGCCCCGGCCCATCAGGGCCTGAACTCCGAGGATGTCCGGCGCCTCCAGGAACTCCTGGACCGCAGCGTGTCGGCCGGCACCCGGGCGGCCTACTCCTCTGCGTGGCGCAGTTTCGAGAAGTGGGCCCAGGCCCGCGCCGTGCTGGCGCTGCCGGCGACGCCGGCCCTGGTGGCCGGTTACCTCAGCCACCTGGCCGAGGAGCGAAAGGTCTCCGTGGCCACCGTGCGTCTTCACCGGGCCGCCCTGGCGGCTGTGCATAAGGCGACCGGTCACGAGGACCCCACCGACAATGAGGGGGTCCGGCGCATCCTGCAGGGGATCTCGCGGGCCCACGGCAGGGCCCAGAAGCAGGCCAGGCCCTTAACGGCCGAGTCCCTGGCCGCGGTGAAAGCCACCGCCGGCCACCGGCGCCAGCTGGGGCAGGGGGAGAAGGGCCAGGAATCGGCGGAGAGGGCGTCCTGGCGGGCCCTGGTGGACGTGGCACTGCTGTCGATCCTGAGGGATGGGCTGTTGCGCCGGTCGGAGGCAGCGGCGCTCATCTGGGGCGACCTGGAGTTCCGCGGGGACGGGTCCGCTCTCCTGCAGGTGCGCCGGTCGAAGACGGACCCCGGCGCCGAGGGCGTGGTGCTCTACATCGGCCAGGAGGCTGCGGGAGCCCTGTGGGCCATCCGGCCGGCGGAGGAACTCCTGGACCTGAAGGGTCCGGTGTTTGGGCTTTCCCCGCGGCAGCTGAGCCGGCGGGTGAAGGCGGCCGCCCGGGCTGCAGGCCTGGGCGACGGCTTCAGTGGCCACTCGGGTCGGGTGGGCATGGCCCAGGACCTGGTGAAGAGCGGCGTGGAACTGCCGGCGCTGATGACGGCGGGCCGGTGGAAGAGTTCCACGATGCCGGCGCGGTACACAGAGCGGCAGTCTGCCGACCGGGGCGCGGTGGCCAGGTATTATCGGGAGGGAAGGGCCTGAGTATAGAAGTCCCTGTTTCCGTGGTACCGGTGCGAGATCTACTCAGCCTGGTCGTCTGATCGTGGCTTTGAGAGCCTTGGTGGACTTTCACCTGACTGGAGCAGGTAGTAGGCGCCGCGAATGGAGTTTGACCAGTTGCATTCTTTTGGGATCATAAAGCCACTCCGCATTGTCTGTGCGATTGGTTAGTCGGGATTCTTCACCGTTAGCGACACGTTGCCCGTCGGCGGTTCTATCGTGCCTGTGGCCCTTAGATGCAATACATCTCTTACAGGATAGGGATTCCAGCTATAGTTGACGCTCGTGACGTCTAGGACTGTTACGCTTTTTGTATTTAGGCGCAAAGTTGGATTCGCCTTGTCGGCTTGTTGGATTGCAGCTTCCAAGTTGGGTGCCTTCTGAATATTGGCACTTTCAACTGGAGTTTCTCCGCTCGTCTGCGGAGATTCTTCGGTCTCAACCCGTAGGTACTCTCCAGTTTTGCCGTCATGCTCTATGGGTCGTTGTTCTGGGAGTAGGACCCGTCGGGTAAATCCTTGTCGTCGTTCTTCTGGTTCGATGGCACACGAATCCCGGAACAGAACAATATTGCGCCCGGTCCCACCGGTCTGAGATGAGGGGAATATCATCCCGTCGATGGGGTGTTTCATTTTATGAGCAAAATACTCGGACACAATCTGTGTCGCCAAGTATTCTGAACTCTCATCTTGAGGCATAACCGGGCGACAAAGGTCGTCAACTAGCTCTTTCAAAAATGTGTCGCGACTTTTTTGTTCACTGTAATCTGGGTCGAAGTAACTGACCTGCGAGTAGACCTCGTAAAGGGCGGCCAAATCGAGTACTCGAATTGGCCTTATTACCTCAAAGTTTGAGGACACCACGTGACTGCCGACAGGTGCCCTAATTTCGGATATACAGGTCGATTCCTCCAAAGCTCCGTAGAACACCGAAATGCCGTCAGCGTTCATTCGGCCTGCCCTTGCTTTGTTCGAAGGAGGAGGGCCCATTTCAGTACTTGGGGATTCTAGGATTTCTCTAAGTTGGTTTTGGGAATAGGTTATTCTGGCTCGCCATATAAAGCTGTCGGTGTCCCCTGGGTGGATCGTTCTGATGACCTGTTCTCCATCGTAAGTAAGAAGAGAATCTAAATTGCTGAATATGTCGTTTAGCCTTGCTTCAGTTTCTCTCCCAAAGAATCGAGCTTCGTAAATGATTTCTTGACGGAAGTTTCTCCAGGTGTGACGGAAGTCCGCGGTATCGGTCTCTTTTTCTTCGTATTGAGCCGTTGCGCTGTAGGGGTTTTCCTCCCCTTCATGTGGATTTGCTATGTGGCCGTACCGGTCTGACAGATTTTCCCTGATGTTAACTGCAATCCCACTTGGTACTTCTGCGACCCTTTGGATTACGTCTTCTAAACCGTCTCCCCTGCGTTCCCATAATTGCTGCTGTGCAAGCATATTTTCTTCGGCGGTAACTGGATACAGAGGTGTGTGCTCAAACTGCTCTTCTAGTACTTGATGGATTCGTTGTGCTACTTCGTTTAGACTGAACGTGCTCGCCATGGATCTGCAATAAGTACACTTTTCGCGATTTCCACTTTTCTTGATTTGGTCTGCTAGGAACTTGTCCCCAACACAACTATTGCAGATAAGCGACACAGGTCTGAGCATGAAGTTTTTTGCCCCCGCTAATTGTTCATTATTTGCCCGTAATTATGCCCCGCCGATTTCTTTTGACTCTCTTGTCGGTTTCGTCATTGCATCCACTTGCATCCAGTAGTGCTGTACCTTATTGACCTCGTGCCAGTTGAACCTGGCGGGGTTCACGATGGGTTCCTGGAGTATGGGTTCTGAAGCGCAGTTAGTCACTATGCAGAGACAGAAACAGTCCGGCCGGTCTTCGGCAACCCTGTGGTCATTGGGAGTCAATAGAATAGTGCCCGTTACCGCGGCCAGACCCTTCACTTCGATGAGCTTCAGATCTCCGGTTTTCAGGTCCAGGCTGGTGACGTCATAGCTCAAGTCCTTTTCGGACACGTCTTCCACATGGCGCCCTTGGGCGCGTTCGTGGTCCATCACCACGTTCATGGCGACCATCTCGGTCTCCCTGCTGGATTTCAGGTTCTTGACTTCCGGATCGTTGCTGTTGGGGTGCGGCAGCACCAATATGGTGGCCAGCCTCTCTACTCCTTGGAGGGTGAGCGCTTGCTGCTGTTCCAACTCGCGGCGACGCCGGTCCCGTCGCTCCAGTGCGGTGCTGTACCGGTTTTCTGCTTGTACCAGCCGACCCTCGGCGCCGGCAACCTGGTTTGCTTTGTCTTCGATTGCTCCGCCTATTTCTCGGTCCGTGCGGCGGAGGACCTCGGTTAGTGAGAGTTCCACATGCTCTGCTATGCGCTGTAGCTCTACAGTTCTCTCGTTTTTGACTTGTTCCCTGAAGGGCATCAGAGCGTTCTCCTGGAGCCAATCGCTTTCTTCAGGCGCGGAAGCTGTTGCGGGCAGTGAGTCCGGCTTCTCAGCCGGGGTCTGGTTGCCAATTATGCGGGGTGCCTGAGCCTGGGCGCTTGCCCCTCGCTCATTTCGGTGGCGAACAGCCTTTCGTGAATGGTCTGCTGGAGGCCGTCTACTACCCTAGCTCGGTAAAAGTCAATTCCTGCCGGTCGGTCATGTTCCAGTGAATGAAAGCAGGCGCCGCTGGCCAGGGTTTCGCTGCCTTGCTTCCAGTTGTTGCGTCTGAGGGCCTCGAAGAGTGGATGGCCTGGAGTAACCCAGTCCATATTTCCCTCGTCGGCTGTGTTCCTGTCTGTGGATATTCTGCTGTACCGGTTGGCAATTTCAGGTAGCTTCCAGTCTGGTTCCTGCTGGTACCTTTTAAGGCCGAGCGGTGTCGCTCCCACCTCGAAGGAGTGAAGCTGACCGCGGATTGGCCTTATGTCCAGGTTTGCCTTTTTGGCGCTTTCCTGGAGGAACCTGGCTATGGTCTCGGGGACTATGCGGTGTTCCTGGGCCCGGGCCCTTCTTTCCACGAGGATCTCCAGGTTGAGTTCTCTTGATGCGAGTCCCTCCAGGGCAGTCTGGCAGATGGCCTTACAGTGGTCCTCGTCCACGTCCTGCAGCAGCCGGTCTTCCAGGTGCTCGGTTCCCAGCCTTCCGGCGTAGTAGTCCCGGAGCACCCGCTCCACCTGGGTAGCTGGCAGGACTTCTCCCACGACGTTGAAGACGGCGTCGTAATCCAGCGCGTTTCTTATTTCCTTCAGCTTGTCGAGCAGCCTTTGGAGTATTCGTCCCTCGATGGTGTTGGTGGCCACGAAGTTGAATATGAGACAGTTGAGGCGTTGTCCGTAGCGGTGGATTCGCCCCATTCTCTGTTCCAGCCTGTTGGGGTTCCAGGGGATGTCGTAGTTGAACAGGATGTTGCAACACTGGAGATTGATTCCCTCGCCGGCGGCTTCGGTGGCCACTAAACCAAAGCCAAGGTGGGATGTGCATTTGCCTGAGGTGAGGAATCGTGCTGGGAATTTAGCTGGAGTGCTTGGGCCCTTGACTGCAATACCGTCCGGCAGCGCCGTCTCACCGCGTCCTTCCGGTTGGCCAGACCAGCCAGGAAGTTGCCGCCCCTTTCCTGCACCGCTTCCCTGGTCCCCAGGCAGAGATTGCCGGTGGCTTCCTCTCTCGCCCAGCCCCAGATGGCCTCATCGGCATTGAAGTCCGGGCTGTAGCCCGGTAGATTCACCAACCGCAGGTCAAGTCCGGGCGTCCGCAGATATTCCCGCACTGCCTCGCCACGGTGGGCTGGCGCGTTGTCCCAGATGATCCTGTGCGGGCCAGGGTGTTTTCTCCGCAGTTGTTCCAGGAAGGTAACCGAGGTCCCGCTGTTGCTGTTGCCCTCCAGTTCCATCCATTCCACCTCGCCCGTCTCCAGGCACACCGCCGAATAGTAGCTGGCCTTCTCCCCGTACCTCGGACTGTTGGAGTGCACCAACGCCGGCTGGCCCTTCAGCACCCACTTGCCTCGAAGCTCTGCGTCCGCCCGGAAGTGGGCCTCATCAGCGAAGAATATCCTGGCTTCAGCCTGCCCAGCATCCTCCCTCAGTGCGGCGTACTCCGCCACGAAGGCCTCCCGCTTGCCTTCATCCGCCTTGAGCAACCGCTTCTTGGGCCGCTTGAAAGCAAACCCCAAGCGGTACAGTTAATTCAGGCAACTGCTGCGGCACAGGCTGATGCCGTACCGGTCCGCCGCAAACTGGTGGACCACTTTCCAATTCCAATTGGCCAAGCCGATGCCCACGGCCTCAGGCAATTCTTGCACCGCCCCTTTCAGCGCCGCTTGTTGCGCTTTCCCGAGGGCGGGGGGGAACCACCGGTCTGCTCGAAGATCAGAGCCGCCGGGCCACCGTCACCGAAGGCCGCCGCCCATCTCCCGATGGTGTGTGGATCCCGCTCCAGCGCCCTGGCCACCGCCGAGGCGGTCCATCCCTGGGCCAGCAGCCAAACGGCATGCCAGCGTTCCCGCTCCCGTGGCGTCGGCGCCAGAATCAGCCTCCTGTGCACGTCCTTAGCACACATTTCCCATTGTTCAAGAAACCCCTCAATCCCCCTCACACCCTTCACCATCCCTTCTCGCAACCTCAAAAGCTATCTCCAGTCTTTCCTCCGAATCTACCTCATCTCTCTGCACATTTCACCTTGGCTTTGGTTTAGTATTACTCACAAGCATGCTCAAACAGAGTGTCATAGTTCGGCGTCAAGACATGCAGTACCCTATCGCTCTCCGGAAGCGTATCGACGACACGCTTGAAAAACGCAGTAGCGGGCCATGTGACTTCGCAGTTCGAGATTTGCAATGCGTATTCGCGATCAATGGAGGAGATTAGTCGCCCGGTTGCTGACATAATCTTTCCAAGTAATGTCGAATCAACGACATTGTTGAGCGCAGTTTCCAAGTCATTGCCATTCTGCAATGATTCCATGACCATGTTCCACTGCCGAACTTGCTCAGAATCTTCGGGATCTGGTACGACGTTTACTGATAGTTCGTCCTTTAGTGATGGCATCCCGAACCGAGTATCGAGCGCACAGGACATGCCAGTACCGAAGAACACAAACGGCTTGTCTGCAAAAAATTCGCGAATCGAGGTGATAGCGATTTCTTCCGTCAGCAAGGGTAATGGTGAAGCATGCAAGCTAACTATAGTGCCCCCTGGCGATGCGTGTGCTCCTGGGTCTGCCAGGCCAGTAATCGATCTGGCGCCGTTTCTGATTCTATTGTACTGCCCGAGGTAAGAAAAAGGCTCGCCAGGATAAGCGAAATCAAGAACTGGTTTGGAGAGGCCGCCTCTAGTGAGGTATAATCCATTCCAAAGGTAGGGTTCGAGTGTATCTTGCATTGGCGACGCAGACTCCATAGAATGCGCGCCGGTCGCGGCGTACTTGGGGAAACTGTCTAACCAATGGCATTCCGTTTCATTCATTCGGCCGACTGGCAAGTCGGCAAAGTTTTCCGCTTCGTTGATGGGGTGGAGATGGGTGGCCTCCAGTTGGCACGACTGGAGGCGATCACGTGCATCGGCGAACTCGCCGGCGAGCACAACGTGAGCCATGTATTGGTTGCGGGCGATGTTTACGACCACGCAGCCCCCTCTCCTCACACGCGCAACCAGGTCGTTGAGCGAATGCGTGCTTACGCCTCGGTGCACTGGCATCTGTTGCCGGGTAACCATGATCCGTACCAGCCCAATGGACTTTGGGACCAGCTCAGAAGGCGTGGCCTGCCCGACAACATCCAATTGCATACTGAGTCTGCCGCCACCGTCATCGAGCAGGATACCGCCGTCCTGCTTCCGGCTCCACTCCAACATCGTCGTACTCTTAGTGACCCGACCGCCTGGATGGACGATCAGGCCAGCGACGCCCATTTGATCCGTATCGGCCTGGCTCATGGCGCCGTGTATGGCTTCGATACAAATGAAGAACAGAGAGCCAACCCGATAGACCCCGTGCGACCGCAGCTCGCTCGCCTTGACTACCTGGCGCTAGGCGATTGGCACGGAGAGTTTCAGGTAAACGAGCGCTGCTGGTACAGTGGCACGCACGAGACGGACTCGTTTCAGACGCGCGGCAGCGGCACGGCCCTGCTGGTAGAAATCGACGGTCCGAATGAGTTGCCACAGGTCACTCCGCTCTCTACTGGTCAGTACCGCTGGGTATCGCTCGATGAGCGCGTGGAGAGCCTCGAAGACGTGGATCTACTCGAACGCAAACTGCGGAACCTGGACGGCGACCTCAACCACACTCTGGTCGACCTGAAACTCTCAGGAGCCCTCTCACTGGCTGACCTGATGCACTTCGAGGAAAGGATTGTCGAGGGGGCGGCCGCAGCGCTCTTTTATCTTCGGATCGACCGTGGGCAACTGTTTCCGGAACCCACCGACGACGACCTTGACAGTATTGATCCAGGTGGAATTGTGCGCGTCGCTGCTGACAGGCTTCGGGGGATGGCCGAGGCAGGGGGGACTGATGCCGAACTCGCTAGCGCCGCTCTTCACCGACTCTACATCGAACACAAGAAACTTGAATCGGGGCAACGATGAAGCTGCGCAAGCTCTCAGTCAACCAGCTCAAGCGCTTTACCGTGCCAACACAGTTGGGCGAACTCGGCGATGGTCTCAATCTGGTCGTTGGGCCGAACGAGCTCGGTAAATCGACCCTTTTGGAGGCGCTTCGAGCAGTGCTGTTTGAGCGCCATGGCTCCAGGGCGCAGCCAATCGTGGCACTGCAAAACGATCGAAGCGGAGCGGCGCCGGTCGTTGAACTGGTCTTTGAAGTCAGCAGCGCTGAGTACACGCTGACCAAGCGCTTCGTCAAGAGTCCCTTTGCGCGGCTGCAGTGTCCAGATGGAACGCTGCTGGAGGCGGACGCAGCCGAAAACGAGTTGCGCAACCTTCTGGGTTTCGCCGAGGCAGGCAATCGGGGCGCAACCTCGGAATCGCTTGGGATGTGGGGTGTCCTGTGGGTGCTGCAGGGACAGTCATTCGGTAGACCGGACCTGCCCGCTTCAGCACTGGCGAGTCTCACCGCAGGGTTGGAGTCCGAGGTAGAGACCGTCCTCGGAGGCCGCCGTGGTAGAGAGTTGCCACAGGTCATACAACGGGAGCAGGGCGAACTTGTGACTCCGGCCCGGCATCAACCGCGCGGCGCATACAAGGACGCCATTGATAACGTCAGCGAGCTCGAACAACGTGTCAGCGGCCAACAGCAGCAAAAGTTGCAGATGTCGGAAACACTCGAGCAACTGGCCACGACGACAGCACGGCTTGCGCGGCTGGAGGACGGCACTCAGGGTCGCATCGATCAGGAAGAACTTAAAGAGGCACAGGAGCAACTCGGTGAGGTGATGCGGCACGACCTGCAACTCGAAGCCGCTCAGAGCGAACTCCAGAACCGGCAGCGGCAATTCGAGCAAGCCGAGCGTGCCCAAGCCGAACGCGCATCCCGGCGAGCAGAGCTCAAGACGGATCAGGAAAGGCTCAGGCAGGACACCGAGCAGTTGGAAAAACTGCAACAGCATCAACAAGAATCGTCGGCCGCACTTGACGAACTCCGGCAGGCTGCGACGAACTCAGAAGCAGCCGTTGAAGCGGCGACACAGTCAGAGGCAAGATGGCGCCGTATCCTGGACCGCATCACTCGCTCCGCAGAGTTGAACGACCTGCTCCGCCAACAGAGTGCTGTTGACGCTGCGCAGGAACGATTCACTGATGCCCGGCGGCAAGCCGAGCAGATTAAGGTCACGGACGAATCTCTACAACGGATCCGACAAGCCACCGATGCAGCCGAACAGGCAAATGCACGGGTCAGAGTAGCGGCAACCCGTGTCACCTTTGATATCCCGAGCGATCGTCTTACCGGCATTGAGGCCGACGGCGTTCCGTTGACAGACCCGCCCAGGACGGTCGAGGCAGTGGAGCCGGTCAGCATTACAATCCCAGAGCGGGGAAGGATCCTCATTGAGCCTGCCATCGCGGACCGTGACCAACTCTTGCGGGCGGAACGAGAAGCCAAAGCAGGGCTGGACGCCGCACTCAGCGAAGTCGGGGCGAAAACACTTGCCGAAGCACAGATTCTACGTGACCAACGGCGCGATCTCGAAGTAAGCGCCGACGCGACCCAGCAAGAACTGGACCGAATCGCGCCGCACGACGGGATAGCGACACTTCAACCACGAATAGACGCTCTTCGCCGAACACTGGAGGGATTGCCGGCGGACGAGGATACGCCGCAAAAGGAGGAAGTAGAGGCCGCCCTGGAATCCGCTCAGTCAGAACTACAGAAGGCAAGAGACGCGGAGCGGGTCGCTCGTGAGGCTGTGGATGAGAGGGTACGTACCGTCTCAGAGCTCATGGTCGAGGTGGGCACACTGCAGAACACTGTGGATAGTCGAGCCGAGTTGGTCGAAAAGCGGGATGAACAGCTTCAGATCGACGCTGAAGGCGTACCCGATCAGCTACTCGCAGAGGCGTGCGAAGCAGCAGCGCAGGCCGTGACGGAACAGAAACAAACCGTCTCATCGCTGGAGGCGGAACGACCGGCCAGTGACAAGACGCAGCTGGAAGCTCGGATCTCACGACTCCAAGCGGCGACTGAACAACGGGAAAGAGACCGAGTTGAACTGCAAATTGAGAGCGTCCGGCTGCGTGAGCGCATAGAAGCTCACGATGGCGCCGGCATCGACGAAGCCATCGAACACACGCAGCATGAACTCGAGCTGGCCACCCGCCTCCGCGAACATTTCAAACGCGAAATCGAGATCCTCGACCTCCTCGCCGAAACGCTTCGGACAGCCGAGAGCGAAGCCAGAGAACGATACCTCGCCCCAGTCGTAAATCGCGTCCATCCATACCTCCAAATGCTCTTTCCCAACGCCGAAATCGGCATAAACGAGGATCTGTACATCACCGGCGTGTCCCGCGTGGCGGGATACGAGGAAAGGTTCGATCACCTCAGCATGGGTACCCAAGAACAGATTGCCGTCCTTGTTCGTCTGGCCTTCGCTGAGATGCTGATTGACCAAGGCGCGCCCGCCGCTGTGGTCCTGGACGATGCGCTCGTGTTCTCCGACGACCAGCGGATGCGGCTGATGTTCGACATCCTCACGCACGCCGCACAGCGTGTACAGATCCTGGTTTTCACTTGTCGCGGGCAACTCTTTGAGGGTCTCGGTGCACACCAACTACAACTCGCTGCGGTCGATCCCGAGTCTCTCCGCTCGGCTTAGGCCCGTTAAAACTGGCGGGCCTAAGTGTACCGTATTGCGAACTTTTCGCTGGGAGGCCCAATTGTAAGGATGCCAATTTAGTAGGCCGAAGAACCACTGACCCTTGCATAACACTAATGCATCTTCTTTCAACGAGTCATGACTACTTCCATATGTCCTCAAGAACGAGATTTGTCGCGGACGGCAGGTTCCGCCGTACCAAGATTTCGTCGTACAGCAACACCGGAATTGAGCGGCTCGACTCCATCACCGCTGCTAACGTAACGTCAGATGGGACGTTAGGAGTAAGTGGGGCACTGAGCCCAACTATGAAACGGTTGCCGTCAGGCTTTTCCAGGTAAATCGGAGCCACAGCAGTGCTACCGTCGTCAAGAATAACGGGGTGGTTTAATGTGACGGTCAAACCGCTGGAGCCTTGCCGGCTCAGGTCTTCGAAAAGGAGAGAAGTAGACCCTTCAAGACGCGCAAGGTTCGCTGTTGGGTATTCCCCATAAAGGAGGTACCTCAAGAGACCAGATCCCAGATGACGGTCCAACAAGTCGTGCTCGAACTTGTTCTTATAGCTTCTCAGACAGCGATAGCAGGACCTGTCGCAACCCTCGGGGCAACCTTCCAGAATCCGAAGAGCCTCTTCGAAGACGACCAAACCCAGTTTACCTACCCTTTCAGCAAATCCGGCGCCACCGGGCAATGTATCGTAAAGGTAGATTTCGGCCTCACGCCCTTCGCGTCCGGATTGTGTCAGGGCGGGTCGGTATTCGGCCTGCAACTCATTGGCATCGAGTTCCAGAACTCTGCAAGCGGCTATTGTAAGAGCGTCGCTCAGGGTTCGTAGGGCAATGTCTGTGGCCAACAATCCAGGAAGCAAAGTAAGGGGTGGGTCGACCCGGAGCGAAACAAGGAGGACATCGGTGATGAAATCCGTACCGAGGGTCAACTTAGTGGTCATGCCCCTTCCGGCACAATTCGGCTCTTGGGAGTCCGGGTACGGTTTCCTATGGGCTCCTCCAACCTCGCTCGTCGACGATGCAGTAGGTTCAATCAACCCACATCTGGTGCAGTAGTTGTAACCTTCGTCCCCCGGCCCGCGGTTCGTTACGAGCAGGTGGGGCCGGGTGTTGAACACTCGGAGGCGGTGGTTAAGTTCCTTCCAGCCATCGGGATCGGCAGGAGTGGGCATCGTTAACTTGGCGCGCGTAGCATAGCTGCGGGCGGGCTGGTCGTCCGGCGAAGTCCCCTCATCCTTGTCAACTGGATGTGCAAACCCCGGAGGACGGAACCAGTATCTCGCCGGCCCGAAAGTTCCCTTGCCTCCGCAGCCCTCGCAATCTTTGGTTTCTCCTAGTTCACCGGCCTCTATCGTAGAGGTCGACGCGAATCGGCAATCCTTGCACTCGTAATAAAGTCGCCGCCCCTGCCAGGCATTGTACCTATCGCTCTGGATGGGAGAGTAGATAGCCCCCGAAGTCCAAAGCCTGTTGTCAATCCAGACCTCTTTACCCGGTGCGTATTGCGAGAGGGCAGCAGGAAGGCCCTGGGATGGAGTGAAATGAAAAGCATGTCGAAACCGGGTTGAACGGCCTTGATCAAAGACATGGAATGCGGCAACGTCAGTTGGAAACGCATACCGTGGAAGCACAGCCTTATAAAGTAGGCGGTCAAGCAGATTTTCGGTGGCAGGATCCCTCCCGGGTGCTTCGTCCCCTTCCTCTGCTTGGGTTTCCGCGCTATCCACATCCCCCTCACCGCCAGTTTCAGCGTCCCCAGCCGGATCATCCGAGAGGTAACCGACGGCCTCGTCCAAGGTGCTCAGGGTTTCATCAACGAGCCCACCCAGAAGATTCCGGATTTCTTCCTCACCGATTTCTCCCGGTAGCCACTCTCCCACGTCTTCTCTTAAAGCTGACTCATTGGAACGCAACCACTGCTCAAAATCGATGCGGTTCAGTGCCTTATCGGGATTCTTGAAATCCACGACTGTCCCGAGCACCGCAAACAGGTGTGGCTGATCCGCCGGGTTGATGTCGGGCAGTCTCTCCTGGTGATACCGCTGAAGCAAGTAAGCCGTCACGTGCCGGCGAGCAATTACCGGGTTATTGAGTGTCAACGTCGGGTCGTCTACTGCCCCTCGAATCATCAGGTCGGGATGTTCAAAATAATGCTCGTCATGACTATCTGCGCTGCCGAAGGCAGTTACCGTCGCAACGGCGGTCCCCCGCCGACCAGCTCGGCCAGCGCGTTGTTGGTAATTGGCTCTAGCCGGGGGCATGTTTCGAAGCGCAACTCCCGAAAGGCTACCAATATCAATGCCGACTTCCATGGTGGTGGTGCACGATAGGACATCGATCGCAGGCCTTTCGCGACCGGAATCTCCTGGCCCCAGGTCAACGTCTTGGAATAGGAGCTCATATTCCTCGGCCTTTGAGAATATCTCGTTCTCCTGAGCGGCATTAATCTGTGCCGTATGCTCCGCTGCGATCAGAGCCATGGGAGATGAAGGCGGCTCCTGTAGCGCCTCTAATGTACTTGCACGGTAATAACCCTTTCGGGCGACAAACACCTGGTCAGTGTCAGGGTCAATGGGCTCTGCGGCTTCATCTCCACAATGTACACAGGTCTGTCTCCCAGGAAAGGGCCGCTGGGCGGTGCGGCACGACTGGCAGTACGCCCAGGTCCCGCCAATCTCCAGCGACAACTCTCTACCGATTAGCCTGAACCTTCCTCCTGGTACTGGCTCGGCAAAGGTCTCCAACAATCTTGGGAGCCATTCTTTTTCGAACAGAGCCACCGAGTTTCTATCCCTGAGGAGCCTGCCCATATCCCGGAACTTTCCCGAATGAGAGCGAACCTCCCTGTTCTGCCATGCTGCCGGCATACGGCTCAGCCAAATTCCAGGACGGGCCCAACACCGAAACCACGCCCGCACAAGCGCAACTTTTTCGTGATCTGACTGCGCATAATCCGGTATGTCCGGTAGAGACTTGATCTTTGAAGTATGGTCAGAGCGCTCAATAAACGAAGCCAAGGCGAGGGCTTCCAAGCCATAGTAGCGGTCGCCCAAAGTTTTCATGATGGCTCGAAGCAAGGACTCCGGAGGAGCGGACCTACTAAGGCTCACAAGAAGTTGCAACAGAGTTGTGTCGCTCTCAATTTCTCCGCTGTTTACTGCTTGCTCTATAAGGTTTTCATCCTGGAAAGTTTCTCCCGCTCTCAACTCGGGGCGAAGCCTGACACCCAATATCTTGGCGGCGATCAATACCCCCAGATAAAGGTCCTCAAGCGATAGGAGACTGGCTATAGCCGGGACTGCCACCAAGCGCGAATAACCTGAAACCACCAAGGGCCTGAGGGCATCTTGAGTGGAGTACGTCTGTATGTTGGGGGCAAGCCTAGCCGCCATCTGCCTTGAATCCGAGAATATAAGGACCTTTCTCCCCCTCAAGGGAGCCAGTCTCGTCGTGGGTACTTGGCCAGGGGGTTGCACCTGAATCTGCTTCGTGATCAATGCTTGAAAAGGCTGGTCCCCCTTGGTCTGATGGTCCTGGACCGACGACCGCCCGTAGGCGGCGCTTTCACCGCATACAGCACAGGGTCTGAATTCTCCTCCACTCGCGGCGTTGGGCTCTCCGTCAGCATCGGCAAGATTCGCACGGTTAGCCCGAAGATATACTTGACGAACTCGGTCACCCAGCACGAACGGGTTCAGCCGACCGGTGATTAAGTCGTACTCGGCAGGCTCGACTCTGTCAGTGAAGACCGGCTCTTCGAGAAGTAAATCTACTGGCTCCAGTTCCTCAAACAGTCCAGCCAGTGTCCTTAGGGCACCACCGGGCTCCGCCCAAAGGAAGTCAGGTTCCTCAACGTCGTTAGTGTAGGCTCTTGCGTAGGCTGTGCCACAATTCCGGCAAGTGTAGAGTTCCAGCACCCTCGCTCCGCACTCACATAGGTCCCGGGGTTGCCCGAACAGCTTGCCGGAAGGTCCTCCCCGTTGCTCTGGAGACAACTCCGTACATTGAGAGTCCATGCATACCCACAGGCCCGGAAGCCCCCTGTAGAAGGAGTGGACCCTACAGGGCATCAGACCTGGTTGAGTTGAGTCAAGCCTCGCAGTGCTGCCAAGGGCAATCAACGTTGTGGTAGCGCGGGCGGCAACATCCGACGGTACCCCTTCGAATAACTCGTCGCCCAAATCGGCGACCGGCCGCGCCTCTTCCATGGTCATGTTGATGAGATTCACCATGGGTGGGAACGATTCCAATGCTTCATGGAGGGACCGATTCAGATTCCAAGGGGGAACAACCCCACGATATTGCAGGAATTCTTCGACATGCGCCAGCCTGGCATCGTCCGCTTCGGACTCGTAAAAGGAGTCAAGATCGATGGCGTCAAGAGAAAGCGCATCTTCAGCAGTTCCTTTGCCTGCCCCTGAACGAAGTAACAAATCCCCCTGAACTTGGCTGAAGTCAGCGGGATCTTTCCCTGTAAGTTGGGCCGCGAACTCCACAGCGTATGCCGGGTCCTTCATACTGGCGCTCGTGCAAATCACCTGGAGCCGCTCGGGGGGGATTCCCAGGCGAGTGCGAAGGCGCCGGATGAGCATAGCCACTTCGGCCCCTGCCGCTCCCCGATAGAGATGGGCTTCATCGATAACTAGCAGAAATCGTTCCTCCGGATTCGCTTGTAGCCATTCCCTGGTTTTGTCAAAGATCGGCCTTTCCAGCGGTCGCATCAACATGTACTCAAGCATTGAGTAGTTGGTCACCAAGATGTCAGGGGGGGCCTCCTGTACTTCATGCCGAGTGATCAGTTCGGGGTCCTCTGGAAGAGTCACGCATCTCGTGAATTCTCCAGTCGTTCGGTCTCGCCATCTCGTCCCGCTCTTGCCGTACCAGCCAATTAGGTCTGGCTTGGCGGGCCACTTGCCCCGCCTCTTTAACTCGCCAACGAGCGTCTTTGCTTCTGCGTGGCCGGGAGAACTGGGGTCCTGTGCCAGTTCCAGATTGCTCACGTAATAATCTCTGATTGGGGACAGTTTTGATTGGTCCTTCCTCTGGTCTCGAACTCCTGGATATAAGGTTCGGCTCGTGTAACGGGCAAACCGGGCAGGCCGCCCGGACCATCCCATGAATTTTTCACTAATCCTCGGGTCTGCGAACAGCAGTCGGAGCCTTCCAAGTTGGTCGTTTACCAGGGCGTTCATGGGGTAAAGAACCATCGCTCGCACGGCGGCGGTTTCCCCGAACGCCTTCTTCTTCCTTTCAGCTTCGACGGCGAGCTTGCCAAGTATCGGCAAAAGGAAACACTCGGTCTTTCCTGAGCCTGTCCCCGTCATAACGACGAGGCTCCGACCTTCAACCAGGGAAAGCTTGGTGGCTTCGGCTTGATGCTGATAGGGGGGGTCATGAATGAGCAAGCTCTCGCCTTCCTCAACCCTTGAGACGCCCGAGAAAACTTCCAGAGCGGCGGCATCGAGACCCAGGTTCTTGAAAGGGGGCCCGGGCCGATAACGCGGAGTGCTTTCCAGGTACGGGCGCTGGTGAATCACACCGGGCGCCTGTAGGATATGCTGCCGCTGCGCGACCAGCGTGGGGTCGCTTACATGGTAAGTGGCCTCTATGTAATCACGGAGAGAGCCTTGCAGCTCTTGGACGGTTTCTCCAATTGTTAATGCCATAAAGTTCTCGACTCCACCATGTTCACACTGCTACTCAAGCTCTTCAAGCCAAAGCGTTCCCCGAGCGAAACGCAACTCTTCGGCCACTTCACTCTCAGCTAACCGGTAGGCAAAAAGACATCCTTGGTTTGTGGTCGGTTCTCCCACGGCGTCCCAACGACGCTGTGCCCACGCCGGGACAGGCGAGAAAAACTGAATCACTGTACCGGCTTCCGTACCAGGTAGCAACCTGAACCGTTGAGGGTTCCCGCGTTGAGCGTCGATAGCCATTTGGAGGCGCCAGGCCTCGTCGCACCCACGCCATCGGCTGCTCGCCAATGGAAAATCGAGTAACTTCTGGGGTTCGCCGCTGATCAATTCGACGTAACACCAAAGGTTAGATCCGTAGGCCTGATCACGTCTGGCCACGAATCTTCCTGAGTCGGCGCGGACTTCTCTCCATCTTCCCCGGTAATAACGGACAGATTGTTCTGGGTCTAATATAGACAAACCTGGCACCGCCCCCGAAGCCGGCCCGGCATCGAGGAGTCGGTTCAATCTTGAAATATGCTGGTCCGGAGCCTCATCTCCAGGCGATTGCAGCCAGCCAAGGTAGCTGACCGCTCTCAGACCCAGTTGAGGAAGAACCACGCTCAAATCCTCATTCGGTAATGGCTTGAGGCGCCGCAAGTGTTTCACATACTCGACCCGGTCAGCGAGATCACTGGGGAGCGAAGACAACTGATTCGATGAGACTCCCAAGAGGATTACTGCGCCGCTGTTTCGCGCAACAAAACCAAGAGGGGCTCCGTAGACCAGTGTGGCATTTGACGACCCTTCGATGTCACAGTGTTCGAGGAAGTCGCCGTGGGCGATCATGGCCTCAAGAGTGTCCCAAACCGACTCCCTGAATGCGTCAATCTCCTCTACCAATCCCTTCATTGGCTCAACGACCGCGCGCACCAGGGTCGCCGATGCGCATGGGCACAAGAAACGAGCGGATCGCCGAAGGGCCGCGGCTATCGCTTCGACCGAGGTAAGGTCCAGGGTGTTTGGGTCAAGTCGCAACTGCGCGATCCCACGCAAGTGGACTTCCGTCCTCGTCAACTGTCTCATTCCCATCTCCAGCCATCATAGGGCCCCTGACCTCCGAGTTTACCATCAACTTGAACGTAGCAATCAGTAACCAGTACCAGGTACCGGGCGGCCTTTGCAATGGTTGGCGTTTCGTAAAGGCGGGTCAGCCCTGGCACCAGGTTTTCGCCCGCCCAATCTTTCACGTTTCCTGGGTCAGTTGAAAGTCTCAACGCGAACTCCGCGAGCCATTCAGGATCATCAGGGTGCTTGGAAAACCCTCCGGCAGTAGGGGTAATCATACGGTTGGAATATGGACTCAAGATGCGGTATTGGGCGACTAGCGAAGACAGTACTCCGACACGCTCTTCGCAGGTGGACGTGGCGAATTGTTCTGCGTTTTGAAAGAGCGAGGTTCCTAAACCTATCTCCTCCCGGCGCTGCGATACGGCATCGGACAATGCTCGAAGGGCATCAGGGGTCCCCTTGGGCACGGTTTGGCGTTCAACTCTAGCCCACCGTTCCCCGCAAAGCACGCGAAATAGTTCGTCAAGCAGTCCTCGCAACACACTTCTCTGTCGTATCGCCGATAGCAAGTCTCCCGTCAGCCTGGCCTTGCCCCAAAGTTCCAGAATGCCGACCAACCCCACTGCAGAATCCATTGAGCGCTCATATCGCTCTATGCTTGGTTCAAGGCGCAGGTCTTCCAGTCTGATTCTGTTCGACGCCGGCGGTACGATGATTGCCGAGATTAACCTATCGGCCCCGGCAACCAATAATCCGCCGGATTCCTGTCCTTGAAAATCGGAGTCCCAGGCAAGTGGCTCTTCAACGCACGGCTTCTCAAAGGACCAGCGGGTGATACCAGGTGGTTCAGGATCCCCTCTGTCGTCGATCAATTGCACGAAATAGCCATTTCGGCGGCGCCTCACTGCCCATCTTAAAGGTGTGAATGCCCTTTCAAAACTGAGCCTGAACTCTCCCAGGTCGCCTGCGGCGAAATCGATTGTGCAAACCCTAGCTAAGTCGTAAGCGTCCTGGGCCTCAGTACCGGATTGGAAGTGCGCATTAAAATGGTGCCTCCAGTCATCCGACTGGAATGGCAGAGGAATAGGAGGGAGGGGCTGACTAAATGCTGGGGTCTCATCATTTGCTCCGGAGAACGCGACGTTAATCTCCGATCTGTGACCGTCAGGACCCTGAAGTGATAGGTCAACCTGTCCTTCCCATAGCTGCTCAAGGGTGGGTGATGGCGGCTCCATCTGCAGAGAAAGTGGACCGATGGGGCTGATTACCTGTGATTGCGGATGCTCTTCGAGGATGCGGATGACAACGTCCATCTCTCCAAGTCTTCCCAAGTTCCCTCCCGCCTTATTTTGGGCGGAAATATGCATCCTATGTTCGCCCACAGGCATTTGAGGTAGTTCAAGAAACACCGGTTCCCCAGAATCCACAGACGCCAACTCGAAAACGCCGTTTGAGTCCGTGTCGATCGACACGTTAAGAGAGGCCAAGGGATGGTCTGAGAGAATTCCCAGACAGGGGGTCTCCGTTTCGAGCCATTCCCCGTATCCGTCCCCATCCCATGCCACAGGGGCTAACCCGGCCGGCCACACTTCAACGGTCCTCGACTGTTCGAGCCCGAGTTGGCGAATCGTTTCTTCCCAATCCAAAGTGAGAGATTCCGGTAAATGCAGCATCAAGCCGTATACGCCTTCACAATTTAGCTCAAGCGCGGTGACATGTTGGTCTGACGGCATCGGGCCCGTTGTGCCAACCAGGATGTATTTCTCGCCAGGTCGCACACGGAGGCTCCGGCATTCGTATGCCAATCCATCGGAGGCGATTCTAAACAAGCGTTTCGGTCCTGGGCGGAGAAGGCATTCGGTACGGAGCAGGAATTCCAGATGCGGATCACTCCGTTCAAACTGCAGCAATACCTCGTCCCACCTTGGCCAATGATGAAGCGTGACCCGCTGCGGCGACCCATGCAGCAATCGTCCTCGCGCGAGTGGGCGTCCAGAGGATCCCGCAACAATGCAACGTGATGCCGATAGTGCCTCCGCAGTTTGAGGAAACCGCAAAGGCAGATGGGATAAGTCAGGAATCTCCAACGATACATCCCAGGTGTCTTCAAAAGAATCCTTGGGCCGAAGAATGAGCCGGGGCTCTATTCCAAGATCTGTCACCTCGGCTCGGGCTCGGTCCAACGGACTGGAAATGTCCACAGGTGCGTTCCGGCTCGGGAGACCTATGCTACGGGTTCTCACTCGTTCGCCCGCGGACTGGCGCGCGCTCCGCAACCATTCCCGCGCCTGCCGCTGCCGGTCCACATCCTCGCTTATACGCTCAAGAGTTTTAGGGTGTATCAGATTGCTGGTCCCAAGTTCATCCTGCAAAAGAAGTGCGGCGGCGATTTGGCCGACAAGATCCTTTTCCTGGACGAAGTTTTGAAATCGGGACGTAGCGTCCCAACTTTTCGCCGCTATTAGTTCCCCAAGAGCTTCTGTAGATTCAAGAATGTCTCTGGAGAACCGGTATCTCAATTCATAGAGGGTGCGAGCTAATTGCAGTTGCAAGTCCCTTGGGAGGATCGCATGGGTTATCGGCCAGCAGATTATTGAAAAGTGCGCTGCCCACGCGCCTGACGGCTCCGCACCGCCGTAATCTCTTTGGAAAAGTCGAAAGAAGTTCCGAAGAGCGTACCGGTCGCCGTTCTGGACCCAGCCTGGCGTCTCCTGCTCAAAAGTTTGCCAGTATTCATCCCCTGAGTAACGATAACCCAGTTCGGACGAATACACGACCCAGACCAACGAATGAGACCGGGATGGCCGACGATAACGGATTTCGGCATGCACTGTTCTCTCAAGGTCTTGAATTTCCGAAGGGTCGAGCCCATGTTCAAGACCGAACACGGGCTGGCCCAGGCCGGCCATCACCCGGCTCTCTCTTAACTCCGTGAAGTGCGCTGCCAAACGCGCTTGCCATTCCCGCAAGTTTCTTCCTATCACCATGGCACACCAGGCCCTTAATCCAATAGGGATTGGATCATACTTTCAGGATCGAAATTCCTGTATCGATCGTCGCGCCCTGCCCTAGGCACCATCCACCTGCTTATGCAGAAATCGGCTATCTCCGAAGCGGGGGAGGTGAGGGAGCGGACGTTTTTGTTACTTCCCAACAGAATCTTCTGCCAATTCTTGGCTAATGGGATGGCGTAGACTTCCCGTTCAATTCCGTGCTTTAGAATCGAGTTGCCATCAACTCCTATATCTTCAAGAGCGGCCCTTGCAACACGCAGTTTCCAATTGGGACCCATTCCAAATCGGTGCCCCGAAGCGTACGGATGGCCGGTTGCCTCCAAGTGCCCTCTCAATGCTTCGAAAATCTCCCCGGACAAGTGAAAATGGCCAAATCCTCTAGTCGTACCTATTCGCTGAAAGTGTGGGCCGTTCGGTAGCGACAGGCGGTTGTAGATCGATGACCTACCCAAGGCGGAAGTCGTTGTTAGTAATACCAGGCGTGCACGGTGCTTCTTCTTGCGAATGACGGATTCACTCCCCAGGTATTTCCTTTCGTAGGCTCTCTTTACCTCTTGACTCGTCATCAGGGACGCAACGAGTTTGCCGCCTATCAACTGGGAATAAGGAGGTACGGCGCCCACCACATAGGCATCCATGACGTGGACAAGCCGGTCGCAGCGGTCCTCGTGATTCCAGCCAATCCAGTTGTCCCGGGCGGAGAGGTTGAATACGGGATCTCCCAGGGCAAAGATACCAATCAACTTCCCGTTCTGTCGATCTCGAACTAAGAACCTGAGGCGCCGACCAAACCCTTGGGACACTGGAACGGACCACAATAGACTAGCGAATCGAAACAGCCGGGAGTCCAACGACTCCGACTTGACCTCAACTATCTCTGGGTCGATGGCATCGGGATTTACATCTCGACCAGTCGCGAAATGCTTGATCAGCGCCGGGCCTTGGGATGAGACAAAAGATTGTCGTTGCTTAAGGATATCGTTCCGCTGCGCCGAGTGTAGGTCCCTGATCTTTTGCTTGGTAAGACCGCCTTCGACGTAGTATCCCTTGCCGTTCTTGGAGAATCCCAGGCCTACGAGGTGATTGTGAATGGTATCGTACAGATGCAGGTCACTCGAAGCATCGTGGCCATTGCCTATATGGCCAGAGTCCAAGGTCGGGGGTCCTTCTTGAGCTATGTTTCGAATGGGTTGCCTCCAATTGGTCGGTTTCGCACCAAACAGCACTTGGTAGCTTCAACTGAACACACACAGGGACCTCAAGATAATTGCCACTGAGTCATTCGCCAGTGTTTATATCTAGCGCTCTAGCATAGGCCGAATAGTCTATGGCAGGTACAGTGCCGATAGCCTGCAGGCCCGCCAGCAACCGGAACAGAAAGCTGACCAGAGACGCCGAAGCGGGGCTAGATTCAACGCTCTCGACCTCCCCTGCCCTGTACTTGACCAGGAACGAACCATCTTTAAGCGCGCATCCCAGGTCAAGCTGTCGGTCTTCAAGAACCTGCCCCATCATTCCCCTCAGCGCCTCTACAAAGTTACTGGAGTATGAGTTCGACAGCGCCAAGATTCCGCTGATGATTCTGTGGGGTGGCTTTGGGTCTAGCGTGCCATCCGCTGAAGGTATTATCGCGCTGGTCCGCCTCAATAACCTCACGGAGGCGGCCTTTTCGCAGGCAAGCCGCAGGTTTCTGTTGTCGATCCGTTGCTTCACCTCAAATACCGCGTACACGGCCTCCGCTGGTATGTACTGGACGTTTCCCGCCATGAAAAGGGGCGGGGAGTATTGCCTGTCGAACACGATGACATCCGTCTGGTCGCTCCTCCACCCGTCCGCATCTACTACGAATCCGTTGGCCACCCGGTATCGGTTGGGAAGAACCCTGGCTAGAAAATCCAGCCAGGCCAATTCCGTCTCATCACCCAAGGTTCCCACGTGATCCACAGCTCCTCTTATCCCCGTCAACTCCGCAATCATCCGCTGCTGGGTGCTCTGAAACAGGCTGTTCAGGTCTATTTGGTTGCCACCTTCTGGCCTATTCATGAATTCACCACACCACTCTCTCCCACTGGCTATTCCGGACCCTCCCGAGTGAAGCCGTGGCTTGTCTGACAATTTCCTGTTTTTCGTCTGGGGACAGGTCCGAAGAGATGATATTTGCGCTGTTGGCCGGGTCAACAAACTCGGCGCGGGGAAAGTCGGCCGCCAGGAACTCCAGCACCCGCTTCAACTCGTCCGCAGTGCCTTGAGGTTCACGCCCTCGAAGCGCCTGCATCACCACAAGCTCTAAATAGAACGAAGGCAAATGCAGGCCACGGTTTGACCGCCATATCTTGGCGGCGCGGATAGTTGCGCTTTTCCCGGACCTTCTGATAAGCGTAATATGCTTATCCACATTGGTCCTGGTCCATCCCTGCCGTCTGCTGAGATACAAGCTGTGGTCACTCTTGCCGGTATGCTTCCGAGCAGGCACCAGGTCCACCTTTACGCCGTTCACCTCCACTCCAATCGAGACATTTTGGCGGCGGGGCTTCAACCCCTCCAAGTGAGCGTACTGGTGAAGTCCCTCAAACATCTTTTTCAACGACTTTCCCGACCTGGGTTTTAGGGATATGAACAGGTCAAGGTCCGTACCGCCCTTGATTGATGTGCCTTTGGCGAAAGAACCGGAGTTGTGCACTCTTACCAGGCGTGTGTCGTACCATCTCTGGATCAAGCCCCGGAGCCGCTCCCCTGCTTGGTACACGGCCGTTCCGGGCCCCTTCTTCACTTCGTACTTGCGTACAATCCGGTCAACATACCTATTGGCGTTCAAGCTAATCCACCTGCGACAAACCACTGACTACGTGGTAAGGCTAACAGAAAACACGGAGTCGGAATTATCGCCATCAACCCCGGGAAACGATTTCCCAATAGTGTCCTTACTTGCGTATAGTCAGTCTTGATGATATATTTCTGACATTCTAGCATCGGATATACGCCATGCCAAGCCTGCCTCGCCTGATTATGGAGTACGCTGCTGAGTCGCCGGAGGGGTCGTTGCTGTGCCCAAATGTCCTGCTACACCTGGGAAACAGGGATGCAGTGGACCAAGCTTTGTCGCGTCTTGCCCGAAGCGGGCGCCTGAGCCGAGTCTGTCAGGGCGTTTACGTGCGTCCGGTAGAAACTCGCTTCGGCCCTCGCCCTCCGTCAGTTGATAAGGTGATCGAGTCTTTATCCGAACTGTGGGGGGAGACGATTGTACCTTGCGGCGGAGCGGCGGCAAACGCCCTCGGCCTCACAACTCAGGTGCCGGTCAGGTCTGTTTACCTCACTTCCGGCCCCAGCCGCAAACTGAAACTCGGCAAGGGCACGGTACACCTGCGCCACGCCCCAAGGTGGCAGCTTGTAGCCCCGCACCGAGCAGCCGGTAACGCCTTGCGCGCTCTGGCGTGGCTGGGCCCTCAGGAGGTTGAGGAGAGTCTCAGCGTGATTGGCCGAAAACTATCCGCCGAAGACCTGGGTGAACTGGCAGCGTCCCGGGCATTGATGCCCGCCTGGATCGCCGAGCCGGTAAGCGCAAGGGTGGCCAGTGGCTGAAGTTTCGTTTCAATCGCTCTCCCCGGATGACCGGCGGGACGCCCTGGAGGTCGCAGCCGCTCTCAGTGGGCGCCGGGCGCATTTACTGGAAAAGGACATCTGGGTCGTCCAGACCCTGGCATCCCTCATCGAAACGTCCTTCGGAGTAGACCTGACCTTCAAAGGAGGCACCTCCCTGGCGAAGGCATACCATGCTATTCGCCGGTTTTCCGAGGACCTCGACATTACCTATGACATCCGCGCCATCGCGCCGGACCTGCTGACGGACGGGGATGACGAGGCCATTCCCGCGACCCGCAGCCAGGAGCGCCGGTGGAGTCGTGAAATCAGGAGACGGTTACCTGGGTGGGTAGTAAATCAAGCTTTGCCTTCCGTAGAAGTTAATCTGGCCGCGGCGGGTCTATCCGCCGAACTCCGGGCCGAAGGAGACCACATTTTCGTTGCCTACGAGCCTCTGTTTGACAATTATGGCTTTGTGAGACCCGAGGTAATGGTCGAGTTTGGCGCACGCTCGATTGGCGAACCTCGGGAGGAACGCTTATGCGGATGCGACGCGGCCAGCTATTTACCGGATGTCGCTTTCCCTACCGCCCGCCCCTCTGTCATGTTGGCTGAACGTACTTTCTGGGAAAAGGCGACCGCCGTGCACGTCTTCTGTCAACAGCAGCGGAGCCGGGGAGAGCGGCTGTCCCGGCATTGGTACGACCTGGTAAGGTTGGACGATACGGGATATGCAGATAAGGCGCTGGAGGACCATGCCTTGGCGCTTTCGGTGTCTCGCCACAAGTCGATGTTCTTCCGAGAGAAAGACGCGAACGGGAATTGGGTCAACTACATTGCGGCGGTGTCGGGCGAATTGCAACTGGTGCCGCGCGGCCCAGTTCTCCAGGTCCTTTCCAACGACTACGACAGGATGCTGGCCGATGGGATGCTCCTTGACGATGAAGAACGGTTCGGCGACTTGATGGAAAGATGCGCCGACATTCAACGAAGGGCAAATGGGTTATGAGCAAGGGTGCCGCCGCAAGATACCGAAGTGGGCCCCGCTGTTTGGACAGAACCACGGAAAAATTAAGCGACCTCCCTGATGCTCAAGCCAATTCTACGAACAACAGTTCCGGTGGTGGGCCTAAGTGTACCGTATTGAGAACTTTCCGGTGGGATGTCCAACTGTAAGTTCACCGTTGACCAACGATGCTTTCTCTGGCCTCCTGCTTTCACTGGAGTGGCCGGGGCTGAGCAGACCATCACCTTACTCTCACGTATACCTGCGAAGTCCCATTTCCCATCCTGGGTTCCCTGGTCTCAAAGAGATCCATTCGGGACTTGATTAACGGCGATAATTGCTTGTAACCATAGCTTCTGGCATCGAAGGCAGGGTCCAATTGCCGCAGGTATGTTCCTACGGCTCCGAGGAACGCCCACCCATCGTCCTGGGCTGCCATCTCGATTGCACGCGTAGTAGTCTGGGTCCAGTCGGAAACGTCCAGATCGGCTACGGGAACCTCTTTCTCGGCCTGGGGAGAGAGATTTTCCGTGTAAACGAATATCTCACATGCGTTGACGAAAGACTTGGGTGTGTCAGACCGCCCGATGCCCATTACGAACAGTCCCTGCTCACGTATCCTGGTGGCCAACCGAGTATAGTCGCTATCGCTGGAAACGATGCAGAAGCCTCCCACGGTTCCCCCGTGCAGCAGGTCCATGGCGTCGATTATCAGGGCACTGTCCGTGGCGTTCTTCCCCACGGTATAGCCAAACTGCTGCATGGGCTGGACTGCGTAAGAATGGAGCGAATCCTTCCACCCATTCATCTGGGGAGTCGTCCAATCACCATAGACACGGCGAGTTGTGACCACGCCGTACTTTGCAGTCTCCGCCAGGATGTTCTCTATTAAGGATGGTTGGGCGTTGTCGCCGTCAATCAGCATAGCCAGGGGGCGCGATTCGGAAACCATTCAAACAATCCCCGCGATTTGCGCAAAATGCCAAGATGGACCACGCTGCTGTGCAGCGTCAGGAAAGGATAAGATGCGGGGCGCGTCAGGCCAACCGCCATTGCCTGCGAAATGAGTCTACCAACTCCTTTTGCCTGCGCTCCTACACCACTGGCGTCCAATCCGATTCGTTCAATACCTGCGCGGCCAGGCGAAAGGAGCAACGCCGACGGACTGGAAGTATTAGGGAAACTCTGAACAAGTCAGGGAGATTATGGCATAGTAGGAGAAGGCAAGCCAGACCAGTAGATAGGTGAATTGGGATGGAGCAACCCACCCCCGTCTTCACGAGGGCAGGCTCTTTTCCGATCTGGAATATCAGGGGAAGAAGCGCAAGACCCGTCGGGAGCTGTTCCTGGAGCGGATGGACGGATTGATTCCCTGGCAGAAGCTGGAAGGCCGCATCCATCCTTTCTATCCCAAGGCCGGACGGGGCCGTCGTCCCTATCCATTGCCGGTCATGCTGCGCATACACTGCGTGCAACTGTTCTACAATCTCAGCGACCCGGGCATGGAGGACTTGCTCTACGAGTCCGACCCGGTGCGGCGGTTCGTAGGGCTGAAGCTCACCGGTCCCCTGCCCGACGAGACCACCATCCTCAATTTCCGCCACCTGTTGGAGAAGCACAACCTGGGGCAGGGTCTGCTGGAGGAGATCAACGCCCACCTGGAAAGCCAGGGACTGAAGCTCAGGGAGGGAACCATCGTGGACGCCACCATCATTGAGGCGCCGTCCTCCACCAAGAACCGGAACCAGGAGCGGGACCCGGAGATGCACCAGACCAGGAAGGGGAACCAGTGGCACTTCGGGATGAAAGCTCACATCGGAGTGGACTCGGAGACGGGGATAGTCCACAGCATGAGCACGACGGCGGCCAACGCCCATGACGTGACCGAGACGCGCCATCTGCTGCACGGGGGAGAGACGGTGGTGTGGGGCGACGCCGGGTATCAGGGGGTTCACAGGAGGGAGGAGAACCTGGAATTGGAGGTGGAATGGCGGGTGGCGATGCGTCCTGGGAGACGGCGGAAGCTGGAGCCGGATAGCGCTGTAGCGCTGGTGGAGAAGGCGAAGGCGTCGGTGCGAGCCAAAGTGGAACATCCCTTCCAGAGACTGAAGCGCCAGTTCGGGTATTGGAAAGTACGCTACCGGGGGCTGGCAAAGAACACGGAGCGGTTGGCTCTGCTGTTCGGGCTGGGCAACCTGTTGATTGCAGAGGGTCAACCGAGGGGGTAGTGGGCCCAGGGGCAATATTCATCGGCCATCAACCCCTGACAAGCTCCCAATTGTCCCGTAAAAGAGGCGAAATGCTGGGCAATGAACGAAATCAGACCAGTCTGGGACGGTGAATTACACCCCTTGCCCATCGGTCAGCCGCAATTCAGGCCATGATGGGCCTTGTTCAGAGTATCCCTAATCGAATAAGGCTTAACTAGGCACCAAAGGTGAATGCATTGGAAAATTCAACAACAAGCACTGGCAGCTATCATCTGATATTAGAAGATGCCGGCAAATTTGTCAGCAAACCCCTTATAGATTTAGGAAAAACGGTGCGGCCTACTATGGCCCAGTTGCACACTCACTTGCCTGCCCTCGGCCTCCCGGCCCCGGGAGTCGAGTTTGCGCTGTTCTGGTCGGCGGAGGATGATCCAGAATTGGAAACCCCTGTCTTCGTTGCATCTACCAAGATTATTTCGGAGTGGGCCAATTACATGTTGTCGAGAGAATCACACCATACCTTTGTAGATTATCTCAACAAGATCCCTCCCATCCTCTCCATAGATGAATCGGAAGAGGACGTTTCCGTCGACGTCGTCCGTTACATTTTCAACCGCATTGATATGTCGCCCCAGGAATCCATGAACCTTATCGTTCGGCCGCCTCCAACAAACACCCCTGAATATCAACAGCTAATTGCTCGTCCTGGCGAAATATTTATGTCACTTCGCTATGTTGAGAAGCGTCTGAATTACCACCTCGTCTCACGGCATCCGGATATTGTCCCGATGTATGACGATATCACCGCCGCTCAGGCTGAAGGCACACTTTCCGCTGAGTGGTTTAACGCGTGGTGGGCCAGACTTGAACCCCTACAGATGAGCCTCGTGGAGAAAAACAGCGACAAGAACTTCTCAGGACTGGTAGCCGCCCTGGACCGAGAAACTTCCGACATCATACCGGACCAACTACGAGAACCCGGCATCGCCAACCTAGAAGAACTAGTGGATATTCGTGACGCAATCGCTCATTCAACCATCTACAACGGTCTCGTTGTCGAAAACAAGGTAATAATTGCTCCTCATTTGACCAAGCACACCGGCAGGTCAAACCGGCAGACCTTGAGTACTCAACTTGATGACGAGACCTACGAAGCTATCAAATCCATGATAGAGGACGCGCATGCCTTTCTGGAGGTATGCGCAAGAACTCCTCCCCCAGTGTCGAGGAGCAGTGAAATTAATTGACGCTGCAACGGCCCTGGCCACCTTTGGCGCATTACTCCTGACGCATGCGCTCACTGACTCCCGCCAAGTGCAGCAAACGTCTGAGAGGGATTTGTCGGAGTTAGACGATTTGTTGTATCTCTCGGAGGAAGGGACTGCAGAAGAGGCGGCCTAACCGTGGCCACGGCCGCCGTCCCAGGCGGACAGCCCGCACTGATTTCAAAGGTGATTCATGGTTAGGCATGACCGGTAGTTTTACTGCGATCCCAGCTGCGGTGGATGTGGCCAATCCTGGCGGCTTTAGTTTGTGTGGGTCAGAGCCATTCCCTGTCGGCGCTGCGGGAGACGATTCGGTAGTGTCTCACTTTGAAATTGGAATCCCGTCACAATGAGGCAACCCTCCTGCACGATGCTGTAGAATTGTAGAGAGGTATAGACCGATGATGAATAGGCCCAATAAGTTGGGAGAAAAAGCGTTCTTGTTCATTGTATCTTCGGCTCTGGCTGAACTCGGAGTACGAAACTCGGTGGAGCTAGATGAAGTGCTTTCAGGTCTGAAGTTGCATACTCATAACCTTCAGTATTGGCTTCCAGAGACTGAGTAAGGGGCATTTTCAGAAGCAGAGCGGCTCTATGCCACCTTGGTAAAGGAAATAGAGTTCATATCTGCCAAATACGCAAGCATGACGTCAGAAGAGTGGAACGAAGGGATAGTAAGGCGCCAGTTTCGCAAAGACCTCTTTGATTCGTTGGGTTAGAGAGCATGACTGAATTGAGATTCCCTAATTTCAAAGTGCGACACTACCGACGATTCAGTGTCGTTGAAAGCGCCACAACACGATAAGGAGAAGGGAAACCGCAGGGGGAGGGGCAACTGATATGGGTGATTGGCTTACGCGGGCATGGTTGCAAGAAGCTGGGGACGATAAGCCCGAGGCGGCGGCCAAAGTGGCAAGAACGCAATACGTCAATTCCGTGCATGACAGCTGACCCTGGGACAGCTGTGATCTGAATGCCCTGATGATTACCGTCCTGGTTGAGATCTGCGACATGGTGGACCATGAGACGGGTCACGGGACTCTTGAGGTGGAACGCACGTTGAGCGGATTTCGACCGGTGGCCCTCCTTACTGCGGACCTGATCCGCCTAGCCCTCCAGCACCTTCTTGAGGACGGGTGTGTCGTCAGTCACGGCAACGACCTCTACCAGGTGCAGGCAGCGCCCGACTGGACGCAGGACTGGAGCCTACGCAGGTAAGCCACATAGAATTCATTATGGAGAGAGGCGGCCCTGGAGCCGTTCGCGCAACTCCTAAAGCGAGGATTTATGGCACCGATGACACTTAACTACATTACCCTGTTCAGCGCTGGTGAGGGCTCAGAGACTCTCGTAATTGACCGTTTCGAGCGTACCGATGACCTCATCATATGGGAGTCAAGGGAGCAATACGTCGAAGCGAGAAAAGACGAACCCAGGATGATAGACGGAGGAATCTTCTCCTACGGGCTGGTGACCGGCACCGCTAGTGTCCCTGATACTCTTATCGCCAACCATATTGTTTCCTTCTTGGCACCATCATCAGTCCACGCCCTACTCGACATCCTGCATGCTGTTGTACGTGCAATGAGAAGCGCCGAGTGGCCTACGTGGCCTGACCAAGGGTGAACTCCACACGCCCTAATAGGGCAAGGAGTCATATCCAAGAACTGTACGGCGGTGCGTTTTAGGCCTCGGTGCATTACACTCTCCAAAATCCTCCGAAGATAACCACATGAAGCCGATGCGTTGAGCTATGTTCGATTCAGGGTCTATACGCTCGCGGCCTCGGAGAACTCCAGCGTCATGCCTGACACTTCAACCAGGAGCGGACTTTCTGCAGCCGGGAGCTAGACGAGCGTGCCTACTGGTGGCGCCGACTGACCGTTTCTTCAGGGTGACAATGGCCTGTTGCGGTCGCTGACCAGCGTGCACGATAATTGCGACTATCGCTCCGCGCAACATGTCCTATAATTCCAGTTGAGGCGCTTCAACGTAGTCGTTGGCTGCGCTATGCCCCTGGCTGGCACTGCGGTGTGCCGGCCAGGGGCTATTTTTGCCCCGGACCCGGTGAAAATGGCGCCGGTGATGGCGCTGTCGCTGGCTCCTATCTTGAGTTCCTGTCCTGGAGTGGTTGGCCCACACTGTTTTTTTGATTGAGGGGCCGCAATTCGGCTCTCAGCGCGACGGATTTTCTGCGGCGACGCTGGTTTCTGCGGGTTTCGGGGGATTTCGTCCTGGATCGGCCTGATGATGTTGATAAAGAAGACCGGTCAGTTGTAGGGGTCAGGAAAGGGATGGCGGCGCCTCCTTTGCCTGTTTGGCGGGGGCGCTGTCGGCGGTCATTGATGTCTCAAACAGGGCGTAGCGTTCTGGCCTGGTTATCTCTTCCCCTGCTCGCATAATGCCCGTCGGTCCTTCAGCTCCAGCTGGAAGGCTTCGTGCAGGTGCGGGTCGTTTCCGGCGCCGTATGCTCGAAGGCCTGGCATTGACGTTGGTGACGGCGGTTACTCGTCTTGTTCGTGATCAGAGGCGATGAAGTTCAGGCCGCCTTGTGAAGGCACCCTGAAGGCGAAGGTGGTCTGCCCGTTTTGGTTGGTTACGAAGAAGTCGCCGTGGGTGATTATATCCATGCCCACCAGGACATCGGCCCCCAGGAAGTCGCCCATGGTAACTCTCAAGGATGGGAACAGGATGAGTCCTTGCAACTGAATGGTGATCAAATAGGTGTCTGCGAGATGTCGGCCATTGACGCCGTACACGAATGTCTTGCCGGAGGGAATCAGGTTGCATTGCTGGACGACCTGGTCCGTTATGACGCTGTTGGTGGCTCCTGTGTCCCAAAGAGCCTTGAATGGAACGAAGTCCTCCGCTGGTTGGTCTGGGAGAGTGAAATCGGCGACGGAGCAATCGCTGAGCAGGTCTCTCAGGAGTTGCTGGGAAGAATGCTGAAATGCAAGCCTGTCAGCTCCCGATCTGAGCGTAGGTTCCATAGCTACCCCCTTACTCGGGAATGGAATATCTGCGTATAGGCTTCCTGTCCGGCGCTGACCCGCTGTACCAGGAAAGTGCCCAGTGGGTGGATATCTTTGGTCGCGGAAATAGCCGCAGCGTCGGAGTCATAGTCTCCTAACACTTGACCTTCTTTGATCACGATGACGCGACCGTCGTACTGCTTGACCAGTTCGTCCTGGTTATCCAGGTAGAACTGGAATTCCTTTGCCAAGAGGTCTTCTTGTTTTTCGGTCACTTGGACACCTCGTGTGGACGTTTGGATCGTACGCGTCTGCCGACTGGGCTGGTGGCTGGCCAGGAGCCGGTGTCGTCGGGCCAGGGCCGGATCAAGGTGGTTTCACCTGCAGGGGTGGCCACCGCTGAGGGGGAACTGCGGGAGCCCTGGTAGGCGCCTGTTTGCTTGGTCAGTTGATTTAACCTCTTAGGCCTTTTTCTTCTGGCTCTGGCTTCCTTTTTGGAAGTGGTTCGCCTTTTTGCAGCAGTTCGCAAGCGTTGTGGATGGCGTTGGATCAGTCCAGGGTTTCCGGGATGTCGTAGAAGTCGATGTCATCGTCTGGCATAGTTTCCAGGGCTTTTAGTTCAGTCCTCTGCTTCTCGGTTAATTTGCTGTTCATGATAGGTGGCGAATAGCTGTTGACTGTTCTCCGGCCTGCCGGTCTTTTTATATGGCAATTCTTGTCTCGGTATCTCCCGCTGCTAAAGCGCTCATGTAAGCCAGAACTAGGTCTCGGGTGCGGTAGGACCCGAACTGGCCTTCATCTTCCCGTTGGACGATGGGGAATGTGCTTAATATGTACTCTGCATCCTCTTTGGATACGCCGTAAAGGTGGAAGTAGAGAGCATCCAGCCTGGCTCGCAGGTGGCGTCTTTCGTCATCATTCCAGATGAATGGTGGGCCCTCATATCCCAGGTCCCTGGCAAAAGGAGTCATGTCGTTTGCTGTATAGGTTAGGCGTAATACGTGGTCTAAGACCAGGTCTCTGGCGGTTGTGCCACCAAACTCTGATTTATAAGACTCTTGCTTTATCACGGGAAGTTGCTCGGCGATATACCAGTTGAGGTGGGTTCCCTGAACTTTCTGGCGGGTAATGTAGTCGAAAATGAAGCTGTTGAAATTGGCAAGCTGACAGGCGGTGATTCCTGGATGGAGATCTCCTTTCGTACGGAGGAGAATCGGGAGGGTGTTTCCGTACCCGGCTTTAGGGGCTATGCAGGCTATTGACGTTCTCGCATCTGTGGGCCGGGCTATGTCCCTGAAGGTAAGCACGTATCCTTGGTCGTCCAATAAGGTTTCTTCCACGTCGGATGCCGGAACCAGGAACTGCGTTTGCGGTATAAACTCTGGATCGGCGTGTTGCTCTGGAGTTGCCTCCAGGCTCAAGTAAGGGTTGTGGGTATTTTCAGGGTTTAATTGAACAGAGTTTGCTCTATGATCGAATTGGTGAATCATCCTACCCTGGTAGAGGGGCAAATACAGGCTCTCTCCCTTTTTCCAGCGATTACCTTCGATTGGATAATATCCCTCCGCTTGTAACTGGGCGGCTGTGCGGAAGAGATGAGAATCGTTGGTCATGTGAAACATGGTTTGGTATCGGACGGGCCAAGCCCGGTGTTCTACACCTTGAGAGCGGTCCACCATGACAGGGTGATTTTCGTAGATGTTGCGGGTAATTTCGGCATCTCGACGGGTGCGGAAAATGGGCGCGGTACCGGTGTTTGGGTTGACCCGGGCAAAGTCCGCTGGCGTTAGTGGAAAGCAACGGTCTGGGTCCGTGACCGATTCTGTGTCCTCGAGGAAGTAGGCGCATCGGGTCTCTGGGAATCTTCGTTGCTCTCCGCCAAGTATGAGTGCGCAAAACTTTAACCGCGAGTCAACGTCTGGGAAGAAAGGTGCTAGTTTTATCCGGCTGCGCCGGTTCTCGAAGTCGAACAAGCCGGCAAGGCGCCCACTGGTGGATATGGACTTGAAGAATGGGGCCGCGAACTTGTCGGCATAGATGCCTGATTGACAAAGGAGGCCTATTATTCCTTTAGAATTGACTAACCTCAAGGACCGTTCGACGAATAGTGAGTAGAGATTTATATCCCCCCGGCTCAGTAGCGGATATTGTCCCGAGGTGCGAACCAGTTTGCTAAGGGTTTCTGCTTGGTCTCTGGCCCTGTCGAACTCGTCGACAATAGGTGCCCCTGTGTCGCGTAGCTGTTGAATGCCCGCTTCTCGGGCTGCGGCCGTGGCGGCTAGGGCCAGTTCCTGGGAACGTGGGGCCAACCATTCTACCTCCTGAAGCTTGATTTTATCCCAAGGCGGGTTTCCAATTACAGCGTCGAATCCGCCATCTGGCTGAGGGTTTTCCCATCCGGACCAGACTCCGGGAAAAGCTACTTCCCAATGAAGGAAGTTTACCTGTTCTGCCATAGCTTTAGCGTCGTTCCATAATTGCCCGAAAGCTGCCAAGGCTTCGTATTCGCTTTCTTTTGTGTCCACGTCGAGGGAGTCTGGGCCCTTTGCCAGCAACTCAAAATCCTGCGCGGGTTTCTGACCGAGGGTGTTAACCAGCGGTGCCTCAAAGGCGGTGCGTTCTTTGGACTTCATTCCTGCCGTCAACCAACGGATTCCATTTAGAAGATCCAGCATGCTACGCAGTTCGGATGTCGTGCTTTCTACCTCCTGGAATAGTGATGCCGATTCCTGGACCTCCGATATGTCCGCATCGGACATATCCTCGATCTGTTGCATTGCTGACGTGGCGGCTTCTGCTCCGGCGATGGCCGAACTGGCGAAGAGGCCGCTCAAACGGTTCAGTTCCTGAGTAGCCTCCATGACAGTGAGGCCAAGCAGCGAGTCTCCACAGCGAAGATGGTGGTCCAGAAATGACAACGGCGCCCCTACAGTGAAGCTGTGGAGCCACAGTGATACTTTTGCTAGCTCTACGGTCAAGGGGTTCTTGTCTACGCCATATATGCAGCGCTTTAGTACCATTCTCCTGATAATTGTCTGGTCGGTTAGCTGGGTTGGGTCCAGGGCCCAGTTGGCTTCCGTGGCTCGTTTGACGATCTCGGCTCTGATGGCTGCTATCCGGTCGATGAGGGGAGAGACATATTCGCCGTTGAGCCAGGTTGGTACGCTGGGAGTGGATTCCACCAATTCGGCGATGTAGTCGGAGAGAAATTCGACGGCCGTCACTAAAAAATGGCCGCTGCCCATGGCAGGATCCAGAACCTTAAGGTTCAAAACTGCTTCGGCAGGGTCCAGCTCCACTAATTCTGCTTGTCTTTCCGATGTCGGCCGAAGGTCGTTATCAAGTTCCTTGCCTCTACTTTCGAAGGCGGCCAGCCGTTCCTCCGCCAGGGGCTTGAGGGTGTTGTTGACGATCAGGTCTACGAGTTCCTGGGGAGTGAAATAGCTGCCGCTATCTTTGCGAGCGTAGCTGTTGGGACGAATGACTATTTTGCCTTGGTCAGTTCGGACCGGTTCCTGCTCAAGTAGCCTTTCATAGATTGAACCCAGCTGCTGGACTGACATGTCCCGGTAGTTGACGAACTGCCGGCCCTGGTCGGTTTTGGTATGGCTGAGGTTGTAAATTATTGGCGCCAGGGCCTTGTCTGTGATACGTACTTTTGCCAGCAGAGGTGTTGCATTTGCAGCAAATAGCCCGCCATTGTAAGGAGGGATGCCGATGGATGAGTCGCCTTCGTCAATGATTTTGCAAAGCGTTGTGATGTGGTCGTAATAGTTGGTTGCTGTTGCAGAGAAATTCCTTACGTCCTCTGTCCTTTTTGCTATGTCGTCACGGACGCGTTTTCGAAGGCCGTAGTCATCGTATCTGGGGTCGTTGACCGGTAACAGGCCCCTGTCCTCTGCGTAAAGGATAAAGAGTAGCCGGTATAGGAAGGTGAGAGCTGCTTCTCGGACTTGTGAGAGTTCCTGGTTGGTGGCGTCAGCCAGGGATTCGACAAGGCTGGGGAATACGTCCTTAAATACAGCTCCGGACAGGTCTTGAGCCACACGCTCTTCGTAGCGTTTGCCTTCGGCTAAGGCGACTTCAATGAAGCTTGCGGTGGCTCCTTGCTTGGAATTGAAGGTATCTCGGCGGAATAGTAAGTAGAAGAGCCGGAGACTATCTTCGTTTTCAGCCTCCAAGGCTTCTTTTATATTGGCCTCGAAATAGCTCGTGGCTCGTGGACGGGCACGGTTGTCGTAGAGGCGCCATGTGCAGCCGTTGGTCAGGATACCCCAGCGGATTCTGCCGTCGGTGATGGTGTCTGCTGTTGCGAGGTATCTTAGGATCTGTCCATGAGGGGAGGCTGTCTGTGATTTGTCTCCCTCGTCTCGCGTGTCGAGAGGAAGCTCGAACCGTTTGCTCTCTTCGATTACCAAGCTATCCAGGAATCGCTCTTGAGAGTTGGTACGTTCCACGGCCTTAATCTTGGATTCAGAGTCTGCGAATAGCAGGTGGTCTGGAATATCTTCGTTGTTTTTGCTCCCCTGTTGCGGCAGGTAGTCCTTCCAGCCCAATGCTTCAAGTATTGGCCTAATGAGGTCTTCTTCGGTGACCGGTTCGTTCGGATTATGGTATTTGGTGAAGTTCTCGTATATGGCGCGAGTATTTTCTCTGAAGGTGTTAAATGCCGGCGCGGCTTCCTTCCATTCCTCGGTGCTTTTTATTCCGTCTGTCAGGAAATACTGGGTGAGCAATTGGCCAGGCATATTCGTTCCTTTTGGACCGTGTGGGTCAGCTGGTGGGTTAGTGCCCAGCAGAGACTGAATGTCTCTTGATTATAACCGTGGTTTGGGATTTTTATCCTGGATATTGCTGGTTTCTCTCGGCCGGTTGAACACTCAAGCGGCATCCAGGAGGTTTTCCGGCTCATATCTTGGTTAAGTGAGCTTGTCCTCGTCCATGGTTGCGTTCAGCCAGGACGTGAAGTGAAAGGCGACCAGCCGGCCTTCTTGGTCTTCGCCGGTGGCCATGTGCTCAAGCATCTTTACCAGGACCTTCCCGAAGGCGGTGCAACGCTCGCAGCCGCAGCCCTTAGCGTGCTGGGTCCAGTCGAAGTTGTTCATTTCGGAGTAGGCCTTGTTCTTGCCCTGGGCGTAGCACTCGGCATAGCAGGCGCAGGGTTCCGGACAGTCGCAGACGGGTGTGGTCATGGGGCCCCATGATCGCAGACTGTCTCTGGTTTGTGGCCGGATCGGAGGTGGTCTGGCTTTTCGCCTACTATACCGCCCTGGGTCGTCTCTTGCATCATCTTGCTGTCATGTAACGGGAGGCGGGTTTCGCTCACGAAATTTCGGGGCAGAGGATATACTTTGTGTCAGACGCTGGCCCTTGGACCTTCTTCGTGTCTCGAATATCTAATGCGTGGAACGGGATATTTTGGCAACTCTTTCTCCCTCTCAACCCGAGCAATCGGAGCGCGTGGGCGCCCTGCAGCGGGTGGCTACCGTGTGGAAGCAACAGCTCCTGGATACGACGCGCAGCCCCCTGGTCTATTACCGGGACCTGAAGACCGGCACGCTGGACCTAACCCCGGGCGACATGGGTGGTCAGGTCAATCCCTCCGCTGTTGATTCCCTGCTGGCCGGCCAGAGGGTCCGCCTGTCTAACCTCATTCCCGAGGCCTCGGTGAACGGGTCTTCTTCACTGACGGACGCCCGTAACCGTGTCAAGCGCATTGGCCAGGTCGCCCAGGCCTACCTTGAGGAGAAGGGCGCCAGCATCCTGTTTCTGGCGGCGGGTCTGGCCACGTGGGACGTGGTAACCGGCGCCCGTCCCAACGCTCCGGTGGTCATGCTGCCGTTGACGGTGGAGCCCGGGGACGCGGCCCACCGCGAGTTCTTCCTGCAGGTGGCGGGGGACGCTCATTTCAATCCCATAATGGCCCACGCGCTCCGGACGGAGTACGGTGTTGAGCTGGACGACGACGACTTCGACCTGGAGGACCCGCCGGACAGTTTCGCCGACGTGGTGGCTTTGCTGGGCCAGGTCGCTGGCAGCCTGTCCCAGGTCCCGGGACTTAATATTACTCCCAGGCTGGTGGTGGGCAACTTCCGGTACAACAACCTGCCACTGGTGGCCGACCTGGAGCAGAACCTGGAGGCCTTCGCCGCCAATGACCTGGTGGCGGCCATTGCCGGAGTGCGGGAGGCGCGGGAGGCCCTGGGTGAGCATCTGGATGATCCTCCGCCGGACTTGCCCGATACGGAACCTCCGGACAGCGAGTACCTGGTCATGGACGCCGATGCCAGCCAGCACCAGGCCATCAACCGGGCCCTGGCCGGCCAGTCTGAGATCATCTGGGGCCCGCCGGGCACCGGCAAGTCGCAGACCATCGCCAACCTCATCGCGGCGCTGATCGCCAACTCCAAGCGGGTTTTGTTTGTGGCCCAGAAGCAGGCGGCCGTCGAGGTGGTGATCAACCGGCTGGAACGCGCTGGTCTCTCCGACCTGGTCATGGACTGCCACGGCGGTTTCAAGTCCAGGCGGGAGTTCTCCCGGGGCCTGGCCGACGCCATGCAGCGCATTGGGTCCACCCCGGAGCGGGACTATTCCGACGTCCACCGTGACCTTGCGGAGCGGAAGCGGGAGCTGGTGGGCCATGCCGAGGCCCTCCACCGGCAGCGTGAGCCCTGGAAGGTCAGCGCCTTTGAGGTGCAGGCCCAGCTGCTGGAGATTCCGGAGGAGGTCCGGAACGTCCCCCGTCTTCCCGCGGAGAAGGTGAACGCGCTGGACCGGGACGGTCTGCGGGAGCTGCAGCGGGACGTGGAGCGCTGGATTGACCTGGAGGGGCCCTGGCTGGCCGAGCGTTATCCTGGCTGGGCGCAGGTCTGGCCGGACTCCACCGACCAAGTGCGGCGTATCCTGGATCTGATTCATGCTGTCCTGCAGCAGCAACTGGCCCGGTGCCAATCGGAATTGTCGACCGGCGCGGGGCGGTTGGGGCTGGCCCTGCCCCAGCGGGTGGGTGAATGGGCGACTTTGACGCAGCTACTGGCCGAAATTGAGCAGTACGGTCGGAGGTTCCGACCTGAGATCTATGGCCTGGACCATGCTCAGCTGATGGGGGCGCTGAAGCCGCGGTCCGGCCTGGTCGGCCGGTTTAAGGCTGGCCTGTCGGGCCCGTACCGGGCTGCCAGGCGGGCTGTGCAGGCAAAGGCGCTTGATGGTTCGAAGCTGTCCGGCGATGATGTTTACGGAGCCGTACAGATGGCGGAGCGGCTGGTGGGAGCGTGGCGGTTTTACTCCCTTGGGCCCAATGCTCTTCCCCGGGCGCTGGAGGGTGGTGGTGTTTCGCAGCTGCACGATTCGGTCAGTGAACTGGTGGCGTCCGTGGGGGAGATTGGCGAGTTTCTTGGCTCGGGCTCACTTCTGATCCTGTCCGAGGCGGAGTTGCGTGCCACCCTGCAATGGTTGGTGTATCAGGAGCAGGTGGCTGGCAGGTTGCCCAGGCTGCGGGAGTTGGAACGACGGTTTGAGGTGGCCGGCATCGGCCAGATTGTCTCGGCGGTCGAAAGGGATTTTCCGGTGGGGCTGGCCACCAACGCGATTGCGTCGTCCTGGCTCCAGGGAGTCTGGTCCGAGCTTACCCTGCAGGAGCCTCGGCTGGCCGGTTTTGTGGGTGTGTCCCACAACCGGTCCCGCGACGAGTTTGCCCGCCTGGACGCCCAGCACCTGCAGCTGAATCCGGCCCGGATCCGGCGCGAGGCCGCCGAGCAGGCGACCCAGGCCATGAACGAGCATCCGGAGCAGCGGGACCTGGTGCGACGGGAGGCGGTGAAGAAGAGCCGGCACCTTTCGGTGCGCCAGCTGGTCCACCAAGCGCCGGAGGTGCTGTGTGGGCTCAGGCCCTGCTGGATGATGTCGCCGCTTCAGGTGGCGGAGATGATTCCAGCGGACACCGAGCTCTTCGACGTGGTCATCTTCGACGAGGCGTCGCAGATCCCGCCGGCGGAGGCCATCGGCTGCCTGGCCCGGGCCAAACAGGCCGTTGTGGCCGGGGACGACCGGCAATTGCCGCCTACCAGCTTCTTCCGCAGCCAGGAGCCGGAGGATCTCGACGATGACGATGATTCTGACGACGCTGCCGAGGGCCTGGCGCTGATCGCCAACATAGAGTCCATCCTAGACGTGGTGAAGGGCCTGCCCATCAAGGAGCAGCTGCTCCGGTGGCATTACCGCAGCCGGGACGGCCGGCTCATTGCCTTCTCCAATAACCACATCTACGGCGAGGCTCTGACGGCGTTTCCGGGCACGGTCCTGGAATCGCCGTTGACCTTTCACCAGTTGGATCTCCCACCGACCCTCGGGCGCTCCACCAGGTCCCATCCTGACGAGGTGGAGAGGGTGGTTGACCTGATTATTGGGCATGCGCGTCAGCGGCCCGAGGAGTCCCTGGGGGTGATCGCCTTCGGTTCCCACCACGCGGAGAATATCGAGGAGGCCCTGCGCCGCCGTCTCGGCGCTGAGGACGACCGCGGGCTGGACCCCTTCTTTGCCATGGAGCGGGAGGAGCGGTTCTTCGTCAAGAACATCGAGCGGGTGCAGGGCGACGAGCGGGACGTCATCATCCTCAGCGTGGGGTACCACAAGGCGGCCAACGGGACGCTGCCCTATCGGTTTGGGCCTTTGAACCAGGATGGCGGGGAGCGGCGGTTGAACGTGGCCATAACCCGGGCCCGCTCCAGGATTCACCTGGTGGCCGGCTTCTCCCACCATGATATGGACCCGGGCCGGTCCTCGGCCGAGGGGGTGGAGCTTCTGCGGAGCTACCTGGAGTTTGCCGCCACCGGCGGAAGCGCGATGGGCGGCAGCCTGAGCGAAGAGCCCCTGAACGCCTTTGAGCTGAACATCCAGCGGCAGCTGGAGAAGCGGGGCATACCGGTCACGCCCCAGTACGGGGTGGCCGGTTACCGGCTGGACTTCGCCTGTGCTCATCCGGAGCAACCCGGGCGGATGGTGTTGGCCGTGGAGGCGGACGGCGCCAGTTATCACTCGGCGCCCACGGCGCGGGACCGGGACCGGCTGCGTCAGCAGGTGTTGGAGAACCTGGGGTGGCGGTTTCACCGGATCTGGTCCACCGAGTGGTTCCGGGACCCTGAGGGGCAGGCAGACCTGGTGTTGGAGGCATGGCGCAGGGCGGTGGCAGCGGCCGACGAGGCCGACGCGGGCGTTGAGGTGGCCAACACTTCCGATCCATCGCCGGTGGTGGTTCCTGTGACTCCTGTGGAGTCGGAGCGGGGTCCCAGGCCTGCTGTGCGGGTCGGACTGCCCATTACGGAATACTCGATGCGGGAACTGGTGGCCCTGGCCAGGTGGTTGAACTCGGACACGCTGCTTCGGACTGATGATGAACTGCTGCGCGAGATGAAGCGGGAGCTGGGCTTTAAGCGGGGCGGGTCCAGGATCAACGCCGCGATTCTTGCGGCCATAGGGGCGGCGCGGGCCGATTAAGGGTGTTCATCCTCTGGGTAGCTGCCGCCGTAGTCGAGTCTTTCTGATGCCATAACTGGTATGCCCTCGGTGGCAATGCTGCGTGCCAGGTTGTTCAGCAGCTTGCGTCGCCGATGGAATTCCTGGGGGGTCATGTTGACCACCTGGACGCTGACGACTTCCTCGTCTCGTTCACGTTGCAACTGGCGAGCCTGGTCCTCGATCCTTTCAAGCCACGCCTCGTTGTGCAGGTCTGGGGTTATAACCAGGACGTCGATATCCGAATATTTGTGGTAGTAGCCTCTGGCGCGGGAGCCTAACAGATATGTGCTCTCCGCGTTGGTTGCCTGGTGCAACCACTGGGCTATAGCCAGGGCCTTGGGGTCCGAATCGCCGGTCTTGTCATTTCTGATGACGTGATTATTCATCGGTTTTGCTCTTTGACCGTTTGGTCTCTTATTTTACCAAGTTCTTGCTGACTCGTCGGAGACCCCGTTCCGATTTCCTAGAAAAATGTCCGTCTTACGCCAGGGCCTCAACGGGGATGAGTTCGCCGTTGACAGGGTCAACGGCCATGAGCGCCTGTTCCAGGGTGATTACCCCCAGGAGGCTGGGTTCGCCCTCGTCCGCGAAGCTCACGGTGGTGATGAATTCCTTTCCGGCCAGTATGACGGCAGCGTCGCCTACGTCCAGCGGCTTTATACTGCCGTCGGCGAGCTTGGAGCCTTCGACCCGGGTGACCGGTACGCCCAGTGCTTCGAGAAGCTGGCTGGGTACGGCTGTATAGGTGCAGCCGGTGTCCACCTCGACTTCCAGTGGACGGAATGTCAGGGGTTCGTGGTGGTGGGCCACTTGGATGGTGGCCAGGACAGTTCCCATGGGTTGCACCTCTGTTTTGAATCAACCCCGGCATCTGGTGCCGGGGTTGGCATTACTTTCCCTTGAGAAAGATATTGAGCTTGCAGCGGCCGCACCTGGCCAGGCGCTGTCCTGGCTGGGGATTGCCGCTGCCGGCAACCTTGAATCCGCAGGCGGGGCACTCCGACGTCCAGTGGAACTTGAGCTGGTCCTGCCTGACTGTTCCGTCCCTGCCGACGTTGGCTGGCGGTGCGGTATTTCCTGCAGGCGCTGCTTTGGCTGGCGCCGGCTGGGCTGGCGCCGTTTTGGCTTGCTCTGGTTTTGTAGGCGCCTGGGTGGGAGCTGGTTCCGCCGTTGCCCTTTCCAGGGCTTCGCGGTCGGCTTTGCTGAGTCTGTCCGCGGGCCTGGAGCGGCCTAGGAGTGAGTTTCGGTTGGTCATCATGCCTCCGAATGGTTTGTGTCGTCAGTACCGGCGGAGGTTCACCGGAATCAGACGTTTGTTGTTGGGGTCCATCCCCAGGCGGGCCTCCTCCTGGGTGACGACACCCAGGAGGCTTGGTTCGCCCTCCTGGGCGAATATTACCGGCGTGTAGACCTGTCGGCCCTCAAGCCTGACCCGGGCCCAGCCGGTGTCGGACGGTACCTGGCGGCCTTCGGCCATGTCCGATATGGCTGTGCCGCTCACTGGTACTGCGAGTCTCTGAAGCATCTCCGTGGGGAGGGTGGTGTAATCGCATGCGGTGTCTACCGTGACGTCGACGTGTTCGAAGGTTTCACCGTGGATGCTGGCTACCGCTATGGTTAGGTTGAAAATGCCCATGTGTTATCTCCGCTGTCGGGATCGTGGTGCTGGGCTTCTCCTGGAACGTGGATTCCCGTCGCAGCCGGTTCGGTGGCAAGGGTTGGTTTCGGAGACGCAAATGGATTCCTGGCATATGACGCAGGGTCTTAGCTGGTCGGTGGACTGGTGGACGGTGTTACAGTGAGCGCAGGTCCTGGTGGCTCGTTCTTCGCTTTCGAGGTTCTCCTGCTTGATTCGGAGGTCGCGTTGCAGGTATGTCATGCCATAGGTCTGATAATGCTTGACTGCGGCTTCAAGGAACTTCCAGGCGTTTTGCTCCAGCAATGGCCAGTTCTGGACAACCAGGGCGCGGATACGCTCTGCTTCAGCGTTGGTGGTTTGGTCTTCAGGTTCGGAGTGTCTGGTCTGGGTTTGTGCCAACCTCGGACTCTCCGACCGAGGCTCGGAGTTATGGGCAGGTGAAACTTCGGTTTCTCCGACCGGAGAACCGGGAAGGGAACCATGAGAGAGAGAAATATTTATATATTCTTCTCTCTCTCTTTGTTGTTTATTTACCGTTATATCGGTTGCTGCGACCGAAGTTGCTTGGTTGCTGCGACCGAAGTTGACCCCAACTTCGGTCGCAGCAACCGATGTTCGGTGTTTAACTTCGGTTTCTCTGACCGAAGTTGCTGGATGGTGGCCTGATGGAACATCGGATTCTGCGACCGAAGTTGGTGATAACATCGGATTCTGCGACCGAAGTTGGAGGTCATCCTGGGTGATAACATCGGTTTCTGCGACCGAAGTTGGCCAGGGCAGTTTGCCGTCTACGACGGGTAGGCGCATGATTTTTCTCTGGCCCTGGGTGCCGTTGACCATGACTATGGCTTGTTTTTCAAGGGCTTGGATGGCAAGTCTGATCGGCTTTTCGCTGTAGCCTGTATCCAGCGCCAGGGTGGCGATTGTGGCCGTACAGCCAAGGCCTCGGCCGTCTCTGAAGGCTATTTCGTTTAGGATTGTTGCTTGTGGGGGTGGGAGGTGATGAGCCCTGATGATTGCTCTGGTCCAAAGCAGGCGTTCTAGAATTCCTGGCCAGGTAGGTGATTGGTGTTGGGCAGGGTCGTTGCTCTGGTCCGCGATGTCGGAATGAGGTAGCTGGCCGTCCCATTGGCCGGTGTCGGCTGAGTAGTGGTCCTGGGGAGTTCCCGGGCGCGGTTTTGGCCGATATTCGTGCTCGGCGGGGATTGCCTGATTTTGGCCCCGGTGGTACTCTGTACCCATGGTGCTCCGTCCTCTGCGCTGAGTGTGGTTGCTCGCTGGGGGGACAAAAACGAAGGCGACCGATGGGGGCATCGGTCGCCTTTCTCGTTTGTGCTAGGTTGCCATTGCTGCGGCCTCGTGCTTGCTCGGGCAGGTGTCCTCACTGCGACAGATCATGATGATCACTTTATTGGGGTCCCCATCTACTTCCTTTAACGCGTGCCGGCGGCAGGTGATGTCGTTGGGGTAGGCGCCCTCCATGGCGTGGAAGCCGAATGTGTTGTCGTTGATTCGCAGGATCCAGGCGTGGAAATGTGTGTCTTCTGTTTTCATTTCTGGGCTCCTGGGTTAGGGCAAGGCCCTTGTTGTGGCAGAGTGAAAACATATTAGCACGGCGCGTTGCGACGATGCAAGATTATGTTTATCGGAGAGTGTTGGAAATGGCTTACAGGCCGATCCGCTAGGGGAGTGGGTGGAAGTAGCTCGAGATTGGGGCTGCCATCATCTAGATGGTCTTGTAGCGGCTTCTGCCCTTGAATCTGGGATATCCGGGGGTTTCGCCCTTTCTGATCCGTCGGAAGAAGTTTTTGAAGGACTTGTCGAGCTTCCAGAGGGTGGCTCTTCAGACGCGGTTGTCGATTTCCCGGTAATCTGGGAGGTCCTGCTTGATGAGGGTCACCTGGTTCTGCTGGTCAGTATAGGAGACCTGCTTCTTGCTGTGCCGGTAGGCGTCCCGGCGGTCCAGCAGGGCGGCGTTTTACAGGGTACGGCTCATATCCAGGATTCTGTGCAGGCGCTGGTATCCTGCCTTTGAGCAGTAGCCGCGGAGCTGGAGGGTTTGAATCTGTTGGTCTGGAATGGTCATACGGGTATGATCCGTTTTGTTTCCCGTGTGGGTCAATGCCCTGCTGTCAGTAAATTAGGATTTCCTTCTATATAATTCCCGATATTTATATAGCTAACTAGCGGTATAGCAAGATATCTATCTATGTTGATAGCTCCCTTCCTTTTTGAAAGAAACGTGGCTGTCAAGGTGATGGCAATTTGGGCGGCGCCTCTGGTATTCTTTGGTTGCGGTCAGATAGGTAACTAACTAGCTATTCCAATATCTGTATAGTTACATAGACAACTATCTAGCTATTTGCTTATTGCGAGAGTTGTTCAGATGGGAGGATGTGATGGCGGTGATCGCGGTGTGCAACCAGAAGGGGGGGTGCGGCAAGACCACCCTGGCCTTCAACCTGGCTCAGGCATTTGTCCTGGAGGGAGACTCCGTTGTCCTAGTGGACCTTGATCCTCAGGGGTCGGCCGCCGACTGGCGGGCAATGAGCCCGGCCGGTGGGGTGGGGTTCGAGGTGGAGCCGATGGAGCGGAGCGTGTTGGTCCGTAATATACGGAATTTGCGGCGGGAGCACTCCCTGGTGCTTATCGACTGTCCACCTCAGTATGCTGACGTGAGCGCTGACGCGATCCGCGTGTCTGATCTGGTGCTGGTGCCGGTGCAGCCCAGCCCTCTGGACGTGTGGGCCACCGGTCCCGTTGTTGACCTTGTTTTGGCACGTCAGGAGGTCACTGGCGGTTCTCCCAGGGGCGCCTACGTGATTTCCCGGGCTATATCCAATACTGCCGTGCAGCGGTCTTTGGCGCAGGCCTTGGAGGAAAAGCCGTTGCCCTTGCTGGCTTCTGGGACCACCCAGCGGGTGGCTTATGCTGTGAGTGCTGCTGCGGGCACTACGGTGTTTGACGGCCGTGTTGGGCCGGCCCGTCGTGAGATCGAGGCCCTGCGTGATGAGATCAAGGAGTTGCTAAAAGATGACTAGTCCTGATTTAAGCCGGTCTCCTAACCGGCCTAACCGGTCAAAGGATGCTGCTGTGGAGCGTGTTACCGCCCAGGTGAAGGAGGAGGAGCTGCGTCAGATGAACATCAAGGTACCGGTGGAGATGCACCTGGCGATGCGGCGGCGGGCGCTGGACGAAGGGGTGACTCTCCGTGACTGGTGCCTCAAGTTATTTGGGGATGCGTTGAGGAAATAGTGAGATATATAGCTAGTTAGATATCTAGATATGTAACTGCAAAGCTATGTAGCTATTTGATTCCAACGGATGTAGGTTGTATATCTGCAGTCGCTCTATTGCGCTGATGAGTTAATGGGTTCATTCTCCGCGGAGCGTGCGGTTTTCCTCTTCCAGTTGCCTGACCCTTTCTTCGGCCTGCTGACGGAGGGCTGCCTCGTTTGTTGCCCGGACTGCTTCTCTGTCGGCCCTGGCCTGCTGGTCCTCATAGGTGAGGATTGGAGCGTTGGTGTCGGGGTCGATGAAGACCAATTGGCCTTGGTCCCACCTGATGTATAGGTTCAGAGCAGGGCTGTATCCCTGCTCGATGCCCTCGCCGCCGGCCTCGGTGAATATGGGTTCATATCTGCCGTCCACCAGCCGGTCTCCGGCCAGCCTGGTCTGGTGGTATTCGCCGGTGTGGTCGAATCGCCAGTACTCGGGAATGCCCAGGGCAGCGTAGTTGTCGCGTTTGGCCCCGGTGTCGGTTACGGCGGTGCTCTCGGAAGCCACTTCCAGGACGAAGTCCGGGGGCTTCCCCTGCTCTGAGCTTATGTAGCCGTTGTTTTCCTCGTACTTTTCCGGACTGACACCGAAGGCGATCAGCAGGTCGGGCCTTCTGGCTTCGGCGCGGTTGTCCTCGGGGGCGGCGATTATCCACCGGTCGGCCTTGACCAGGGTTGTCTCTCGGTTGCCGAAGTGGATGGCCAGGTATTCGGTCATTCCCGGACCGTAGAGGTAGTCGAATGCGGTCACTTCGTCGAGTTCCCTCCTGGGCGGGTCGGGCAGTCGGAACCCGGCCGTTGTGGTTTTGCTGGGCTTAGTAGTCATATCGCACCTGTCCTTGGGAGCGGCGGGAAGCTGTCTTTAATCACCAAGAGGATGGGGTTGCTCGTATTTTAGCACTTCCGATGGGGCATTCTTTGCCTGGGGCTTCAACTGATGCTGGCCTGGCTGGCCTGGTAATACCTGGCCACTGCGCCCCGGCCGGCCGCCTGGCGTTCCGTGTACCGCACCGGTATCCTGGATCTCTTCCACCGGCCCGCAGTCATCAGGGCCGTCAGTTCCACGCCTCTCTTGACCAGGTCCTGGGCCATGCCTCCTCCTTGGCAGGATGTAGATTAGACTCCGTAGCGCTCTCGCCAGTAGCTGGCCCAGTCGCCCGTTTCATTCGGCAGCTTTCTTTGCACCCCCTCCAGCAGGACTTCTGCAGGCACCAGGTCGAACTGGCTTTCAGGATATTTGAGGCAGGTCCGCATTATCTCGTCCACAGTTTCCAACTGGGGGAACCTTTGGGCCAGCAAAGGGGACGTCGAGGTCGCGCCGTCGGATACGACCCGATAAGCCCAGTTTTCTTCCGGAACAACCACAATGATTTTGGCCTGGTCGATGTCCAGCTCTCGGTCATGGACCATCCGGTCGGCCAGGAGCCTTTGCCGCATCAGCTGGTAGAAGGGCTCATAGAGGAAGTCGTCCAGGCCAGGGGCCATGACCGGATTGAAAGAAGAGAAGGAAGCCTTGAATCGCTCTTCGTATCTTCGCCGCCGAGTCTGTCCGCTGGCTCCCGCTCCCTTGTATTCGGGGCGACCACTGAGGTATCGTTCTACATATTTCCATTCCAGCAGGTACGCGCGCCTGTGCCCCGAGGTAGTATCGGCGATCATGAACGCATCGACGCTGGTCTCGTAGGCGCCCCTGCGCCGGCCTCCCTCCAGGGATTCATTAGTCCCGATCCACTCGAACTCAACGGGAAAATGCCGGCCCTCGTGGTGGATATCCACCACTTCCCTGACATCCGGGTCCAGGCTCTGCAGGACCGCCATCAGCCCCCCAGGGACTCCCGACAGGGGAAGCAGGAAGTTGACGCAGGCCACCTGGGAACTGGCCATGTTGCGAGTTGGGGTGGTCCCTCCGTCTTCGCCCCCGCCATCCCACCATTTGATGTTGCGCTGCGCGAAGAAATCTATGGCTCCGCCCGGGCCTCTGATGCCGGGAAAGAGGTTTTCCTCCGCGTGGCCCAGGGCCAGCAGGTAGTTGTGCCTCCTGCCCGGGTCATCAACAGGCGTTCTGGCCGGTTCGCTGATGGTTGGTGAAGTGTCCTGGAACCTGGCCTGACGCGACTTCGCCGAGTGTTCGAAGCTGGCTCTCGACCCGTGTCTTTCCATCTGGGAGTCTCCCTCGCCCATGGTCATATGTGCAGGTCCGGCTGGGCACAGGAGAGTGCCTGGTCCGCCGGGCAATGCTGGCTGTCGTAGTCCACAATATAACCTCCGGTTTCTGTGAGGCGTGGTCTGTGAGCTGCCTGGCTCAGAAGTATTGTTCGCTGATTGTATGATACCTGCTGAGAGGAAGGTCCCCTAGGTTTGGGGGAATGTCAGGAGGCTCGGGGATGGAATTGACGGAGCTTATCAAGAGTGCCCCCTGGCGGGAGGCGGTGACGTACCGGGATACCTGGCCCCACGAGTACGTGCTGCTGTTGAAGGACGGCCAGGGGCAGCTTATGGCGGCGGTGCGTGACCGAATGAAGGCAGGGGAGGGTTTTGTGGGGTGCTTTTTCCACACCACACCCACCTACCTGATAGTTGGCGGCTACAAGTACTGGTTCATGACCCACCACGACGTCATAGACCTGGAGCAGGATCAAACCGAACATGCCCTGAACCGGGCGCTGCTCTATCGGGACCGCAGGGACTTTGTGATCCAGCCCGGGGATACCGGGAAACGTGGGGACTATCCCGCCGAACCGGCCAGGGACTGGTGACTGAGTTTCAGGTAGTAGAGGCAACTACAAGGGCCACAATCAATATGGTGGTACAAAGATGAACGCCGATGAGTTAAGTCGGGGCCAGTTGGAGGAGTTGGATGTCGACCTGGTCGAACTGGGACAACTGCTTCATCAGGGAGATGAAGAGCTTCGGCAGGCTCTTCTGGGACTGGAAGAGGATGACAGGGCTCTCTATCGGGTGAAGGCCATGATGGAAGATCGACGGGGCGAGGTCGATATTTTCGACGAGTTGGGATTGCACGGTAACGAGCTCTTCCACTCTAAGATGCTGGCCTGGCTGCTGAACCCGCGTGGCAGTCATGGGCTGGGTGACCGCTTCCTGCAGGAGTTTCTGAAGCTTTTTCACGGAAGACCTCCCATCTCGGCGGCCGACCGTCCTGCCACGAGCGTAGCGCGAGAAGTCCATCTGAATTACGAAGGGGAATCGGGTCGCCTGGATATTTTGATTCGAAACTCAAGGGCCAACTACGTGTGTGCTATCGAGAACAAAGTGTGGTCACCTGAGGGGGAGAACCAGCTCGCCTGGTATCGCAAGGTGCTTGGGCGCGATTATGCAGACTATCGAGTTGACCTTGTTTTCCTGACCCGCGAGGGACTTTCTCCTGAAGACGATCAGGAGCATCCTCATTGGATCACGATGAGCTACAGCAAAATCCTTCAACTGGTTGAGGGATTTCTGGATAGCGAATCAAACACTGAGAATCGGGACGTGAGGGCCGTACTTAACCAGTATGCCGTGACGCTGAGGAGGAATATTGTGCCGGACGTGAGTAACGACATCCATGAACTTGCTAAACGGATTTACCGCAAGCACCGTCGGGCCATTGACCTGATCATGGAGAATGTTGACCAATATAGGCCCGACTATGTGGGCGAGGGATATCGGATGATTCAGGAGGCGATTCGCCAGCATCCGTTATGGAATTTAGGCCGGTGCGACCGGCCTTACGTGCGGTTCAGGTCGGCTGATTGGGTAGCATATGAAGAGTTGAGCCTTGATGGCTGGCCTTTCTTTCTGTTGTTGTTTGAAGTACGGGTCACCTACAACGGTGTATCGTTGTACCTCTCGCTTTGCCAGGGAGGTGATGATTCTCTCAGGCGCAGAATATACGACCGCGTCAGGGAGCGCGGGGATCTTTTCAATGGTGCGGCCTCGGCCTACAGCGACCAGTACCTTAAATTGCACGAGGAGGGGGACATACTGGAAGAATCCGAGTATGAGGACTGGTGGGATGAGGAGGGGATACGGGACCGGATTGGCTCTCGCCTGGATGCCTTCGCCCCGGGGGACGTTTCCCAAGATAAACGGGGTCATCCTGAATGTCCTTGAGGAGCACCGATCGGCGGGCGGTGGGTGACCCTTTGTTTCCGCTTTCCTTGGGAACCCGGTGGGGCCCTGGATTGTTCCTCAGGCCTTTAACGAGATAAGTGGAACCTCGGCTTCTCTTGGGAGGCTTTCTATGAGTTCCGGTTTACTATTCAGTTAGGTTCTCTCCACCTTCCAGATAATATCTGGCCACTGCACCACGGTCCTCTATCTACCGCTCGGTGTGCCGTGCTGGCATTGTTGAACTGCTCCACCGGACTGCGGTCATGAGGGTCGGCAGCTCGGTGCCGGTCTTGGCCAAGTCCTGAGCCATTCCCACGCGGCCGCTGTGGCCGGTGTAACCTTCGCCCAGGCCTGGGGCCTTGGCCGCGGCACTCACTCTCCGGCCGATCTGGCGGGGTGATAGCCCGAAGACCGATATGTTCCGGTCCAGCAGCTCCTCGGCTGGCTTTATCGCCTGGAGGGCCTCGCCGGCCTGGGGTCCGATGTAAAGGGTGACGCCCTCGGCCTCGGGGTCGGTCTTGGACCGCCAGACGTTGATCAGCGCGGTCCCTTTGTCGCGCAGCTCGACGTCGCTCCAGGTGAGTGCCGCGGCCTCTGAGCGGCGTAGGAGGCCGTCCCTCAGGACGGACAGCAGCGCAAAGTCCACGCGGGCCCTCCAGGAAGTTCTCTCAGCTGATTCCTGTTTCTTGCCGTCTCCCAGGGGGCACCTGGTGGGGGCTGTGGACCTGACGCCGCCAATGCCTCGGAGGTGAGGGGTTTTGCCTGCTTCTGGCGTTTGCCGTGGGCCCGGGCGATGCCTTTCATCGTTCTGCGGACGCCCTCGTGGTCGGTGGGGTCTTGGCGGCCATTAGCCTGGTGGACGGCGGCCAGGGCAGTCTTGTGGAGCCGGATGGTGGATACCGACAGACGTCGTTCCTCGGCCAGGTGGGCCAAGTAGGCGGCGACCAGGCTTGGGTTGGCGGTCAGGTCCAGGATGCGTCGGTGGTTGGTCCAGGCCTCGAAGGAGCGCCATGCGGAGTTGTATATGGCCCGGGTGTTATCGGAGACGCTGTGGTCCAGGGAGTTCCTGAGGCGCTGGACGTCGGCACCGGTGATCCCGGTTGTGGCAGCTGGGGGTTGATCCTTGATCTTTCCTCGGAAGCTGTGAGGAGGGGTTTCTGGGTGGTCATTGTCCGGTTCCTCAACAGTTCTTATAACGAGTTTGAGGACGGTAGGGTATAAAAAACCGACGCAAGCGCTCCGGGTTCAAGCGGTGGACCTCCGCAGTTCGAGCGACTCCACTACACGGTCTAAGTTAGGCATCAAAGTTGCCTTGGTGATCCCTCGCCTTTCCAGTTCTTGGAGGAGGGCCTTGGTCTGATTGGCTGGGAGGCTTACCTGTTTAACAGGAATCTCGTCGAACCAAGTTTGTTTAATGCGTCGGCTCGCAAGACGGTTACCTACTCGCCAAAAATTGGCGCGCTCTACGGCCACCTGGGCGACAGAAAGCGGGCCCTCTTGGATCATCACATCGTTGGCACCTCGGTCGATTAGGAAAAAGCCACTTTGCGCGTTGATATAAGAATTGTTGGCTCTGGGCACCCTGATCTGCCCGATACGCTCTTTATAACGATGGTCTACGGCATCGAGAGCTCGGATGAATCTCAAATCTATAACCCACACCGACATGGGTTTTCTTCCCAATCCCCTAACCCTTTGGCCTCTCTTGGGATCCCAAGCGGTGCTTGCGGCGAAATAGGCTCCTACCAATGGGTCTTCCGTAAAATCAAGAAGCCGGGTGGGGGCGCCGTGATGCTGTGCCAGTGCCAGTGTTTCTAAGACCTCGTCTTGAGGCCAGCTGTATTCCCAATTTGGATCGCCGAAAAAGAGACGCGGGTTTTCTTGCAACAACAATCGCCCCCCCGCCTCGGTTACCTCAAGACCTGCATCGTCAGCCGACTTCACGAATTCGAGCAGCGTACGGAATTCGGCCTGTGCTTGCGGTTCTACGCGAGTCAGGTGAGGGGTTGGCGCATTTGGTCCGTAGCCGATTCTTTCGGCGGGACGAAACGCTTTAGGCAACGGCGGCCATTCGCTTGAAGCTTGGCCACGATATGCCAGATCGCCACGGTTGGCCCCGCGCCAATGGTCTGCACTGATAAGCAAATAATCGAGAAACTCCCGTGCAGACTTGGACGTGTGTACAGAGTAGCTAGCCGTTGTTATTGACTTTGCAATCATGGCTTTTTCTGCCGATGGATGGTAGTACGCCCGCTGGTGGCTCTTCAGTGATATTGCGGTATTGAAGAGACTATCTCGTATAGCCGCTTGGATACCTTGTCGTCCTCTCCACGCACCATTCTAAGGTACCCGATTTTGCCCATCACGTAGTTTACGAAAATTTGCCGGTCTTCGAAGACAGGAAGACCTTCTTTCAAATGAAGAATTTGTGCGGCGTCTTGCCATCCATGCTTAGACCAGTGGTCAACTAACGACCTTAGGTTTGGTATATACGGTCTTCGGAGTGAGGGCCGGTCGCCGTTGATAATCAGCCCAGTGCACATTTGGCGTGTCCAGTAGCTCTGCAATCTACTCTTGCGGTGGTTTATGCGAAAACTGTGCCGTTCGATGATGTCCGCCAAATCATCACCGATGACTACTTGGCCGGTACCGTTGGCGTTTGGGTATCTGGCGATTTGCGGAGGCATCTCGCCACGTGATATGGATATGGTAATGTCGTCAGCATACCGGGTATACCAACAGCGATACTTCCCGCACAAGTTAGCCAAGTCGGTATCGAGTCCGGCCGTTAGCATGTTCGCAATGACAGGCGATGACGGACTTCCCTGGGGCAACTGGCCGTACCGATTCGTGGCCAACGAAGCGATCGCGTTAGCCACCCGTGACTGCAATTCATATGGTCTCGCAACCAGCCTACCGAAGACCCTCTGTTGGGTTATGCTTGGGAAGAAATCTGCCAAGTCAATATTCAGGACATACCGTTGGTGCAGGTGCACTCTCGCGTTCGTAGCGACAGAACGGTTGGGCGTAAACCCATGTACAGCCGGATGAGGGCTGTACATTCGAGTTAGCGACTCATGCATGATGCGTTGGATGTATTTGAGCGTACGTGCTGGTGCTTCGATCAACCTTTGCTGGCCATAGCGTCGCGCTATGCTAAAGGTTCGATACGCCGAGTCTTTATCGATCCTGAACGCGTAGTAGGCGAGTTGAGAGGCTGGTATCTCCCAAAAGTCAGCTAATTCCTGTATGGAACCCAATTGGCCGTACATCTCCCGAAAATCCTTCTGAGAGATCGCCTGCCATTGAGGGCGAAGAGCACTGGATACGCTGGACATCTCGTACCTCTCGGTGGCTCGATGATAGCCTTAAGGGATCCGTGCAAACAGGAAGTTGTCAAGGATACGGAGCGATTCCAACCGAAGGCTGCGACAGCAGACGCAGCAGAGTGAAGCATTGCAGCAGGCTGCTATTGCAGCCCGTCGCGGGGTACGATGGCGAAACACCATCGAGTTCAATCGCCCCGTAATGCGTCGAGTATAGCCCGGAATATGGCTTCGTGCGAGACTGTCATCTCCAAAGAAGGCGTCAGCCTGTCATTGTCCAAGAAGAGATCCGTCGCGAAGATCAGTGTAACAGCAGCGGTGCTATCCTCTCAGGCCTCCGCGTCGTCTTCCACGAGGTCGGGACAGTCCTCGGTCGTGATGTCGAAGAACCGGCATTCTGTGCGACGTTCCTGCCGGAGTTCTCGAGTGTGCCCTTGGCTGATTTGGTCATGTTGGCTATTGCCGTGTCCTAAGTTGCGATGAGGGCGTGGTCGCGGACGTTTTTGTTCGTGATGGAGTGTTCTGCTGCCTGTAACGTCTTGATGAGCTTGCGCTCTGCATTTCGGAGCTTCGCCATGACGTGTAGGGATGTGCGACTTGGTTTGCCGTAAACGTCCTGGTCTTTACAGGTTGCAGCGCCGGAGCGGGGAATAGTCATCACAATCCCCGCTGGTTGGACAAGCTATTTCCCGCTTTCCTGGTAGTACCTGGCCACCGCCCCCCGGTCGGCGGCTTGGCGCTCGGTATACCGTGCCGGCATCTTGGAAGATTTCCACCGGCCGGCGGTCATACGGGCCGGCAGCTCCACCCCAGGTCCTGGGCCATGCCCACGCGGCCGCTGTGCCCCGTATACCCCTCGCCCAGGCCCGCGGCCCTGGCCGCCGCCTGCACTCTCCTGCCGATCTGCCTGGCCGACAGGCCGAAGACCAGCTGCTCTGCTGGCCGGATGGCCCTGAGCGCCGCCTCCCTTCCGATGTAGAGCACCACTCCCTCGCCCTCCTGGTCGGTCTTTGACCGGTGCAGCTGGAGCAGGCCGATGCCGTTGTCCCGCAGCTCCACGTCGCCCCAGGTGAGCGCCGCGACCTCGGAGCGCCTAAGCAGCCCGTCCCTCAGGACGGACAGCAGGGCGACGTCCACCCTCCCCCGCCAGGAGGCCCTCTCGGCCGACTCCTGGCGCCGGCCCTCACGCCCCAGGGACCGACGGCCGCTGGCGGTGGCCCTCACCGCGGTCAAGGCCTGGCCTGCTTCTGGGCCCTGCCGTGGGCCCGCGAGATCCCCTGCAGCACGCGCTTGACCCCCTCGTAGTCGGTTGGGTCCTCGTGGCCGGTGGCCCGGTGGCCCGGTGGATCGCCGCCAGGGCGGACTTGATGAGCTGTAGGGTGGCCACCGACTTGCCCTCTTCGGCCAGTTCCGTCAGGAAGGCGGCCACCAGCTCCGGCGTCGCCGGCGGGGGGTGGGTAGTCCCACGGTCCTCGGCCAGGCTTCAAACCGCCGCCAGGCCTGGTTGTAGGCACGGCGGGTGTTGGCCGATGTGGAACTCTTCAGCGTCTCCTGTATCCGGCACTGGTCCTGGACCGTGAGACCGGCAGAGGCCAGTTCCGTGGATCGTTGAGGCAGGCGTTGAATACTCATCTACACTTGTCGGAAAACCGTTATTCCCCCTTTAGGGTGCTTCTGGAGGACCGCCAGATCTTAGCTACGGCGTCGAAACTTAGTTCGACTCGGTGGGCATTCAGGGCTTTGGATACGGCGTCACAGGCAGACTCCGGGTCTGAGGCCTCATTTCGGGTTGCGCTCAGGCCACAGTCCACCAGGGTCTGAACTGTTTTGGTGATCAACTCATCACGAACCACGTTCGTGTACGGACTTCTGCCGGGCCTGATCCTTGGACATTCGACTTCACCACAAGCCACATCTAAAGCCCATTCATTGAGTTCGCTTGGAATCGGCTCATTGTCTTTCCGTAGAGAGGAGAGCACTACTTGAAGTGCCCGGAAATCCAGCGGACTAGTTTGCGCCCCTTCAAGCAACTCTGGTAGGCGGTCTTCTCTCAGAGCATGAACTGCGCGCATTTCAAAGTCATAAACCTGAGTTAGGCTGCCCTTATCGGGATACCGGTCGCCACTATGTGGAATACGGAGAGCCATCAGGCAGAAAGCCAAGCGGACGGCTCGCTGAAACGAAATTGGAATGCCTGCCTTGTCGTACTGGTCGCGGAACTCACTAGCTTGTCCGTCGGCAGCAAACACTTCCCAGGTGACAACCAATCCCTGAACTACCTCAGGATTGTTGCGAGCCCACTCTTCCATTTTTGTTGTGACTTGGTTGAGAATGAGCCCCAAAGGCCGCGCGGCTTCGTTCATTACGCTCGAGAGTTGAGTGACTACATGGCCCAGACCTTGGGCTATGCCTGGGTTATCGTTGCACCACTCCGCAACCAACGGACCTACGACCTCATCGAAGTCGATGCCTGTCGGTTCCGTTTTCAGCGAATGCAGCAGTTCGTGGATGTTGTCCATTCGTTCGATTGTTGAGCCGTCCGTTCTCTGCAGTTCCGAGCGTAGGTATTCCCGTAGTTCCTCAGGGCTTTCAAATTGCGCCATATTAACCATTATCGTATCCTCCTGATGGGTTTCTTTAAGTCTCTCGCACCAGGAGTCCCGCTGTAAAACTACGAAACGTCGGGTGTTCTTTCCGACTATTTCCCACCTTACTAATATTACGACGGATTAACTGGCGAGGTAATTCCTGCGAGGAGATTGAACTTGACACAGCGCGGCTGGGATCTTTCCACCTTCGATGATTCGTAGCTGGACAAAAACCGTCAATCATCTTATTCGGCAATGCGTCGTTGTAATACTAAATGCGTGATAATGGATTACCAAGCAAATACTACGTCCTGCCAGCCGTCCGGCAATAACGTCCTCTCCAAATTAACTCCGGTCAGGTCCACTCCGGTGAGGTCTGCCCCCGTAAAGTCCGCTCCTGCCAGGTTCGAGTAGGCGAAGCTCGTACTATCCAGGTCAGCCCCCTGGAAATTGGCTCCCTCAAAATTAACCCTCTCAAGAATCTTTCCAGCAATGACATTTCCACTAAAGTTACATCTCTTACAGTCGGCACCGGCCATTTTCACGCCGATGAGTGTTGCACCGCGCAGGTCAGCGTTTTGTAGATAGGCATTCCTAAGGTCGGCATATCGCAGATTAGCTCCAGTCAAGTCAGTGTTGTTCAGGTTGGCTTCCTCGAGGATAACCCCGGCGAGATTGGCGCCGGAAAGGTTAGCCCCGCTCATATAGGCATATCTCAGGTCGGCTGCCAGCCCCCGGCCTCGGTCAGACGTAGTGTTTGGGGGTCTCCGACCCAGTTGGGCGTTCTGCAGGTTGGCGTTGGGGAATCTCACGTAAGGAAGTAAGGCGGATGTCAGCTCTGCTCCCTCCAGGTTGGCGCCGGAAAAATTGGCATAATAGCCCCGTTCGTCGCTGGAGCGCAGTCTGACTCCCGAGAGATTCGCCCCTTTCAGGTTAGCCCTTGTCAGTTCTGTGTTTACGAAAACGGCGTCGGTCAAGTCGGCGCCGGCCATGTTGGCGTCGGTCAGGTCAACTCCCCTGATTTCTGCCTCCTGCAGGTTGGCGCCCTCTAAGTTGGCGAACCGAAGTTGCAGGTCTTGCAGGTCGGCTCCCTGGAGGTCGCGCCCGGTCCAATCCACGGGTATTGGAGTTGCAGTCGGTATGTCTGTGGGGACCGGCTCGGTGACCGGAGATGGCGTTGGGCGGGAAGTCTCCGTGTCTCTTTCTGTCGCGATGGGCAGCGGCGTGAGTTTGGCTGTGGCCTTGGGTGCCGGGGGCGTGCTGCACAATCCAGACATGTATTCACTGACACCGTCAGCGGTGACCAGAAGGCAGGCTGCCCGCAGTCGATTTTGAGCGGATGGGTCGGCGCCTGCATCCAAAAGAATATTGACCGCGCCTTTCCTTCCGGCGCGCTGGGTAGCAATGTGAAGTGGGGTTGTTCCAGAACCATTGGTTGCCCTGGCATCTGCGCCGTGATCCAGTAGAACTCTTAGGACGTTAAGGTCCTCGTTCTCTGCTGCGAAATGGAGAGGAGTATATCCCGAATCTCTGGCCCGTGCCGATATATCCGCGCCTCTGTCCAGAAGGGCAGCGACAACAGGCATGGTATTGTTGCCAGCTGCCAGGTGTAGGGGGGTGAGATTCCATCCGGGATCGTCGATGTCTGCGCCTCGGTCCAGCAGGAGGGAAATCACCTGGGGGTCACCGTTGAATTCAGCCGCATAATGCAGGAGGGAATCCCCGTATTCGTCCTTGTCCTGAATGTCCAGCCCCTCTTCGAAAGCTGCGTCTAGTTCGTCGACAGTGACCTGTTGCCAGAATGTCGCTTCCCAGAGCACCTCAGGTGCACTTGTTTTCTCTTCTGAGGATGGTCGGCGTGCGGTGGGCTCATCTTGGCTGTCGGTGGTTGGTTCTCCCGCGATGGCCCCGATGATGATCAGAAGAATGAACAGGGAGAGCAACCCCCCGCAACCGATTTTGCCCCACCTGATGAAATTGCGCTTTATATTGGAGGCGCCATTTTCCTGAGGTCCAGAGACCATAGAGAGTTGGGATACTGGGTCTCTGGTCAGTGTATTAACATGGTCCGGTTGTGGAGGGATATTCTCTTGGACTGGAGTGGTTTGATCTGGAGTTACTTGCCCACCGCATTGGTTGCAGAACTTGGCGGTCTCCCGCAGTGCGCTTCCACACTGGTGGCATAAGGCCATTGAAAATACTCCATTAGCGAGGGTCACGGACTATAGCGGACTGATATTCAGACTCCTGTCAAATCAGATATTGAGGACTTAGTTATTGTCGGTCTCCTGATAATACCTGGCCACCGCGCCCCGGTCCGCCGCCTGGCGCTCGGTGTACCGGGCCGGCATCTTGGAGTTCTTCCACCGTCCCGCGGTCATTTGGGCTGGTAGCTCCACGCCGCTCTTCACCAGGTCCTGGGTCATGCCGACGCGGCGGCCGTGACCCGCTTCCGATGTTGCGGGTGGTCATCCCGGAAACTGATTCCCCTGGGTCCAGCAGCTCCGGCGCCGGCCTGCTGGCCAGCAGGGCCTGGGCGGCCTCCCTGCCGACGTAGAGTACCACCCCCTTGGCTTCCTGGTCCGTCTTGGACCGGCGGAGGTGCAGCAGGGCGGCGCCGTCGTCCCGGAACTCCACGTCGCCCCAGGTGAGCGCCGCGGCCTCGGATCTTCTCAACAGCCCGTCTCCCTGAGGGTGGCCAGCAGTTCCATGTCCACCCCGGCTCTCCAGGACGCCCGCTGCGCCGACTCCATGCCCTTGCCCCGGCCGCCGAAGGGGCACTTGATGCCGGCGGTTGTCTTGACGGCGGCCAGGGGCCTCCGCGATTAAGGGCCGTGCCTGCTTCTGGGGTTTCCCATGGGCCCGGGCGATGCCCTTGATCGCCTGGCGCACCCCCTCGTTATCGGTGGGATCCGGCGTGGCCAGCGGCCTTGTGGATCGCGGCCAGGGCCGCCCTATGTAGCCGGACGGTGACCACCGAGAGGCGGCGCTCCTCGGCCAGGTGGGCCAGGTAGGCGGCCACCAGGGGCGAAGAGGCCGGGAGCGACAGGGCGCCTGGGCATGGGCCTAGGCTTCAAAGTTCTTCCACGCGGAGTTGTACATGGTGCGGGTGTTGTCGGAGACGCTGGAGTCCAGGGAGCGGCGCAGGCGAGCCAGGTCGGCGTTGGTGAGACCGGAGTTGCTGGCCGGCGAAGTGGTGCTTGATCTTTCCTGGGGAGTTGGCAACAGCGCGTCTTGCATGGTGTAGGTCCTTCGTCGTCGCCCTGATCGGCTAAATGTGACTGTCCTCAGGATAGCGACGGACCTTCATCATGTAAGGCGTTGTCTGGGGCTTTCCAACGATTCTTCAGAGGTTTCCGATCAGGCTAAGGCTTTGAAATAACGCGCCAGTTCGTTGACTCTTCCGAGTACGGCATCGAGGTTTACTTCAAGGGGAAGTCGGGGACTGGCATTATCCCCGTCTACATCAACTTTACATCCCATCGAGGAGACCAAGGACATGTAGGCATCGACCTCGGCTCGAAGATTCGGGAGACAGCGGTTGAGCTTCTGCCGGCTTGGGAAAATTAGATTGCCTCCGCCGTTGATGGAGATCAGTGCCACGTCCCCGCTCTTATCGCGCCTGTTCACCTTTAGCGAAAAACCCTTCTTCCCAACGGTGTCGGCCTTGAGTTGACCCATCGCGACCCGCTTGGTAGTGGCTTCGAGCCTGGCGCCAAGCCGGCAGCGAAGCGCGACTACCAAACTGTGCTGCCACATCTCTTCAGACACGTTGCCCCGCCCCGCCGCAGGAGAGTGCCCAGCTAATCCCTGTTTAATCAGCTCACTCAGATGTTTTACGTTAGTCCTTGGCTGAGGCGAAAGGCGTCCCGGTTCTTCAAGGAACCCAGCAAGGAAGTCAGCGATCTCCTCAAGGCTCAGGTCTCCCCCGTCTGCGCGCCTGCCCCAGACGGTCTTCACCGTCCCGAACTGTTCACGGTAGTCCTCAGCTTGGGCAAGATCGGTGCCGAGCTCTACCTCGATCATAGCCAGCTCAGCAGAGGAGTGCTTCACCCTGAAATCGGGGCGACGGCTCCCTACGTTCATGGGCGGGTAAACAACGGCATCGGGCTGCAGGTCCAGCTTCTTCAGAAACCATTCACGGAACCAGTCCTGCTGCATCACTGAGAAGAGTGCCAGGTTCACCCGGTTCTCGGGCTTGCTGACGTCTTCATTCACGAAAATGTCATCAATACATTCCATACCAGTCCTCCTTGGTGATAAATGATGGCATACGGTCTCCGGAGTCGCTTCGGAGGTGCCGACCGCTTGAGCGTCCTGGAAGGACTTCTCTAAGCACATCTCGCCTTGGCCTTGTTTTAGCAGGGGCCATAGTCTTTTTTTCTCGTTTCCAGCTCGTAGGCCAAGTGGTCAACTGACTCGGCATGACCGTATTCCAGGTCTCGCCGGAGGTCTTAGGTCTATTTCCGTGGGGGAAAGGATCTGTTGTGGTTGGGCTGGTTGTCCTGCTGCATTCCTGTCCCTGTTACAGTCGCAGAACGGGTGTCTTGGCCCCTGCCTGATTGATGACCAACATGTCCTACAAGGTCCATTATAGGTCAGGTTGCACGGTCTCTTTCAAGCCCCTCTTGTCACCCTCTTGAGGCGTGAAATGACCCCGAGGCGGGCCAGGACAAGAAAATAAACGAAGTTTTGATTTTCCATGTATCCTTAATTCAGGCTCCTTAAATGCAGGCCTTCTCGGGAGGTAAACCTCATGCAGCACCCTGCAGCATTTCCACCATTTCAGCCCTCTGGCGGAGCTGGACCGGGCGGCATACCGCTGAAGCTTTGCCCGGTTAAGGAGCGGATTATGGTGGTGCTGGCGTACCTGCCTTTTTCCTCCATCGCGAATGTCGGGGAGCTGCTGGGGGAGTCGGACCTGTATGAACACTTCCGTGAACTGGAAGAGGACGGGTCCATAGCCGGTCTTGACGTGGCAGTGAGCCGGCGCAGTACCCGGCGTTTTGTGCTGGCGCGGCTGGGAGTCGCCCACGTGACCAAGCCCTTCAATTACCACGGTGAGGTTCGGGCGGCTTTGCCCTTGACCTGGCAAATGACCGAGGAAGGCGTGCTGAAGTTGCTCAGTCGGCTCCCCATGATTGAGGCCCTTTACGATGCGCTCGTCAATTTCTGGACCAGCGGACTTGCCGAACCCTTCGAGCTTAGGGGGGAGAATACGGCGCCGGAGTGCCAGAGTTACCTCTGGCTCGGCATTCCCGCCCTGACGGATATCCGGTGGCTTACCAGGGGGCGCCTCCATGTGGCGGTCACCTGGCGGTTCTATCGACCTGACAAGGGTGACCGGTACATCACCTTGCCCTTCTTCTGGAGCGGCCTCCTGCCTCAGGAGGACTTCAACGATCGTAGCCTGAGGTTGGGGTCGCCCTTTGTTCGCTCTCTGCGTAGTCCCGGGGATTACCTGTGGCAGGGATTGGCCCCGGTCGTGATCGCGATTGGCCTGGATGAATTTGCGGCCTGGCGTGCCAGGTGGGCTTATGGCGCTGACGTGGATGTGGCCTCCATGGACCCGGACGGGAGCCTGGTCTGGTCCTCGGAGGCGAGCGACAGTGAGTGGACCCTGGAAGAGACCCGTCCCGCGGCCCGGGTAATCGGGTATCCGGAGAATGCAGTTCAGGCGCAGGGTGTGGAGGTGCTCAACTTTGGGGGCATACGAGAATACCGGCTCTTCTGCTTTATCGCCCAGTTCAGGGCTGCCACCCGGGCAAACCTGGCGAAAGCCTTCCGAATGTCCCGCAAAGCGGTGAAGGATGTGATGACGATCCTGGAGGGCCGGGTCCTGGTTACGGAAGTGGAGGGTCACCTGTACGTGACCCAGGGAGGTCTGGATATGCTGGCGGCCAGGGACAGGATCGAAGTAGATAGGCTGGTGGAAGTTAGCTACGATGATCCGACGGGGGAAGCAGCGGTCCGGGAGAGGAGGCATGATGCTGCGGTGGCCGAGGTGGCCGCCCATTTCCTGGCCAAAGGTCTCGCCGTGGTAGCAGGCTGGAGGTGGGCAGTCTCCTGGGGGGAGGGTAAGGACGAGGGGCAGCTGGATCCGGACTTGTGGGTCCGCATCCCGGGACCGGGCGGGCGGGTCGGTACATGGATTGCCGTGGAGGTGGAGTTTTCCGCGACCGCGAGAAAGCGCATAGAGGAGCGCAAGCTTCGATCATATCGGCTGTCCCTGGCGGAACGCGGAATATCCTTCCCGATTCTGGTGATCACTGGGGGGAAACCGGCCGCGAAGCTCTTTGACGAGGTGGCTGGCAAGCTGACGATTTTCACAACCACTATTTCCGAATTCAAGTCTGACGTCTGGGAGGGACCGGAAAGCGTCTGGCGGCAGCGGGGCCAGCCTGTGGACCTGGACGATATTGCGAGGCCGGGCCTGGCTCACCTGCTGCAGCCCACCGGACGGAAAATCGAGAGAGACGTGCCACCAGTGGAGACCTGGATAGAGATGCATGGACGGGAGTTCATCTGGGAGGATCCTGTGACCGCGGGCTGGCAGAAATGGCAGTGGGACGGAATCCGGGACGGTAACCCCCAAAAGGGGAATGGTTCTGTGGCTGCACCGCCGGCGCCCACTCCCACAAGCCAGGCTGCGCCGCCAAGGAGTAAGCCCCTCGCAACTCCGGCTGGCGTTGCGCCGAAGCAGGGCGCCTCTCCTGTCCCGGCGAAATCCCCTGGACCCCAGGCGTCTCCTGTCAAATCTGTGCCGGCTCATATCCCAGGGGTTGTGCCCTGGGAGTGGGTACGTGAGCGCCGGCCGGTGCTGAGCAGAATCAACGTGGCCCTGGAGAATGCCTACGCCGTTGCTGAACGCCGTCTGCAACGGGACAAAGAAATGTCTCCTCTTGAGCGGCTTTGCCTACAGCGGCTGATGGCGATCGTAACCTATGGTGTGGCTCTCCGCGAGCAAGTGGATGAGGGAAAGTTGGAGGTTCTTGTAGGCCTTTGCCTCAGGTTGGAGGATGAGCACCTCGAGGCAAGGCGGGCCCTGGGCTGGTTCAAGTTTTTGATGGCGTCGGAGTCCAGCTTGTATCCCCGCGAGGCCTTTAAACAATTGGTAAAGGATTACCCGGCCTACGGGCCGGGGGCCCGAAAGATTTTCAACGTTTGGCAGTCGGCGGTGGACAAGGTCGTTCGGGAAGCCCGGAAGGCCCGGACACTTGATTCGGCGGGCGGCCCTGATTATCCCGAGGGCTCGTAGCTTTGCGGGGAGCTGTCCTCAGCTACAACAGCCGGACACTTCCTCCAGAGAATGTTCTGCAGGGCGTGCTCCTGCGGATGTAGGGGGGCTGTTATAGAGAAGGGCTAAATCCAAAGGGAAATCCTATACAGGAGGCGGACACTCCATTTCCGGCCCGTCAGGGCCCTCCAGGAGGTCGAGCCGTGGCCCCTGGGCAGGACGGCCGCCTTGGTGCGATGGTGGCAAGCCCCGGCAACCAGGCGCTGGGCGGTGGCCACCACCGGTCCGGCTGGCCCCTGCCCGTTAGGTGTTACGGCAGTTGGCCCCACGGCCTGTCCGTGGCAGGCCGGAGGAACCGGACCTGGTGGCAGGCGTGGCCGTGGCCACTGGGTCGAGCGTCGGGGAGGATTAGAGCCCTGCCTGGAGCCAGCCCTGGGGCAAGCCGCCCAGGACCAGGTGCGACCCTGCGGTGTAGCGTTCATACATTGGCGACACGCCGTGCGGCCACCCTGCCTGGCGGAACTGGCGGGTGCAAAAAGGCTGTCCATACCGATGGGGGAGAGTTGCGGAGGGAGCCGCTACAGGCCCGGTCTGGGGCGTGACGACAGCCTATTTACAAGGCAACAGCCGGTGGACGAAAAACCCCAGAGCTGATGCCCCGGGGTTTCGTGGTCTATCGACAAGCTACTGCCACATCGATGGCATATGAGTCTGGGTGGTGGTCTAGGCCGAAGAAAGCTGTTGAACCAAGGCTCGCACAATTAGCTCATTTAGCCGTGATATATCGCCACTGGCATCGGCTGCGGCTAATGCTGCTTCGTATTCAGGCCTCATAGGTCCTTGGCGAATGATGTCGGGAACAATCATCTGCCCGCGTAAGGGCCCTCCGGCTTTCACGCAGAGAATGTAGTAGGAGACAGCCCTCGCCGTCCGCCCGTTACCGTTAACGAAGGGATGAATGTTGTTGAGTTTCCAGAGCGCATAGGAAGCCAATTGAGTAAGGTTCGCTGGTTGCCAGAGCCAGTTTACTTGGTTGACAAAATCCTCCATCAAGGACTGGACTCGATAAGGTTCGGGGGGAAAGTAGTGGTCTCCTACTTGAACCGGGACTGAGCGGTACTGACCTGCCTGGTCATGCAAGGCCACGATTGCGTGGAAATTGATGGCCTTGATCAGGGATTCAGACAGCCAGGGCTTGTTACTGTCGATGGCAGCCTGAACCATGGAGAGGAGGAAGTCGTAGTGTCTAGCATTGTTAGAGGCTGCTACAGCCTGGTAAACAGGGTTTGACTCAGTCCCTTGGAGCTCATACAGGTTCATCTGGTTTATCCGTATCGTTTCTCCAAGAGTTGCCTGACGTCCTCACGCGTCAATGTAGTTTCGCGTGGCAACATACCCATCACAAAGGAAAGTCGTTGAGCGCGTATTTCTTCTAGAGTCAGGGGCTCATCAGCCTTGCTGGCCAGCAGCTCATCGAGTTCCCCGGTCCCGTCCACTTCTTCGGATAGCAGCTGTTTAAGGTCGAGCATGGGGCCTCCGTTTTAAATCCTCAGTACTGATGTGCAAAAAGGGTCTGAACTGCCTGATTGGTGGGCGGCACCCCCTCTTCTGGGAAGGGTATTGTATCACGCGGGCCCCCAGCTTTAACCCTCTTACTGTCTATTATACAAAACCACGGGAGTTTGCCACGTGGGTGGGTCGCGGGTCTCCATCACCCTGTGCCAGGAAGATCTGATCTGCTGCAGCCGTGCCGGCGTACCGACCGGCGAATTGAGGGGGTTCGATCAGGAGTCCGGTCTCTTCTGCCACTTCCAGTGGGTGAGAGCTGCGGAGGGGGCCTCTACATACCCCGCCAGGTGACGACAGTCTATTGCCACGGCGACAGGACGTACGTCAGGAGCCCCGGAGTGCCGTCTCCGGGCCTTATCTGTGTATGGACAAACTATTTACACGGAGAGCACTGACCCCAGTTCGCGCGCGCCGATCATTGTTACGGACCGCCTTGGGCCAATTCGAAGCTGCGCAGCGAAGCGTCGGAAGTATCATCATAACTTTCCCGGGTCTCTTCCAGCGCC
>Ga0209543_1000220_pt1 | contig 80002 bp, 57 predicted proteins | sample MesohylFT_FD_187296 | JGI IMG/M metagenome (GOLD analysis project Ga0209543, IMG submission 187296) | Host-associated microbial community of the marine sponge Aplysina aerophoba from Gulf of Piran - sponge mesohyl, lysed by freeze-thaw... | ecosystem: Host-associated > Porifera > Sponge >...
CCTCTTTTTTTGTAGAATAAACACCTAAAATCTTTTCTACATTATACAAGAGGTATTTCTGTTTTACAGCATTTTTTCACAGCAAAAGCATACTTATTTCTACTAAATTGACACCTATGGTGCGGTTTCCCAACCGCACCGATCATCTCTATGAAATTACCGAATTTATTTTTTAATCTTCCTTCCGAACATTTATAAGAAGATATACGATTACCCCTCCAGTGCCCAGAAAGTCTTATGACTGCTATTGACCGGTGTGAAATTTTCATAGCAACTTCTGATGAAAACCGCCTAAAACCCAACCGTGGTCAGGGTTTATCGCCTTTCACGACACCGCTTGATTTCTCGGCTTGCTATGAAAACTGTGAAAATTCGGTTTCTAACGTCCCCAGCTTTATCCAAAAAAGATGTGAAATCCGATAATTTCTTAAAACGGAATGCCTCTGTAGCGGTATCTTCTCATTGGAATTCGATTTTTTTTACATGTTGCACCTTTTCTGACTCGAAATCCGTCTTTAATAATAGAGGACGTAAAGTGTATCGCATGGCTTCGTTTTAATATAGTAAAATCGAAAAATATGTTTACAGTTCGTCAGGGAACAAACACCCCACCCCCGCTGGCGAGGATTGTATCCTCGCCCATCTTTGAGTGTATAAGTAATTACGGGTTTTACTATAATTGTCGGTCATCAGGGAGAATTTCGTGGAAAGAGAAGACGATGTTCAACTGATTCAGAGAACCTTATCGGGTGACGATGCGGCATTTGGTATCTTGCTCCAAAGATACCAGAAAAGCGTCCACGCGCTCGTCTGGCGAAAGATTGGGGATTTTCACATTGCTGAAGATATTACCCAAGACACCTTCCTTCAGGCATACAAAAAACTCTCAACGCTAAAGAATCACAATCAGTTTGCCGGATGGCTGTATGTCATCGCAGATCGACTTTGCATAGATTGGAGTCGCAAGAGAAGACTCACAACGCAATCGCTGGAGGACACACCTGTGGAAGAAATCGAGAGATCCTCTTATATACATCACGTATCGGAACAGCGGCAGACAGAGATTACCGAGTATCGCCATGAACTCGTCAAAAAACTGCTCGCGAAACTCCCAGAGAGTGAACGCACGGTGGTTACGCTCTATTATCTCGGCGAAATGACGACCAAAGAGATTGGGAAATTCCTGGGCGTGTCGGTGGATACCATTAAAAGTAGACTCCGTCGCGGGCGCAAGCGTTTGCAAGAGGATGAGGAACTGATGATCCAAGAAGTCTTCGGCGGCGTGCAAATACCGGCGAGTTTAGGCGAAAACGTCATGCGACAAGTCTCTGAGATTAATCCCGCGCCGGCACCGGCTCCTAAGCCGTTCCTCCCATGGATGGCTTTGGGTACAGTTACGCTTTTGATTGCTTTACTCCTCGGTGCGAGCAACCGATACCTCACCCGTTTCCAGAAGCCGTATAGTTTTGAAGCAGAATCTGAACCGACGGTTGAAATCGTCGAAGCACCTATCATCTTTGATATAGTAGCGGAACCTGCTGTGCGGAATCAAGTCGGAAGCGTTACCACTGCTGGGGAAATCAGAAGCATCGGCACACAAGTTTCTGATGTAACCTCAACATCTGCGGCTACAGAAAATTCTACCAAATTTTCTATAGCACACTGGCAGCAAGGGAACGGACCGCCAGGGGGCCCTATACGCAATATCTTCGCTACACCTGATGGAACCGTCTATGCCGTCATACAAACAGGAATATACAGATTAACGGCGGATGTAACCGCATGGACACGCGTTGACGTGAGTGTCCCGATTGGCGAATCTTTGATGCCAATGGCAGCGCATGGAGGGACGCTTTATATTGTTTCTACTGATGAGATATTTGCTTCAGACAACAGGGGTGAGACGTGGAGGACGCTCGGTCCCCGACCCGAGGGAGATGCAGTTGAACTCGTCATTGTGGATGCCGAACAAGCGTCGAGTTCACATGTACTTTTTACGATGTATCTCGCGCTGAGAGATAAAGGGATTTTCCAGTCCATAGATGGTGGCGCACACTGGCGTCCTCTGAACGACGGATTAACAGCGGAAAAGATTTCCGCAATGACTGCTATTGAAAAAACGGTGTTTGCGGGGACAGAGAACGGTCTCTACCGTCTCGATTCAGATGTTTGGAAAAAATTACCTTTGGATACATCGGGAGCTGTCTGTTCCTTGGCAGTCTCAGGGAGTAATCTTTATGTTGGGATAGGTCATAAGCTGGTAGTTAAATTAACCCCATCGGAGTCGCAGGGGATACAGCACGGAGATTCATATTTTGTCAAGATATTCCATTCGACTGACTTGGGTGCGTCGTGGACTGAAATAAGGCTTGGAAATAAACATCTTCGCAAAAATTCACGAACAGGTATAACGGTTTTAGCTACTGATAAAACGCTCTTGGCATTGAGTTCCACACAATCTCGCTCAACAGATGGCGGACAAACATGGACAGAGCTTGAAGGCGACCAGAATTTTACCAGGAGGAGCCGCCTTCCCGTTGTGATGGTCAACGAGAGAACATATTACAAGGCGAATCCAGGGGGCATTCACCGCACGACGGATGGCGGTGCATCATGGCATATATTTATGGATGGGTTGATCGGAACTCGTATAAGGGATCTCGTCGCGTTTAACAATACGTTATACGCACATACCGGTTATGACGTTTATCACTCAACGGATGCGGGCGTGTCTTGGAAAAAACTTTGGAATCATGAGCGGGAAACTGTCCTCAACATCCCCACTACCAGGATAATTTTGGTGCCAAAATTGATACCTGTTGGCGACATTCTTTATTCTCTTGCAGGTCCAGAAAGCGGAGTAGACAATGTGGGTATTTTCCGTTTATCGACGGATAGTGATATGCTAATTCCAGTTCGAGATGTCCCCATTTTTGATCGTAGAAAAATCGGCTATGAAAAATTTTATTATAAGTCAGAAGATCGAGAGTATATTCGTACATTTCGTCTGAGAACGGAGACTGCTGCGGCGAGTCGTGATACCTTTTATGTAGAATACGGAGGCGAGCTCTACAAATGGAAGATAGGTGATTCAGAATGGACAGGCACTGGGTTAGTAGACGATGGTTTTCAATATGATGGGACATTCGGATGGGGAAAGGGATTCAAATTAGCAGTTCTGGGAGAGACCGTCTATGTCGGCAAACGGAAGGGTGAGTTATTTCAGTCGCTTGATGAAGGGGAGAGTTGGAGAGACATCACATCGAGCCTGCCGCTCCACTTCACTCGCTTCAAAGATATGGTCTTTGTCGGGTCAACCCTTTACGTCGCAACAGATAATGGCGTTATGCTCTCCAAAACCGCGGAACATTGGCACGTGCTAACCGATAGTGCAGGCACGCGTCCCGTTATAAATAACTTTGCTGTAGATAGGAGCAAAGTTTATGGTATCGGTGATGCGGGTGTCTACCACTTGGATATCCGTAATCGATGGAGGCAAGTTTCTACAGAAGTGCCGGATGGACTTATTTCTCCCGCTATCACTAACGGTAGACTCTATGGTATCGTCGGCGGACAGGGTATATTTCATACGTCCCTGGTTTCCGAAGGACAATAGATAGATTTTTAGACGAAAAAGGAAATAAAAAATGATATACCGACAACTCCTCGCATGTTTCTTACTTATATTACTTCCGCTGAGTGCGAAAGCGTTTCCACCCGCTTCACCCGCAGGTGGAAACTATTTAGTCCTCGATGGGGTCGACGATCACGCCGTTTTAGATTTTGAAACTTTCGGTAGACCTTTACCCAACGGCACGGAAGAGTTCACCGTCGAAGCCTGGATATATCCCACCACACCGCCCGATAACGGGAACACATTATTGACGATACTCCATCAACAGGTGCATATGCTCATCGTGAACGATGATTTTCAACCGTGGTTAAATGAAGTGGCTAATCTGCTAAATATTGAGCCCCCGAAGGGGGACCTAATCTTGATAATGAATGCCTATATTGATGGAAAGTTTGGTTTGAGATTAGCTTCCCCAATCCCGCTTGCGCCGAATCAATGGCACCACGTCGCTTATCAGTCAAATGGGGATCAGACAACAATGATCGTCAATGATTTCGTAGCGATACGGCCACTCGCGGATCCTCTCGGACATGATAACGATCCTCGTGCTTTGCGTCCACTGGACTTCGTGCTTGGAGGGTTTGGAAAAATAATTGAGGTGCCTGGTGCTGCCAATTATGTTTCCTTTACTGGATATATTGATGAGGTCCGAATCTCAACGGAGGCTCGTTACGATGTTGAAAAAAAACACTTTATGCCAGACGGTAAGTTCAAAAATGACGCAAAGACAGCTGCGTTGTGGCATTTTGATGAACCGAGTGGAACACGGGAATTCTCAGACGCATCAGGCAATGCGTATCATCTAAAGGGTAAAAATGGCGCGAGAACCAGCATCCCACTTGCAGTCGAAGCAGAAGGAAAACTCACAACCACATGGGGACGACTTAAGCAATGAAACGGCTCTCTTTTACGTCAAGGAAATGGTATATTACCTCGTCTACGTCTTTTATCCTCCCATGGAGATAGGAGCAGACTAAAAAACCCACACAGCCATCTGTCCCGCACCGCGATTGCACCACGCATAATAGGGAATTGCCGTAACGTCTGTCCGCTTCAAACCTATTTTTGAACGTAGATAGAGGTTATCTCCCCAATCGGAGGCATCAAGCACTGTACCTGTACCATGGATGCGGGTAACACCGCCTAAGAGTTCACTGTCAAACGTTGCTTCTAAGGGAGCACCCTCTACCAGCGACAACGTCTGGAAAACGCCATCCGGATTGTCCACATCCTCAAAGCAGTAGACCAGAGGACCGCGGCGTAAAGCGTACCGTCCGAGATTTTCTTTAACAAGCGGATGTGCGTAAACACGCTCAATCGGCATGGCGAGTGTCAAGTTAACTGTGTCTTTTGCATGCCACTGTCGCGCAATTGAAAGGTACCCGTTAGCGTTCGTTTCTGGCGTGTGAACCGTCCCATTGACATGCACTTCAAAGCCATCACACCAAGCCGGGATGCGTAAATTCAATCCAAATGTTACAGGCGTTTCCGGTTCCACTGTTATCTTGACATCGCCTGACCATGGATAATCCGTTTCTTGAGTCACTTTCACCGAAACGTCTCCGGCGACAGTCGCGTCAGCGGTGCCACCGATATAGAGGTTCACCCATACCCCTTCGTCCGATTCGGCATAAGCATACTGTCCGATGGATGCGAGAAGTCGCGCGATATTCGGCGGACAACAGGCACAGCCAAACCACTCGTGCCGATGTCGACCGCCATGGCTTGCGAGTGGGTTCTGATAGAAAAAGCCCGTGCCATCGAGAGAGATTCCAGAGAGCGCGCCGTTGTAGAGAGCCGTCTCTAATACATCAACAAAACGCGACTCACCTTGCAATAAGAACATTCGGTGTGCCCAAAATATCAGTCCGATAGACCCACATGTTTCAGCGTAGGCAGAGACGTTCGGCAACTCATAGTCGTTTGTGAAACCTTCGTTGTGTCCAGAAGGACCCACACCGCCGGTGACATATAAGCGTTTCTCTGTTACGTTTCGCCACAGTGCTTCCAAGGCGTTTGTAATTGTGGTATCGCCTGTTTGGTATGCGATGTCGGCGGCGGCGCTGTAAAGATACATCGCACGCACGGCGTGTCCAACACATTCTGTCTGTTCTTGTATTGGGAGATGTGCTTGTGCGTAATGCCCCTCAAATTTCCCCTCGCGTGTGAAGTGGTGTTGATACGCGTCAAGCCCACCCGGAATGTCAGGGTTCTCTAATTCCTTCTCAAAGACCGACGGAGAATGACCACGTCGGGTAACAAAATATTCCGCGAGTGCCGAGTAGCGTGCTTCGCCTGTAACGCCCGCCAACTTCACGAGAGCGAGTTCAATGCCTTCATGCCCAGGGAGCCCGTCTTGCTTGCCGGGACCAAAGATGCTGTCGATTAGATCCGCGAATCTGCATGCAACGTCAAGCAGGATGCTCTTTCCAGTGGCTTGATAATGTACGACGGCTGCTTCAAACAAATGTCCAGCACAGTAGAGTTCGTGCATGATGCCGAGGTTTTGCCATCGCTTCGTCGGCTCGACCAGTGTGAAATAGGAATTCAGGTAACCGTCAGGCTGTTGGCTCGCGGCGATCTTTGCGATAACCTCATCGAGATCCGATTCCCATTCTGGATTCGGATGTGTCTGAAGCGTATACGATGCCGCCTCCACCCATTTGTGGACATCGGAATCGTTGAAGAAAATACCTTCAAATTCTCCGGACATCAAGCCAGCGGCTTTCGCGAAATTATCGATTCTACCTGTTGTTTGGCACTGTACCAATTCGTGTGGGATCGTTACCTCAGAATTTGTCCGCTGCCGAGGTGCCCAAAACCGGTCGTTAATTGTAACAGCCGTGAACGGAAGAGCTCTCAAAATTCTATCCTCATTCTATACGGGTTATCAGTTATCGATTTTCAGATGGATGGTTATCGGTGGGCATTGCTACGCAATACTTTCAGTTATCGGTTACAGTTACAAGAGGGGTTTTGCTTGGGTGTTTCCCTTGTTACAACGAAAACCTCTTCACCGATGACCGAAAGGTTTTTCGTAGAAAAATCGCACTGACAACTGATAACCACTTAGCGACTTCTTACGCTAATCCCTTGGAACGCTTCTGTAGGTAAGTATCTCCCTAACACGTTCTGAACGTCTATGTCCGAGAGTTGTTGTGGTGTGATTAAAACACATTTGTTCCGTGAAGTCTTGCTCCAAGATGCCTCAAAATCCGTGTAACTCAATCGGCGTTTAGCCGAGCTATTCGGATTTTGGAGTGATACTTCGCCCAGTTGGTCGTTGTAATCAGGCAACGATAAAATTTCCGGACTGCGTCCTTGGAATTGAACCATCACAATGGGGGGCCACCCTTTCGCAATAAATGCCTTTAAGACATCGAGCGAACAGTTGGAAATAATAGCGACATGCTGCACTGTGCCACGGGTCGTCGCATAAAAATCATCAAGTCCACCTCGGCTACCGACGCGCGGCGGTTCTTTGAAGGCGTTTCTGACATAGGGTAGTCTTTGTAACTGGATCGTGGCACTTTCAGGTAAGCTAACTTGACTCTGTTCGGATTGTGGTCTCGTGTTCCTCTCGGCAGCGGCAAGTGCCGTTTCAGGGATGTGGTACTGCCCCTGAGGTGGCGGACCACAGTTTATTGCCAGAAGCACGAACACAAGCGACGCAACACAAGCGCACACCGTTGAATATGACGAACCGATGCGTAATTCTTGACGAAATTCTCTTAAATAAGATAGATAATGTTTCATGGTTCATTCCTCCTTGCATATAGAAACGGTTTGCGTGAGAGATGGTTTACACGTCGTTCTTAGTCGATTTTGACTGCAACTTCCCGTTTTTCTTTCCACGATTCCACAATAGCTTCAGTAATGCGTAACGCTTGCAAACCATCTCTCCCCGTTGGGGCAGGCGGACGGTCGGCGAGTAAGTCATCGACGAGGGCAGCCACCCGTAAGGCGAATGTTCCATCAAAAGCAAGTTGTTCCTCTCTAAAAATGGAGGGACGATATTCTTCGACGACCTGATTGTTCCGTCTCATCAAAGTTGCGCGTGTGAGGACATTATCAACGACGATTTCGCCATCGGAACCGCAGATTTCGAGTCGCTCAATCGGATGAATGAAATCGCTGTCCCAACTTGCCATCAACGTAGCGACGGCTTCTGTTTCATAACGGAAAGAGATAGCCATGCTGGTATAACATGCATCTTCACCGTCACGCGCTTCATGTTGCCGAGGCTTCGCCATTTGCACGCAAACAGCAACAATTTCGCCGCCAAACCATCGAAGCAGGTCAATAGCATGGGTTTCCAGCTCATAGAGCAAGTAATATTCGCCTTTCCACGTTGAAGCGGGGCCACCTTGAGATAATTTCATATCCAAGTAGTAAGTCTGACCGATAGCACCGGCATCAAACCACTTCCGTGCTTGGACATATCCAGGAGCAAACCGACGATTGTAATCTATAGCAAGGTAGACTTCTTTTTCGTCTGCCTTCGTGACCATTTTTTCTGCTTCATCGATGTAAAGTGACAACGGTTTTTCAGAGATAACATGTTTCCCAGCTTCCAGACATTCCATTACCGGTTCAAAGTGCAGGTAATCAGCGGTTACAACGTCTACGAGGTCGCACTCTTCATTCGCAAGCATCTCTTTGATGGAGGGGTACCACTTCGCGATGCCGAGTTCTTCAGCACGCGTCTTCGCTTTAGCAGTGTCTATATCGCATACTGCCACTAATTCCGCACCCGGATGCTGAAGATACCCCAGTTGATGACGATGCCCGATGCCACCGCACCCAACTGCTGCTACTTTCAGTTTCCCTGCCATGATTGTTTTCTCCTTTACGCGCTGGAGCGCGTCGTGAGCAAAGTGTGCTCCTACCACAGTTCTGATGAAGACTGACAACCTTCTGGTCAAAATTTTTCTTCTGTTTGTTGTATGGGCTTACAAATTTGACCCAAACATATAATATACAATGCAAAAAAAAATAACAAGGGAAAATTTTCCTTAGGTTCCCTTAAACCAAAACGCGGAGATTTGTATAAAGTGGTGTTCTGAGGACAGCAACTCTGCTCCATCACTGCAGGGTTTTAATGCCATCGGTGTATCGCTAATTATGGGCGCAATGTAGGTGGACGTGCGTTTGGCAAGGGACCTCAGAAGAGAATCTGACCTGCAAAGGAGTAAGAGGTGAAGAGAAATAATTTTACGCATATCTTCCGTGTAGAATTAGGCTTTTGGCAGAGCATACATACCCCGGCGCACCTTCACAATTTCACCTCTATCTACAAGACGCTTGAGTTCATTTTTTACGGCTCCTGGATGTCCTTCAATAGCCGCAGTGAGTTCCGTTGTCGTTTTCTCACCACCTTCAAGGAGGGCTCGGATCTGATCGTGGAAGGGAATGCGTTGGATTTTCCCGCCCCGCAACTTCATTAACACGCGGTTCGCTTGGCTCTTTGAGATTCCTAAAACCTGTTCCACGTTTTCTCTCTCGGATTCCGATGTGAGATTGTCTCGTTCTCTCTCAAAACGCTGGCGTTCGGCTATCACATCAGGGAGTTTGTCCAGTCCACCGGCGACCTCAAAATCTTCCCAGTCAAAAAGAAGTGTTTCAGGTCTATCGGTGATGTCGGGCAATGGGATACCCGTGAGCAGGACGACTTTCTTGTTTGGTAAGCGGCTCAACCCCATTCGCCCTATAATCTCTGTGTATAGGTGTGTAGTCTGTCTTTCATGAATACTTTGAACGCGTTCATCTTTATAGTCGCAATACTCGATGTCTCCTTCATAACAGAGTGGCTTTTCATCGTTTCCAAACAAAATCTGTGATCGCCGCCAAATGAGACCGGGGGACCAGTAGGGGGCACCGACTATCCAAATCACGTCTACCGTTTCAAAAGAGATGTCTAACGCTTTTATCTTTTTGAAACCTGTCGCGAAAAGGACGTTCTTCTTTGCTACAATATTCTGCAAATGCCGCAGTATTGGTGCACTGGTAATAATCGCATGCTTAACGTTCGGGTCCCGCTCAATTTCTGCTTGGATACCGAGAAAAAAGCGTTGCCCCGTTTTGGATATGCCGAGAATGTCCCAGTCGGTGTCGTAATTTAAAATTTCTTGTCGTGGATAAATGCCTGTGCGAAGCTGAAAAACTTGGTTCCCCGCAACCCACGCTGTGGGTTTAATGTGGGCGACTTCAATTTTCTCATCTGGGAATACTCTGTGGAGATCTCGCTCGGAGAGCGTTGACGACATAAACAGAAAGCGTTTGACCCTCGGATGCAACACCGATGGCACCGAAAACTGGAGGTGTTTTCCAGTCCACAACATCGGTGCGTCGGCATCTCGCGTGTAGTGTGCAAAGAAACGTTTGAGTTGATGCCAAAACGTCCAGTTTGGGTCCGAATAGGCTGTCGGGAATGTCCGAATACTGTTTACGGTTGATGTGTCCAAGATGCCCAAGGCAATGGCTTGTGTGACCGACATCGGTATTTTCACGTCTTTGTTCAGCTCCGAGCAGTCGCAGTCAAACACTGGCAGTCCTTTTGCTCTGAGTCGATCCGCGGCATCGGTATCCAAAGGAATGTAAGCGGAAACATCACCCTCAAACTCGATAGTAAAGCGCGCCAACTCTTTTCCAGTTTCATTATCAAACATCCCGCGCTTCTCCACTTTGCCCGAAATATTGATTTGGCACATCTGTTGGACAAGTTTTTCTTCCTGTCGCTCAAATACCTGCCTCACTGTGCGGATCCGCCTGACAGCATTCTCATCAAGTGCGCCTTTGGTTTCTAATGCGTGTAGGAGGGCACTGGCGAAGTTACCTAAGGAACTCTCTCGCCAGTTCACACGCCACTCTTCCAATGTGTTTCTTGATATAGCACATTTGACAAATAGCTGTTGTGCTGTTACTTCATCAATAATACAGAGCCGTTCTGTGTCGTCTGTCAGTTCAAATATTTCTTCTGTCCTTCTTGAGTGTCGTGGATCCAAAAATAGTCTGGCTGGATTAAATATCTGTGCTTTGGCGCGTTGCAAAGTAATGGGTTGCGATAAATAACCACGTTGCTGACACTCCGTATAGACGGGGCACTGCGGACAGATACTTTCATTTGGGTTTCCACCCTTTTTTTCAAGCGCATCGCACCGCTCCGCGTCCTCACAGACATTACCGTGTTGGAATGGGTTCGCCATCCGAACCTCAGCGGGTATATCTTTTACCTGCTTCCATAAGTACAGCCGATTCTTCCAACGTGCGACCGATGGCGCGTTTCGCTTTTGAAAGCGTCGTTCTGCTTCTTCTGTCGTTGTATGTCTCTGGTTTAAGCGAATCGCACCGCCATTGAGGACGTAGGACTCTGTTGCGTAGCTTTTTCCTGCCCCTATTTCGGCGATAAGTCCAAGAATGCGAGCATCTCGATTGAAAACACGCTGCATCTGAGCGGCATTTTCTTCAAGTGTCCCGTAAACCATATTTTTGTTTTCCTGCTTGCGCAGCACCGGAGACGGGCGTTTTATCGCTAAAGGACTCAGCTTTCCTTCCCGAACCGCAAGCACTTTATCCGTTACAGGCAGTCCAGTAGCCGGTATCGGGGGCAGAATGCCGGTATCGTCCCAGATATCTGTTATGAGCGTAGTTTCCATCGGCAATCCTGTATGAGGTGTAGAGGCACGGACCCACAAACCGTCTTCATCCTCCCATAGCAGTATGTGTGTGGTGGTTTCACCGCTGTCGGGTAATGACCAATGGTGAATCCTGTTTTCTCGTCGGATATAAGAAAACCCGCGCTTCAAAAATGCCTGCCTCGCGAGATTCAGATTATGCGAACCGAGGGAGGCAGGCACAACAGATGCAACTTCGGTGGGTTCCAATTTCTGTTCGCTTGGTGCTGCAGGTTGGTGAAGCGTGTCACGAAGCACATCAATAAAGGCAAAGAGAACCTCTTTGGCAATGATAGGTGGGTTTGACAGATTTCCAAGCAAGATCTCGTAGCGGGCATCCCAGCGGCTATAGCCGGCTTCACCCAGGATTTCGAGATAAACGTCGCGGTGATACAGATTTTCTGAGATCGATGCGTCTTTGTAGATATATTGCTTCGCCTCGCGAGTATTCGGATGGAGATAATTCAAAACTCTGCAGGAAAAACGCAACCCACCTGACTTTGTCATCGTCAATAGTGGATTCGCCACGGCGTTGATGAGTGACTCAATACAGGCTAAAACAGCATCGGGAGCAGTGCAGATAGCATCATACGTAAAATCAATATCGTGCCATTGCGCTTCATCACGTTCGGAAGGCGTTCCAGTATACACCTGTATTCCCCATGATTTGTGCCATAGTGCGTTCTCCCAGTCTTCTATGCTCTGGCGTTTCAAAAACCGTTCACCCCCAAAAAACCTTGGACCGTGGTCGTGCTCAGGTGCGCGTCCTATCGGCATGAAGGAGATGTCCGCATGCTCAAGTTCATAGAGCCTTACAGGATATTTCCACGCGCAATGGACCGTGAAGTGATAAGGCAAACCTTTGTATAATGCAGGCGTTACCACGGTTTTCCGCTGTCGAAGCGGCTTTTCGTGTCGTTGGTGACAGCGTTGAATGATGTGTTTCAAAGAATTCATAGTCAGCCCATAAGAGCGTGGCATTTGATTGTTTCTTCTCATCTTCACACCTCTAACAAGGTTTTTTTTACTTGATAGTTATCCATAAGCAACATCGTGAAATTGAGTGCACTTTGATATCACGCTGGTCCTGTGGTGAAAAGTATATATTGAATATTACCACAATTCCGCTTTCTGATTCAAGTTTTTTACATTTTATATTTATAAGGGAAATATGGCTTTCCTGTAGGATGGAGGTCTTAAGCGATGCCTTGTGTATCGCGATCCTTGTGCGGTTTCAGAAAGGAAGGCTATAGATGCCGTGAGGCTAAAACAGGGCTATTGCGAAAGTAGTGGTTTTTATGTTATACTGTCTCTCATCACATTTCGGAGGAGGGTACATCGAGATGAACTGTCCGCGCTGCAAACGGGAAGATGCTGTCAAAAATGGGAAAGCAAGGGAACGCCAACGCTATAAATGTAAATCTTGTGGATTTCAATTTACACGACTTACCTCCCGTGGAAGACCGCCATGGCAGAGAGCCTTGGCAGTGTTCCTATACTGTCGTGGGATTTCTATAAGCGAAATCGCGCGAATGTTTTCTGTATCACCGAGTACCGTCTTCAAATGGATTCGGAAATTTGGCACACCCCTCGGACCTACACCTGAATCCGATACAGATGGCGCGGTTCTTTTGGACGACGCTGAAATATCACAGTATCTGAAAACGCAAAGCGAGAGTCACGAATCTGGAAAGATTTTTGTCGTCATACCGGAAGATGTGTCATCTGAGAATGTAGTCGTCGGGATCAAGCGGGATTGACTCCCATCCTAAAATGCCCAAAACTGCAAACCACAGTGTCTTCTCGCAATTCAGATAGGACTTACGCATTCCGTCTTAAAGTCCCCCTGATAAGGGGCGGGGAATGCCATAAGGCATTCATACCGTTGATTCTTTAGGGGGTTTAAAGGGCTAAAATTACCGCTTTTTGCGTCTAAATAACTGATATTCGCTGAATTTGCGTAAGTCCTCTCAGATTTAGAAGACAGAGGCTATATCTCTACACTAAAGCATGGAGATATAGCCTCTGAAGATTTTGATAAATACCCGTCCTCACAATTCAATTTGCCTTGACAATCTCGGCAATCTATTTTAAAATAACGCATAGGAGGCTATGAGAATTTATGAAAACCCGACTTTTAACGGCAAGTTTTGGCTTACCGGATATGTCGAAACTTGACCAAATTATTAAGTATAGTGCCAGTATATGTTTGCTAATGCTTTTTTTCGGTGGTGTCGCAGTTGCAGAGGATTCGTTCGGTGACCCCTTTGAGAAGGGAAAATTACAGAACCCAAACTGGAAATGGCAAAACGAACCCCCCAAATGGGATGTCGGCGATACCCGTGAGGATTTTCTGTTTATTGACAGTGAACCCAACCGAAATCTCTGGGCGACCGACCAATCACATTTCCTGTACCAGGAAACCGACACAGATATATTTGATGTCGAGACTCACTTCTTCGCCAGATGGGATACCAGTTCGGGGGTCAATGGACTCGTCGTGAAAAGTCCGAAGGACGATAATTGGGTAACCATCAAATTTTGGTCACGAGATGCGGCAGCAAAGGGGCAAATCCAATATCAGACGAAGCAGAATGAAGGTGGTGGTGGCCTCACCGGAAACGCTGGGTTCACCCCTGAATTCGGAGAAACTGAATTGTTCCTCCGACTCGCCAAAGATGCGGATGAGTATAGTGCTTGGTATAAAACGAAGGAAAATGAAGATTGGATCGAGATCGGCGTAACCGAATTTGAACTCACGCCACCCTTATGGCTCGGTGTTTATGCCGGTGTCGCGGCAGGCGCAGGGAGTCTTGAAGTAGACTACGAATACTTCAATGATAACCTAAATCCGTTCCCTGTTGAACCCGGTGGAAAAGCTACAACAACTTGGGCAGCCGTGAAAACCCAATATTGAGGATGGACACCCTTATGCAGTACCGTCTGATGATTTTTTTGATGTTCTTTGGTGTTTCTACCTTAGCAGCGTCGACCTTCACCGATGTCAGTCTCACTGCGAATGTCTATCAACGTGAAATTCCTGTTGATGCGGAATCCGGGGCTTGGATCGGTCCCGGTACCGCCGCTGCGGATTATGATAACGATGGTTGCTGGATTGATATCTTTGTCGTTGGCGATGGAGGCTTACCCAACGCACTTTACCGCAATAATGGCGATGGCACTTTCACAGACGAAGCCGCCAGAGCGGGAGTCGCAAACACGCCGAGAGGACGCGGATGCGTCTGGTTTGACTACAACAATGACGGATGGCGCGATCTCTATGTAACCTGTGCCGGTCCTAACTTCCTCTTTCAAAACAACGGCGATGGCACCTTCACGGACGTGACGCAGCAAGCAGGTGTTGGAGACGAGAAACACGGCACGGGTCCCGTAATCGCCGATTATGACCACGATGGATGGCTCGATATCTACATCGCTAATTGGGGACGATCGCCATCCCTCCTAAACCCAAATCCCGCCCCTAAAACCAATGTTCTCTACCGAAACCGAGGCGACGGCACTTTTGAAGAAACCACCGATGCCGCTGGCGTCGCTGACGACGGTATCGCTTGGGGAGCAATCTTCTTTGACTACGATGCTGATACATGGGCAGACCTCTTCGTTGCAAATGACCATGGACCCGACAAACTCTATAAGAACAACGGTGATGGCACTTTTGCAGATGTTTCAGAGCAATCCGGTATCGTGACCGAAGTCAACGGAAGACCGACAGGTGCGATGGGGCTTTGTGTCGGAGACTATGATAATGATACGGATCTGGATTTCTTCATCACGAATTACGATGCGGATCTCCTCTGGCGCAATAACGGTGATGGCACCTTCACGAATGTCGCTGAAGCTGTTGGAGTCGCAAACGAGGGGGTGGGGTGGTATGCCAGTTTCATTGACTATGACAACGACGGTTGGCGTGACCTTTATGTTGTCAATGGCGATGTTGATAACTCGCAGAAAACCAATCGGAATCGCCTCTATCACAATCGGAACGGGCAATTTGTAGACCGCGCCGATGCCCTCAACGTCAGCGTTGATGCTGTCGGGCGTGGCGCAACCGCCGGTGATTTTGATAACGATGGTGATATCGATTTTTACGTCGTCAATAACACAGGTAATACGCTCCTACAAAACGATGTCGATTCTGTCAATCGACACATAAAAATTCGATTGCGCGGAACAAAGAGCAATCGCGATGGAATCGGCACACGGGTATCAGTGGTTATAGGTGGCCGTGTTCAGGTACAGGAGTTAATCTGCGGGACCGGCTTTTTAGGCAGTGATAGTTTAGAACTGGAATTCGGTCTCTCTTCTCATCAATCGCTCGATTCCGTTACCTTAGCCTGGCCCTCAGGTCTTGTTGAAACTTACCACCATCTCGACTATGATGCGGATGTCCTTACTTTTACCGAAGCCGAAAACGTAGCGGTAGCTGTTGAATCCGTTGGGAAACAGAGCACGACATGGGGCAAGATAAAAACTGCCGAAGTCTTTCAAAATTACCCCAATCCATTTAATCCGGAAACGTGGATTCCCTATCGGCTTTTCGAGTCCGCTGATGTTCAGATCACAATCTATGCACAGAACGGTGAATTGATTCGGGACTTTGACCTCGGACAGCAGTCTCATGGTGAAAAAACGCTTTATTGGGATGGTAAAAATCGAAACGGGGAAACCGTAGCCAGTGGCATCTATTTCTACCAGTTTCGGGCAGGCGATACACAAAGCGTTCGGAAGATGTGGCTACTGAAATAGGTTTTCAAGATAGAAGGTTCTCGTTATGGAAAACATATTTTTGAGATGGTGGGGATGCGGCGCATTTGACGTACGATTTGGAGACATCAATATCGCTTTCGATCCATATCTGTTCGATCAGAACTTAGCAGATGCCGAACCGATATACGACTATATCTTCATATCCCACGAACACTTCGACCACTGCCACCCGGTAACCTTACAGAAATTGTGTTGTGGTGAGCGTTTTAAAAAATTGTTCGTCAACGTTGGTTGTATGACACCCGCACAACCCATCGCTGAGAAATACGGAGATGCCGCGTTTGCGCGGGATCTGCCGATTACCAAGCATGTTCCTGCTGATAAGGTCCAGGTTCTCTACCCGAAACATCTCAACGAAAAACAGGGATTGTCGCGCATCTTTCAAGGTTCAGATACGCTTGATCTTGGGGATATTCAAGTTGAGACGATTGAAAGTGGCGAGAACCAAACACCAAATCTCCCGACAAACGGATATCTGATAACACACATAACAAAGAATGTCTCTGTCTTGCACACTGGAGATTTGCACGAACCCTATCCAACGTTGGTGAACCTCCGAGGCAAGGTGGATTTCCTGATTCACATGAAACTCGGTCTTGGTGAGGGACTTGCGTCTCGGCTCATAGAACTTGTAGAGTTAATCCAACCGCGTTTCGTAATACCGACGCATTACCGAACTGATCGGAAATCCGACCCAATACCAGCAGGACACTGGCCCCCCAACGTCACCGATGAAATGGCATTTATTGAATCAATCCGTGAAATCGTCGGAGACAGAACGCACCTCCTCCCTTTCACCGCAGGCATAGAATACGAGGTGGAAATGCCAAAGAAAAGGGTTATCTGGAAATGGGAATGGTTCAACACGTGGGACGTTCCACCTTGGCGGGAATAGAATCTCACCAAAGGCTTTCTGGGAATGAGGAGCTACATCAATGAAACTGACGAGGCTTTCGATCTTGGTGATACTTTTTGTTGGGGCGGTGTTTCTCCCAAATGCCTTCTCTCAGGATTATACCCAGTGGGGCTTACCGGAAGGTGCGAAAGCACGACTTGGTAAAGGGGCAATAACGGGAAACGTCCAGTATTCTCCAGATGGTACGCTGCTCGCAGTCAGTGGCTCCTTCGGTGTTTGGCTTTACGATGCGGATACCCATGAAGAAATTAACCTGCTCACAGGGCATACTGCTTGGGTCTCATGTGTTGCGTTCTCACCAGATGGTCAAACACTTGCCAGCGGAAGTTGGGACCGAACAGTTCGGTTGTGGAATCCACATACAGGTCAACACAAGACAACCCTTAAGGAGCATACGGGCAATGTTACGACCATGGCCTTCTCACCAGATGGTAGCACATTAGCAAGTGGAGGTGGAAGATGGGATACAAAAATCCGATTATGGGATACCGTCACTGGCACCCTCAAGGCAACATTCATAGGGCATACGGATGATGTCACTTCTGTCGTATTCAGCCCTGACGGGAAGATGCTTGCCAGCGGCGGAGGTTGGAAAGACAACACCGTTCGCTTATGGGATGTAAGAGCCGGGTACCAGATCGCTAATTTCACAGGGGATAAATATTGGATTAATATCCTTGTGTTCTCCCCAGATGGTTCGACACTTGCGATTGGAAGTATAGATGACACAATTCAATTGTGGGACTCGCATACCGGTGAGCATAAAGCAACCCTCACAGGACACACAAGATCCGTCAATTCGGTGGCATTTTCCCAGGATGGACAAATACTTGCAAGTGGAAGTGATGACAACACGGTTCGATTGTGGGATGCCGTCACTGGGGACCTCAAGGCGACTTTGACGGGACATACACATTCGGTGAAATCCGTTGCCTTCTCTCCAGATGGTAGCACACTCGTCAGTTCAGGTGAGGATCAGGTGATTCAGTTTTGGGATTATATAACAGGAGAACCCAAGGCAACCCTCACAGAGCACGCTCTGGCGGTTAACGCTGTTGCGTTCAGCCCAGATGGCGAAACACTCGCCAGCGCAAATGATGACAAATCAATCTATTTGTGGGATGCACACACAGGGCATCTCCAAAATACCCTCGCGGGACACGGCGGACGGGTCCTTTCAGTTGCGTTTTCGCCAGGTGGTGAGACACTCGCCAGTGGTGGAGGACGGCCAGACACCGCGATTCATTTGTGGGATGCACACACAGGACAACCCAAGCTACCTATCACAGGTCATAAATATGGCGTTGAGGCTATCGCTTTCAGTCCAAATGGGCATACCCTTGCAAGTGGGAGTTGGGACAACACGGTTCGATTGTGGGATGCTGATACAGGTGAAAATAGAGCAATACTGGGCGATACGCAGAATGTCTTTGCTGTTGCGTTCAGCCCAGATGGTCGCACGCTTGCCAGCGGCGGTAGAAATACCACGATTCACTTATGGGATGTGGGAACCGCGCGACGCCAAGCGACTTTGAAAGGACATACAGAACCTGTTCAAGCTGTTGTATTTAGTCCAGATGGTCGCACACTCGCCAGTGGCGGACGGGATAGAAGAATTCACTTGTGGGATCTACAGACCGAACAACCCAAAGCAACTTTCGGAGGGAATTTAGGTCTGATCAAATCCCTCGCCTTCTCCACGGATGGTCGCACGCTTGTGAGTGGAAGTTGGAACAGCACAATTCGATTATGGGATGTGGACAGTGGGAGACGCCTCGGGGTCCTCGCAGGGCACACAAACAGAGTTAACACGCTTGCCCTGTCCCCCGATGGTCGCACGCTTGCCAGCGGCAGTGAAGATGGCACGGTTTTGTTGTGGGACTTCACGCCATTTCTCCTACAAATACCGGGAGATGTCAACAGTGATGGCGTAGTGAATATTCAAGATATGGTGTCGGTCGCATCGCATTTTGGGCAAACCGGCGTGAATACTGCAGATGTGAATGGTGATGGCGTGGTGAATGTCCAGGATTTAGTATTGGTTGCTTCATATTTCGGACAGAACTAACAGGGATCGACAAAAACCTTTGTCTCATAAATTTGGAGAATATTTATTGTGTCAACATCATCTCGCGTTCGCGTTGCTTTCTATGGATGTGGAAACTTCGCGAACCGGACCCGAATTCCGAACCTATTACAAACAAATTCGGTGGATATTGTCGCTGTGTGTGATAGCAGCCTACAGACCGCACAAGAGACAGCGGCACGCTTCAAGATTCCAGGTGTCTACCAAGACGCACACGAAATGCTTGACACCGAAGCAATTGACGTGCTATACTCTATCGTGCCGGCGTACGTACGAACTAACGTTGAGTCGACCGCCGCAGAAAAGGGTATCCACATCTTCAGTGAGAAGCCACAAGCACTCACGATGCAGGTGGCACACCGAATTAACAACGCGATTCAGCAAGCAGGGGTTATCAGCACTGTTGGGTTTCGCGAACGGTATCGTCCGATCTTCCAAGAAGCGCGCCGATATTTGAGCGACAAACACGTCGTGCATGTTCGGTTTCAGAGTTTCGGGGGCTTACCACCTTCGACAGACGGTGGACCCAAATCATGGTGGGAAGAGATGGACAAATCTGGCGGGAGTGCCCTTGATTGGGGGGTTCACGCAACCGATTACACCCGATTTATGACTGGATTGAACGTTGACAAGTCCCAAGCGTTTTATTGTGAACGCCCGGCTTATGCGAATGCTCTGTCTACGAGTTTCAACTACTGTCTTGAGAATGGTGCTACCATGACTCTCAACTTTGTCGCAGCCGGTCCGGGTCCGAAGAGTGAACCGCGGTTTACTATTTTCTATGAAGGTGGATGCCTTGAGATTCATGGATACGATAGGATTGTGGTAAATGGCGAGCTCCTTTACCAAGCCGACGAATTCGATCCGTGGTTGGAGCAAGATAAAACTTTTATCCGTGCCGTTTAGGCTGCGGATCCGAGTCTTTTGCAAAGTGATTATTACGATGGGCTTTTCTCTTTAGCCCCTATTTTAGCAGGTTGGGAGTCTTCCCGGCGCGGCGGAGAGTGTATTGATGTTGCCGCGTTCATGAATGACGCATAATATCGCTGTCAGCAATCAGCAAAGAGGCGTTCTTGAACGATAATCTCCTCTACCGACTGCTGACTGTTAAAAAAATAAAGGAAAAAATATGGATGCAAAATTGAGAAAAATTCAGATTACACCAATGAAATTCGATAAACAGGGCGAGATACAAAAAGAAGAATTCGCCACGCTCACCATTGAAGTACCGATGGATAGCACGGGGCAACGTGCCGCAATTATAGAGTTGTGTGAACTCCTTGACCAAGAATGGGTTATTGTTAACGTTGAAGGCAAAACAGTTATCGCTGTCAACACTGCTTAATGTTTTGCACAAGCATGCAGGGGCCCTTTTGTGGCAGAGGAAAATCTTCATAATCGCACAGATATCCAGTAGCGTCGGACTTCACCGAAAACCATCACGAAACGAAGTGGAGTGATTTAACCATCAACTCGTGCTTTAACATTTATAACGGAGTGTTTTTGCTTGGGTGTTTCTTCAAGTTGATGGTTAACAGGAGCCCATAGTTAAAAGAATGAAAAAGAAATTGCTTTTTACACCCGGTCCCACGCCGATTCCACCTGAAGCCCTATTGGCGATGGCGCAACCGATTGATTACCACCGCAGTGATGCCGCTATAACACTCATTAAAGACGTTCTTGAAAAACTCAAACACGTTTTCCAAACCGAGAATGATGTCCTCTTTCTAACATCGTCCGGAACCGGTGCTATGGAGGGCGCAGTCGCGAATCTTCTGTCTCATGGAGACAAAGTAATTGTCATTCGGAGCGGTAAATTCGGGGAACGGTGGAACGACATCTGCACCGCTTATGGGGTCGAAGTGATCCCGATTGACGTGACATGGGGGGATTCTGTTGAACCACAGACAGTTGAAGCACTCTTAACAGAACATCCTGATGTAAAAGCGGTGTTTGCAACGCTCTGTGAAACATCGACGGGTGCCTTGCACGACATTGAGGCGTTGGCATCTCTAACGCGTGAGCGTCCGACGCTCTTGGTTGTTGACGCTGTCAGCGCACTCGCTGCTGATGATTTACAGATGGATAATTGGGGTGTGGACGTTGTTGTTTCCTGCTCCCAAAAAGGCTTGATGACACCACCGGGTCTGGCGTTCGCGGCGCTCAATCAACGTGCGTGGCACGCGGTTAAGTGTTCTGACCTTCCGAAATACTATCTCGATTTCCGAAAAGCACACCAAAGCGGATTGGAGGGCTCTGTCCCCTACACACCGGCGATAACGCTGCTCACAGCACTTCAATGTGCCTTAAATCGCATCTGTACAGAACGTATCCGCAATACCATTGCCCGTCACAATCGCTTGGCGGTCGCGACCCGAAGTGCGGTTAAAGCACTCGGTCTTTCCCTCTTTGCTACCTCTCCTGCGAATACTTTGACCTCTATTCGCTTACCATCAGAAATTGATGGTAAGGCGTTTATTAATCTGATGCGCGACACATACGGTGTTACCTATGCGGGCGGTCAGAGTCAGTTAAGTGGGAAAATCGTCAGGATCGCACATCTCGGCTGGATGAATGAGAACGATGCTATTGTTGCTATCTCCGCCTTCGAGCGGGGGCTCTACTCCATCGGATATGAGGTCCCACTGGGTGCTGGCGTTACGGCTGCACAGGAGGTTTTTAAATGTTCGCGAGGCGAGAAATGAGGCGTTTTTTATTCAGAGTTTCCTCTTGTATCCGCCTGCATCTGCTTCGCAGTGAGAATGCAGGTTGCTATCTTGGATAGAATGAAAAACCGTAGCCGTAATGAATGGAGGGCGGGTATACGGGAAGGTAGGTCATTATCCACGCCTACCTGACCGAACCGCAAGGAAAATTAAAAACACACTTTTTGATGCATCTTACGAACACCGAAAAAAGCCGCTATTGACCCAGACGCTGGAGCGTCTGCGTCCCATCTATAGCAAGTCCGAGTTGAACGCTTTACGTATTGACAGTATGAGTCGGGAGGGTTTAGCGCAACGCTCTGGACGCGGATTTGTCAATCGGGATATTCTTGAAACCGTGCTTGGCAATTTGCTGGAATGTGTCGCACCGGGGTCGCATAACGCCCCGCAGCTGCATAATCAAAGACGTGAACTCTCGGAAGCGATTGAAGAGGTGGCCGACCAGTTATATGCGATGGTCGCGCAATCGTTTTTGGCTGTCACGGACGAAACACGTCTCGGTGCTGCGCTTGAAACCGCTTTTTCGCTCCTCTGGGAACTACCACGTCTCAAAAGTCGCGCGCTCTGGAATCGCTTCGCCTCTCTTAAAGATCCCGCTGTCTGGGATGCCTATCTTCTCCACACCGGTATCTCGCGCGAAAAACTCGCCGCACTTGATTTTCGTTCCCAAATCGATACCGCAATTCAGGAACGAACCTTTGAACCCTACCAAGACTTTCTGGGGAGTTTGAATCTCGCATCTGTTTTGGATTATCAACTTCAATTGGTAGGAAGTACGTATCCCGGTTGGCGTGTGCTCTTTTACCATGATGTCGCACACGCTTTAACACGAAGCGATAACCTTGAGGAGCGTCCAAACATTCACAGGATTCCGGTCCCGTTGTTGCCGCGCGCCATCTCGGAACTCGGTGGACGCTACTATCAAGCCGATTTACATCCAGAAACACAGATAGGCGATGCTAATTTCTTAGAACACCCGCATCGCGGTGTAACCACTGGGCAGACGGGCATCATCGGTCGCGGGTGCGTTATCTATCCAAGCACATTCGGTGGATTGAGTGTCAAGGTAAAACAACGACATCCTGTCATCGGCGATTTTGTTGAAATCGGCACAGACACCAGCCTGCTCGGACCTGTCCAAGTTTCTGACCATTCCACGGTCGGGACGAACACTGAAATTTATGGGTTTGTTGAGATTGAGCAGCGGTGTCGCATCGGTTCATCAGTCGTCATTGGGACGATCCGCGGCGCATCAGAACATCCCGGAAGAATCTATATCGGGGATGAAGTGCGCATCGGAGATGGCACAGTCATTGAAAATACATCAGAAATGGACCTTATTATACCCAACCGCTCGCAGATCCCGGCGCGAAGCCACGTCGCAAACGACGGGTTTGGGTTCCCGCGATACCTTACTTGAAAGTAGTAGGCATACTCTAAACCCTCACACCAAAGAAAAACGGTAGGTCCAACCAACGGGCGGGATTACGAAAAGGTACGCCCTAAAAAACACCGTTCATCGAACCGCAAGGAATGATTTATATCAAACTCGGAGTCTGGAACGTAGTGGAAGACGGCTCTACGGAAAAGACCGTCAAGATTCTCAAGTCCACTTATCGAACCGCAAGGAATAATTAAAAAATGAGAAAAATACAACGTGCGCTCATTAGTGTTTATGATAAAACGAACCTCTTAGAAATAGCCAATGCCCTTGCACAACACGGTGTGGAAATCCTTTCCACCGGCGGCACTGCCGGACACCTGCGAGATGCCGGGATTGACATCCTTGATGTTTCTGACTACACTGGCTTTCCTGAAATGCTGGAGGGTAGAGTCAAGACACTCCACCCCAAAATTCATGGCGGACTCCTCGCGAACCGGGATAATGCCGAACACAATGCCCAAGCGGAGGCACACGGCATTACCCCCATTGACATGGTGGTATGCAATTTGTATCCGTTTGAGGCGACCGTTGCCAAGCCTGATGTGACACTCCCCGAAGCAATTGAAAATATTGACATCGGGGGACCAACGATGATTCGCGCCGCAGCAAAAAATTATAAGCATGTTGCTGTCCTCACGGAGGCAAGCCAGTATCCCCAAATTATCGCCGATTTGGATGCAAACGACGGTTGTCTTTCCGAAGAGAACCGATTTGAACTGGCGAAAAAGGCGTTTACCCATACCGCACAATATGACACCGCAATTGCTGCCTATCTCGCTAACATAGATTCACAACCGGACGAATTCGCCACTGACCTAACGCTCCGTTTCAAGAAAGAGCGTACATTGCGCTATGGCGAAAACCCGCATCAACGTGCCGCTTTCTACAAAACTGAAGCCAGTCCAGGCGCATCCGCTGCATGGGCAAACCAACTCAGTGGACAGCCGCTCTCCTTCAATAATCTCCTCGATTTAGAAGCCGCCTTGGAGATCGTCAAAGACTTTGAGGCTCCTGCTTGTGCCATCATCAAACACAATAACCCGTGTGGGCTGGCGACGGCTGACAATCTGCAAGATGCATTCGCGAACGCATTGGAGTGTGATCGCACCTCCGCTTTCGGTTCGATCGTCGGGTTAAATCGGAACGTGACACTCCAAACCGCAAACATTATTCGCGAAGCCGCAAAGGCAGGTGTGAAAATTGACGCAATTATCGCACCGAGTTACACCGACAAGGCGTTGCGAGCCTTGTCTCGTGTCAAACGCCGACCGATTCTTGAAACTGGGTCGCTCTCGGCTGCAGAACCTGTCTTGCAGATTCGCAATATTGCCGGTGGTGTGCTGGTCCAAGACCCAGATGTCCACGACTTAAACGCTGATGATTTGGAGGTTGCAACCTCTCGTGCGCCAACGGAAACAGAGATAGAATCCCTTCTTTTTGCGTGGAAGGCGTGCAAACATGTCAAATCGAATTGCATCCTACTTGCCAACGGCACACAAAGCGTCGGTATAGGAGCAGGTCAGATGAGCCGAGTGGATGCCGCTATCATCGCTATCCGGAAGGCAGGTGAAAAGGCGAAAGGGGCAGTGTTAGCCTCAGATGCCTACTTCCCATTCCCTGACGGTGTTGAAATTGCGGGTGAGGCGGGGATCAGTGCTATTATTCAACCCGGTGGTTCTGTTAATGATGCCCCTGTAATTGAGACGGCTGACGCTTACGATATGGCGATGGTGCTGACCGGTGTACGCCATTTCCGGCATTAGTGCCGGTCACAAAATTTAGTAGGGAGAAAAATCTTATGAAAAAGGTCATGTATAGTATTTTCTTTTATCGAGGGAGAACCAGATGAAAACGTATGCATTTCAAGTTGTCTTAGAAAAGGACAAGTGGCCCGATGAACCAGATGAAAACGCTGTCTGGCGGGCGTATATTCCCGCTTTAGAGCATAAAGGGGCATCAAGTTGGGGATATACTCAAAAAGAGGCTCTAAAGAATCTACAAGACGCTGTTGATCTCCTTGTTGAATATCTATTGGAGCAAGGAGAAGGAAGTGATTTTGAGTCCCTATTGGCGGAGAAAGAAAAAAGTCCATCTGAATCCGGCGCACACATTCAGGTCAGTGATGTGCCTTTGATCGCTGTGACTATCTGATATGCCCATTGATTACAGGCGATTACGTTCACTAACGGCGCGAAGATTGATACGTGCCTTAAAAAAAGACGGTTTTTATGAAGCCAGAAGAAAAGGGGCAACCGCTTTTTTTCGCATCCAGATGGGCGGACAACAACTATTCATCTTCACAAAATGAGCCAAACTTTTGCCCCTGGTACTCTCAGGGCTATTATTGGACAACAAGCGCAATGGACAGAAGCAGACCTTGAGCGTCTTGGGTTGCTTTAACTCTTATAGGAATTTAAAATTGCCTACGACATTAACACTCCCACACACGATAATTACAGGCGCAGGCGCGTCCGAAAACGTCGGCGAACAGGCGAAACGACTTGGCGCAACGAGCGCACTCATCGTTACCGATCCGGGTATCGCTAAAATCGGATACGCCGACAAGATCGCCCAACATTTAAATGATGCCGGGGTAGCGTCCTCCTGTTTTTCTGAGGTCACACCCGACCCAACCCTACAGAATGTACGAGACGGCTTAAAGCAATATGCTGACGAAGCCTGCGATGTGATTGTGAGCATCGGTGGCGGAAGTGCCATCGACTGCGGAAAAGGCATCGCCATGAGATTGACGAACGACGGTGACTTCGCCGATTATATGGGGGTGGACAAGATCCCGAATCCGGGCGCACCTCTCATCGCGATACCGACGACAGGCGGGACGGGCAGCGAGGTCTCCAAAGTTACTGTCATCACCGACGATCTTCGATCTGTCAAAATGATGCTCAGTAGTCCGTGCCTACTGGCATCTGTCGCACTTGTGGATCCGATGCTATCCCTGACAACCCCACCACATCTAACTGCGGCAGTCGGTGTTGATGCGTTGACCCACGCAATAGAGGCATACATCTCCAAACGCGCCCAACCGATAACCGATGCACTCGCGTTGAAGGCGATTGATATGATTTCCAGCTCCTTACGGCAGGCGTGGGCGGACGGTGAAAACATCCCTGCACGTACGGATATGATGATCGGTGCGTCTATCGCAGGGATGGCGTTCAGCAATTCATCTGTAGCTTTAGTTCACGGGATGTCTCGTCCAATCGGAGCGTATTTCCACATTCATCACGGGTTATCGAATTCGGTGTTATTGCGTGATGTGATGGAATTTAGCGTTGTCGGTGCCCCTGCTCGCTTTGCCGATATTGCGTTCGCCATGGGGGAACCGATCGACGGATTATCCCCAATGGAGCAGGCAGACGCAGCAATTGATGCCGTGGAACGGCTTGTCACCGATATTCAAATGCCACGACTCGGTGAAATCGGTATTGACAGAGAGAAATTCGAGGCTGTCATTGAACAGATGGCAGTTGATGCTATTGCAAGTGGAAGTCCTGCCAACAATCCACGGCAAGCAACGACTGAAGAAATTGTTGCCCTGTACCGTCAGTGTTTTTAAAAAAAGGAATGAATTGTGAACAGATTTAAGATTGTTGTCCCCGGTGATTCACCACCGCAAATCCAAGGCTCGTCGCATCTGGAACGTTTGGAACCTTATGGCGATGTTGTTCTTTACACCGACCGACCGGAAACCCCGGAAGAGCAAATTCATCGTGCCGGAGATGCAGATATCCTTATCAATTCACGCGGACTCGTCAAATGGCCCGCAGAGATCCTATGCCAACTCCCCAAACTCAAGTTGATTTCGCTCTGCTCTATCGGCACCGATATGATTGGGCTTGATGAAGCGAAAAAGCGTGGAATTACCGTTTGCAATCAACCTGGACGTACCGCTCCAGTTGTAGCGGAACACGGGTTTGGGCTGATGTTCGCACTCGCCAAACGGGCGGCGTTTCTGACTGCGTCTATGCAGGCGGGTGGGTGGCCCCGTATGGATAATATCTATCTTCAAGGGAAAACCTTGGGAATTATAGGCACTGGGCATATTGGAGCAGAGATGGCGCGCCTTGGACGGGCGATCGGGATGAACGTTATCGCGTGGACATACCGCCCTTCAGCGGCACGCGCGGAGGCATTGGGGGTTCAGTTCGTTTCTCTCGATGAACTGCTCCGCACGGCTGATGTTGTGAGTCTGCACGTCAGATTGACTGAGGAAAGCCACCATCTCATCGCGGAACGTGAACTCGGTTTGATGAAGCAGGGCGCGCTGCTAATCAATGTCGCACGTGGCGGTGTGGTTGATACGGATGCATTGGTCTCGGCTTTGAAGAGCGGACATCTCGGTGGTGCCGCTATTGATGTCTATGATCAGGAACCGCCTCCGGCGAACCATCCGCTTTTGGAATGTGAGCAGGTAATTTTGACCCCACATTGTGCAGATATGACACCTGAAGGTGTTGAACTCCTTAACGAGGGCGCGGTGGACAATATCATCGCTTTTCTGGAAGGCACACCGCAAAATGTGGTTGTTTGAGGTATGTTACGGAAGTCTGTCGTAAAGTTGTGTAGAAACCTCTGACGAAAAGAGAGAAAAATGCAATTAGCCCCGGATGAGTCTCAATCTCGTCAAAAACCGATTTTCGACAACGGAGAAAATCGAGCGGAAACCCCTATAGTTAAAAATATTGGAGTTGATACGGGGGGTACCTTCACCGACATTGTGATGCGTGTGAATGGCGACCTATTCACGCACAAAGTTCTGTCCACGCCGCAGAATCCTGCCCTCGCTGTAATACAAGGTGTCGGTGAAATCTTGCGTCTGCACGACACCGATACTGAACAACTGGACATTGTCCACGGATCGACGGTAGCAACGAACGCACTTCTTGAACGCAGAGGTGCCCGTATTGCTCTCGTCACGACGAAAGATTTTGAGGACATTTTAGAGATAGGCAGACAGGCACGTCCGAACCTCTATGATTTCTTCGCGGAACGTCCCGCTCCGCTTGTTCCTGCCGATAGACGCTTCGGTATATCGGAACGGACACTGCACACAGGTGAAATTCAAACCGCAATTGAACCAAGCGATTTAGAGGCACTGGTGTCTGAACTCGCTACATTGGAACTCGATGCCATCGCGGTCTGTTTCCTCTTTGCCTACGTCAACCCACAGAACGAACAGACGGTTGCGAAACACCTCGCACAGCTCGGTATACCCGTTTCATGTTCACACGAAGTGTTACCGGAATATCGAGAGTATGCGCGTTTCAGCACGACTGTCGCGAACGCGTATATCCGTCCTACTTTGGAACGGCATCTCTCTACGCTGATCGATTCTGATTTGCTGCGCAGTTTTAACGAAACCCTACCCCGTAATGAAATGGAGGGAGGATCGAACACGAAAAACTTTGAGAAACAAGCGATCGATACTTATCCGCAAGGTAGAATTAATAAATCGTTCCGTTTGATGCTCTCCAACGGCGGTTGTATCTCTGTTGATATTTTTCAGCGTAGCTTGCAAGCTGAAAACTTGCTATACAGAGGTGAATCCGCGGGTATCCGCACGGTCCTTTCCGGTCCCGCTGGTGGTGTTATTGGTGCGTATCAAGTCGCTAAAACTGCTGACTATAACCAAATCATCACGTTTGATATGGGTGGCACTTCAACGGATGTGAGCCTTTGCAACAGCGGTATCTCCCTCACAACCGAGAGCACGATTAGTGGACTCCCGATCAAAGTTCCCCTGATTGATATTCATACCGTCGGTGCTGGGGGTGGTTCTATTGCGACTGTGGATGCAGGGGGCGCGCTACGCGTGGGACCGGAAAGTGCGGGAGCAGATCCAGGCCCTATCTGCTACGGAAATAACGGGGAAGATGTCACGGTAACCGACGCGAACCTCTACTTGGGACGGATCGCGGCGACCCAGTTTTTAGGCGGTGCGATGTCCCTTGATTCTGATAAGACCCGCGCGCACATTGAAGCATTTGCGAAGCGTCTTGGTGTTCCACCGCTGCAAGCGGCAGACGGAATTCTTAAGGTTGCTAACGCTGAGATGGAGCGCGCCATTAAAGTCATCTCTGTGGAGCGCGGGTTCGATACACGCGATTTCACGCTCGTCTCCTTCGGCGGTGCTGGCGGTTTGCATGCCGCATTTATGGCAGAGAATCTCGGCATTGAAACAGTGCTTATTCCGCCAAATGGCGGTTTGCTTTCTGCTTACGGGATGCTCTTTGCAGATGTTGTTAAAGATTACTCGCAGACAGTGCTATGGCAGTTTGAAAAGAGCAATGAGGAGAGTGGAAGTTTTATTGAAGCGTTGAACACCGGTTTTGACCCACTCTTGACCCGCGCCGAGAATGAAATGGCAATGGAGGGCTTCGCCCCGCATCAGCTTAAAATTGACCGTTCGCTTGATATGCGGTATGAGGGGCAGTCTTATGAGTTGAATATCCCGTTTTCTATCACAGAACATGCGTCTTCAACCGAGATAGAAGCTCTTGTTGAAAGATTTCACGCCGCGCATGAACTCCGGTTTGGCTATGCCCGAAATGACGCGCCAGTGGAAGTGGTGAATCTTCGACTGACAGCCACTGCGGAGACCGACAAACCTCCCATCCAATCAGTTCCACTCGCCGATACTGATGCCTCTGAGGCGTTTACTGTCCAAAGTCCTGTTATCTTTGAAGGTGAAGCACTCCCAACCGATTTCTACCGCCGTGAGGCGTTGCGTCCCGGCAATCAAATCGCAGGTCCCGCGATTGTGACGGAATTTAGCGCGACGACTGTAATACCCCCGAATTTCTCCGCTGTTGTTGATGTCTATCAGAATCTTATTTTGGCTAAAAGGTAGAGATGGACAAATTCCTTTGACACGGCGCGTCCCCTTTGATATACTTTCGACATAACAGAAATTATCGGTAGGCACGAGTTCCTGATCACTATAAGGGATAGGAGGAGATAGAAATGGCTATACCGACTCGTCAAGAGATGCGGATGCCGCTTCTCCAACATTTTGCTGATGGGAAAGAACACTATTGGCAAACACTAAAGGAAGCCTTAGCGAACCATTTCGCACTCACACCTACGGATAAGCAGTTGCTGGACAAACTCGGCAATAACCTGTTTGGTTCCAAACTATTTAAAGTTTTGCATTCTATGTGGGCTGAGGGATTAGTTGAGTTAACCAGAGAAGGAGAATATTATCGGATTACGGAGCGCGGGCAATCTGTCTTACGCCAACCACCGGAAACCATCAATTCAGCCTTCTGGAACCAGTTTAAATTGCCGAGGGTGGATGCCATTATTCCTGTCCTTCTCCAGTATCTTGGTGACCGAGAGGCACATCATTATCTGAGGGTCCGAGACGCGCTGACGAACCACTTTTCGCTCACTCGAGCACAGCAGAGGGCGGTCTATATACACTCGGGACTCGCGTGGAATAGACATTGGGGAGATGCAGGCAGAAACCTTCGCCGTGTGGATTTCATAACGTTAAGCTCAGGCTACTTTCAGATAACGGACCTCGGGTTTGAGGTGCTGCAAGACCCACCAGAAGTTATTGATACTGCTTTTCTAACGACATTCCAATTGCCCGATGGTGAACTGGAGCGGTGCCTCCTTCAACATCTCGCTGACGAGGGACCTAAGTCTCGGGAACATCTTATAGACAGTCTCGTGCTCCGCTTGAGAACCGATATATACCCGAGCGGCCAGAATCTGTGGATACGGAATTGCAGCCGGGCGTTGTCTCAACTGGAACGGGCTGGTTTGATAGCGTCAATCGATAAAGACTCTGGTTTCCAAATAACATCACTTGGATATGCGGCACTAATCTTGGAACCTGAAAAATTTCCGTTCGGTTTCATCCATCGACTTCAGGAAGCAGCCTCACTACTACAAGAATTAGAGCCAATATCGCATAGTCCGAAATGAAATAGAGGGGTTTTTGCTTGGGCATTTCCGCTAACTCTACGGGAAGGCACTCTATTTATCAAATTGCCCTGACCGAACCGCAAGGTATAATTAAAATATGAAGATTACAGATGTGAAAACGATTCTGACCGCACCGAATGGAACTCGGCTTGTCGTTGTGAAGATTGAGACGAGTGAACCCGGTTTATACGGAATCGGGTGTGCCACATTTACACAGCGTCCACTCGCTGTAGCAACCGCAGTCGATGAGTATCTCAAGCCCTTTCTCATTGGGAAAGATCCGACGAACATAGAGGACATTTTCCAAACCAGTTTCGTCAGTTCCTATTGGCGAAATGGTCCGGTGCTGAACAACGCCCTCAGCGGTGTAGACATCGCCTTGTGGGACATTATGGGCAAACGTGCCAACATGCCTGTCTACCAATTGCTCGGCGGTAAATGCCGAGAGGCGGCAACACTTTATGCACACGCAGGCGGTGGCACTTTTGAAGAGGTAGAGGAGAGTATTCGCGGTTATATGGAGCAGGGTTATCGCTATGTCCGCGCACAGGTGGCAATACCGGGGTATTCGACGTATGGTGCAGGCGGTGGAAAGCGGAGTTCACCTGCTTTTGAACCGACCCCTTATGTCAATACCATCATCAAACTCTTCGATCATTTGCGGACACATCTCGGCGACGAGGTCGAACTTCTCCACGACGTGCATGAACGCATTCCACCCATCCAAGCGATTAATCTCGCCAAAGGACTGGAGCCATATAACCTCTTTTTCCTTGAAGACCCGTTTGCACCCGAAGATGTTGACTATTTCCAACTCATGCGTCAACAGACGAGTATCCCGATTGCGATGGGAGAACTGTTCAACAACCCGAACGAATACGTCCATCTTATCAAGGATCGGCTTATCGACTTCATCCGGGTGCATATCTCACAAATCGGGGGTATCAGTCCTGCACGTAAACTCGCCGCGTTCTGTGAATTCTTCGGTGTACGCACTGCATGGCACGGTCCTGGTGATGTCTCGCCGGTCGGTCATGCCGCCAACGTTGCGCTGGATCTTGCATGCTATAACTTCGGGATTCAGGAGCAGCATGTCTTCGGTGAAAACACCAAAGAGGTCTTCCCCGGTTGTCCGGAAATTCGAGATGGCTGTTTTTGGGTAAATGAAGCACCGGGACTCGGCATTGATTTGGATGAAGAACTCGCGGCACGATTCCCATTTCCAGAGGATCCACTCAACGGCGGTTGGGCACCCGTGCGGCGGATGGATGGCACGGTTATCCGACCATAGGTGTCAATTTTAGGAAAAATATAAGTCTCGATCCCAGACATGGTAGGTGCGGTTTGCAACCGCACCGAATTCCCAACGAAGTGGCTGATTAGTCGTCAAACCCCAACCGTTTCACCTCGGTTTGTAGGGAGATCCCTGTCTTTTCACGCACCTGCTCTTGGATGTAGGCGACCAAATCCAACACATCAGCCGCTGTCGCATTGTCGATATTGAGGATAAAATTTCCGTGCACCGTTGATACCTCTGCGCCACCAATACGGTGACCTTTCAAACCGCTGATGTCGATCAGCCGTCCCGCGGAATCGCTTGGCGGGTTTTTGAACATACATCCGGCGTTCTCTTCGGCGAAAGGTTGCGTTTCAACTTTCTGTTTGTAGAACGCTTGCATCCGTGCCGTGATTGTATCAGCGTCCCCGGGTTCAAGTCTCAACATCGCGCCTGTAACACAGAAATAAGCGTCCAAACCGCTGTGTCGGTATTCAAATTCTGCTTCGGCGTGGGTCAAGTTGAGCAGTTCGCCAGTATCGTTCATGATTGTGACATCTGTGACAACATCTCCGAAACTACTCCCCCATGCGCCAGCGTTCATAATCAGCGCACCACCAACGGAACCGGGAATACCGAGCGCGAATTCCACACCGCTCAGACCGCGTCGCGACATCACTTTTGAGAGTCGCGGCAATGACAGACCTGCGCCGACCGAAACGGTGTTCCCATCAACCTCCAGTTTCGCTAACTCGCCGACTAACCTGACACCGATCCCGTTGAAGCCAGTATCGCTCACCAACAGGTTTGAGCCACGACCAATAATTGCGACAGGAACGTTCCACTGTTGATGAAAACGTGCCAGTGCTGCCAATTCTGTTGTCGTGCTGACCTCAATATAGGCAGTGGCTTCGCCACCGATACCGAAGTAGGTATGCTTCGAGAGGGGTTCCCCAAACCGGATCCGTGAGCCTGAATCCTTTATGATGCCCAACAGCGCATCTTTCCACTCCATATCGCCATTCCTCTCAGTAATTCTTGATAAACAGTTCTCTCCCTTTTGCCGCATTCCCTTGCCGGTAATTGTTCATCCCGTATTGGAGCGTCCATTCCTGAATCTCAGCAAAATCGAAGAGTTCCCTGATGATGGGCGAGTCATCATAAGTGATCAACCATTTGTGTGGACACTCCCTCATATTCTCAGCAAATTGCACATGGTCAAAAGCAGTATGCAGTGTGCCTCTCACCCCGTACAGTTTTGACTCTGCTGCCTTCCAATAAGGCGGATCAAGAAAAATAAATACATCCTTGCCCTCTTGGAAAAGTGAGTCGGTATAATCTCCGTTCGTGATTTTGACCCCGGAAAGATAGGGACAAATATTTTTCACACGTTCGATAGATGAATCCGTGAAACGCTTCTCATAAGCGGATTGTGAATATCCACCGGAATCCACCACACCAGAAAAGGTAATGCGGTTAAGCACGAAGAAGCGCACCGCGCGTTGAAATTCACAAAGCAGTTCTCGGTTCTGGCTCAGTTCATCTTTCGTTTTTGTGAGTTCTTCAAATAGGGTCCGTCCATTTGTAGCGGTTGAGCGTTTTTCTATGAGTGCGTCAACTAAACTGGGACCATAATCTCTTACCTGTTTCCAGAAACAGTAGAGGTCATAGTTGAGGTCGTTGATCCAATAGGACTTGATACGATTTTGAAAGAGGCTTCGGATCGCAAAAAAGACAGATCCCCCACCGACAAAAGGTTCGCGGAATTCCGATATATTCACCGGAATCAGCGGTAGAATCTGTTTGAGTGCCCTTGATTTACCTCCTGGATACCGCAGTGGACTTTTGGCTAATTTACGCATGACGACCTGTTATCCATATTTGTAACTTGTTATTTTCGCTCGCTTCTTGGTTAAGTGAGATGAGTCTTTTTTGATATGTTTGGGTCAAGCGATTTTCTGCACAAAAATTAAAAACATTCTTTGTAGCACACGGTAAGAATAGGCTACCAATAAGGTTCCCCGTTAATTTCAATCGGGTGGTAAACTGGATGTTTGTTCTTTCATCAATTGCTACTTCTTCCATATTCGCAAAAAGAATCAGTTTGAACAAGCCATCTTTAATGTCATTTTCAGACGGAAGTTTCCCCTTGCTACTGTTTTTAGATTCTTGTATGACTAACTGGTCATTTTCCCAATAAACTTCATCGGCGGTTAAATAATACTGTCCACCGAGATAGTTTGAAATGCTGAAAACGCCTTTACTATTTTCTTCAAGGGATTCTAAGACATGCGTCGTTAAAGATTCCCTGTGGGCAGCGTCGTATGAGCTTGGGAGACTTGCCTCTTTAAAAGATGCTAAACTAAACTGACCATTCGCTTTAAATTTTTCAAGAGTCTGTAGGTGGTTTTTAGGACTGTGAACGGCGACGTTTCTCTCCCGGGATATTTTCTTGTATCCATCAACTGCGTTCAGATAAATTGACTCAAAGTCTTTTTCAAAGTGTGTTGTGTTCCAGTGCAGCGCGGTCATCCGATATTGACTTACTTCCAACAACTTCTCACGTACGCTTTTGGCATTCAGAATTTGATTAGTAATTCGGTCTGTTGTCCCTGATTTTCTCTCCGCATCTTCATACCATGCTAAGATGATGTAGATGTTCAAGAGATTCATCCATGAAAATGTAATGAAGTTAATCCTATCGTTGTTCGTATCCGCGCCTTCATCTTTGATGATCGGAATGATTGTTACCTTTTTTGTATTAAAGTGGAACGTGTTATAAATCCGTGCGAAAGGGTAAGAGCGCGTCCGTTTCGGCGAAACCCATTTTGAAAAAGCCAGATTATTTCCTGATGTTTCCAGATCAATGAGTCCCGATGCCTGCGCTTGATTTACATCAAATTGGGTTATATCATACTCTTCAAATTTCTCTGGATTGAGATGTGATGTATATGTCGCGTCTCTTATGAAGCCTTTCAAATAGAGTATCGCCACTGGATGCCTCCACTTTTCCTTGAAGAATTTGTGATCAAACCTACAGAACTTGTTAAGTAGCAACTTAAGCTATTATACCATATTCTTTGGAATGCTTGCTACGTTTTCTACGATGTGTTAGAGGTATTGCCTATTATTTTCCGTTCATACACATATCCTCTCGTTTAGAGAAAAAATTAAAAAACGAACCTTTTCCGAACAGATATGACTAAAAAGGCAGAACCCAATTGTGAACGCCTTTCAAAAAGCATTGGAGGCATTCACACCATCAAAATTCCAATAGGAGAAATGAAAATGAAGCAGAAATTTTTGACAATCGGCGCAATCGCAGTTATCGCAATCGTAGGTTTGTTTGTTTTTGAACACGCAACATCGGCACAACGACCTGACCGGGACGCACAAGGTCAACGTGGAAACCGCCAGGGCGGTCAACGAGGCGGCGGGGGAATGACCGGAATGATGAACCCTGTCTCTTTGGTTGATGATTCTTGGATAGACTTGACATTTACTATGCAAGTGGACGACGAGACGCTCCTAAATGCGCGTCCTGTCTATCAGGTAGCTCGCGATAAATTTGCCGCAAAAATGAAAGATGCACAGGCGTCTGGCGATATGCGGACAGCTATGGCAGAAATGCAGAGTTTTGCCACAACCGTCGGTAAAGAGTTCCAAATGAGTCTCAAAGAGGTATTGACTGCAGAGCAGTTGACGAAACTCAACGAATTGACGAAAAAGCGTCAGATGGAACAACAAACCCGTATGAACCGTTGGCGTGGCGGTGGTGAAGGTGGTCGTCGCGGGGCAGGTGGTGGCGGCAGACAGTAATTGTCACACAGCAGCAAACGCAAATTTTATTCGTTATGACACTCCAAGCAAGGTCGGGCTTTCTGCTCGACCTTTCCTTTTAACTGCTTTCTGTAGGAGCGAGTGTTTTGCTTGGGGTTTTTGCTTGGGGTTTTTGATAGGGCGTTTCCCCAATTTCTTCAAAATTCCCTTTCTGCGGATTTCCCCGTGCTCGCGATTCTTACGCAACGCCGCAGAATAATCAGTTACCGCTGTGCTCTTCAACCCAATCGAGAATCATCTCGCGGTTTTCAGCGTCTCCGTGTTGCTGGAACCAATTGGCGAGTTGTCTACCGGTTACAATAAGACGCGAATCCATCTCTTCAGATTTGCCAGATTTTTTGACAGAAGTCAGCGCGAGTTGATATTTTTCGACTGCCGCAGTCGGTTGTTTGCGATGCACCAAGGTGATAGCAAGGAGACATCGAACCTTGACGAGGATACCCACTCTCGTTTTATTGCCACGTCTGCGGATCAACTGGGATTCTAACGACAATAGATTCCTGAAGGCAGGCATGTTAATCGGATCTTTCTGCAGGACAGTTTCAAAGCCAGCAAATGCCTTTTCATGTTCACCTTCCATGAGATAGAGATAGCCAATAGTGTTATAAATTTCGATGTCGCGCGCAGATTCGGGAATCGCCTCAAATTCAGCGAGCGCGGCGGTGTGCTGTCGTTGCCGCATGAGAGCATTTCCGCGTCGGATTTTCAGGTTAATCTGCTCCGCCTTTGCTTGTCGGTTCTCTGGTTCTTGTGCCAAAACGCGCGATACTTCGATAGCGGCACGCGCATAGTCTTCAGCACCTTGGTAGGCGTTCGCCAGACTCAACCGTAAATTCAGATCGGTAGGCACAAGTCGAAGTGCCTCTTCAAGCAGTTGGATCGCTGTCGTGTAGTCTTCCGCATCGCTGAGGCTTCGCGCATAGTGATGATAGGCAGCGATGAGATTGTGTAGGGCATGTTCGGCGTTTGGGTTGGCGGTGTGGACATGCTGAAATACCGACAACGCATCGGCATAATCACCTTTTTTCAGATGTAATTCCCCGAGCAAATTACGGATGTGCATATCGTCCGGATGAAGTTTCTGCAATTCGAGATACGCAGCAACCGCTTCATCCAATTCGTCTGCTTCACTATGTGCCTTCGCCTTTCGGGTAAATGCGTCGCTCAGGTTTGTTCGGGCAATTTGGAGCGTCGGCATCAACCGCAAAGCGTTACGATACGCATCAATCGCCTCGTCCCATTTCTCACGGTTTCGGAGCGATACACCGTAATTGTTATAGCATTGTGCGAAGTTTTGTTGTGTCAGTGCATCGACGGGGTTAAGATCCACTGCTTTCTGATAGTAGCTGATCGCCTTTTCAAATTGTCCAGCCTGAGCGTATCCGTTGCCCATGAGTTGATAGGTAGGCGCGTCGAGGGGCTCTATCTGCAGCACCCTTTCAAAGGTGATGGTGGCAGTCTCAAAGTCTTTTGATGCCAGTGCTTTAAATCCTTTGGCTCGAAGGAGTTGATGTAGGTTGCGCCGTGCGGCTTTGTGATACGGTGCGATGTGAAGTGCTTTTTCAAACGCCTGTATCGCCTTCTCGGCATCTTTTTTTTCGTAATAGAAGATACCGAGCGTATTGTAATCCGCTGGCGACGCTTTCTGAGTTATCCGCTTCTCAAGAAGAGCGATCGCCTCATGCGTCTCGTCTGTTTTGTGGTAAACTTGGATCAGTTTCTCTATTGCGGGTCGGAATTTGGCATCTAACTGCCTACAGGTTTGAAAACTGTCGATCGCGGATGCTGTGTCGCCTTTGTCGAAGTAGATGGCTCCGAGTAGATAATGTGCCCGAAGTTGCGTTTGAGGATCGGCATAGGGTTTCTGTTCAATCTCGGTTTTCAGTACCTTAATAGCGACATCGTGTTGTCGTGTATTAAGGGGTGTGTTATAGAGTTTATGCAGCGTCGCTATATCACGGTCAGATGGCTGTTGTACCGTTGCTGTCGGATAACAGATGTCCCCTGGGTGTGGACTGTGTCCCCACAAGCCGATTGCGTGTCCGAATTCGTGGACGCATACTGTTCGCATCTCTTCCTGGGACAATTCCCCAACAGTTCCGTAACCTTCTAACATGAGGATAACCTCTACTGTAAAACTGATCTCGTGTACTGTTTCGGTTGATCGGTCTTCAACTGCAGTGGCAGAGCCTACTTCTAATCCATTAGAAAAGGTGCCGATTTGGACGTTATCTTTGAGGCGTGTTAACTCTGCACTGCCGAGTCTGGTATCCTGAAAATCGGTGAGAAGACCGGTGTAGCCCCAGCTGACGCGGATATCTGCGTTCTGGGGTGTCTCGGTTTCTTCAAACCGAATGTCGCCGTCACTGGCGGTCTGCCATGCTTGCATCGCATATCGGATTTCAGGTAAGTACGGACTTTCTTTTAGGACAGGGGAGATGTATACCTGAATCGGCATTTCTGTAAAGCGCGTGATCCTTCCCTGAGAGAAGAGTGTGATATAATCAAAATAGTCCGCGTTTGCCGATAGAGGGGCTTCTTGTGCTGTTGTGTGAAGTATAAAAGCAAAAACTATCAGGATAATGGCAAGACAGTTTTTTATAATTCTCGTTGGCACCAAGTGCCTCCTGATTGTGAATTGAGTAAGTTAAGGTGAAACCCAACGTTTTGAGTATTAGGTTTCACTTCGTTTAATCGGATCTGCTTATTTCTCCGCTGTTGTTACCACAATCCGTACCTCGTTCTGTAAGAAGTCGGACTGTGATTCATCTGTGTTGGGTGGTATCGGCTTCAGCCCCCGGAAGCGTTGAGCCGCCGACTCTGGGTCTGAATCAGTCAGGTAGAAATAGCCGTTTTCTTCATGCGTTTCGATGGGTGGGAACCCCTCTGTTCGTGCTGCAACGACTAAAAATTCTGTACCAAAGGGTGCTGCACATATAAATTCTCCGATTTCGACAACACTGTTGGCTTGGGAGGCGTCAATATAATAGTTATCTTGGAGAAGTGTGCGTTTTCTATCGGCAAGGGTATAGAGCAACCGGACATAAGCACTCTGATTCACGCGTACAAAAATTTTGACTTTTTCGTCTCGAACGTAACGTTGGGGACCTCTTCCTCGATCAGTCCATACTTCAACCTCTAACTCTTCAAGAGGTATAGAGTTTTCCGTGCCCCTAACAAGCGGTGGATAATTTTGAGAATCAAAAGCATCTATCTCAGGACGCATCTGGTCATAATTGCTGGGTTGGCAGGTGATGGGTTCTCCACGAATTTGCGGACCTGAAAATCGCACGACAGCTGTTGCTACAAAGTCGCCGGTGTTTAGATTGCGCACTGTCGTTCTAATTGTAATTTCATCGCCGTTTTTCCAACATGAGCCGGTAATTCGATTCTGAGGAGCCGTTGGGTTTATCCTGTTGATGTCGGGCGCGGTCTGTTTAAAATTGTGCATCAACTCAATAGTGGGCCAGTTAAGATGCCTTAGCAGTGCTTCACTGAACCTTTGTGAAAATGGGCAAATCATCTCGGAATCTTCGTAGGTAACCGGTTCTATCCAACATTTGCGAGGCGCGGTATCGTGCTGCCGTGAAAGTTGGAATTCAATGGCTTTGGCAACGTCATCAGCGGAAACGATCGTTGGTGTATCAAGTTCTGTGACACGCTTGATTACCTCTCTGTGTGACATCTGTAATGTACCGCTGGTACTTGTTGCCGCTTTTGCCAATCGCTCGAATGCCTCTGTTGAATTAATGCTGTATCTATATTCGGCCCCGATCTGAATAATTTCTGCTTCTTTCAATGCTTCGTAGAGCGGATAGGTTTGCAGATATTTCCTCACCGCGACTTCGATCTCGAATGCTTCCTCAGCAAATTTGGCGGACTGAAGGAGGTGGTTAATCTCTTTGGAGAGTTCTGAGGTGTGTTCGGCGTAATGTTGCTTGAGTTTGTCCCGCTCAATGTAGAGGAGGGCGTATGTATCTGGGTCTGTACGCGTGATATCCACAGAGAGATTCCGGACACTAAATCCTCTCAGTTTCATTGCTGGTTGTCTTTGACGCGAGTCGCAAAAGTCTTCCATGACTGCGCTATAGTGTTCCTGCACCATATCGTGTTGCAATTCGGATTTGTTAGAAAGAATGATGCGCTCTACGTTGTCAAGAATTCTTGCAGCGACTTTTCTATGAGCGACAGCAGTAGCTTCTTTAAAGGCTGGCTCTCCAGTTCCTCGGCTCTGACCTACATGAAAGAGATATTTCTCAATTGGATATTTCTTTAGTTCAGGTACAATCCAATCGGGCAGTGCCGAATTTGCTGTTAAGGTGTAGATTGTTGTCAGGACAATCAAGCAATAGAAAAATAGTTTTCGCATGGATCAAGTTCTCCTTATTTTTTGGGTTGATAATTTTATTTCGCAATGAATAGAAAATCACTCCCTGGTGCATTCCGACCAAATTCATCAAAACACGGGGTTGGATCGCTGAGGTCCTCAAGATAGGTTAAAATTTCCTTTATAGTTAGAACGTTATCGCTACCACCTTTGCTTCGCAGTGCTTCAAGCAGTGCCCGAACAAACAACGAATCGTCCGGGACTTTCTCCTTAGCTCCTGAGGTCAAATACCAGCGAGTCGTATATGTCAACTTTCGCTTAATATCTTCGCTGGAGAGCATTTCTGTCAAATTTTCCGCTTCGCCGCGCATGGCGAGCCGTTCATCAAACGTTCCACTATAGCAGGTATCCATTACCAGAAAGATATGTTTACACGACATCCTGTCGATAATATCGCGAAAATAGGAATGGGAGAAGTAACTTAGCCTGACAATGTCATCTTGAGGCTTTTTTGTGTCTTGAGAAACGATGTAACCCATATTGGTTACTGTATCAAAGTCTCCGTGTCCGGCGAAAAAGATCAGCAGCTGGTCTTCAGGGGCATATTCTTTTTGTGCGTATTTGTGTAGTTCACGAAGAATATCTGCTTTCGCTGGGTTTTGAATCAATTCGACTTCAAAGCCGTAGATGTCTTCTAAGTCTTGTTTGATATTTATCGCGTCAAAATGCGGATACCGAAGTTTGGGCCAGTGATCATAAGTATCCACAGCGAATAGCAACGCGTAATTCCTCCCGATTGGTACAATTGGATCTGGTAGCGGGGGCGGTGGTTGCGGGCGAAAGATAGTTATTTCCTTAGATGCCAGATTGCTCGGTATATCTGTCGCTGTCACGCGAATGAAATTGTTCCCGTGAGTTAATGGGACTGTTAACTCAAATCTATCTCCTCTAATCTCTACTTCTATGTTGTTCACCTTGACTTCAGCAACCCCGCTTGGATCGGTAACTGTGCCTGAAACAAGGACGGACTCGGCTAATAAATTGATTATAGGTTGGAGTCCACGTTGGTCGCTGTACTCTGGAGATATGATTTGAATCTCGGGCCCCTCGGTATCTTCTCGGTGAACGGTGAGGGTATTTGTATCTATATTCCCATGTGTGTCAGTTGCGATAACATGGATCTCGTTTTCCCCAAAATCGAGTAGGATCGTTGCAGTGAATTCGTCTGCCTCCGAAACCACCACTTTCACATCGTTGACCCAAACTTCGGCAATACCCTCGTCATCAATGACGCTGCCTTCAATAGTAAACTGCTTGGCGGTTACGCTAAGGGAGCGTGATGTGGGCGAATGGATAACAATTTCAGGTGGTATCCTATCAATGCGGTCGGATTTTTCACGAACGATGGTGAATCGGTGCGTTCCCATGTTACTGTGTACATCTGTTGCGATGATACGAATTTCGTTTTCGCCGTGATTTAGTGGAACCGTTCCATTGAATACGCCTACCTCTAAAACAGATGCTTCCCTACCGTTGATCCAGACATCGGCAATTCTGCTGTCGTCAGTGACGTTGACTTTGACAGGAGCCTCTCTGACAGTCGCTTTCACGATATGTTCCATAGATGAGTGGATGACAATCTCAGGCGGCATGGTATCTTGAAGTTGTGGTTTAAACCCGAAGTAGGCGAGATCCCAGAGTAAGACGGTGCGGTCCCTGCTGCCGCTGGCAAGCGTTCTCCCATCAGGCGAAAACGCAACAGAAGTTACCCCACCGTGATGTCCTGTAAGCGTGGCAACTTTGCGGTGATTGACGATATCCCATAGTTTAACGGTGTAATCAACACAGGCAGAGGCAAGAAACTGTCCGTCGGGCGAAAACGCTATTGCTTCAGCGTAGACATAGAGGTTGTTCTGAATTTCAAAAGTAGCAAGATTTTCTCCAGAAGAGACCTTCCAGAGTTTGATAGTGTTATCCCGACTGCTGCTCGCAAGCGTCTCGCCATCGGGCGAAAACGCAACAGCATGAACGACGTTGCTATGCCCAGAAAGAGTTTTGCGCATGTGTTGACTGTCAATATCCCAAAGTTTGATAGTCCTGTCACGGCTTGCCGATGCAAGCATCTGTCCATCGGGCGAAAACGCAATGGATTCAATGGGACCTTCGTGTTGAGAGAAAGTAGCGATATCGCGTTTTTGAGGGACATTCCACAGGATAAGGGTACCCTCTTGATCTCCTCCACCGCTAACAAGCGTTTTCCCATCGGGTGAAAAAGCAACTGACTCCACCCAGCCGCCGTGCCTAAGAGAAATGCGTCTACTTTCAGAAGAAACGTGCCACAGCCTTACATAACCATCAAGGCTTGTTGACGCGAGAAGTTTCCCATCAAGTGAGAAGGCGACCGAGGTCACCGGTTTGCCGTGTTCTATGAAAGCCTCATGTTCGCTCTCGTCAGCAACATCCCATAATATGACAGCGTTATCATCACCGCCACTCGCGAGGAATTTCCCGTCGGGCGAAAAGGCAACGGTATATACTAAAGCACCAGGGCTAAATCGTGCGATTGCGCCATCAGGAAGGCTATCGGCGAACACCTGTCCGTCTGAAATGGTTAGGTTCGCTATATAAATTAGGAGAATGAGATTAAAAAGAAAAATTTTGCGTTTCATCTGATTAACGTGTTTCTATTGTTAACTGATGTATGTACAGATTATCCCTGCGTCCCATCAAAAAATTGTTTAATTATAGGCAATTTTCACATTGCCCACAATAATTATACATAAGAGGCGGGATAGATCAAGTCTTTTCGCGCGTGAGATATATTATTCTATGATGTACAGTATTCTCGCAATTTCTTCATGAACAGTACCGTTGGCAGTTTCAAAACGGAGAGTGACAGACACATCTTGGGGTGGCATTTCTGGGTCTGTGCTGAAACCTAATGCTCTTATTTCTGATGCTCTTGGCGCGATGTTACCGAATTTTAGCTCCCAATTGTCGAAATGAGGGGTTGAACTGACCATCGTGACAGTGGATTTTATAAGCGTGGTTTCGCTGATGTTTTTCACAGTAATTTTCAGAGTCGCCTTTTCACCGGCACGCAAACGGTTTTCAATCCACTGTGCATCTATTTCAACTTGTGGTGTAGGAATAGGATCAGGCGGTGCTGGTATGGGTTCGGGTTGTGGTGTGGGAATAGGATCAGGCGGAACTGGTATAGGTTCCGGTGGATCCAAACTCCGTATAATGATTCCTGAAACCGTATAGTCTTTATTGTGCTGTTTTCCACCAACCTCGGTAAAGGCTCGAAACTTAAGCGATTCAATGTCTTTGAGAAATGCTGGATTTCCGAGGTCAGATAGAAAATTCCTGATATAAATCTGCTCAGTACCGGTTGTTGTGCGGTAACTTCTGCCAATATTGCCGTGATCCGGGAGGCTAAGACGATATGGGTGCGCCGGTGGTAGCGGTTGTCTTTGGATTCTCACCGCTTTTCGATCAAACGGGTACGAGAACGCCCAGTAAAGTAGAATGTCCGCTGGCACTCCAATCATAACCGCTTTCTCCCACGGCTCTGAACCGTACCAGTCGAATGTATCATCTACGAAACTAAACGTATAATCGTGATCCCAATTGTCGTAGAGCACCTTGCCCAAAAGCCCCAAAGATGCAAGACCGACACCGAGATCGGTGAGCGTTATCCGAGGTTTGTATATGGTATAAGGCTGATGTTCTAAGGTTACCCTAAGACTGCCATCTGTTGCGTTAAATCCGAGTTGGAAGTCCAAATCCATACGCGTTTTATTGGCTTTCTTGAGTCCATATTCCATCCGGGTTTCTGCGAACCGGACCACCGAGCATCCTGTGATGTTTATTAACATCAAAACCGTAACCGTGAGCACAACTAAATTTTGCTTCATGAACACCTCTTTTTCCACTATGAATTAACTCCGACTTGCCAGTTTGTTTGAGAAGATGCTGATTAATCCACCTAACATCATATACCCGAAAATAACTTCCAGTGTAACGAAAAGACGCGCAGCGGCGTTGTCCGCGACGATGTCTCCAAAACCGAGCGTTGTGAAGGTAACAATGCTGAAATAGAAGCAGTTCCAAAACGTTAACGGTTCACCGCTGTAGGTGCCCGTCGATTGATGGAAGCGAGGTGTCCAGTTTTGTATCCAAGGTGGCATCCACGTCGGGAGCGGCATATACGCAAGCGCGAACAGAAACGCAAAGAAGAGAGACCAAAACGCCCAAAGTGCCAGACTCCGACCGTAGTCGGAACTCCATCGCCATAACTTTGCCAATATCAGATTTTCCTGATTGAACGCACGTATGAACTGCTGATCGGCGACGTACCTTTTGAAAAAAGGGCTTGCGACCTCGTCTATGTGTCGGCTATCTAAGTAAAATTCAGTGGGACGGTGCTGTTTTCTGCTAAGTTTGGCTTTCACGGCGTGGAAAAGTGTGTCTTGGATGTAGTTAACGTCGCCAAAGGCAGCGACAGAGACAAACTGTGCGGTGGTAAAGTTGGCAGTACCGAAAAATGTGGCGTTGTTGAACGCTGTTGTTTCAGGGAACCATGTCCCTGTGCAGTCGAGGATGCCTTGGAACAGCACGCGCCGAAAATTGACTTCAGTGAGGAAGTTAGCCTCATGAAAAACTGCGTTTTCACGGAATTGAACCCTGTGAAAATCGGCAACGCTATAAAATCGCGCCCGCCAAAAACTGGCACTCTTGTGGAAAATCGCGCTGCGAAAATCGGCGCGCCTTTGGAAGATGGCTTCACGGAATGCGCAAGGACCGTGTAAAATCGCTTCATCGAAGTCAATATCTGCCTCAAAAAGAGTACGCCGAAAGTCCACCTCTTGTTGGAAAACGACTGTCCGAAAATTAACGATGCTTTTAAACGTACACCCGATACAGGAGAGTTTCTTATTCAGGAGTATCCTGTCATTTTCGTCCCGTTCCAATTCGATAGAAAAGGGATCGACAACCCCTTCAATTGTGCAATTTGTGAAGGTAACGGATACGGCATCGCTTTGTAATGCCTCAAGGAAGGTTTGTGCTGCGATTGTTTCTCCGTGTTTCTCGTACATCTGTCTCTTTTTACATTAGGAGCAATGCCCAGGATCTTATAGTTTAGAAGAATCTGCCAGAAGGTCGGCAAGCGGATTCTGGAGAATCGACTTCATTTTCGGTTGGACAATGGCATGGCTTATCCCGTCTTTGAGATGATAAACTTCCACATCTTCAGGCATTAACCAACATAACTTTGGAACACGCGCCTCTATTTCAGCAGTAGCTTTTGGATTCTTCTTGGACCGTCGTCCAGCAGTTAGGAGGTTTTTAAGTACCGCCAAAAGATACGGACTATGGGTTGTCATAACAATCTGGCTATCAATGTGATTTCGCATCAAGGCGATGATGTGCATGAGGTGTTTCTGGGTTGTTGGATGAAGGTGTGCTTCGGGTTCTTCAATCACGCGAAAAATCATCTCATTGTAAAGCATACTCATGAAAGCATCTTGTAGGATTCGAATGAGATTTTGCTGTCCTGTCGATGCGTTTTCTAAAAAAGTTGTGTTCTCACCCGTTGGGTGCGAAAAAAGGCGGGATTGAGAAATTTTGTCTATTGTTTCATATTCACCGTTTAAAATGAGGGAAATCTTCTTAAGCAAGAATTCCATTATCGGCTTATCGACTTCTTCTGATTCCTCCTCAATCCTTTCATCAAAAAGGCTCCGAAAGTTCTGTGTGCTAAAGGTATCAAGAAATTCTTCATTTTTTTCCAAAAAGCGTGCGATGAGATGAAGATTGGCACGTGAACGGGTTGCAGCGCGCGTGTGAAGATCGCTTTTTATCCCACCATAGAAGATTCTTTTAAGGGCATCTGGATAGTTGGCAGCGATATTCCTATCCGCAGGGATGAAGAGACTGTCACGATGTTTACCGGCTAATTTCTCGGTGATGTCACTCATTCCGATCGCCATATTCAAAATATAATGGAACTGATCGGTGTTTTTATTTTTCTGAGGCTCATCCGCTGACGCCACATCTGTTTCTTCGGGGGCGTTGGGTTCCGTTGTAACACTGTGAGACTGTTTTATGTCAACACTGTTCAGTTTCTCCAGTAAGTTGTAACAGAGGTCTTCAACTTCGTCCATAACAGCAGGTAATTCGATATGAAGCGTTTCCTCATCAGTTAACGTCAGTCTGATGGCACTTTCTGCTGTATAGTAGTAAGTGATCTCAAACGGTTTTGTCGTTTCTACTTCTTCTACAGTCGATTTTTGTTCGTCGATGTCTTTGCTTTTTACACTGTTTTTGCTTGAGGATTTCCCCAGATTTGGAAACTCTGTGACATCGCCAAAGAACTCTCGGAACTTACGGGCAATTTGTGTGCGAAATATTATTGACAGTTCTTGTCCAGGCGTTTTCAAATGTTCTGGTGGGTAGGAATTAATGTGTCTGATGTATTGGCGGAAGTCGCGGATTAACTCTTGAAAAAGGTAAAGTAACTTCGCGAGAACACTTTTCCCGCTGGCGGTTTCACCAATGAAAACCACCAAGGTTTTGTCCATATTGATTTCTGCTTCACGGATATTTATAAAATTTTTGACAACCAGTTTAGGCATGAAGCCTCCAGAAAGGGGTAGGGTATTGCTTACGAACCGATTGAATGACCGGTTTCCAAGCGAAATAACAGGCAATCTTTCGGACAACACGCTATCGCGTGGCTGCCGAGTGGTTAACCAGGAATCTGTGTCCATCCCCGGCTTGTCCGGATTGCATCAATGGCGATTTGATAACGCCAACCATCTTGAAAGGTCAGATACGGTTCGTGTGGACGGTTCCCAATATCCGCGAGAAAGTCTCGAACGAGTGCGACCCATTTGTTTTGGATATCGTCACCAATGCGCGGTAGTTCATCGGTGAGTCGTTTCGGCACGGGCAATTCTTCAGCCGTATCGTCGATATTTTTAGGGGTTATTTGCGGGTCCATATTGTACAGCATAATCGGAGACAAAATATGTCTGCCTTGCCCGACAAGCGTCCCGTTGCTGCCGTAGAAATACCAACCGCCGATGGGTGTCTGTGTTGGCACACCCGGATGCGTACGCATCGTCACCAAGATTTTTCGTGAAGACTTCGTCTGTTTAATGGGGTCCGTCGCCATCGAAAAAAGTGCCGAAAAATCGTTCTCCGCATCGCATACGCGCGACGCAAATTTGGATGCCTCTTCGACCGTGAGTTCCTTACGGGACCACACTCGAAAGTCGCGGATTTCCGGCACGACAGGGCTTCTCTGATAACTGCCTTGGCTTCACCTATAGCGGAGACGACTTTCATGCCTGTCATCCGTTCCAGCATACCGAGTCGGTGTGTGAGACCATTGTTCAGGATGCCGCCACCGTGTGCTAATGAATTCATCCAATTCCACGGTTTTACCATCTCGGAGGTGGTGCCGTTTGAAATCCGACGGGTATATCCGATGTCAACTTCTTTTAATTCACCTATAACTTTTTCCTGTGTGAGCAGCTGGCGCATATAAGCGACACTCGGATCATAAAGATGTGTTGCCGCGAAGCCGTGCTTCAGCCCTGTGTCTTTGATGAGATTGTAGATGTCTCCTGCTTCTTCGGCTGTGAGTGCTAAGGGTTTTTCGCTAATGATATGGCATCCGAGGTCTACTGCAAGTTCAATAACCTCGGTCCGCAAAATAGCGGGAGTTGTGAGGGCGACGATATCTGGTTTGTGTTTTAAGAGGCTTTTACGCCAATCGGTTGAAGCCTCAGTTACGCCTAATCGAGAGGCAACTTTTTGCACGATATCTGGTTTGCGAGCACAGATAGCCAAGACTTCAACACCGTAGTGTTGGAACGCTTTTGTGTGTCCTTCAGCTGACCAGCCAGCACCAACAACAACTGCTTTTAATTTTTTCATCAATCCCCAAGTTTAATCGACGCACTGCTTAAGAAACGATGTCTCTTGGGGAAATCCGCAGGGAACGCCCAAGTAAAAACATATCACCAGTAGGGGCGAGGTAACCTCGCCCCTACAAATAATTCCGCAACAAATAGGCGCGCTTACGAAGCGCGCCTAAAAGACTGTTTCAGGCTATGCCAAGAGTTCGCTGACAATGCGCGCTTCTTCCTCAACGCCTGTTAATCGGTGGTCAAGCCCTTGGAACTTAAAGGTTAACCGCTTGTGGTCGATGCCGAGCAGGTGGAGAATCGTAGCATTTATATCCCGAGCAGAAACAGGGTCTTTGACGATATTGTAACTAAAGTCATCGGTTTCGCCATGAACGATACCACCCTTTATGCCGCCGCCAGCCATCCAGCGTGTAAAGCATTTCGGATGATGGTCACGCCCATAGTTATCGGGACTGAGTTTGCCTTGGCAATAAACGGTTCGTCCGAATTCACCGCCCCAAGCGACTAAGGTTTCGTCCAGCATACCGCGTTGTTTCAAATCTTTGACAAGTGCAGCTGAGGGTTGATCGATATCGCGAGCCTGATTGCGGATGTTCTTCGGGAGTTCCCCGTGCTGATCCCAGCCACGGTGGAAAACTTGAACGAGGCGGACATCGCGCTCCATCATCCGGCGGGCAAGAATACAGCAATTGGCGAATGTGCCAGGGGTTTTGACCTCAGGTCCATACATTTCTAAAACATGCTCAGGTTCCTGAGACAAATCCGTTAGTTCAGGGACACTCGTCTGCATACGAAATGCCATTTCATATTGTGAGATACGGGCATGCGTTTCGGGATCGCCTATTTCCTCGTAGAGTTCCTTGTTAAGTTCAACAAGGGTATCTAACATCTGTTTCCTTGTCTTTTCATTCATCCCTTCCGGGTTCGAGAGGAACAAGACAGGGTCGCCTTGGCTGCGAAGGAGTACGCCTTGATGTTCCGACGGGAGGAAACCGGAGCCCCAAAGTCGATTATAGAGTGCCTGTGCACCCTTCGGACCACTCCATGTGGCGTTCATCACAATGAAAGCGGGCAAATTTCTGTTTTCACTGCCGAGTCCATAACTCAACCAAGCACCAAGACTCGGTTTGCCCGGACTTTCATCGCCGGTACAGAAGAAGGTGATAGCAGGATCATGGTTAATCGCATCGGTGTGTACCGTCTTGATAATCGCGAGATCTTTCGCTATGGATCCAGTGTGGGGTAGCAGTTCGCTAATCCATGCACCGTCGCCACCGTTATCATACTTCTTGAATTCAAATATGGAGGGGGCGATCGGGAACTTGTCCTGTCCTGATGTCATTGTTGTGAGGCGTTGACCCATCCGGACGGATTCTGGGAGATCCGTATCGAACCATTTCCCCATATTCGGTTTATAGTCGTAGAGATCCAGTTGGGAGGGTGCGCCGGACATGAATAAGTAGATAGCACGTTTTGCTTTCGGGGCAAAATGCGGTAGTTCTGGAAGACCACCGAATCTCGGTTTTGCTTGACTTTCAAGTGCATTGACAACGGCATTCGGTAGCAGTGAGGCAAGTGCCGCACCGCCGAGACCTGACGCACATTTACCAAAGAATTGGCGCCGGGTTTCAAGTTTCAAATATTCCTTAATTGGGTCCATTATCTATCTCCTTGCTTAGCAGTTGTCAGCCTATTGGCTTTCTGTTTTCGGCGTGCGGCGATTGCGTATTACTTTCTGTCAAAAACCGCTCTGGCGGACCACTGACTGCCGAGAGCCGATGGCTGACGGCTACGCTACCCTTTGTTCAAGACTTCATCCAGGTTGAGAATCAGGTTAGCAATCATTGTCCATGCCGCGACTTCGACTGCATCTAAAGTTTCATCAGGTGGCGATTCACCGACAGCAATTAACGCTTTGGCTGCTTCCGGGTCCGCCTCCAACTCCTGATAGTGGGCTTGGAACGTCTTCAATAACAGTGCTTCCTCCTTCGGCTTCGGAAGACGGGCTGTTGCCATCTCAAAGATGTAGGCGATACGCGCTTCTGGTGTTTCGCCGCCTTCCTTAATGGCGCGCTCTGCGAAAGCACGAGCCGCTTCAAAGAACTGTGGATCGTTCATCAGCATTAACGCCTGCATCGGTGTATTGGTACGTTCACGACGGATTGTACAAGCTTCACGTGACGGCGCGTCCAGAATGTTCATCTGTGGCGGCGGCGCGGTACGCTTCCAGAATGTATAGAGGCTCCGGCGGTATACCTTATCCGCACCAGTATCCTGAACGAATGTGTCAGTATTAGATCCGCTAAACCCTACGGCTTTCCAGAGTCCATCCGGTTGTGGCGGTTTGACGCTCGGACCCCCAATTTTAGTATACAACAAGCCGCTGAGGGCGAGAGCGTTATCACGCACAATTTCAGCATCAAGTCGATACCTTGGCGCACGCGAAAGCAGCACGTTGTCAGCATCGCGTTCCAATTTTTCTGGTGTAACCTGTGCGCTCTGCCGATACGTTGCCGAAGTAAGCATCAGTTTGAGCATTGTTTGCACGTCCCAACCGGAAGCAATAAATTCAGTTGCGAGCCAGTCAAGAAGTTCCGGATGCACCGGTGGAATGCCTTGTGTGCCAAAATCCTCCGCTGTTCTCACAATTCCAGTGCCAAAGACGTTTTGCCAGTAACGGTTAATCGCGACACGGGCGGTAAGTGGATGTTCCGGTGAAAGCAACCACTTCGCAAAACTGAGGCGGTTCGGCGCTGCATCTTCTGGCATGGCTGACAGCACTGACGGGGTTTGTGGATAAACCTGTTCCTCCCGATGCTGGTATTCACCGCGTGCTAAGACGTAGGCACCTCTCGGTTCCTCTCGCTCTTGCATGACAAGCGTAGTTGTTACCGAAGCATCGAGTGTGTTCCGCTTCCCTTGAACTTCTGATAAGTCAGCAAAAAGTGTTTGCAAGTCTGCGAAGGCACGCTTGGAATTTTCGTTGATGTTCTTATCTGGTGTGATGTTCTGCCTGTAGAAATCTCTGATCAGTTCCATCTGTGCGGTTTCGCGTTCACCACGCGGCATGCCCGCAATATCAACAATATTTGCTGGAACCATCGGTGGCGCGCTTTCCATACGGAAGTAGAAACCGGAGGGACCCGAGTAATTGACGACTTTCAGGAGCAGTGTATTGTTACCGGGCTTGAGATTGACCTGCACCTGTTCTTGGTCGGCAACCGCATCTCGCTGAACGTTTTTGGCAAGGAGTTCCGTGCCGTTCATCCACACCTTCAAGGCATCGTTGCTTCCGATGTACAGAAGTGCTTTCTGTTGCGTAACAGAGGTTATGGTCCGGGAGAGGTAGGTGGCACTGTTCTCGCCAACGATATCGTTATGCACCTGTTCGTCAACCCAATGCGTCTGCTTCTCCCATTTGATGGTTTTACCGTTCACCTCAAATGTATCGCCCGTGTTGACATTTTTCGTTTCAGGTTCGTGGACTTGATAGAAAGCGAGATTACCGTGCTCAGCAGTGAACGGACCGGCGGAATGCCAGTCACCTAAGGTAATTTTGGAACCGATGGGGTAAATCGTTGTGGTATCCGTAAGAGCAAGACGGAATCGTCCAAGTTGCTTGTGCCGCAAATCGTATTCGTGCTTGAGGCGAACTTTCAATCTACCGCCCTCCATTCCAAAAGGTGCGGCGACAAGGAAGATGGCTTGCCGATTTTCACTCTGTCTGTCAAGTGCCCATCCAGTTTCTGGCTTGTCATCAATCGCATTTGCAACGACACCATCAAGATTGTTTTCCCCGAGTGCTTGCTCGTGGTCTGCCCAGGCATGCACGACTTGGATACGTGTCCATGGATCGTCGGGGTCGGTGCTTTCAGTCTCATTTTCTGCTTCTGCCCACGCTTCGCCTGTTGATTCGCTTTCCGTTTGCACTTCGGCATTGGTCCCGACGGTAGGCGTATTTTCCGCCTGTGCTTCAGCATCAGCATCGACAGTGCTTCCGGTCTCCGCTTGCGCTTCAGTACTAACCTCGGTATCGATGTTTTCCGCTTCCGGAGATGCCTCGTTATCTTCTGCGGGTGGAGCAATGAAGATCGAGAAATCCGTCAAAACAACATTGCCGTTATCACTCCTACCGAACCCACTTTCCGGCAGGGACTCGTGTGTGAGACCTTCTAAACGAACCGCACTCCATTGGTTTCCGGGTGGTATTTCGATAATAACCTCGTAGGTCTCTTGTTCAGGGTTGGTGCCACTGACTAATATGGAGTTGTCCTCTAAAACTTCGAGTGTCGCGCCGCCTTTTGAAGAGAGCGAGGTCGGTTTCAGCGTCGTCCAGTGCGGTATCCTATTTTCCCAAGCGATTTGCGTCGCATCTATTTCTGGGATAGGAGATTTCGTCTGCGCGTCGAGTTCAGCAATCTGTTCATCAAATGCGTCGAGTTCGGCTTCCTGCTCCGGGGTCGGCAACTTCACAACAGGGGGAGAATCCTTGCGGTTGCCATCCATAGCCTTTTCGGTAATATTGTTGAAATAGGCGTAAAGTTGATAGAATTCCTTCTGCGTAATCGGATCGTATTTATGATCGTGGCACTGCGCGCACCCGACAGTTAATCCCATCCAGACAGTAGAGGTCGTGTCGGCTCTGTCAATCGCGTATTGGACATAGTATTCCTCATCAATCGAACCGCCTTCACTGGTCGTGACATGGCATCTATTAAAACCTGTAGCGATCTTTTGTTCGAGCGTTGGTTCCGGCAAAAGATCACCCGCTAACTGCTCAATCGTGAACTGGTCAAACGGCATGTTTTTATTGAATGCCTCAATAACCCAATCACGGTAGGGCCACATTTCACGGTAGTTATCTAAGTGGAGTCCGTGCGTGTCGCCGTATCGTGCGACATCTAACCAGAAGCGTCCAAGATGTTCGCCGTATTCCGGTTTTGCCATGAAAGCATCAATAACTTTTTCGTAAGCGTCGGGGGAATCATCTGCGAGGAATTGATGAATTTCCTCACGCGTCGGTGGTAAGCCAGTGAGGTCAAAACTTAAACGTCGAATGAGGGTTCGTTTATCGGCTTCGTTTGCAGGCTGTAAGTCTTCTTTTTCAAGGCGTGAAAGTATGAACGCATCAATGGGGTTTCGTACCCAATCCCCGTTCTTGACACCTGGTAGCATTGGGCGGACTGGTGTCGTGAACGCCCAGTGCTCTTCCCAGTTCGCTCCTTCGCGAATCCACTGTGTAACCGCTTCAATTTGTCCCGGCGTCAGCGTCTTATTGAAGTCCGCTGGTGGCATGCGGTAATTATCAACATTGGAGATGATGCGAAGATGGAGTTCACTCTCTTCCGGTTTACCGGGAACGATTACTGGGTATCCGCTCGGTTCAGAGAACGCTCCTGCTTTCGTATCAATTCGCAGGTTCGCCTGCCGACTCTTTGCATCTGGTCCGTGGCAAGCATAGCAGTTATTTGAAAGAATTGGGCGGATGTCAAGGTTGTAATTAAGAGGGGTTTGTGGTGTGTCACTCTGTTCCGCGGGCACAGTGTGAAGTCCTAATACGGCGAGACAGAAATATACCAACAAGGTTCCCATTAGTGGAATCGTGTTTTTAGCAGTCTTCACTGGTATTCTCTCCCTTTTCAGCGTTGTAGACAGCAGTTTGCAAGTTGGCTAATCATCGTAAAGGGCAAGCGGCAACTTGTTATAACAGAATTAGCAATTGTGACGCAGAATTTGTCAAAAGGTTTAGCAATTTGCCTATAATTTTACGGTGAGGTTACTTTTTTGTCAAATATTTCCCGCTCTGATTGTCAGCGTCTTGTTTGTGCGAAATCGTAAAGAGAAGTCCTACTGTGCCGCAATCTTCTCGAAGATGATAACATGTTGCCACGGCAAGTCATCAAGTGTTTCTACCCAAACAAGCGGATGGGGTGTCGCCTCCTTAATCACCTGCAACTCACTCATCTTGTGCAGACGCTTGATTGGAACACTCCGGTCTTCGGCGCGGTATTCGACAAAAGTGACCCTACCACCCGTTTTAAGCGCACGACAAATATTCTGCATCATCTCATACGGATGCGAAAACTCATGGTAAACATCCACCATAATCACTAAATCCACTGATTCTGGCGGCAACTTCGGGTCGGTAATGGTACCCAGAACCCCCTTGACATTCGTGATTCCCGACTCCGCCATTTTTTCAGCAAGTAAGTCGAGCATTTCCTGCTGAATGTCTACGCCGTAGACGGTGCCTGTTTCACCGATTTTCGGAGAGATACGCCGAGCGATGTAACCCGTGCCGACACCGATATCTGCTACGACATCACCTTCTTTGAGTTTCAGCAACTCGACGAGGACATTCGGCATCTCTTCGTGTTCACGCTCGGGACGTTCCAACCATTCCGCACCTTGATGCCCCATCACGCGAGAAATTTCACGCCCCATGTAGAATTTGCCGATGCCGCTTCGGCTGGGAGTCCTCTGTTTGTAGATTGTACTCGCTGGACGCGTAGGATCGGTTTCTGATTGCGATTCGCCGTATGGTCCTGTTGCTGCATGATTCAGTATAAGCAACGCGCCTACAATGCTTAGGAGAATTTTTGGGGTTTTCGGAGACCTACAGTGTACCCCTACGACTTTCTGGTGTTTCCTGAGCATACGGTCTACCACCTTCCAAGATAGAGTGCCCGATTTTCCATTGGCATCGGCACTCGAATTCCCTGCTGCCGTTGTGAGTCAACAATTGCGAAAACCATCTCAGTGCTTCGGTGTGCGAGGTGTATGTTGCCTTGCGTTTCGGTATCGGTTTCGATCGCCTCGACGATGTCCTCAATGCAACCGACGGTGCCGCTTTTCCGTTCATAGGGTGGAAATTGCGCTTCTAAAATCTCGTTAAACTGCCCTTGCCGTTTGCGGAGGTAAAAACCGAGTCCATTATTGAGTGCACGAACCGTGCCTTTACTACAATTCACCTCAAATTCGTAAGCAGTACCGGGAATACTGATGCCGTTAATACCGTTCTGAAAACGGATGAATCCCATCACGATACTGGGATCGGTTTCGGTCCGGTTGTCCGCAAAGTCAGCATCGTCAACAGCAACGTTGCCTTGGACGTATTCTATTGGAGAGTCGCTTGCCAAGAAAAGAAGCATATCCGCGGCGTGTGTGTATCCCCAGAGGGCAGAACCTCCGCTATAAGCGATGATAGAACGTCTTTCACCAAGCTCACCACTTTCGAGGATCTCGCGCATTTTGATGTAACCAGGCGTGAAGCGCCGCTGCGTGCCGAGGTTGAACTTGACGTTGTATTTTTCGCAGACCTCCACCATCGCATCTGCCTCTTCCATAGAGGCACAGAGCGGTTTATCGCAATAGATACCCTTCACGCCGTTTTCCGCTGCGAATTGCGTGATATCGGCATGGTTACCGGGGCGTGTAGCGATACTGACAATATCCGGTTTCTCTGCGACGATCATCTCACGATAGTCTAAGTAGTACTTCGGGATATCCCATTTGTCGCAAACGTATTGTGCCTTCTCTTCGACGACATCTGCGGCGGCGACAATGTCTGTCTGTTCAAAAGCGGTATACCCCGCGGCGTGCGAGTAGGGCAATGCACCGTGAGGTGTCGCACCGACCTCTTCATCAATTGTGCCACCCATTCTACCACAACCAACAATGCAAACACGATATTGACTCGCTTCCATTTTTTAATTATTCCTTGCGGTTAAACAACGTGCGTTTGGGCTTTGATGTGCGTTTCTCAAATCTGAAGAAAGGGAAACGCCCTATCAAAAACCCCTATCAAAAACCCTGCACCGTTGTAGCAGGCTACGGATTTGGTAGAAAGACGAAAATTGTTTTAACCCGTAGCGGGTTCTATTAGAAATACCTTAAACGCTTAACTCTACAACATCTTGTTTAACAATTTCTTTCGTATGGCCGTAAGATGCCGTTTGCACGAGTTCCTGAACTTCAGGTGTTAACCGGTTGACGATTGTCTCCGGTAGACTTTGCTTGCCATCGTATTGTGGACGATAACGGAGAATCAGGAAACGTCTATCGCGGTCCTTAGGTCTCCACTGCAAAACGCCGTGTGTCAACAGTTCAGAGATCACGAGAAAGTCACCCGCTTTAGGCGTGAGATTGGTGAAAACATCATCGGGTTCGGGATCAATGCCGTCGGGTCCTGGGGTGAGGAGGTCTTCAGGTCTCTCGAATTTGCTCTTATGCGAACCGGGGATAACAACAAGCCCGCCGTCGCCGGGCTGCACATCTGTCAAATAGAAGAACGCCACGAAATCATTGCAGTAGATTTGGCTATTCTGCACCTCGTAGCGAGTTGACCACTGTCGTCCCTCACGTGCGCAGTGCAAACCTGACGGATTTGTCCCCATAGGTTGCCTGTCCGGGTTGTGCTGTTCGAGTGTGAGAGTGCCAGTAACAAACCGGGGTTTATCAAAGGTAAACTCTTTGATAAGCGGCCAGATAGCGGGATGCACTGTCATCGCTTCAAGACACCGGTCGAAGGCGAATCCGTGTTCATATCTCCCACCCTTGCCGGGCTCTAATTCACGCGGACGCGTCGTAAATCCTTCGGGACGTTCATCAAGCGGTGTATGAATATACCGATCCACAGCCTCTTGTGCCTCTGTCAGGGCATCACCTTGGACTGCCCCCTTGATGTGTAAATAACCTGTAACGTCAAACAGATAACGTTGTTCTGGTGTCATCTTTACTCCTGTTAGGTTAGCTGGACATGTTCGCTTTTGGCAATGTTCTTGATATGCGTATAGGATGCGGATTGCGAAAGTTCAAGGGTTTCAGGGGAAAGCCGCTTCATCACCTCAGGTGGAAATGGATCCCTGTTTCCCCTGCCGTCTTGGAAGAACTGTGTTTTGTAACGCAAGATGAGAAACCGCCGATACCGCTCTTTCGGTTTCCAAATGAGGACCCCATGCGTCAGCAGTTCGGACAGGACAATGGCATCGCCAGCACGCGCTGTCACATTAACTAACGCCGGATGGAGTTCATCGGGTGGATCCTCCGGATCGGGAAAGAATATCCCCTCTGGGCGTTCAAAGTTTGCTTTATGGGAACCCGGTAGGGCAACTAAGCCGCCATCGCCGGGGTGGACATCAGCGAAATAGAAAAAGACAACAAAGTCGTTGCAGTGAATCTGTCCATCCTTGACAGCATAGCGGCGTGTCTGCCATCCACAATCTTCACGAGCACAGTGCAACTTGCCGATAACCTGATCGTGCTCTGGTCCCTTGGCAACGAGGCTGCCTCGGTTAAAACGGGGCTTATTATCGGTAAGTTCCTTCACAATTGGCCACGTTTTCGGATGAAGTGTGAGTGCCTCAAGCGATTTGTCGAACGAAAAGCCATTGGAATAGCCACCGCCACCATAACTAATACCGGGCGGAAGCTCGTCTTGTGGTGTTTGGACGCATCGCTCGACGGCATCCTGAGTGTTTTTCAATTCTTCATCGCTGAGGACGTTTTTAAGGTGGATATACCCCGTTAAGTCAAAAAGGTATCGCTGTTTGGGTGTCATGTGCCCTCTCCGTCTATAATTGATGTATGTTGAAAACTCCACCGATCGTTCGCACGAGAATTATACGAGCGATTCCAGTTTTTGTCAAATATTTTTTCTGAGACGCAGTGCCGTTCGGTTTTCCATTTTCGTCTCGTCTGATTTCCCCGTTTCGCTGGCGAGGTTTGCAACCCCGCCTACAAATAACTGAAAGCCGAATACACTTGCGAGTTGCTCCTTTCTATAGTAAAATGTCTAAAAACGATACAGAGGTTATGTATGAAACTCGGATTTGTGAGTGCAATTTTGCCGGAGCAGACGTTGGCACAGGTCGTCCAATTCGCGGCTGATACCGGTTTCGATTGTGTCGAATTGATGTGCTGGCCCAAAGGGAAAGCGGAACGACGTTACGCAGGGGTTACCCATATTGATGTAGCGGAACTTTCCGATGCAGAAGTCGATGGCATCCTGCAATGTGTCTCAGATGTGGGGATAACAATCAGCGGCTTAGGCTACTACCCGAACCCACTGACACCTGACGAAACGGAAGCGGCTATCTATAGCGAACACCTCAAAAAACTGATTCTGGCGGCGGAACATCTGTCGGTAGACATTGTAAACACCTTCATTGGCAGAGATCAGACACGCACGATAGATGAGAATTGGCACCGCTTTAAGCAGGTATGGGAGCCTTTAATCCAATTCGCTGCCGACCATGGTGTCCGCATCGGAATTGAGAATTGCCCCATGTTTTTTACAGAAGACGAATGGCCCGCTGGTCAAAACCTCGCTTATTGTCCCGCAGTTTGGGAACGGATGTTTGAAGAGATCCCTTCCCCTAACTTCGGGCTTAACTTCGATCCGTCCCATTTTATATGGCTCCAGATGGATTACCTAAAACCGATCGCCAATTTTGCCGATCGAATCTTCCACGTGCATGCGAAGGATGTGAGGTTAGACAGAGCAAAACTTGACGAGGTGGGTATTCTTGCAACGCCTTTGTCGTATCATATGCCGAAACTACCGGGATTAGGCGATGTCGATTGGGGCAACTTTTTCTCCGTCTTGAGCGATACAGGGTATGATGGGGCGGTCTGCGTTGAAGTAGAGGATCGAGCTTATGAGGAGACGTTGGAGACGCGGCAACGTTCTTTACGCCAAAGCCATATCTACCTGAGGCAGTTCATAGGATAAATCTGACGCTGTAGGTGTTCATGGATGGAACTCCAATACTTGACTTCATTGCCTTACGGATATCTATAGTATAGCACCAAAAACTAAGCCCGTACGCGAAGCGAAGGGGTTTTTGCTTGGGCGTTTCTTCTAGATCTACGCAAAGAAAGATGAAATCTAAGACTCACCTGACCGAATCGCAAGGTAAATTGGAAAACTGGTTGGACACAGAATGTGCAACACTGGAGCAATCTGGCTTGCTTCGCCATCTTCGTACCGTCAGGAGTGCCCCAACAGGGACAATTAATCTTGATGGCAGGGATGTCGTGCTGCTCGGTTCAAACAACTATTTGGGGTTAAGCACACATCCGAAGGTTATCGCCGCCGCTGTTGAGGCGACACGGACTTTCGGCACAGGCGCAAGTGGTTCACGCCTCATTTCCGGGAATAGCGAACTCTACACAACTTTGGAAGCGAATCTTGCGGAGGCAAAGGGAACTGAAGCCGCACTTGTTTTCAGCTCTGGTTATGCCGCCAATACGAGTGTGATTCCTGTGCTGGCAGGGGAGGGTGATGTCGTCTTAAGCGATGCGCTTAACCATGCCAGTATCATAGACGGATGTCGTCTCAGCCGTGCCACCAAAAAAGTCTATCAGCACTGCGATGTAGAACACCTCAAAGCCTTGCTATCAGAATCTACTGCATTTCGGCGGCGACTCATCGTGACAGACGGCGTTTTCAGCATGGACGGCGATATCGCACCCTTACCCGATATTTGCGATCTCGCTGCAGAGCACGATGCAATGGTGCTGGTAGATGACGCTCACGGATTTGGTGTATTAGGAAAGGATGGAGGCGGCACCGTCGCACATTTTGGGTTGGAAGGGGAAGAGATTATTCAGATGGGCACGCTCAGCAAGGCAGTTGGGGCACTTGGTGGATATATCGCGGGGAGTCATGCCCTGATTGAGCTGCTTATTAATCGTGCCCGGGGTTTCATCTTTACAACAGGACTCCCCCCGGCGACGTTGGCTGCTGCAAATGCAGCACTTGACCTCATCCGATCTGCACCCGAACTACGGCAACGCTTGTTCTCGCATGCGAAACGCCTCAAAACAGCACTAACTGAGTTAGGTTATAACCTGTTACTGAGTGAAACACAAATCCTACCAGTAGTATTAGAAAGTCCGCAACGGGCAACAAGCGTCGCAGAAGCACTTCTTGCTGAAGGTGTATTCGCGCCAGCGATCCGTCCTCCGGCGGTGCCAACCGGAACGAGCCGATTAAGACTTACCGTCATGGCAACACACACCGAAGCGGAGATCCAACAGGCGATTGCTGGATTCGCAGCAGTTCCGTCCTATTAAACGCTTCACTGTCATGAAATCTCGCCTACCAAATTGATTCACCTCTTGAAATTTTTCTCCTTTCGTGCTAAACTGTGGCAAATCTTAAGAAAGATGGCGGATCAGAAATGAGCACGAAAGCACATATCATCGACTTTGAGCAACAGAACCCTATTGACCGAGGAACCGGTGTGAAAACCGTTCCATTAGCCGGTAAATGGATTGATTCCACGTCACTCACCAACGGCGTGACAATGTTTGACCCCGGCGCAGCAATCGCACGCCACTACCACAACTGCGATGAATCCGTTACGATTCTTGAAGGCGAAGCCTCCTGCGAGGTTAATGGTGAGGTCTTCGCTATGAAAGCCTTTGACACAACATTCGTCCCCGCGGGCATCCCGCATCGGTTTTGGAATGAAAGCAATGCCCCTATGAAAATCCTATGGACCTATGCTTCTGTTAGCGTGACCCGCACCTTTACCGAAACGGGTGAAACCGTGGAACACTTGTCACCGGGTGATCAGGCGGTTGTCAAATAACGGTTTTTAATTTATCGACTTCTGCCCCACTCTCTATCCCATTATGAGCTGGTGATTATTTTGTATGTCCTTCTTAAAATCGGATACCGAGTCCGTAACGAAGTGGAGGACGACTCGAACACGAAAAGCATTAGATTCACAAATGCTATGACTTATCCGCAAGGAAAAATTAAAAATGTCCGTTCAAACCTATATTAAGGACAATCAAGTTGCGCTTTGTAGGTTGCTCCAGGAACTCGTTAGGATTCCTACGGTCAACCCACCGGGCGAAAATTATGCCGAGATTGTTGGGCTACTGGACGCAAAGTGTCAGGCATTGGGAATGCAGACCCAGATTGCCGAGGTCCCCGCGGCGCGTGCTGAACGGGTTATCCCGAACGCCGATAGCCATCCACGGTTGAACCTCATTGCCCGTTGGGATGTCGGAGCAGAAAAGACAGTACATTTTAACGCACACTACGATGTAGTCCCCGTTGCAGGAGACTGGCGTTTCAATGACCCATTCAGTGGCGAGATTGATGGCGAGTGGCTTTACGGACGGGGTTCTGACGATATGAAAGATGCCATTGCTGCGCTCCTGTTTGCAATTCAGGCTGTCCAAGAGACTGGTATCAAGCCGCAGTTCAACATCGAATGTTCTTTCACGTGTGATGAGGAGACCGGCGGGGAGTTAGGCGCGGGGTATGTTGTTGAGGAAGGTTTAGTTCATGCGGACTACGTCGTCAATTGCGAAGGTGGTTCGGAGATGAACATCGGTAACGGGCATAACGGTGTCCTATGGTTAGAAATTGAGGTGCAAGGCAAAGCCGCGCACGGAGCACAGCCACATAAGGGGATAAACGCCTTTGAAAAGGTGGCTGAACTCGTAACAGCACTTCAACGGGTTAAACGGAATCTGAGATCACCTGAGCGCGCATTCAAACTCAATGATGGCAGTGATCGTTATCCAACCTTGAACATCGGCGGAACATTCCGCGGAACCGACGGTGACAAAGTCAACACCGTTCCTGCGAGTGTCACGTTCTCAATCGATCGGCGGGTTACGCCGAATGAGGAACTCGAATTTGCTGAGCTTGAATTGCGAGAAGCGATTTCCGGGGCGTGCCAATACTATCCCGATTTGGTTGCAGAAGCGCGAGCCATCTTGCGAATCGAACCCTGTTTGACGGATACCGCATCGCCGATAGCGCAAGCGTTCGCTGACGCAGTGCGTACTGTCCGTTTCAATCGACCAAGATTTAAGGGGACTACCGGGTTTACAGACTTGCACTATTTCGTCAATACAGGCTTACCCGGCGTTGGCTACGGACCAAGTGGCGAGGGCGGGCACGCCATCAATGAGCGTGTCAATATTCCCGATCTGGTCAGAACCTCCGCTATCTACGCAACCTTCATGACACGCGCAGAACTGTAGTTATAGATACATTGTAACGCAACCTTCCTGTCTTCGCATGGTCAATAAGACGGAGTCAATTCCAACCCAACCGGATACCGGTCCGTTTAGGATTGTTATCCGTGCCTTAGACATGTTATTATTTCCATATCTCATTCGCGGAAATAGAAGTTTTTTAAAGGAAATTACGCATTATGGTTATCAATCGACTTATTGCAAAGAACTGGCGAAATTTTCAAGAGATTGATGTTCCACTTAGAGAGAGACAGTTTATCGTCGGTCCAAATGCTTCAGGTAAATCCAACCTTCTGGACATCTTTCGCTTCCTCCGAGATATTGCCAAAGTAGATGGTGGCGGATTTCAGAAAGCAGTCAAGGACCGAGGTGGTGTTTCTAAAATTCGGTGTTTAGCGGCACGACGTGACCCTGAAGTTGCGATCGAAATTCATATCGCGGATACGCCAGAGGCACCTACAGCGTGGCAGTATGGTGTCGGATTTCGCCAGGAGCCTCGCGGGCATCGCCGAATCTATCTCACGCATGAACGCGTTTGGAAAGAGGGTAAATTGCTTCTTGATAGACCTGATGAAGCCGACAAGGAAGATTCAGATCGTCTTACCCAGACTGCTCTTGAACAGAGTGCCGCCAATGCAAAGTTTCGAGAGATCGCACTATTTCTCCGAAACATCACCTATCTCCATCTGGTGCCACAACTCATTCGTTTTGGGGAGACAATTCAGGGAAGGACTATTGAAGACGATCCATTTGGACAGGGATTCCTTGAAAGAATTGCAAGTGTGCACCCAAGTACTCGTCGTTCCCGCCTGAAAAAAATTGAACATACCCTCAAAATTGCAATTCCACAGTTTGAAAAATTAGAATTTATTCGTGACAGCACAGGGCGTCCACATCTACAGGCACGTTATTCACACTGGTGTGAGAAGGAAGAGGGACAGCGCGAAAACCAATTTTCGGATGGAGTGCTTCGACTAATTGGGCTCTTGTGGGGCCTCCTTGAGGGAGACTCAGTTGTTTTGTTAGAAGAACCGGAACTTTCCTTAAACATAGGCATTGTTTCTCAACTCGCTCCTTCTATTTCCAAACTGCAAAGAAGTGGCGGATCTCAAGTGTTGGTGAGTACGCAAAGCAATGTTCTTCTTATAGAACCGGGTATTGATGGAAGGGAAGTGCTTTTGCTCATACCGGAAAAAGAAGGAACCGTCGTCAAGATTTCGTCTGATATTGATCATATCCGAGTCCTTCTTGAGGCAGGCCTCACAGCCGGTGAAGTCGTGCTAACCAGATATCCAGAACGGGTGAATTTGGTAGATTAGAATGAAACTAAATAACGTAATTCTCGCAGTTGAGGATAGGCTCAGCGATGCAGTAGCGACCAAAATTCTTGAGAAGTTTGGGATTGAAATCGTGAAAAGAATTGGGTATCAAGGAAAATCATACCTTGAACGAAAAACCTCTGAGCTCAACCGCGCTGCCAACGGTATAACTGTATTTATGTTGACAGACTTAGATTCGCCCCGAGATTGTCCGCCGAGACTTATTCGCTCATGGGTTAAAGGCATTCTCAATCCAAGATTTTTCTTTCGCGTGGCAGTTATGGAGGTTGAATCATGGATTATGGCAGATCGGGTGGGATTCGCAAATTTTTTATCTATACCTATCCATCGTATTCCATTCCCTACAGACGCTATCCTTAATCCTAAAGAACTCCTTGTCTCACTTGCACGAAGAAGTAGAAAAAGAAGATTGCGGGATGAACTGGTTCCGGAACCTGGAGCAAAAATTCCAGTGGGTTATGGATATAACACCCGTTTGATGGAATTTATCCAAGAACATTGGGATTTAGAACGTGCTGCCTCTGTGTCGCCAAGTTTAAAACGAACATTGGACCGAATCAGTCAAGGAAGAAATGCAAGTACTAATCAGTGAACAAAAAATTCCAACGTCGCATTGAAAACTTTACCTGCGAGCATTGTGGTGCCGCGGTCAGAGGGGACGGTTACACCAATCACTGTCCAGAGTGCCTCTGGAGCCGACACGTTGATGTGAATCCCGGCGACCGATCCGCGTCCTGTCGCGGCTTGATGGAACCGATAGGCTTTACTATAAAACACAGCGATTATATCCTTACCCACCGCTGCACAACGTGTGGTATAGAGAAAAAAAACAAAACATCAAAAAACGACAACTTTGAAGCTATCCTGAACCTACAAGGAGAATTAAATTAAATGTCTAAACAAGGAATCCTGGCAATCGTATCTATCTGTATTGCTGCTATCGCTGCCATCGTTTTGGGAGTCATACTCTATTCCACCTCAGGCAAACTCAAGCAGACGCAAGCGGAACTAACTGCTACCAATGTCACCTTACAGAGAACCGAAACCGCCAAAACTGATTTGGAAAAGAAGTTAACTGAAACCCAAAATACACTGGCGGAAACGCGTTCGGAACTCAATCAAACGCAGGAAATATTGCAGAACGCAAGCGAAGCCGCTCGAAAAATTGCTGCCGAACGGAACGCACTCCAACAGGACAAAAGCGCGCTTGAACGCGAAAAAGAGGGGCTCCGCACAAAACTGACCGAAATTGAATCGGAATTGCAGCGAATTCGGGTACAATCACAGCGTTCAATTGCTGCTATCCAAGACAAATTTAAAGATACAGTCGGTGCAGTGTTAGATGACGCAGGACGGTTAAAGCTTGATGTTAAGGGAAAAATTCTGTTTGAAACAGGTAGTGCGATCCTGAGCACAGAGGGGAAGGCACTTCTTGATGCAATTTCTGAGGAGGTGCTGCTAAGTACGAATTATGCAGATTATGCGGTGCGGGTTGAGGGACATACCGATAACGCCCCCATTGGCGGTTCCGAACTCCGAAACTGGAACCTCTCAACCGAACGGGCAATAGCCGCTGTGAAATACTTACAGGTGCATGCTAAAGTCAATGCCCAACGCTTGGCGGCGACAGGATACGCGTTCTACCGACCAATAGATACTGCCGACACATCCGAAGCGAAAGCCAAAAATCGGAGAATCGAAATTATACTCGTACCACCCCAGGATTTCTTATCCGAATTGATGACATCGCTCCAAAAAGTGATGGAATCTATTGAAACAAAGGAGTCTCGATAATTTCTGCTGGCTTTTTGGAGCAGTTTGCTGGTTTCCAAAGCTGCTATTTAGAACGCCCTGAAACCGAGCGCTTCGCTTCAATAGCAAGTTTTGTTGCTTGTTTAATCAACCGTCTCGTTTCATTGATCTGGTCGATGAGCCGCTCGTTTGTCCACGAAACAGTAGCAAGATACTGTAACTCCTCTGGACTATTCAAAGTCTCGGCACCGAGAGCGATCTGAAGCCCACTTGAAGTGATATATCGCATCCCCGCATTCACACCTGCACCATCGAATTCCAAGTTCATCGTGATGTCCCCTCTCGCGAAAGCCGGTTGAAATTCTTTGCTTAGACCGGCAAACAGACCTATAGGGTTTTCTCCGAAAGAAAATCGTTGTGTGCCGACACCGATGTGCCCAGAGAATTGGTGAATCCGTGGCAGGTTAAAGATTTTACTGACGGCGAGGAACGCTGACAGGTTTTCATCTTCTTCCCCCGAAAAAAGTTTATCACCGAGATTCTCAATCCCTATCGCTACACTCGGAATTACCCCAACCTCTTGTTCCTTTAAGAGTTGGACCTTCAGGTTTACAGCCCGCTCGGTGGAAGGTTCGGAGTTGTGTTCATTCCATAGGTGTTCTAACCCGACTTCAACCCGATCGAACAGCCCGAAGTTAAGACGGATCGCGAGGGCATTGCCGAGGGGTTTATTGTCCAGAGTTGAGGGTAGATTTTCAGATGAATGCTGGGAGGCGACGTACGTCCCCACCCCGAATATCCCATGTTTCAGCACCCTACCCGTTGGGGTATCCACCAATCCGCTCTCTGTAAATATTTCACCCTTAACCGAATGAGGGATCGTAATGAAGGCAGAAACAAGCAGAACGAGCAAGATCCGATGCTTAACCATTCATGCTACTCCATGTACCGGATACCGGAAGACGTGCCGATGATAATTTTGTCGGCACGATTGACAAAAATCCCATTCTCCACGACTCCCGGAATATTGTTCAATCGTAACTCGATCTCTTCAGGGTCAGGAATCCCATCAAAGTGGCAATCAAGGATATAATTACCGTTGTCAGTTATTAGTGGATGTTGGTTTCCATCCTCGGCAGATGTAAGACGTAACGTTGATTTCCCAGAAATCCGGTTGACTTCGGTCTGTGTCGCTTCCCATCCGAACCGAACAATTTCGACAGGAAGTGGAAAGGTCGTGCCGAGGACGCGTGATACCTTGCTCTCATCAACAACAATCAATATCTCTTTAGATGCGTTGGCGATGATTTTTTCTCTGACGAGTGCTGCGCCGCCACCTTTGATGAGATTGAGGTTTTTGTCAACTTCATCGGCACCGTCAATCGTTAAATCTATGGTAGGATGCATTGCGAGCGTCGCGAGCGGTATCTGTTGCGCTATCGCTATTTTCTCGGTTCCGGCTGAGGTGGGGATACCAACAATATCGAGCCCTTCCCGCACCATATCGCCAATTTTCAGGAGTGCATAGTAAACAGTGGAACCCGTCCCTAATCCAACAACCATGTTCGATTGGACGCTCTCTGTTGCTTTTTCTGCGGCTATTTTTTTTTGATTTTCTATGTTCATGATGCCTATAAGTTTACCAGAAAATTCCCCTGAAATCAAGGGATAATCTGACCTCGGTAGGAGGGATCTCCGAATCCCGACCGCTGACCACTAACTGCTGACTGCTGACCGCTGACCGCTAACGATTTGACTTATTTCGCGGATTCTGTTAAAATAACCGTTATGAGGAATAAGATTCGCCATAGCAAACTGGTAGTTGGGCAATTAGTCGCCGAACCCGGAGACCGAATAGAAGGACATATAAGGGTCGGCAGCATGCCCGACGGAACAGCTGTCCGACTGCCTGTGGTGCTAATCAACGGGAGGTACCCCGGCAAGACACTCTACATCCAAGCGATTAGTGACGGAGATGAACTCAACGGAATCGCTGTCATTCACGAAATACTCTCTACAATCACACCAGAGCAATTATATGGGAAGATTATCGCCGTACCGCTCGTCAACTACCATGCGTTTCACACGAAACAGGCACTGAATCCCGTGGACAACCGCAAAATGAACCGCTGTTTTCCCGGTAGACGCGATGGAACATCAAGCGAACGGATAGCATATCACCTCTTTCGGCGCGCTATCCAGCAAGCCGATTACTGTCTCGATCTACACCAAGGCGGCGTACACCCGATGATCGACGAAGTTCGCGTACGCGTTGACGAGAAGCACGCGCTTCATAGCACCTGCCTTGAACTCGCACGCGTCTTCGGCATAGGATATATCCTCAATCAAAAGGGACCCGAAGGGCAACTCGCGCAAGCGGCACCAGAAGTCGGTATTCCAACCATCGATCCCGAATTAGGTGGCACCCACGGGTGGGATGCAGAGAGCATTGAGAAGGGAGTGCGCGGCGTGCTCAATGTACTACAATATTATAAATTTATTGTCGGGACACCGCAGATTCCTGACCGCCAGATCGTTGTCAAAAAATTTGTACCGGTCCTCAGCAACGAAGGCGGGTTTGTCTACTACAAAGCAGAATTGTATGAACAACTTGCGAGGCATCAACCGGTAGCTGACATTTGTGATGTCTTTGGCAATGTGCGGGAGTCCATCCGCGCGCCAGTCGATGGTGTTTTCTGGGCAAAACCCATCTATCCAATGGTCGCCAGCGGTGGTATCGTCGGCAAAATAGGCACTCCGATCGAATATCTCTAATTTTTTAATTTTACCTTGCGGGTAAACGACGTGGGTTAGGACGCTGACATGTCATTCTCAAGAGTCGCCCTCCGCTTCGCTTACGGGCTTGGTTTTCGTTTTCATCTTTTTCCGTGGATCCATCGCTTTATGAGGAGGGAATAGCTTGCATAAGCAGAATCGCGAAGCCTTTATTGAAAAAATGGGACGTGGCGGGGTCGCTATCTTCGCCAGTACACCCCCCGCAATCTGGAATCACGACACCGAATATAATTATCGTCCGGATCCGAATTTTTATTATCTTACGGGGTTTGAAGAACCGGAGTCGATCTGTGTCATCGCGCCCGATCATCCGAAACACCAGTATATCCTGTTCGTTCGTCCGAAAGATAAGCAGGCGGAAATCTGGAACGGTAAACGCGTCGGGGTTAAGGACGCGCGTAGACGTTATGGCGCGGATAAAGCCTATCCGATAGAGGAATTCAGTGAGAAAATAGGGAAATACCTACAGGGTGCCGAGCGACTTTACTATGCCCTCGGCTCTAATCACGATGTTGACACCGAAATCCTCGCACGCTTCACGCAGTCCGTCAGGTCACGAATCCGCTCTGGGAAAGGGTTTGATACGCTTGTCGATCCGAGCCTTATTCTCAGTGAGTTGCGGTTAATCAAAAATGAGACCGAACTGCAGCGCACCCGACTCGCAACGGAAATTACCGTAGCCGGGCATGTCGCTGCGATGAAGGCAGTTCGACCGGGATTATATGAATACGAACTTGAGGCTCTCGTTGAATCCACATTCCGTATGAACGGGGCAAACGGCATCGCTTTTCCTACTATCGTTGCCAGTGGCGGAAACGCCACGACGCTTCACTATACAACAAATGACCGTCGGATTGAAGACGAAACGCTCGTGCTCATTGACGCAGGCGCGGAGTATGGTCAGTACGCTGGCGATGTGACCCGGACCTTCCCAGCAAACGGTACCTTTACTGAAGCGCAAAGAGAAATCTATCAGATTGTTCTTGAAGCGCACTGTGCTATTATTGATTCTATCCGTCCTGGGGTTTCCATTGACGAACCGCACCAAAAATCGATTGAGTTATTGACTGAAGGAATGCTCAGCCTCGGTCTTCTTGAGGGAAAAGCAAAGAAATTGATAAAGAAAGAGGCATACCGACAGTTTTACATGTACCGAATCGGACACATGCTCGGTTTAGATGTCCATGATGTCAATTGCGTCCACGAATCCAACGGCGATTTCAAAACCTTCCAGCCTGGAATGGTGATGACAATTGAACCTGGACTCTACGTCGCTGACGATACAAAGGGTGTCCCGCCGAAATATCTCGGCATCGGTGTCCGCATAGAGGACGATATCCTCATCACTGAGGACGGTTGTGAAGTGCTAACGGACGGTGTCCCGAAAGAGATTGACGAAGTCGAAGCACTGGTCCAATCAAGAAAGTGGTAGACACACGTCGCAGAGTCCTCTTCCATTGAAGAACTGCAATCTGGTTTTGAGATTATGTCCAATGCTTTTCGAGCAGATGCCAATCTGGTAAGACTTATTGCTGAAGCACATCGGCTTCAACACGCCTATCTGTTTAATCCGATTTTTGCCACAGAAACCTCGTTAATCGATCCGTTGCCACACCAATTCATCGCGGTTTATGAACATCTATTGAAACATTTTCCGCTACGCTTCCTGTTGGCTGACGATGCCGGTGCAGGAAAGACGATTATGACAGGGCTCTATATCCAAGAGGCGTTGCTCCGACGGCAAGCGGAACGCGTGTTGATTGTGCCACCAGCCGGACTGATTGGCAACTGGGAACGCGAATTACGGGTCTGTTTTCGACTCCCATTCCGTATTCTGTCAAGTGCTGATGCTAAACATACCAATCCTTTTGCGGATCCCGAGAGCCGCTTAGCCATTGTCAGTCTGGATACATTACGGCAAGAGCGGATGCAAGACTACCTCTTTGAAGCGCGACCCTATGATCTGATCGTTTTTGACGAGGCACATAAACTCTCTGCACGATACGAGTTAGATGGAACAGTAGACACATCAAAACGGTATGAGCTTGCCGAGCGAATCGCCGCGCAGAAAAAAAATCTGTTACTGCTCACGGCGACCCCTCACATGGGGAAAGACGATGCTTACTACTTTCTCTGGCGACTGCTCCTGCCTGAACATCTTGCTGCACAAAAGGCGTTTGAGCGGTTCCCTGACAGAGAGAAATCTAAACACCTGCTTCGGCGTATGAAAGAGGAGATGATCACCTTTGATGGAAAACCCATCTACCCACCGCGGCGGAGCCGGACTATCGCCTATCCGCTTAAGCAGGGAGAGGTGAGTGAGCAATCGCTATACGATGCTGTCACGGCATATTGCGAGAAATATTTTGATCTTGCTGGTCAATACAATCGGAGCGCGGCAAAAATGGCGATGATGGTATTACAAAGACGACTCGCCAGTTCAACGTTCGCGCTATTACGAAGTCTCATCAGACGTGCAGAAAAACTCCAAACCACCCTTCAAAACCTCCAAAGCGGAAGTTTGTCAACGGCGCAGCTTGAAAAAGCGCAGCAGAAACTTTCGGACATTGACATCAGAGACGAAAAAACAGGCGATGAGGAAGAAATTATTGACGGAAGGGAAGAGGCAGAGCAAGTCGATGAGGATTTTGAACGTGCAACCGCCTCGCGATCAATTGCCGAGCTTGAAACCGAAATCTCCCACGTTCAAAATCTCGTTGAACTGGCGAGGAAAGTTTACAACCTGAAAGCCGAAAGCAAGTTTGAGAAGCTATGGGAGGCATTACAAGCGTATCAAGATACAAAAGTACTGATTTTCACCGAGCATCGCGACACGATGACTTTTATCATTGAACGCTTAGAGGCATTGGGTTTTACTGGAAAGGTTGCTCAAATCCACGGTGGCATGAGATATAGTCAACGCGAAGAACAGGTCGAATTCTTTCGCGATCCAAACGGCGCGCAATACCTTGTTGCAACCGATGCCGCTGGGGAGGGCATCAATCTCCAATTCTGTTGGCTCATGGTCAACTACGATATTCCGTGGAATCCCGCCCGACTTGAACAACGAATGGGACGGATTCACCGATACAAGCAGACGCGCACGGTGGTTTTGCTGAATCTCGTCGCTGAAGACACGCGTGAAGGACGTGTGTTAAAAGTGCTGCTGGAAAAAATGCAAAGGATGCGTGATGAGTTAGATGACGATAAGGTGTTTGATGTCATTGGGCAACAATTTAGTCAGATTTCTTTGAAGGAACTTATCACGAAAGCCATCATGGAAAATCAAACCGAGACCTCAATCCATACTATCAACACACAATTTGCGCTCGAAAATATACAAAAACGCCTTGAGGGGCAGCAAAAATCGGTCGCCAGTAGCGAAGTTAAACGTTTACTCACTAACGTCCAAGAGCAGAGGGAATCCGCTGAAACGCTTCGCATGCTGCCTGCTTATGTCCGAAGTTTCTTTGAAGATGTGGCACCCTTACTTGACTATCGGATTGATGGAGATATTGAGGCGATTTTTAAGTTATCCCGTTGTCCTACATCTGTGCAAAAGGCAATTGATGGATATCCACCGCATCTCCGAGATCGGTTAACGTTTTCACGAGAACTTGCACTACCTGTTGGGGTTGAGGCACCGGAAGCGATTTTTCTCCACCCTGGCGAACCAATTTTTGACGCGATCCGCACCCGCTTTTTGGAAAAATTCGACACTGAAGGTAAACGCGGGGCAGTTTATTTCGATCCACATACGGATGAACCGTATCTATTCTATTTGGCAAGCGTATCTGTGGTCCGGCAAACTAATGATGAACTTTATGTCCTTGATGAAATGCTTGTTGGAATCAAACAATTTTCAGATGGACGGTTTGAAGAAGCACCTGCACATCTTTTATTGACGCTCATACCACGAACAGCACGACAGAGCGTGCCTTCTACTTTGTCTGCTGAATGGTTTAACCTTGCTAATGAAACGCAACCCGTTAAAAATTTCGTCTGCGAAAACTTCGGACATCCGAAACTGTCATGTGTTCGCGATGAACTTCAGTCCCAGTTGGAGGATAAAAGAAAGCAGATTCAGGTTTCGTCTAATTTACGGAAGGCGGAACTCCTTGAGCAACGAGGGAATCTCAAAGATGCTGTTGCCAAAGGTGTGCCAGCAGCACAGACAAAACTGGACAATTGTGAACGCGAACTCGAAGCACTTCCAGCGAAGCGCAAGGAAGCAGAAGCGAATCTCACTGCGGATATCGAAAACACCCAATTAGATACTGTAACTGTCTATGTTAGTGCTTTTGTTACCCCACCTCTATATGAGGAAATTCCGACGAAGATACTACGAGATGTCGAAGCTATCGCGATCAAGACTGCCATAGAATATGAAAACAAGCGCGGTGCTGAAGTCAGAGATGTCTCTCATCCAAACCTGAAAAAAGGGTTTGATCTACAATCCAGACACCCAAATGGTGAGGTGCGTTACATTGAAGTCAAAGGACGGACAGGGGTTACAAGCGTTGAATTGACAGCAAATGAATGGCGGCAAGCCGCGAATCATAGGGACCGCTACTGGCTCTATGTCGTCTATCATTGTGAGACTGCTGAGCCACGGTTACATCCATGCCGCGATCCCTTTGATGCTCTAAGTAAAAAAGCCATAGGCAGCATACGAATCAATGCCGGGGACATCATGAAAAACTCGGATATGGAGACATCCAGTTCAAACTTCAACCCGACCACAGGAGGATAGATGAGATGTTTCTCAAATCAATCCATTTGAACAATGTCAAATGTTTTTCTGATATTACTTTATCATTTGAAGACGAGGATGGCGACATCCGCAAGCGGACCCTCTTACTGGCTGAAAACGGTATGGGTAAGAGCACGCTTCTGAAAGCTATCGCCTTAATAACTGCGGGGAGTGACGCGATAAATGATCTGTTGCAGGAACCTTCTGACTGGATCCGGTATAAAGCACAAAATTGTGAAATTTCTGCCGTTTTGGTCACCAAAGAAAGAGAGGAGAAAAAGATAAATTTACGGATTGAACCTAAGGACACCCGCGCCGATGTCATTGTGAAGAATAAACAGAATCTCGCTTGGCTTAATGAGGCACTAAACCGCAAAAAGCGAGACTATTTTGTTCTCGGTTTCGGGGCATCCCGACACCTCAATACAGTCAATGGTCGGAGAGCAAACACATCAGTGTTCATAAACAAAAGAGCCCAAAGCGTTGCTACTTTGTTTGATCCCGACGCAACCACTACGCCCCTTAATTCATGGGCAATGGACCTTGATTACCTTGAAAATCACACCGGGTTAGAAACCGTCCGAAAAGTACTGAGCAATTTGCTCCCGGAGATAAAGTTTCACAGCATTGATAAACAGAAAGGCCACTTGCTGTTTGACACCCCTGATGGCATTGTGCCGTTACACTGTCTCAGTGATGGGTATCTCTCAATGGCGACTTGGATAGGTGACCTATTGTTCCGAGTCTTGGAAAACTTTAGTGACCTATCAGAACAACCGCTTACTACAAAGGGGCTGCTCCTTATTGATGAGATCGACCTGCATCTCCATCCAAAGCGGCAACGCGAACTGTTCTCGTTTCTTGACAAATGGTTGCCGAATTTTCAATTCGTTGCCACAACGCACTCGCCTATGGCTGCCCAACAAGCGGGTGAAGGAGAACTCCACTTTTTGACGCGCGAAAGACGGAAAATTCACCTCTATCCGTTTTCCGGTGCCCCGAACACACTCCTTTTACACCAATTGGTGATGTCTCCTGCCTTTGGGTTGGATACGGATGAGTCAAAAGAGATTGAGGACATGAAAAATCGATACCGCTACCTCCGCGACAAAATGGATATGTCGTCTAAGGAGCAAGAGGAACTGAGCCAATTGAAAGCGTTTCTAACTGACCTTCCAATCGGAGGTAGGTCAAATATGCAATCTTCTGAAGAACACACGCAGCTTTTGCGAAAAATAGAGAGGGAATTGCAGGAGGGCAGGCGGTGATACGCTTAAGGAGGAGTCGATCGAAAATAGACATCCACGCCAACTTTCATGGGGACACAAAGAGAGCATTTGAAAAAGAATTATTAATCAACCAGCGGCGCATCAGGCGCGGTGAGATTCAAAAACATACTTTCAACAGCAACCGTTGGAACCCAGCGAGAAAACAACTCCTTACTGAGACAGGTGGTAAATGTGCCTATTGTGAAGCACTGATTTCAGTAGTTGCCTTTGGGGATGTCGAGCATTATCGTCCCAAAAGCATCTATTGGTGGCTTGCATATTGCTACGACAATTATCTCGCTTCATGTCAAATTTGCAATCAGAAGTTCAAGCGGGATGCTTTCCCTGTCCAAAATAGAAAAATGCGAGCTCCAATAATTCGTTGTAATACAACAGATGCGTTTATAGCGTCTAAAATGGGAATGATCGCCCCTGATCCGCTGAATCAAAGTGAAGTTAATGATTTGATTCGCCAACATAAACAGGAACGTCCATTCTTGCTCAACCCGTATTTTGATGATCCTGCTGAATACTTTGCATGGCGTGCCGATGATGTGCTGAAGGAAGTTGAAGTTACGCCTAACTCTGAAAACTTCCAGGTTGAGGTCATTGTTAACACTGAAAATCCTGAAGTTGGACCTATTGCTACGGCATCCATTGAATACTACGGATTAAATCGCAAGGAGTTAAAAGATCACAGATACACTTTTTACAGTTACTATAGCGGATATAGACAGATACTTGAATCTGATCGGATCCCTTCGGAAACTCGGACCGACCTCATAAACACCATAGAAAGAATGAAGGCTCCAGGGGCACCATTTGCGGGTATGATTCGATATTTCGATGCGCCTTTCTCTTAATAGGACTTACGCAATAGTTTAAAAATATGGTATACTCTGAGTTTATGAACACCCTAACCTTCTCAGAAAAGAAGCAACCGTTATTTTCCGATTGTTGGTAGTTTCTGTTGGCGAGTTTCCATAACTTCACGCAGACGTATTTTGCGGAGCATACAGACGGCTGGAGTCATGACCAACTCAATCGTTTTCTCTGTGAGGAACGTATCGCCGCCGGGGATCTCTGGCGATCCGTGAGAAACGACATAGACTTTGACCCAGACGGATACCTTCTTGCTTCCGCCAAACCTTTCCGTGAGACCATTTTCCCAGCAAATGTATCGCTTTGGAAATCCGCTTGTCTAACACCCCAGCAGTACGGTAAGTGGGTAGCATATTTCTATACCAGTTTTCTCTTTAAACTCGTCAATGCCACCCGGGTAGTCCTTATGAAATGCAGCAGGAAGATGTACCCCCATATCATGCGCGATTTGAAGGTCTTTCCAAGCATTATCCCATTCTTCAAGGTGCATCCAACATACCCCGAGATTGTAATAAACACTACTATACTCCGAGTCTTGTTCTATTGACCGGCTGTAATGTGTAATTGCTTCCTGATATGCTTCACGTCTTTCTGGACTATTTTTTTTCGCATTATGCCCTCTATATTGAAAAGTAAAACCAAAATAAAATTCTTTGTTGGCGGTGTAATGAACCTTCTGGTTTATGATAAAACCGTGGAGGTCATTGTAGATAGTTTCGGAAGATATGTCATGGGATTTGCGCAAATACTTTAGCATCGGTTGTTTGAGGTATGATGGGATATAAACTATATCGTTTTCGGATACGTCAATGAAACCATCGGGTGGATAAAGAAAAATGCTCTTTTGGGCAATAACGCGATGTCGTGGATTCTGGGGACGAATGATCATCTCGTCTTCCATCCGTTCGCTTCTTGTCAACAGGATAACTCGACCGTCTTTTGTTAGTTTACCAGCGCACGCAAAAAAAATGGCGATGAGATAGTCGGTTGTGAAGTCAATAAGATTTGTTATACCACCATAGTGTTGAAGTTCAGTAAGGATTTCAAGTTCGTCAGAATTTATAATAGATCTTGGTTCAGGATTTTCGATAAACCTCTTCTTGCTTTGTCCCACCACGAGATTCTCGAAAAGTCCTTGCGGTGGTTCGCCTATATGCTTTTTAGCGACGTTCAACATTTCTCTTTGCACATTCCGCAAGTCGAAGCCTTCAAAATCAATATGGGTGTTCTCGTCATTGAAATACTCGCGATAGAGCGTTGAAGAAATTTTAGGATATTTCTTAGGTTCACCGCGGTAGACGTAATCACCTTGTTCTGATTTACTTTTGATTTCATTGATGATGTCGTCAATAGTAAGAGTGGGATTTGCGTTGTTAGTCTTGTGGTTCATGCTATTCTTATCCTCCGCTGTACTGGTTAATAGGCGAAAATTATAACATATCGACGATGGGAAATACAAGGTTGTTTCTGGGTCAGTCGTTGCTATGAGTGTTCACGATAATGGATGGTTGGTTTCTTTGCAAATGTATTGCTTATGTATTGTAAATCGCCATATCGGAACGTTGAATTCGGTTTTGGCGCGTGTCTATGGTTGGGTATACTAAATTACGAACGGAAACAACAGTCAGAATCTGTGTGAAATGAGGCGTTATGGCCACATTCTTAGTAATGTAATAATGTTGAGGGTTTTCGGTTGGTTATCAGAGACTACAGAGATATGCAAATTTCATAGTAAGCATTTAAAGAGATTGTTTTGTTGGGCTAAGAATAACATTTTGGTAAATTATGGCGTTAAAATGTTACACCCGTGTAACATTTGGTAGGTAACGGCTATCGGTATAAAATCCAATAACTGTAAGGGGTTATAGACCTTTTTCGTTATATCTCCGCTTGGGTATTAGCAGTTCTGTTGCGGTTAGAGGATTTAGTCTGGGGAGAGACTAAATCCGTTCCTTGTATTACATTCCGGACCTACCGGGTCTGGGAAACGAACGGAACGCTTGATACCAAAAACTTTACACGTTCAGAAAAAACTTGATTTTTTCCACACTATCAAGTATCCTAATTGCTAAAGGAAACTTACAAAAATCGGGAAAACGACACATTTCGCTGTATTTCGCAGCATTTCGCAAGAAGGGAAAACTATGAACACAGAAAACCAAAACAGAAACCCCCAGTTACCAGAGTTGCCACGCTCCATTCAAGAGAGACCCGCTGTTTATGACGATGGAGACCTTGAAGAAGTCCGAGAGATCGCAGCCTTGCCGCCCATCCATCTCTCACCCGACGAGATTGAATATGCCATCAGTCTTTTTGCCCGTGGCTTTGGACGTGGTGATGTCGTCATCGGGCTGATTGAGCAATACCCCAAGTACGAAGATCAGGCCCGCACAGACGCTACTTTCAAAAAAAGACTCTCCGATAGACTGCGAACCTGTGACCCCACCAGTGCCGTCTTTGCGAAATCTCGATACAAGACACTTTACGATCTCCACCAAGAATATGTCCGTGAGATACTCGGAAATACTTATGCCCGGATGGACAGCCGGTTGAAAGAGACACTCCTCAAACGTGTTGAGGCGCAAACCGAGCGGTTAGAAAAGATTGAACGTTTACACCAACTCTATAGTCATTACCAGACGGAACACGCAGAAGCCAGACTGCCAGATATCCGTGACAACGCTTTTCAAAGGCTCCACCCCACAGATCAGTCGCTCCTCAAGTGGTATAACGTGCGGATGAAGGAAGAACAGCAATTGATGAAATTATTTTTCTCCCTCAAAACACTCGAAGTAAAACTCGCAAGTGTCGCAAACCTACAAGCGACATATACGCCCCAAGAATGGTAAGGAGCCGTCCCTTTTTTCTTTAAACCGCCAACCCTCAGGCAATCGACGGCTTAGCGTTCATCACCGGGGCAGAGTGTCCAATTAATTCTAATATCCACCATAATAAGGAAATCCTAATGCCACGTAGACTTATTGAGGAAGCCTTTCCACTCAAAAAGGTCTCCACAGACTCAAAACACGAAAAGAATGTAAAACACGGACATATTTCTTCGCTACACATCTGGCCCGCACGCCGTCCGCTTGCCGCGTGTCGTGCCACCGCGATCGCCACATTACTCCCAGATCCCGCCGATGCACCTGAGAAAATGAAGGCGGAATACACAAGGCTCTCCGGATCACCTCTACCGGACAAACAACGCGACTACCTCTGTAATACTCTTATTGCTTCGCTAACGCGGTGGGGGGACGAAAACGGACACGGCGATTGGAACGCAAAAGATAAAAACGGTCGATGGCTCAATAAACTTCGTATCGCCAGAGAGCTTATCCTTATGGCATACAATGGAGACCCACCCAAAGTGCTGGATATGTTTGCCGGAGGGGGCGCGATTCCACTTGAAGCGATGCGACTCGGGTGTGAAGCGATAGCGAACGACTATAACCCAGTAGCATGGTTCATTCTCAAATGCACACTTGAATATCCGCAACGCCTTGCAGGGAAAACAAGGAAGCTCCCCGACCTCAACTTTGATGAACCCCCCGATCTAAAAAATGGTGATCTCGCCGACCATGTCCGATTATGGGGACAATGGGTTTTGGAAAACGCTCGAAAAGAACTTGTGCAATACTATCCTATGACTGATAACAAGCCGACAGTCGCCTATCTCTGGACAAGAACAATTCCTTGTCAAGATCGAAAAGATTGTGGTGGAACAATTCCGTTGCTCAAAACGTTATGGGTTTGTAAGAAGGCAGAGAAAATCCTTAAAGATACACCAGAAAATCGAGATCATCCTGACTTCCTTCGTCTCAAGGAAACAAAAAATCACACGAAGGTCATTATCAATGCAAAGCGTGCACTCAAACTCTGTCCCGACTATGAAACAAAATGTGTCCAATTTAAAATTTTCGCTCCAAAGGATGCGGATGATATTGGAGATGCTACAATGTCTGGGTCAACTGCTACCTGCCCGTTTTGCGGCTCACAGCAACCGACAGACTATATCAAAAGGTGCGGACATGAGAATGAACTTGGCGTACAAATGACAGCAGTCGTTTATAAAGAGGAGTATGGCAAGGAATACCGCCCACCAACCCAAGAGGAAATGATTGCTGCGGAAATATCGGAGGAGGTTTTAGAGGCACTGGCGGATCAGATTCCACACGGGATTCCTAGCGAATCGTTGCCAAGCAAAGAAAGGCATCGGGCTGTAGGGTCCCAATTGCCTAATTATGGATTCAGAACATGGTTAGATTTGTTCACAGCTCGGCAATTATTGGCATTGATGACATTCGTGAAATGGATACAGGCAGCACAAGTTAAGATGAAACAAATTGGTTATTTGTCAGAATGGATGAAAGCAATTAATGGATATTTGGCTTGTATCTTCGACAGAATGTTGGTTTCTAATTCAAACCTAATCGTTTGGAGGCCAGATATGGAAATGATCGGCAGTACCTTTACTAGTAGTCGTTCAGGTTTGAGTTTTAGGTAAAGTGTATTGACTTTTTGAGAGGTTCTATGATATATTCTTACCCAGATTTGAATCTTATCTCCAAGAGGTCTGTGATGAGAAAACAAAAACATAG